>ENA-ORDC01001041-ORDC01001041.1-marine-metagenome-genome-assembly--contig:-NODE-1041-length-22454-cov-8.525987_pt1 | contig 22454 bp, 25 predicted proteins | sample MGYA00237783_ERZ508515 | MGnify/ENA primary metagenome ERZ508515 (study PRJEB26186, sample SAMN06268792) | marine metagenome | isolation source: Eden Landing Ponds, San Francisco, CA, USA | place... | reverse complement strand
ATCAGGGCCTTGGCGAAGTTCCGACTCGTCGAGTCGATACCGTCGCCGGAACCGCCCGCGATCCGCCAGATTAGTTGATCTTCTGTCATGGATACGTATCGGCCCCGTTGGGGTGCCGTACTGGAGAGAGAGGCGGACACGACTAAAGCGTTTTCACTACGTCGCCACCAATTAATCGTGAAGGATGGGTACGAGGCTTCTCGCCGCCGAATTCGGGACTGGGTGACAACAGCATACACAGGGGTCTCACCGGGGTCGAACAATCCCTTCGGGGGGTCTACCCGGCCGTCGGTCGAGGGGTCGGAGACCGTCCCGGCCGACGACAGCGAGCGGCGGTCGGGAGAGTGTCGGCCCGGCCCGGTTCGGTTCGAGTGCGTACTCGGGCGCGGTCGGCCCACTGTCGCTCGTCCGAGCGTCCGAAACTCACCTCACGACACAGAAAATCTGGTGCCTGCGACACAGCAGACAATCGCGTGACGTGACCGGACTGCCGCTACCCGGGGCGTTTTGTCGGGCGGTGGTCCAGTGCTCGCCGTGACAGACAGATCGACGCCACCGGCCGTTCGCCGGCGCTGGACCATCGCCGTGCTGGGGTACGTCGCGATGCTGGGACTCCTGGCCCAGCTCCGGGGGGCGTTGCTCCCCAGTTTCGCCGCCGATTTCCCCGTCTCGGAGGCTGAACTGGGGCTGGTCTCGACGGCCGGGTCGATCGGCTTCCTGCTGGCCGTCGCCGTCGCCGGCGCCATCGTCGGCCGGGTGGATGTCCGCCGTGGATTGCTCGTCGCGCTCGTCGCGCTCGGCGGGTGTCTCGTCGTCGTCAGCGCCGCACCGACCTACATCGCGCTGCTGGGTGGGCTCGCGGTCCTCGGTCTCTCGACCGGCGTCCTCCACGGGTTCGACCGTCCGATACTCAGTCACCTCCACCCCGACTCCCGGGCGCGGACGTTCAACCTCCAGGACATGGTGTGGGCGGTCGGCGCGACGCTCGGTCCGGTCCTCGCACTCGCCGCAGTCGAGTTCGCCAACTGGCGGGTCGCGTACCTCGTCGCCGGCATCTGTACCCTCCCGCTCGTAGTCCTCGTCTACCGCCTCGAACTCCCGGCGAGTATCGACGCCGAACAGGACCTCCCGCTGGCCGAAATCGCCACGTTGCTCCGGCGACCGACGATCGCGTGGCTGGCCGCTGCGATGCTGTTGCTCTCGTTCGTCGAGGGCGGCTTTTTCACCTGGTTGCCCTACTACGCGAGCGACATCTTCGGCCGCCGGGCGGGGACCCTCTCGCTTGCGGCCTACCTCGCGGCCTACGTCCCCGCGCGGTACGCCTTCTCCAGACTGGCCGACCGCGTCCCGAACCTCGACCTCGTCCTCGGCGCGTCGCTGCTCGCGACGGTCATGCTGGCGGTGGCGTTCGTCTTCGCCCGGGGAGCGGGAATCTTCCTCGCCATCGTCGTCGTCGGCTTCCTGGTCGCGGGCATGTTCCCGACGCTACTCGCCCGCGGAACCAACGAGATGCCCGAGTACAGCGGCCCGATAAACGCCGTCGCGCTCGGATCGTCGAGTTTCGGCTTCCTCGTGTTTCCGGCGACGATGGGCGTCGTCGCCGAACGTACCTCCATCGGGACGGCGATGCGGCTGCTCATTCCCGTCATGCTCGCGTTCGCGGTCCTCGTCGCCGTCGTCCGCGCCAGAAACGGGGCCGCCGCCTGAATACTCCGCGAGCAGTACATCGTACGATTGTTCCGTAGAGGGTGTGAAGATAACAGTTCGAGCCAGCACAGCAATCACGACCGCCGTCGTGATCGGGAGATGGAGGGGCGAAGGTCGCTGGCGTTTATTATAGTCGCCTGAGCGACCCCTATCCGACCGAAGGGAGGATATGTCGCTCAGCGACCGCCAGCGGCCCGAGGGCTTTCAACTCTCAGTTGTGAGTGCGGTGCTGGCTGCGGTCGCCGTTTCTCTCACACCGACAGTATCTGAAACCGATTGATAACTACGCGGTTGTACTGATCGGCTGTGAACGATCCGACGAGGGGCTAACCATCTGTGAACGAACCAACTGATACACTTCGATAAACACAGTGAACAGTCGCGTTCAGCTCAGGTCGAACTGCGCGGCGGCGGTCTGCATGTCCTTGTCGCCGCGCCCGGAGAGGTTGACGACGATCGTCTCGTGCTCGTCGTCCTCAGCGAGCTGGAGCGCCCGGGCGACGCCGTGACTGGTCTCGAGCGCCGGGATGATCCCTTCGGCCTCGCTCAACTCGCGAAACGCCGCCAGCGCCTCGTCGTCGGTGACGCCCGTGTACTCTGCGCGCCCCAGCTCCCGGAACATGGCGTGTTCGGGCCCCACACCGGGGTAATCCAGCCCCGCCGAGACGGAGTGGACGTCGACGTCGTCGTCGATCACCCGGGTCTTCATGCCGTGGATGACCCCGTCTTCCCCCTCCGCGAGCGGCGCGGCGTGGCGCGCCGAGTCCGACCCTTCGCCGCCACCCTCGGCGCCGTAGAAGGCCACGTCGTCGTCACGGAACGCGTGGAACAGGCCGATGGCGTTCGAGCCGCCACCGACGCAGGCCACGCAGGCGTCGGGTAACTCGCCAGTTCGCTCCAGGATCTGCTCGCGGGCTTCCTCGCCGATCACCGACTGGAAGTCACGGACCATCCGCGGGAACGGGTCCGGCCCGACGACACTCCCGACGAGATAGTGGGTGTCGTCGACGTTCCCCGCGAAGTCCTCGAGTGCGGCGTCGACGGCGTCGGCGAGTCCCTCCCCACCGCGGGTCACCTCGTTGACCTCGGCGCCCATCAGGCGCATCCGGAAGACGTTCATCTCCTGGCGTTCGACGTCTTTTTTCCCCATGTAGATCTCCGTCGGGATGTCGAGCAGGGCCCCGACCATCGCCGTCGCGGTGCCGTGCTGGCCGGCACCGGTCTCGGCTATCAGTCGTTCTTTCCCGGCCTTTTTGGCCAGCAGTCCCTGGCCGAGCGTGTTGTTGACCTTGTGGGCGCCGCCGTGGAGCAGGTCCTCGCGCTTGAGGAATATCTCGGCGTCGTACCGGTCGCTGAGGTTGCGCGCGTAGTACAGCGGCGTCGGCCGGCCGGCGAACTCCTCCAGGAGGTCGCGGAGTTCCGCCTGGAACTCGTCGGTCCCGGCGACCTCGTCGTAGGCGCCTGCGAGCTGTTCGAGCGGCCCCGCGAGCGCGTCCGGAACGTGTCGTCCGCCGTAGCCCTCGAAATCGCCTGGTGAAGACATACCCCCCGAATCGACGCCCGCCGGCTAAAACGTATCGGGACCGTTCCCCGACGAGTCCGTATCGGCTTCGCCGCCCGCCGCTGGGAGGTACGTACCCGTACGACCGGACTGGCGACGGCCGCCCCTACGCGACGGTACGGTGGCTATACTTTCGGGGGAACGAGACGCTATCGCCCCGTGTGACACAGCTAGCCGAGTTCACGCTCGAAGCGACTGCGTTCCCGCTCGGGCGCGTCTTCACCGAGAGACCGGACGCGACACTCGAACTCGACCGGGTGGTCCCGACCGGCGACACAGTCATGCCGTACTTCTGGGTGGGAGACACCGGTGGGGAGATGCGGGCGGTCCTGGCGGTCTTCGAGGAACTGTCGGAACTGCGCTCGGTCACGCTGGTGGACGACCTCGGCGAGCGCGGCCTCTTTCGCGCCGAGTGGGATCCCGCCTACATGGGCATCATGGGCGCCGTCGCGGAGGCCAGCGTGACCGTCGTCTCGGCGAGCGGGTCCACCGAGGGGTGGCTGTTCGAGATCCGTGCCGAGACCGCGGCGCAACTCTCGACGTTCCAGGGGTACTGTCGCGACCACGATATCGACGTGTCGCTCACGCGACTCCGGCATCTCTCGGAGGTGTCGCCGGGTGAGAACGACGGCCTCACGCCGGCCCAGCGCGAAGCGCTGCTGCTCGCCTACGCCGAAGGGTACTACGAGGAGCCGCGCGCGACCGACCAGACGGCTCTCGCAGAGCGCCTGGGGATCTCGCGACAGGCGTTCTCGGCCCGACTCCGCCGTGGGTATCGAACCCTCGTCGAGTCGACGATCGTCCGGAACAGCGAAGACGATCAGTGATATAAACCCGTTGCATAGGTAAGTGAGACACTGAACCCCGCGGCCGCAGTACTGGGTTGTGATGTCGGACGACTCTTCGGGGGAGACAGATCCGGTCTTCACATACGATATCTCGGCGGCAGAATCCACCAGTGAAGCCGTCGTCGCGGCAGTCGCTTCCGTATCGAACGTCGAACCGGTTTCCGAACCCGACGACACGGGGGAACGGATGGCCGAACTGGCACTCGACCCGCTGTACAGCGTGGTCGACCCTGACGCGCTCGACGCGATATTCCGGCCGCACCGAACCGACGAGAAGGGGATCGTCAGCAGCGTCTCGTTTCCGTACCACGGCCACGACGTCACGGTCCACGGCGAGGGCCACGTCGCCGTGAGAAGAAGGGCCAGCGGCACGACCGACTGACCCCTTTCGGCGGGGGTTGACTGGTCCTGTCGGAGGGTCCTCGACTATCCAGTCTGGTGGTTCTCGACTGGCACCGTCAGGGTCGCGTCGGACAGTGTGGTCGTCGAACCGGAGACCACCGACAGACCGACGTGGCGCCGGTCCGAGGTACCGGTATGCCGACCGTCGAGTATCGCGGCGAGACGATCGACTGCGAGTCGGGCGAGCGACTCCGCGACGTCCTCCTGCGGGCGGACCTGCCGGTCCACAACGGCCCGCGGGCCGTTTCCTGTCACGGGCTGGGGAGCTGTGGCACCTGCGCGGTCGAGGTCGACGTCGTCGGCGGTGGCGACCTCCCGGACCCGGGCGCCCGCGAACGGGCCCGTCTCTCGGTCCCGCCCCACTCGCCGGAGGGCGGACTCCGCCTGGCCTGTCAGGTGCGCGTGACCGACGACCTCGTCGTCAGGAAACACGGCGGGTTCTGGGGAACCAAGCGCGACTCGGGCGGCGAACCCGGTGCCGAGTGACCCGGTGCCGGTAGCGTTTCCAGCACTGACACCGCTCCCGGCGTCGATAGAGCCACAAGGCCCGCACGCAACTGTCGTGATATGGCCACAGTCAGTGACACCTATCTGGAGAACCGGTGGCGGGTCCAGCCCAACCACGCGAACAACTACGGGACCCTCCACGGTGGGAACCTCATGAAGTGGATGGACGAACTCGGCGCGATGTCGGCGATGCGAGCCGCAGGCGAACCCTGCGTGACCGCCGCCATCGACGAGTTGAACTTCCATCGGCCCGTGGCGACCGGCGACAACGCGCTCATCGAGTCGTTCGCCTACGAGACCGGCCGTACGAGCGTCAAAGTGCAACTCAGGGCCGCTCGCGAGAACCCCCGGACCGGCGAGCAGGAGACGACCACCGAGTCGCGGTTCGTCTTCGTCGCCATCGACGAGGACGGCTCACCCGTCCCGGTCCGGGACCTGACCGTCGAAACCGACCACTGTCGCGAACTCCGCGAGCGTGCCTTCGAGTGGGAAGGGGACACCGAGTAGGGCGTGGTCAGGCGGTCCCGAGTTGGCGACGTTGACCCGAACGCGACTGCGGGCACACTCGCGCGGAACCCATTTACTCCTCCCGCCCAAGAGATCGGTGATGGACGACCCAGCGAAGACGCGGACGCGGACGGACCCACGGATCTACACCGCGCCGCGGACTGACGTCTCACAGAACCAGGGAAAATTCAGGATCCACTTCAACTTCCCCGGTCGCGCCGTGCCGGACCACGACGACCACGGCTACGGCCCGCTGGCGACCGTCGTCGAGTCGTTCATGGACCCGGGGACGCTCATCTCGATGCACCAGCACCGCGACGAGGAGATCGTCTCCTGGGTGCCCGCGGGCGTGATGCGTCACGACGACCGACAGGGGAACGAACTGGTCACCGACTCCGGGCATCTCATGGTGATGAACGCCGGCAGCGGCTTCTGGCACGCCGAGGAGACCCTCGACGAGGACCCGCCGCTACGGATGCTCCAGATATTCGTCCGCCCGCACAGTCTCGGCCTGGAACCCGGCATCCAGCACGAAGCGATCCCGGACCCGACGCCCAACGAGTGGCGTCACCTCTTCGGTCCCGAAGGCGGTGACGCGCCACTGTACGTCCGCAACGAGGTCGACTTCTACGACTGTCGCCTGGACGCCGGTGGCAGCGTCTCACTGCCCGCCCAGGCCGGCCGCGACACCTACCTCTACGTCTTCGAGGGCGCGGTGACGGTCGGGCCAGAGGACGAACCCGTCGGCTACACAGAGAGTGCGCTGGTGATCGACGGGGACGGCGAGAGTAGGGAAGGCGAAGCGGGCGCTGATGAGAGCGGGGTGACCGTGACTGCCACCGAGGATTCGGTGCTCGTCGCCTTTGCCATCGAACCCGACGCGCCGGTCACCCGCCAGGGGACTATCGGTCGCTGATTCTCGAAGCGGCCCGGGCTGGCTCGGCCTGAAACGAACCGACACGGCCAGACCCGCACCGACGCGACGTCGGTGATGCGGAAACATGGACGAGGGCCGACAGGACTGTAGCAGCCGACTTTGCCGCGATAGTCGGAATCGGCCCAAACCATTTTGTACTGGTTACGTGACATCCAATCGATGTCTACCCCGAGGCCCAGGAGCCGTACCGACGTGCTCGCGAGTCGGCTGCGAGCAGTGATCCGCGGACCGAACGACTCCCGGGTTCGGGCGACCTGGCGGGTCCTGCTCGCGATGCCGGTGCTCTGGGTACTCACGGGTGGCGTCCTCGCCGGGAACGTCCAGACCGCAGTCGGGTGGATCCCGTCCGGACAGGGGTCCGCTGCGGGACTAGCCCAGTCGTTGCTCCACGCGGGATTCTTCCTCGTCGCACTCGCCGTCTGGGCGCGCTATCTCGACGCTCGGCCGCTGTCGGACTACGGCGTGTCGGCGACGCCAGCGTGGGTGCTGGATCTGGTCGCCGGTTTCGGCGCGGTCGTCGTCGGCTTCGTCGTCTGGATCGGTGTCGGCGCCGCGATGGGGGACGTGACCGTCACGACGGCGCTGTCCGCATCGCAGGGCTCTCTCGGTCTGGGACTCGTCGTCGCCGCCACAGCACTGCTCCTCCACGCGGCGGTCCAGCAACTGGTGTTCTTCCGGGTTATCCTCGGGAGCGCCGCCGAGGGTCTGGGGAGTCGCGACCTGTCCCGATCCCGTGCGTTCGCCGGGGCGCTGGTCGCTGCGGTCGTGCTGTTCGTCGCGATGCACGGCAGTGCCGGTCCCCTGCGGATACTCGACCTGGCCGTCGCCGGCTGTGTCTTCGGACTGCTCGCTTTCCACACCGGGGAGGTGGCGCTCGGGATGGGTGCACACTTCGGCGCGCTCTTCGCCGGGGGCGTCGTGTTCGCGCCCGCGGCCAGTACCGGCGACGGACTCGTAGTCTTCGAGGTGACGGGGTCACTGCCGGGGCTTCTCGGGACCGTGAACCAGTACGGGTTCCCGAAGATGGTGGTGGCATACCTCGCGTTGCTGGCGTGGGTGCAGTGGCGGCGAGGGGCGATCTCCGTCGGAAACGGGACCGTTCAGCCGGCCACGGACTGAGAAGCCAGTACCCGTCGGCCGACCACGAACGAGAGCACGGGTCAGGCCGAGGGTGCGAGTTCTCCCGCTTTCGCACGCGAGCGCTCGATGATCGCGGGGCGGGCCTCGAACTCGACGACGACCTGGTCGCCGTAGTCGACGTCTTCGACGTTGGCGTGGTCGTGGATCCACGAGACGACGCTCATCGTGTCGTCGGTCATCGGCAAGACGAGCCGTTCGCGCTCGTAATCGGGCAGTTCCGCGTGGACCCGCTCGGTGAGCGCGTCGACGTCTTGGCCCTCTTTCGCACTCACGGCGACGGGGTTGGGTGCCAGCGCCGACAGCGCCTCGCGCTTGTGGCGGAGTTCCTCCTCGTCGACCTGGTCGATCTTGTTCAGGACCGTGACGATCGGCGCCTCGTTGCGCTCGTAGAGCGTGTCGTGTGAGGTGACCAGTTTCTCGCGGATCTCCTCGACGGGTTCGCTCACGTCGACGACGAGGAGTACCAGATCCGCCCGGTAGACGGAGTCGAGGGTCGACTTGAACGACTCGACGAGCCAGTGGGGCAAGTCGGAGATGAACCCGACGGTGTCGGTGACGAGAACGTCCCGCTGGTCCATGTCGGCCTTCCGGGTCGTCGTACCCAGCGTGGTAAAGAGGCGGTCCTCGGACTCGGCGGTCGTATCCAGGTCCGGGTGGACGTCATCGTTCTCGTCGACGTCGACGTCCGCCGCGAGTCGCCGCAAGAGTGTGGATTTGCCGGCGTTGGTGTACCCCGCCAGCGCCACGAGGTCGAAGCCCGACTCGCGGCGCTGTTCACGCCTGTGCTGTTCGGTCTGCTCGATGTTGTCGAGTTCGTCGCGTATCCGGGAGATCTGGGCTTTGATGTCCTGCTCGCGGCTCTCGTCGTACTCGCCCAGCCCCATGAAGCCAGGGCGCTCGTCCCGGCGAGCGAGGCTGGCTTTGGCCTCGGCTCTGGGGAGTTCGTAGCGCAACTCGGCGAGTTCGACCTGAAGCTGGGCCTTGCGGGTCTGGGCTCGCTGGCCGAAGATCTCCAGGATGAGCCGGAAGCGGTCGATGAGTCTGACGCCCTCGGGAAGCACGTTCCCGAGGTTGTACGTCTGGTAGGGGCCCAGCTGGTTGTCGAAGACGACGACGGTGGCGTCCTCGCGAACGACCGTCGAGGCGAGCGTCTCCGCTTTCCCCTCCCCGACGTGTGTCGCGGGGTCTTCCGTGCGCGTCTGGGTCAGTTCGCCGACCACCTCGTACCCCGCCGCGCGGGCGAGGTTGCGGATCTCCGTCGTGTCCACCCGGCCGCTGTCGACCCGCTTGGCGACGACTGCGCGCTCACGTTCGCCTTGCTCGCGTTGTCCTGTCACTTGCTCGCGCGTAGGCGACCCGGCTATTTAAAGTGTGGCCGTTTCGAGTGCCGTGTTAGCTATCCGCACGACAGTGCGCGGTGACTCGAAAGGTCGAAGACGGACCCTTCCCTGGGCCGTGTATGGAACGTGGGGTCGTCGATCTCGGCGAACTGGGGCCGTTCGACCTGCAATCGACCGTCGAAAGCGGGCAGTCCTACCTCTGGACGCGACCGGACGGGCGGATGTACGAGGAGACCGGCGCCTACGGCGGAGGGGCCTGGTACCAGACCACCGCCAGGGTCGACAGCGAGCCCGCGGTCGTTCGAGCGCGGCAGGTCGAGGACCGCCTGGAGTGGGAGTCGAGCGTCGACGCCGCGCCGATACTCCGCGAGCGCCTCCGCCTGGACGACGACCTCCCCGCGATCAGGGCGACCGCGGTCGACGACGACGTCGTCCAGACGGCCTACGACGCCTACTGGGGGATGCACCTGGTGCGGGACCCGCCCTTTCCCACGCTGATATCGTTCATCTGTTCGGCACAGATGCGCGTCTCGCGGATCCACGGCATGCAGGAACGCCTCCGGGAGACGTTCGGCACCACCGTCGAGTTCGACGGCGAGACCTACCACGCCTATCCGACGCCCGAACAGCTCGCGAGCGCCACCGAGGACGAACTCCGCGAGCTGAGTCTCGGCTATCGGGCGCCGTACGTCCAGGAGACGGCACAGATGGTCGCCGACGGCGAGGACCCCGACACGGCCCGGGACCTGCACTACGAGGAGGCCCGCGAGTCGCTGACGCGCTTCGTCGGCGTCGGCGACAAAGTGGCCGACTGCGTGTTGCTGTTCTCGCTGGATTTCCTCGAAGCGGTCCCGCTGGACACCTGGATCCGAACGACGATCGAGGAGTACTACCCCGACTGTGACCGGGGCAACTACACCGAGACCTCGCGGGCTATCCGCGACGCGTTCGGTGGGGAGTTTGCGGGGTACACGCAAACGTACGTCTTCCACTATCTGCGGTGATCCGAAAGTCGGATCTGCGGTGGTCCGAAAGCCGGCGAGCGAAAACTCGGTGGAGTCCGGTCAGGCGGGTCGTCGGGTCTCGCTGGCGGGGTTGTCGCCGGGATTGTCGCCGCGGTCGTCGTAGTACTTCCGGCCGATGTACTGGTCCGAGAGCGTGCCCATGAACACGTCGGTCAGTTCCTGTGCGGAGCGGAACTCCTCGCTCCCGGAGCGTTCGAGCGTCTCCGCGATCGTCTCACCGGGACCGTTGGGCGATTCGATCCGCGTCTCGCCCATGGTCTCGATGACTGTCTGGCGGTCGGTCGGGTAGCTGTACGCTTCGTCGAAGGTTTCGTAGGCGTCTGTCGGTCGCATCGTTGTGTCGTGTGGGTGTGTACTGTCGCGTCTGCTGGCTGGTGGATCTGTACTCGAAATCGTCTGAGAAGGGTGGTGTGCGGGCTATACGGCCCGCGCTACGCGGCGGCCGGCGACACGAACTGACGGCATCGTCGGGTGGTCGCCCATCGTGTCTCGTACTGTGTTATTATTCGTTATAAATCCGTCGGTCCGGGCGACGCTCGGTATTCGATAGCACACAGCGAGAACGGTCGTCGCCAGTAGTTCTAGCCGACGATCGTGGCCGACGGTCGTGGTCGATGTCGCAGCGATGCCGTCGCTCAGTCTGCGCCGTGGCGGTCCGCGTGACCGCAGCTGTCACAGCACCAGATCCCCCGTCGTGGTTCGATTCGTCTCCCGCAGTTCGGACACGACTGGTCCATGCACTCGCACCGACGAAACGACGATTGATAAAACTTGATACGTCATTCGTCGAACTCGGTAGGGGAGTGGCACGCAGTCGTTTAGTGGTCGGCGGCGATACGGCGAGTATGAAGCGCACTCGCGCACACGTCTTCGTCTCGGGGAGAGTCCAGGGTGTCTTCTACCGGGCGACCACCCGAGAGCAGGCCCGCGATCGGGGGGTCGACGGCTGGGTCCGGAACCTGGACGACGGTCGCGTCGAGGCCGTCTTCGAGGGGCCAGCCGACGCCGTCGAGGCGATGGTCGAGTGGTGTCACGAGGGGAGTTCGCGCGCCCAGGTCGACGACGTGGACGTCGAGTACGGCGACCCCGAGGGGATAGAAGGGTTCGAGGTACGACGGTAGGAGCGCCCAGCGTCGGCAGTGACCGCCCGGGCGACCCACCAGTCGGGAGTCAGGAACCGAACCGGGTCTGCTGGAGGACGAGGAGACCCAGACTCCCGACGACGACGGGGACGAGGACGACGAGCGAGCTGAGCTGGTAGCCCAGGTTCCAGAGGAGGACGTAGCCGTGGGCGAGCGCGACGACCCAGCCGACGAAGCCGAGCACGACCGCCCGGAACGGCCCCGAATACCTCGCTTCCCGGCGGGTGACGGCGACGGCCGCCAGTCCGACGACAGGGACGAGCCAGACGCCGACCGATTTCGACACGAACTGGTCGGGCCCGCCGCCCGAGAAGTGGACTGCCATCTCGGCGGGGAGTGCGGGGTAGGCGAGCAGTCCGGCCGCGAGACTCGCGACGAGCGGGACGACCGCGAGCAGGTCGCTGCCGTCGAGGTCGACCGACCCGAGCGAGACACGCGTTCGGAGGAGGGTGTCGATCGCTGACATCGCTATCTGAACGTACGCAGGGCCGGCTTGTCGTTCCCCGTCACCGGTCTCAGCGCGTGAGACGCGGGTGGTTTTTACATGCGGGGGTGACACGTACTGCTATCGTGGATGGGACGGAGGACCTCGACGCGGTCGCGCGGTTACTCGAGGACGACTGCGTCCAGCGGATACTCACGGTTGCTCTGGATGAACCCATGTCTGCGTCCGAACTGACCGAGGTCTGTGACGCCTCGCGTGCGACGGTGTACCGGCGGCTCGACGACCTGAGCGAACGCGGGCTCGTAGACGAGCGGACGCGACCGGACGCCGACGGCCACCACCGAACCGTCTACCGGACGACGCTCGACCGCGTCGTCGTCGACCTCACAGACGACGGGTTCGAGGTTACGGTCGCGACCCGTGAATCGGCCGCCGACCGCTTTACCGACTTCGTGGAGGGACTGTGATGACCGGTTCGTGGCGCTCGGTACTCGACGGGGTCGCTGCCCTCCGACCCGACGGACTCTTCGCCCTCCAGTTGAGCCGGCTCTCGACGGCCGAACTCGTCTTGGTAGCATCGGATTACGTGACCATCGTGCTCGCGCTGGCGATCGCCTACGTCGCTTTCCGGGGCTACGACCGCAACGACAGTCGCCCGATGCTGTGTATCGCTGTCGGGTTCGTCCTCGCCTTCGGCGGCCCCGGCCTCGTCTTCGTCCTCTCGCTGGTCGCGCCGATCCCGTCGCTGGTGACCGGCGGCGTCACTCAGGCCATCGAAATCCTCGGGATGCTCACCATCCTCTATGGCTTTCGTGCGCCCGCTGAGTGACGCTGCGGGGTAGTCACTGGAACCCCACCAGACGACAGGAGTAGTTACCGAGCCCCGACCGGACGACGTTCGAGCCGAACCGTTTTCCCGTCGAACGCCCTCGTTCGGACGATGGACTGGCACAACGAACCGGAGACCTGGCACGAGGACGGCGACCGCCTCACCGTCGTCGCCGAGGGCGACACCGATTGCTGGCGACACACCCGTCACGGCTTCGTCGCCGACGACGCACACGCCTATCTCCAACCCGTCTCGGGCGATTTCACGGCGACCGTCGCGTTCGACGCCGACTACGGTACGCAGTACGACCAGGCCGGCCTCATGGTCCGAGCGGACGCCGAAACCTGGCTGAAATGCGGCGTCGAGTACGTCGACGGCACCGAGAAAGCGAGCGCGGTCGTCACCCGCGAGTACTCGGACTGGTCGGTCGCGCCCCTGGCAGACGCCGAAACGGTCTGGACTCGCGTCGAGCGGATCGACGAGACCGTCGAGGTGTCCGTCTCGACGGACGGCGACGACTTCCGGATGATCCGGCAGGCATACCTGACCGAGGCCGACGAACTCCGCGTGGGTCCGATGGCCGCCGCACCCCAGGGTGATGGGTTCGAGGTTACCTTCGAGGATTTCGCGGTCGAGACGCCGTAGCGGTCTCGACGGCTGATAGACAGCGCTTCGCCGCCACCCGATCGCTTTTTTCGAGTGCGGTCTACCTCCCGGCCATGACGACCGACATCGCCATCGCCGGGATCGGCGCCGTCGCCGAGATGCACGCCCACGCACTCGACGACATCGAAGGGGCGACGCTCGTCGCCGGCTCCTGTCGGACGGAGTCGCGGGGCCGCGAGTTCGTCGACGAGTTCGACTGCGCCTGGTACGCCGACACCGCCGAGATGCTCGACGCGGAGTCGCCGGACGTCCTGCACGTCTGTACGCCCAGCGGCGCGCACCTCGAACCCACACTGGCGGCCGCCGAGCGCGGCGTCGACGTCCTCTGTGAGAAACCCCTGGAGATCACGACCGAACGCATCGACGAGATGGTCGCCGCCGCCGAGGGTGCGGGGATCAGACTCGGTGGGATCTTCAATCAACGGTTCAACCCCGTCGTCCGCCAGCTCCACGAGGCCGCGAGCGAGGGGCGCTTCGACGAGCTGGCGGTCGCGAACGCCTACGTGCCGTGGTGGCGCGAGGACGACTACTACGACGGGGCCTGGCAAGGCACCGAGAAACTGGACGGCGGGGGCGCGCTGATGAACCAGTCCATCCACGGGATCGACGCCGTCCAGTGGCTGGCCGGGGCGGCCGGCGCCGGCGGTGACGGTGGTGCTGGCGGTGACGGGTCGGCGAGTGACTCCAACCCCGTCGAAGAAGTGTTTGCCTACACCGATACGCGCGCTCACGAGGACGACATCGTCGAAGTCGAGGACACGGCCGTCGCAGTCCTGCGATACCGCGATGGGACGCTGGGACAGCTACTCGGCGCCACGTCGATGTATCCGGGCTCGCTCAAGCGACTCCAGCTCGCGGGTCGCGGCGGGACCGCCGAGATCCTCGAAGACGAACTCGTCACCTGGCAGTTCCGCGAGGAGCGCGAGGACGACGCCGACGTGCGAGAACGGTTCGGCGAGACCGAATCAGGTGGGGGCGCAGCCGACCCGATGTCCATCGATTACGCGAACCACCGCCGGAACATCGAGGCCTTCCTCGACGCCTGCGAGAGCGGTGAGGACTATCTGCTGGACGCCGGCGAGGCTCGGAAGGCCGTCGAGATCATCGAGGCGATCTACGAATCGGCCGAACGCGGTGAACCCGTACGGCTCGGCTAGCCACCCCACCGCGGAGCACGCCGACACCGATCGTTCTTTCAGTTTCACCCCGGGCACGTCCAAGTATCACTGGATAGTGTGTGGAGGTAAACCTTAATACCCCTTGTACACATAATATTCTATTATGCACGAGTGCTCCCGGTGTGGGCAGCGGATGAGCCACAACGACGAGACGACGAAGCTCACAGAGTGGGTGTGTCCCCGGTGTCACAACACGCGGATCGAGAAAAAAGAGGGGTATCGCGTGACGACCGAGGCTGACGCCCCTGTCACTGCCACTGCCGACGACGACTGACTCCCGGCGTTCTCTCTCCTTTCTCCGGCAACGGTGCGGGCGGTAACGAGGCGGTTACTCACCGGAGCGGACGCAATCTACGTCCGGCCTGTTCGGTGTTCGGTTCCGACACCTGTCGTCGGAACGCTCCTATCTCACCGGAAGGGCAGGACGCTCGCTACAAAAAACCGCTGTCGAGCGGTATCGTCGTTATACGTCGATCCACTCGCCGCGCTCGTCGCTGGTCCCGACGGCGTCTAGCAGTCGCTGGACGCGCAAGCCGTCGGCGAAGTTCGGACTGTGGTCGTCGCCGGCGGCGACTGCGCTGAGGAACTCGTAGTTCTCGTGGACGAACGTGTGCTCCCAGCCGATGACGTGACCCGGCGGCCACCAGTGGTCGATGTAGGGGTCGTCCGGGTCGGTCACGAGCACCGTCTCGTAGCCCCGCGAGCCCTCGGTGAGCAGTTCGAGTTCGTTCAGCCGTTCGAGACTGAACTTCAGACTGCCCTTCGAGCCCTCGATTTCGACGGCGTGGTCGTTCTTGCGACCGGTCGCGTTGCGTGTGGCCTCCAGCGTGCCTATCGCGCCGTCCTCGAAACCGATCTGGGCGGTGTAAGCGTCGTCGACGGTGACTTCGCGCATCTCGGCCGATTCGCTGCCGCCGCTCTCCAGGGACCCCTCGCCGCCGCCGGGGATCGGACGTTCGTCGGTGAACGTCTGTAACTGCCCACTGAGTCGCTCGATGTCGCCGGCACCCTCGGCGTCGCCGACGAGGAATCGGACGAGGTCGATGGTGTGAGCGCCAAGGTCGCCCAGCGCACCGCTGCCGGCCACCTCGGCGGAGTTGCGCCAGGACCACGGCGCCGTCGGGTCGACGAGCCAGTCCTGCAGGTAGTGCCCGCGGACGTGGTAGATCTCGCCGAGTTCCCCGTCGGCGATCAGGTTCTTCGCGTACTGGATCGCGGGGATGAACCGGTAGTTGAAGGCGATACCCGCGGGGACATCCGCGTCGGCAGCGGCGTCGGCCATCCGCTCTGCGTCCTCTGTGGTGTGAGCGAGCGGCTTCTCACAGAATACGGGAGTTCCGGCTTCCAGCGCCGCGATGGACGGATCGGCGTGGACGTTGTTCGGCCCGAGGTTGTAGAAGACGTCGACCTCGTCGACCACGTCCTCCCAGTCGGTCGAGATGCGGTCGAAGCCGAACTGGTCTGCGGCCTCGGCGAGGGCGTCCTCGTCGCGCCCGATCAGGACGTCCCGGTTGGTCTCGGGGGCGTCCGGGAAAAACATCGGAAGCCGCGCGAGCGCGTTCGAGTGGGCCTGGCCCATGAATCTGTACCCCAGCATACCGACGTCGAGTGGTTCGTCTGTCATGGTTGGAGTCTGAATGTATCCCAATCTGCAGTCTTACGCCCAGTAGGCCTCGCCCGGTGTCGTCTCGAAGACCGCTCGCGAGAGCACGTCGACGGCCTTCTCGAGGCCTTCGTTGGCGGAGGTGAGCGAGTCCTCGTGTTCGATCGAGAGAGCGCCGTCGTAGCCGATCATCCGCAGCGTCGAGACGACGTCTTTCCAGTGTTGCTCGCCGTGACCGTAGCCGATCGAGCGGAACAGCCACGAGCGGTCGGGCTCGTCCGTGTATGGGGCGGTGTCGAGGTAGCCTTTGATGTCGGCGTTGGACTCGTAGAGGCCCGTGTCCTTGGCGTGGAAGTGGTGGATAGCGCCGCGTTCGCCGAGGAAACGGATGGCCTCGGTGACGTCGATGCCCTGCCAGTACAGGTGCGAGGGGTCGAAGTTCGCGCCGACGTACTGGTTGGTCTCCTCGCGGAGGCGGATCATGCTCGTGGGCTCGTAGACGAGCATGTTGGGGTGCATCTCGATGCCGATGTTGACGCCGTGGTCGGCGGCGTGTTCGGCGAGATCCGACCACACCGGGATCGCGACCTCGTTCCACTGGTACTCCAGGGCCTCGCTGTGCTCGGGTGGCCAGGGAGCGGTGATCCAGTTGGGGACGTCGCCGGCCTCGCTGCCCGCGGGCAGGCCGGAGAAGGTGTTGACGACGTCGACGTCGAGCTGGTCGGCGAGCGCGACGGCCTCCCGGATCTCGGTCTGGGCGCGCGCAGCCCGCTCCTCGTCGGGGTGGAGCGGGTTGTTGTGTGTGGAGATGGCGCTCACGTCCATGTCGTACTCCGCGAGCAGGTCGTGGAGTTCGGCCTGCGCGTCGTCGTTGTCGAGGTACTCGTCGCGCGGGAGATGGTCGTCGCCGACGAACCCGCCACAGCCGAGTTCCACGGCTCCGACCCCGAGGTCGTCGAGGTACGCGAGCGCATCTTCGAGGGACTGACCGCCTAGTGCAACGGTGAGGACACCTACCTGCATACCCGAACGCACGCAGAGTCCGCTCAAAAAGGTTGTCGCGCCGGAAAAGTACCACTCCGGTGACCCGGTCAGTCGGTTCTCCGCCTTCAGTCGGTCCGGGACTCGTGCTCAGTCGGCCGATTCTCCGCCTTCAATCGGTCTGATACTGCTCGAACAGCGCCGAGAGCTGTTCGGCGCGCATCGTGAGCATCTTCGCGTTGACGTACATCTCGCCGAGCGCGAGGCTCTGTTCCTCGGCGATGGCCGCGACGCGCTCGGACTCTTCGACGTTCTCGCGGCTGGTCTGGGCGGCCTCGTCGGCGATGGCGGCGACTTCCTCGGCGGTCGCGGCCTGGTCGTCGGTCGCGTTGCTGATCTCCCTGACACCCGAGGACGTCTGCTGGACGTGCTCCATGATCGATTCGAGCGCGCTCAGGCCGTCACCGACGGTCTCTTTGCCCTCGTTGATGGTCGATTCCATCGCGGAGATCTCCTCGACTGTCTCGCCGGTCTGGTCCTGGATCTCCCCGATGAGACTCTCGATCTCGTTGGTTGCCTCCTTGGTCTCCTCGGCGAGTGATTTGACCTCGTCGGCGACGACGCCGAAGCCGTTGTTGTTCGCGCCGGTCGAGGCGTGGGCGGCCTCGATGGAGGCGTTCAGTGCGAGGATGTTGGTCTGTTCGGCGATGTCGTCGATGATGCCGACGATCTGGCCGACCTCGTCCATGCGGTCGTCGAGCTCGTCGACAGCCTCGACGACGCGCTCGATCTGGTCCTGGGCCTCGTCCATCGTGTCGCGGGCGTCCTGGCCGGCCTCGATGCCCTCGACGGTACGGCGCTCGGTCTGGTCGGCCATCTCCGCGACCTCGTTCGAGGAGGCGGCGACCTCCTCGACCGTGGCGGACATGTCGGACATCTCCCCGGAGATCTGGTTTATCTGCTCGTGTTGTTCCTGGAAGACAGTCGCGATGTCGTCGACGGTGCTGGCGACGTTCTCGCTGGACTCGGTGACCGCCTGGGTCGCGGTCGTCACCTGCTCGGAAGAGCCGGCGACCTCGTCGCTGAACTCCCCGGCCGTCTGTATCGTCTGCTGAAAGGCACTCGCCATCTCGTTGAACTCGGCGGCGAGTCGGTCGAGTGCCTCCGAGGGGTTGTCGGTGTCGAGTCGCGCCGTGAGGTCGCCCTCGCCGGCCGCGTCGATGGTCGCACAGAACTCGTCGACGAGGTCGTCGTACTCCCCGACACTCACTGCCCCGGCAGTTGCGACGCCCCCGTCCGAACGAGCGGGTCCGACGGCCCCACCGGCCGACACCGGCTCGTCCGGTCGGGCGGCGAGGTCCTCGCGGGCCGCCGCCAGTTCGTCCCTGACCTCGGCGAGTTCCGCGTCGAGGGCCTCGCGCTCGGAGCGGGCCGCCGAGAGGTCCGATTCGAGGCGCTCGCGCTCGGCGGCGCGCTCTTCGAGCAGGTCGTCGAAGTGCAGATAGGCGTATCCCAACCCCGCGGCCGCCGGGAGGAACCCGACCGCCGCGAGCACGGGCCACGTCCCCGGTGGCGCGACCAGCGCGATCCCGGCCTGATAGAGCGCGTGAGCGAACTGCCCGCCCAGCGCGAGACCGATCCGTCTCCTGAAGGTCGCTCGCATAGGTGTCCGGTTGTTCGAAGATGTTTATAGTTCCTCGTGCCGTGATACAAAAATTGAGAACTGGGTAGCGCGAACCGAACTCCACACCGGACGCGACCGACCGATCGGCGGGTCGAAGCCAGTCACGAGGGAACTCGAAACCGGATACCACGCCACTGGCGTCGGTTTCGGGAATCGTCTACGTGGGCCCCAGCCTTCGGGTCACACCGTCTTGGCGTCACGCTTCGTCGGTCGCGGAGACGCGCACCGACACGTCGCCGGTGTCGCCATCGTCGAAACTCACGAGTTCGATGGGGTTCTCCAGGTCGTTCCCGTCGACGAAGAGCCAGCGGTCCAGCCCCGTCCGCTCGGCGGAAACACCGTCGACAGTCCCCGATTGACGGTGGGTGATGTCGATGTCGAAGCCAGTGCCGAGCGGCCCGAACGCGCCCCCGTCGGTACGGGGATTGGAGCCCCACTGCCAGACGACGGATTCGGAGTCTTCGAGCGCCCCGTCGTCCGTTTCGTAGGAATCGGGCGGGTTGATACCCTCCGGGTCGTCGCGCACGAGCCACTCGGCACCGGCGACGCCGTCGAACGCCATCGAGGCAGCCCCGGTGGTGCTGTCGCTCGGTTCGTCGTGGACGACTACGAGCGAGCGTTCGCTGGTCGATCCGTTCCGATGGACGAACGTCACGGTCGCGTCTCCCGTCTCGAGGTCGTCGGGGAACGCGGAACTGTACTGGTTCTCGGTGTTGTGTCCGTAGTAGTCCGCGGCGGACCCGTCGCTCTCGACCGGCCCGACACACCGGGTCGACCCGTCCGGCGTCTCGACGGCGATCGCCGCGTCGGTACACGATTCGTCCGTGTTATCACTCCCGAGAATACCACCGGTACAACCGGCGAGTCCGACCGTCGCAGTCACACCGGTCAGTTCCAGTACGCGCCGACGTGACGGTGGGTCGCTCACGGCCCTCCCTCCGCTACGTCGACAGTCGCGGTCGTTCGAGGCCCGCCGAGACAGTCGGTCGAGTCGCTGGACCGTCGACCGAGACGGCGAGCCTCGTTCGCCCGTCCGCTCTGTCCACCCATCGCCGCGAACAGCCCTGTGAATGGCATGTGATTGACAACAGGGCGACTGCCCTAATAACCACTGCCTGTGGGCGTGTGACTACCGCTGCAGAAACGCGTCGGACCCCGTCTCGGCACACAACATCGAGAAATGGTTTCAACGCTCACGAGAAGCCGGGTGGAAGTCTGCGAACGGTCCGGCGACACGCTGCACCACCAGACACTTGTTGACAAGACAGCAACACCTGATCATGGTCCCCGATGTCCTGGGTATGGCGCTGGTCCCGGCGTACCTGCTGTTGCTCGGCCTCGTCGTCTTCCGGTATCGCCGCGGGAAGCTGCAACCACCGCGACTGTTCATGTACCTCGGGATGTGCCTGACCTGGCTCGCCTACGGCCTCTTGCAGGTCACACAGGAGGGGCCGATACCGACCGGGACGCCACTGAACTACGCGCTCGACGGCCTCTCGGTCGTCGTCCTGCTGGTCGGCCTGTACCTGTTCTATCGCTGGTGGCGCGAGCGCGACGGTGGTGACGACGCGGCCCCGACGGGCGGCTGATCCGCCCGATAGTCGACTTCCCGGACGGCTGACTCGCCGGTCACAAGCTATTTACTGTCGCCAAAACGACATTCGGGCATGGCTCTCCAACCACTCACGTACGTCCTTCTCGCCGGCCTCGTCGTTCTCCCGGCACTCGCGGTCGTCCAGTACTGGCGCGACCGACTGTATCGCTGGCGCCTCGCCATGGTGACGTCCATCTGGCTGATCACCCTGTCGACCATCGTCCCGGAACTAACCGACAACGGACTGCTTTCGGCCGAGTCGGTGCTCTGGCCGGCACTCGCTGTCGTGGCAGCGCTGGCAGGAATAACCGGGATGGGTCTCACCGTGTGGTTCTGGCGTCAGCGCGAGCGACCCTCCCGCGGTCCGGCCGGTGCCTGATCGGATCCAGCGAGACCGGACCCGTCGCACCTACCCGGTCACGTCGCTCACATGAAATCCGAGAGACCCGACTGCTGGTCGTCTTCGGCCGCCTCGTCGTCCGACTGGTCCGACTCCTCGTCAGCGCCGTCGTCGACTTCGGTCCCCGCCTCACCCGCACTCCCGTCGAGTGACGCTTGCGCCGGCGAATTGTCGCCGGCCTCGTCCGCGTCACCTTCGGCTTCGGCGCCCGTTTCGCCACCGTCGTCGCCTCCGCCGTCCGCGTCCGCCCCACTGCCGTCGTCCGCGTCGCCGCCACCGCTCCCGCCCTCGAAGGCGCCGCCACCGTGTTCGACGGCGAGGTCCTCGCGCAAGGCCTGGGCGTCCTCGACGATCGACTGGACCTTGTTGGTGTCCTCACCGCTCCCAGTCACGAAAGAGACGTGCTTGGCGTCGAGGTCGTATCGAGCCGCCATCGCCACCGTCAGGTCGCGGTTCTTGCAGTGGTGGGTCATGACCGCGAGGTGGGGCATGATCTCCCGGCGGGCCGTCGACATGCTGACGCCGTTTTCCTCTGCGACCTGGCGAGCGACGTAGTCACGGGTGTTTCGGGTGCCGCTCGTCCGCCCGAGCTTCGACCAGTAACTCGGCGGGCCGTAGCGCGTCCACCCGCCCTTGGGTTCCCGTCGGGAGGCCGCGACGCCGGCGACCATCGCGTCGCTCGCGTAGCGCCAGTACGTGTAATTCTGCGTCGCGCGCACGCGCCCGAGCCAGCGGTCGGCGTTCGAGAGATGCTCGTACGCGTCGGCGAGTTCACCGCCCTCGTAGTCTTTGGGCACGTTGTCCTCGATCCACTGGATCAGGTCGTCCGGCGTCTCTTCGACGTCGTAGGAACTCTTCAGCGCCTCCTCGGCACCCTGCTCCTTGATGAGGAGGTCCAGAAAGTCGAATATCCCGATCGTGCCGTCGCGTTCGCCGGTCGAGACGTCGTCCTCGGTGATGCGGTCGCGCCCCTCGGCGATCGCCTGGAGGTCGTTGATCGCGGAGCGGAGGTCGCCGCTCGTCCGTTCGGCGACCGCCTCGAGCGCGGCGCCCTCGAACTCGATCCCCTCCTTTCGGCAGATGTCGCGAAGGACGGGCACGATCGATCGCGCGGAGACGTCGCGGAACTCGATCTCCTGACAGGCGTTCCGGAGACCCCGAGACATGTCGTAGAACTCGTTGGCGACGAGCACGATCGGCTGATCGGCCTCTTTGACGACGTCCGTCACCGCACGGGAGCCCCCGTAGTCGGCGTTCCCGTGGAAGTTGTCAGCCTCGTCGAGCACGACGAGGCGACGTTTGCCCCCGGTCAGCGTCGCGGATTTCGAGGCCTCACCGGCGATCCGCTCGACGACGTCTCGGGTGCGATCGTCGCTGGCGTTGAGTTCCATGACGTCCCAGCCGAGGTCGTTCGCAAGCGCGTGCGCAGCGGAGGTCTTCCCGACGCCGGGACGCCCGTGGACGATCGCCGCCTCGCGGTGGTCGTCCCAGGACTCCGCCCACTGCTGGAGCTCCTTCCGCGCGGAGTCGTTACCGCGCACCTCGGTGAGCGTACTCGGGCGGTACTTCTCCGTCCAGTCCATCGAAATTCAGTTGGCAGGGTCGGGGGTTAGGACTTGCGGAGCACTGGTCCCAGATCGCAGTGTCCCGCGGGAGGAATCGGGCCGATCGTCACTCCAGTGGACCGCCGAGATCGAGACTGTATTCGAGGGCGCGATCGACGTCGAGGAGCACGTCCTCGGGAAGGTGGCCGAGCCGCTCGACGACGTCACGGTCCACGTCGACCGTGTTCGGCTGGCTACACAGCGCGACGGCGTGTTCGGCCAGCCCGGCGTCGTCGGCCCGAACGAGGACCTCGTGAGGATAGCGTTCGCTCCCGTAGTCCGTGGTCAACGGCACGACGACCGTCGTCGACGCGTGTTCGTTGCCGACGTCGTTCTGGACGACGACGCAGGGCC
>ENA-ORDC01001040-ORDC01001040.1-marine-metagenome-genome-assembly--contig:-NODE-1040-length-22455-cov-3.071722_pt1 | contig 22455 bp, 26 predicted proteins | sample MGYA00237783_ERZ508515 | MGnify/ENA primary metagenome ERZ508515 (study PRJEB26186, sample SAMN06268792) | marine metagenome | isolation source: Eden Landing Ponds, San Francisco, CA, USA | place... | reverse complement strand
AGAGCGACGGCGAGTGCCCCCAGGTGAGGGCCGAGTACGATCGCGGCGAACGCACCGCCGACGAAGTGCGCACTTGTCCCGCCGGGGATCGGCCAGTTGAGCATCTGTCCGGCGAACACGGCTGCGGCGACGACGGCGAACAGCTGGATTCGGTATTCTGTCAGCGAGTCACGTGCTCGCATTGCGGCGACGGCCAATACCGCGCCGGTGAGCAGGATGAACGCGCCTGCCATCCACGGGTGTAAGAAGCCATCTGGGGTGTGCATCGAACTCGAGTTCCGAAGATTGGGATATATGACTTCCGAAACTAATGATAATCTAGCTACTGCAGTTACTAGGGACTCATATGAACTGAGTTCTGATTAATACTCGATGCGCACGAGCTTCAACATCCCCGACGACCTCCTCTCCGAGTTCGATGAGACGTGGCAGGCAGAGGGATTAGATTCACGTTCGCGTGGCGTCCGCGAAGCGATGCAGGAGTACATCGAGGTACACACCAGACTGGAGGATATCGAGGGCGATGTCGTCGTTATCATCGCTTTCGATTACGAACACGAAGCGGTTATCGAAGAGATTCACGACGTACAACATCAGTTTCAGGATGTCATCACGACCACGAATCATATCCATGAAAGAGAGTGGTGTCTCGAGACGCTCTTCTGCAGCGGACCGGCACCACGTGTCCGGGACCTCACCTATCGCTTGCGCGATTTCGATGCGGTGAGTCGGGTCAAACTGATGCTCCTCGCCGAGCACTGAGCTGTACTCACGACTTGATGCTCTGATCAATGGGATCTCTGCCGAATGAGGTAATCGAGTAATCCACCGCTCGGACATCCGGCACTGCCCGGACAGTGTTGACGAATCCGGATAGTGCCTCCGTGGTTCCCTCTATGACGAACAGCTCCATACAGTACTGGTCCTGGACGTGTGCATGAGTAGTCGCGGAGACGATAGCATCGTATTCGTGGCGTACTCCCGTGAGACGCTGTTGGACGGCGGGTTGACAGTACTCGAAGACCACCGTTACCGTACACGTGTGCTTCTGCCCGTCGATATTTCTCCCCTGAAACTCTTCGAGCAGTGTGCGTGTGCCTTCGCGTACGACCTCGCTCCGGCCACTGTACCCGTGTACGTCGGCGAACTCGTCGATGCGTTCGAGTAACGCTTCCGGCATCGAGATGCTAACGACGCTCATATACTAAAATCCCACTCTAAGTTATTAGTTTCTGTTATGAATTGGTGGACTAGGCCGTAATAATTAGTATTTTAGTGGAGCAGATTCATAATTCGCGTATGCCGTTCAACAACGACCCGATCCCGGTGACAATTCTCAGCGGAAGCCTCGGTGCCGGCAAGACGACGACCCTCAACCACATTCTCAGTAGCGAGCAAGAACTGAACGCCGCCGTCGTCGTCAACGACATGGGAGAAGTGAACGTCGACGCTGATCTCGTCGAACGCGAGTCGGAACTCACACAGAACGACGAGGAGATCATCGAGCTGTCGAACGGTTGTATCTGCTGCCGTCTCCGTGGTGACATGCTCGATGAAGTGGGGCGATTGGCCGAAGAGCGAGACTTCGAATATCTCCTCGTGGAATCGTCTGGAATCAGCGAACCGATTCCGGTCGCCCAGACGTTCGCCCGGGGATTCGAGGACGCGGAGTTCGACCCGACGGGCGTCTACGAACTCGACACGATGGTCAGTGTCGTCGACGCACACAGCTTCTGGCAGGGTTTCGACTCCGGACAGGTGCTCACTGACGATGAAATGGAGCCGCAGGGCAATCGTGTCCCCGAAGAAGCCCTCATGGACCAGATCGAGTTCTGCGACGTCCTCCTGTTGAACAAGTGTGACCTCGTCCCGGACGACGAACTCGAGGAGATGGAGGCTATCCTGAAAACGCTCCAGCCGCGAGCGGAGATCATCCGGACCGAACACGGCGCCGTCGACCCCCAGGAGATCCTGAACACGGGTCGATTCGACTTCGAGGAAGCAAGCCAGTCCGCCGGATGGAAGCATGAACTCCAGCACGGACACCACCACGAGTCAGCCGCCGATGAACACGGTGTCACCTCGTTCGTCTTCGACGCCGACCGACCGTTCCATCCCGAGCGGATCGCTCGTCTCTTTGCCGATCTTCCCGACGGTATCGTTCGCGCGAAGGGCTTTTTCTGGTCCGCCGGTCGCGAAGACATCGCGATGGGGCTCGACAAAGCAGGCCAGTCGGTTCGGGCCGGTCCGAAAGGGACGTGGATCGCCACGCTCCCAAAGGCCCAACAGGAGCGCTACTTCGCCGCCCGCCCCGGCATCAAAGAGGACTGGGACGACCAGTGGGGCGACCGCGGATCAGAACTCGTGTTCATCGGCCGCGAATTCGATCAGGAGACACTAATCGAGCGACTGGACGACTGTGTCCTCTCGGACGCAGAGATGGCCGAGGATTGGAACGAGTATCCTGACCCGTTCACTGCCGACGAACAGCGCGAACTTGCACTGGCCGAGGACCGATGACCATCGACGAGCAATCCCCGGTCACGATCCTCAGTGGCGGACTCGGCGCCGGCAAGACGACCCTGCTCAATCACCTCCTCACGGTTGGCGGCGAGGAGTACGATATCGCCGTTCTGGTCAACGACGTCGGCGAGGTGAATGTCGACGCCGACCTCATCGAGAATGGCTCCGAACTCTCGATGGACGACGGCGGTGTCACGGAGCTGTCGAACGGCTGTATCTGCTGTGGGCTGCAGAACGAACTCGATCAGGAACTGAGACGCCTCGCGTTCGACGAGGAGTTCGACTATCTGGTCATCGAAGCCTCGGGTATCAGTGATCCCGTACCCATCGCCCAGCGGTTCGTCTCGCCCGCACGTGCGTCGGCACTGTACGATCTCGATACGACCGTCACGGTGGTTGACGCCGCACAGTTCCACCAAGTGTTCGTCCTCGAAGATCCACTCAAACCGACCGAAGACGACGCCCGACCGCTATCGGACCTCCTCGCCGAACAGGTCGAGTTCTGTGATGTCATCGTACTCAATAAGTGTGATCTGGTCTCAGGCGAGGAGCGCGAAGCGGTCGAACGAGTACTCGAAACGCTTCACCCCGGTGTCGACATCGTTCGAACGACTGAAAGCGACGTCGACCCGGACCGAGTTCTCGGAACGGGTCGGTTCGATCAAGACGAGGCGAGTAACTCCGCCCGGTGGAAACAGGCACTCTCGCCCGATCACGGAGACGGGACAGACGTTGATCGAGACGATCACCACGAGAGCCAAACGGAAACGGACGATCACAGTCACGATCACGGACATGGTGGCGACCACGGGCATGGTGACGACCACGACCACAGCCACAGCGACGACCACGGCCACGACGAAGCGCACGACCACCTGCATCCACCAGAGGAGTTCGGTGTCGACTCGTTCGTCTATGAGCGCCACCGACCGTTTCATCCCGAACGATTCAGCGAGTGGCTTCGCTCGTTCCCCGACTCGGTCGTCAGAGCGAAAGGACACATGTGGGTCGCTGGCCGCGAGCGCTACGCGCTCGACCTCAGTCAGGCGGGAACCCAGACCCACGTCGAGGTCAACGGCCGGTGGGCCGCCACGCTGCCCGAGTTCCAGCGCGAGTCCGTCCGCGAATCGCGGTCGGACCGCCACTGGGACGACGAGTGGGGTGACCGCGAAGTAAAACTCGTCTTCATCGGCGCTGGGATGGACGAATCCAGTATCGCCGAGACCCTCGACGAGTGCCTCGTTTCGGAGACGGAGATGGAGGCGGACTGGGAGGCGTTCGAGAATCCGTTCCCAGGCACGATGGAGTGGTCGCAGCCCCCGATGGAACAACGCCTCGTGGTAGGTGACCTATCGTGATCCAGAATGACCGCGAACTTCCTCCAGGAGAGGACCGACGGACGACGGATACCGACGGTCACGACTGTATCGACCCGCTGGGCGTGGCCATCGTAACCGTGTCCTCGTCCCGCGGAGATGGCGTCGAAAAGACGCCACCCGATCCCAGTGGCGACGCCATTGCGAGTATCCTCATCGAAGCGGGTCACGTCGTCACGTCACGCCGGATGGTTCCGGACGACTACGTCCGGATCAAGACCACAGTGAGCGAGTGCCTGAATCGGCCGGACGTCGACCTCGTCGTCACCACGGGCGGGACGGGCGTCACCGTCGACGACGTCACTCCGGACGCGGTGAGCGAGCTCTTCGACCGCGAACTGCCGGGCTTCGGCGAGGCGTTCAGATGGCTCTCGTGGGAGGAGGTACGGACGCGTATCGTTTCAACTCGTGCGACAGCGGGCATCGCCCGCGACGTACCAGTGTTCGTCCTACCGGGAAGTGTGAATGCCGTCGAGCTCGCTACGGCGGAGATTATCGCCGAGGAAGCCCCGCATCTCGCCGGGCTTGCAACTAGGCACGAGGTGGAGTAGATGCAGGGTTCCAAAATGTATCAGGAGGTAATCCTGGATCACTACCGCAATCCTCGAAGGTGGGGGCGCCTCTCGCCAGCTACCGTCTCTCACACGGGCGAGAACGCTTCCTGTGGCGACGAACTCACGTTCGACCTCAGACTCGCCGAGGACGGTGAAACGATCGAAGAGGTCACGTTTACTGGAGAGGGCTGTGCGATTAGCATCGCGAGCGCGAGCCTGCTCGCCGAAGAGCTCCCGGGAATGACGCTCTCGGAGGTTCGTGACCTCGACCGTGAGGACGCCCTCGATCTCTTGGGAATCGAGCTGACGCCGATGCGCGTCCCGTGTGCTGTACTCGCGGAGAAAGTGGTTCAGGACGGCGTCGAGAGCTACGAGGAGGGCACGTAAACGATGACACTCTACGGAATCGGGCTGGGACCGGGTGCGACCGACCTGCTCACGGTTCGCGGCAAGCGACGACTCGAATCGGTCGAGATCGTCTACTCACCAGGACGACTGTCACGGCGCGTCGCAGCCGAGTACGTTTCCGAATCGAAACTGAGTGACCTCGAGTTCCCGATGACGACCGATCCCGAAGAACTGCAGGCAGCGTGGGAGACGGCGGCCGCGGAAGTCGCGCCGAAAGCGCGAGAGGCCGACGCGGCGTTCGTCACGCTCGGTGACCCCTGTATCTACTCGACGTTCGGTCACCTGCGCCGGACGCTTCGCGAGCACCATCCCAGCGTCGACATCGAAGTCGTTCCCGGTGTCAGCAGTGTGACGGCGTTCGCTTCGGTCCTCGGGGTCGACATCGACGCTGGCGCTGAACTGACGCTACGCGAGGCGACTGACGGCGAAGCACCGATCGGTCCGAATCGGTTGATCCTGTTCAAAGTGACTGACGCACCGACGACCTACGAGAAGATGACTGAAGCAGGGTACGAGGTGACGTTCGGACGGCGACTCTTCATGGATACTGAAGAGGCCCTCGTTACGAACGATCCCGGTGAGGTAACTGAACGAGACTACTACACGCTCGCGTACGCAGAGAAACGAGAGGCGACCGGGTCTGCGTGATGGGCGGACGCTGTCGGTCGTCCGGGTAGGACCAACGTGAGGTGGCGTCAGGCGATGACGCCGAGGGTTTCTAGTTCTTCGGTGGAGTATTCCGCGCGGAGTTCTTCTGTCGAGTGTTCTTCGAGAACCTCCGCTCGCTGTTCGTCACTCATCTCGGTCAATTCGCTGAAGCAGTGACACATTGCAACCGTATCTGGGTGCCACAGCTACTAAATGCCTGTTAGCACGCTTCTCGGGCTTATGTAATACGGAATCTGAGGTAGCAACGATTAGCAATTCCAGAGCCCACGTTAGTTATCTCGGCATCGGTTAGTAATTCTCCCTCTCATCTAGGTAGAGATTATTAAATACACTATACAAAATCATAGCTCTTATTATCTAGTCTACCAGTGTTAACAACAGATGCCTCGATACACCCGACGACGACTCGTCGCAGCTGGAATCGGATTCACCACCATCGGCTCCCTCGCTGGCTGTCTCTCGAACGACGCCAGCTCTGATGATTCAGGTGGAGGCGGGCCGGAAGCCCAGTCTTCGTTCTTCGTATTCGGGGACTTGGCCAGCCAGGTTGCAGGCGACACTGCGACCGCAGAGACGCTCGTCCCGATCGGCCAACACGGCCACGGGTGGGAACCAGGCTCCAAGATACAGGGGACGATCCTCGAATCGGATCTCTTCCTCTACGGGATGGACGGATTCCAGCCGTGGGCTGACGACCTCGTGACGAGTCTCCGTGACGACGACGCCGATGTCGACATCGTCGCTGCCGGTGCTGATATCGACCTCATCGAAGGCGGACACGACCACGGTCACGAAGAAGACCACGAGGAAGGCCACGACGGCGAAGGAGAACACGGCCACGACGAACACGAAGAGGGAGACCACGAGGAGCACCACGGCGAATCGGCCCCGTGGGAATGGGCTGGCCTCTACCACCTCGAAGCTGCCACCTACACGTACACGTTCCACGAGGGGCCCGATCCGAAGATGCAGCTAGCCGTTATCGCAACCGAAGAGGGCGGCGACCACGGCATTCACCACGTCGAGGAGACCGCAACTACCCTCTACGACGACCACGACACGCACACACCGGTAGAAGGCGGAGAGACACTCACGCCGTCCAGTGAGTCGCTCTACCACTTACAGTTCGCGGACTCCGACGAGACGACGTTCACCCTCGACATCGAAACGGAGGGCCACTACGTCCTGTTCGCCCAGCACGCTCCCGCGGAGTTCGACGCGACGCTCACCAACGGCAGTGGGTCGGCCATCGAACCCGAAGTGACCGAGACTGCCGGCGAACACGGACACGAGGGCGATGGCGAGCACGAAGGTGAACACGACCACGAGAGTGGAGAGGAACACGAAGACGAGCACGAGGAAGAAAGCGATCATGAAGGTGAGGAGGGACACGGACACAACCACTCCGGCGGCACGGACCCGCACTTCTGGTTAGACCCGGAGCGAGCGAAGCAGGCGGTCGACAACATCCGGAGCGGATTCGTCGATATCGACAGCGACAACGCTAGTTCCTACGCCGAGAACGCCGAGTCGTACCGTGATCGTCTCGACGAACTCGACGAATCGTTCCAGTCCACGCTGGAGAGCGCCTCGAAGGACGTCGTGTTCGTCGCCGGCCACAACGCCTTCCAGTATCTCGGCCAGCGCTACGGCTTCGAAGTCCAGACGCTGACGGGACTGTCACCGGACGACCAGCCGACGCCGAAGGACATCGAGCGGGCCCAGGAGATCATTGCCGAGCACGACCTCCAGTACGTCTGTGCGGATCCGCTCGAATCCCAGACGGCGGCGAACCAGCTCGTCGAAGAAACCGACGCCACCGAAGTCCTGCCGCTGACGCCGATTCCCGGACAGACCCAGGGGTGGGCCGACGAGGACTGGGGCTATGTCGAGATCATGGAAAACATCAATCTCGAGACGCTGAAGCAGGCCCTCGACGCAGAATGAGCGACACCACGTCTGGCGACACGGAACCGGAGTGGGACGGGAACGCCGAGCCCGGTCCGTCCGAGAGCCCTCGTTCGGGATTGATGGCACTGGTCGTCGGCCCAGCGGAGAGACCTGTCTGTACGATCTATCCGCCGGACGTGGCTGTTCCGTATCGGACGACGACCTGGATTACGGCGTACGGAAACTCCTTCGTCGACCTCGACGACTACCGATGACGACAGCAACGACGGAGAGGGAACGGTCGGGGGACCCACTCATCAACGTCGACGACGTCACATTCGGCTACGGAGAGATTCCGGTTCTCGAGTCGGTGTCGATCGACGTCGAACTCGGATCCTTCCTCGGACTGGTCGGGCCGAACGGCAGCGGCAAGAGCACGCTGCTCGACCTGATGCTCGGTCTCCGACGGCCCGACAGTGGGACGGTTTCGCTGTTCGGCGAACCCGCCCACGAGTTCGACGCCGGTGAGCGAATCGGGTACGTCGCACAGGACGCGACGAAGGCGGCGCGCGATATGCCGGTCACGGTCCGAGAAGTTGTCGAGATGGGGCGGTACCCACGACGGCTCTTCGGCCGGTTCTCGACGGCTCGGCGAGCGGTCGAGGCGGCGCTGGAAGAGGCCGAATTCGCTGATCTCACGGGGCTCACTCCACGAGAAATGGTCGAGATAGGACGGGACTCGCGACGGCTCTTCGGCCAACTCTCGGCGGCAGATCAGCGAGCGGTCGAGGAGGCGCTGGAACAGGTCGGGATCACAGATCTTGCGTCTCGGCGGGTCGGCCGATTGTCCGGTGGCCAACGACAACGGGTCTTCATCGCCCGTGCGCTCGCGTCGGAGGCCGACCTGCTCGCACTCGACGAACCGACGGTCGGCGTCGATGCCGAATCCAGAGAGGAGTTCTACAGCCTCCTGGCCGACCTGAATGCAACCGGGCTGACCGTCATCCTCATCGAGCACGACATCGGCGTCGTCACCACCTATGCGACGGATGTCGCGTGTCTCAACCGGCAGCTGTACTTCGACGGTGACCCGAGCGCGTTCGTCGAAACGGACGCCCTCGCGCAAGCGTACGGCACCGACCAGCACGTCCTCCACCACGACCACTGACTATGATACAACCCACCTCTCTTGACGCCAGCGTGCCGTTCGACGAAGCGACTACCGTCCTATGGATCGGTGGCATACTCTTCGACGGCGTCGAGTGGTTCCTCGACCACATCTTCGGGCCCGGAATGAACCTGCTGGCTGACCTGCTCGGCACGCCGATGCTCGGGTATCCCTACATGCAGCGGGCCTACCTCGCTGCGGTGTGTATCGCCGTCATCGGGCCGGTCGTCGGCACGTTCCTCGTCCATCGAGAGATGGCGATGATCGGCGACACCCTCGCACACACAGCCTTCGCCGGCGTCGCCGTCGGGTTGTTCCTCAATTCGGCCCTCTCGCTCACGCTGTCCCCGCTGCTCACTGCGTTCGTGGTCGCAGTCGTCACGGCACTACTCGTGGAGTTACTCGTCGAACACGCTGGAGCGTACAGCGACACCTCGCTAGCGATCGTCCTGACGGGTGGATTCGCCGTCGGCAGTATCCTCATTACTGCAACTGACGGCGGTATCGCGGTCGGTATCGACGCCTACCTCTTCGGCAGTCTGGCAACCGTCTCGACGGAGAACGTCGGAATCCTCGTGTTGATGAGCGTCCTCGTCGGCAGTCTCGTCACGCTGGCGTATCGGCCACTCTTGTACGTCACGTTCGATGCGACGGCCGCCCGCGCGGCTCGGCTGAACGTTCGCCTGTACAAACGCCTCATGGTCGTGCTCACGGCACTGGTCGTCGTTAGCGCGATGCAGATCATGGGCGTCATCCTCGTCGCCGCGATGCTCGTCGTTCCGGTCGCCGCCGCGGCGCAGGTCGCCGGGAGTTTCAAGCAGTCTATCTTGTTGGCGGTCCTTGCTGCCGAGTTCGCGGCGATAGCCGGTGTGACACTATCGTACGTCTATGGAATTGCAGCCGGTGGCTCGATTGTCGTTGCGGCGATCGGCGTCTATGCCGTGTCACTCGCTCCCCGGACACTGGGACGCCGAATGCCAGACTACCGCCTCCCCCGACTCCGGCCCAGTTGGGGAGAGAACGAACTCGAAGCCGACGGCGGGGGAGAACAGTGACCGTCGAACACCCCGGCGCCGAGCCGGTATCGACCCGAGAGGAGCCGTACGAGTACGTCATCGTGGGCGGCGGCATCCACGGCACCTGTCTGACGAACTTCCTCCTGTCCACTGGCGGCTACAAACACGAGGTGATCCGTATCGTCGAACCCCGCGAGGCACTGCTCGAATCGTTCGAGCAGAAGGCTCGCCAGTGCGGAATGCGGACACTGCGGTCGACGTTCGTCCAGCATATCAGTACAGACCCGTTCTCGTTGGAATCGTTCGCGGAGGGTACCGGGCGCGAAGCCGAACTCGTGTCGACGGACGACTATCCGAACCGACCCACGCTCGACCTCTTCCTGGATCACGCGCGCTCCGTCGTCGACCGTCGGAACATCGACGAATGCCACCGGCGGTCCAGGGTGACGGGCATCACGGCCGGCGACGAGACGCTTCGAGTCGAGACGAGCGGGACGGAACTGCGCGCGAACCGCGTCGTCCTGGCACTCGGCCTCGGCACCCGGCCGACACGGCCCGAGTGGGTGCGGTCACTTCCCGACGATGCACCGGTCGCTCACGTCTGGGACGAGGAGTTCCGTCCGGAAACAGCGGCCGCGTTCGACGGCGAGACGTACGTTGTCGGCGGGGGTATCACGGCGGCACAGCTGGCCTGTGACCTCTCGGAACGCGCGAGCGTGACGCTGCTGACGCGCCACGAACTCGAGACCGAACTGTCAGAGGCAGACCCCCACTGGCTCAACTGGGACCGCATCGAACGGGAGATACACACGCTTCCGCCGGGTTCTGCGGCTCGCCACGAACTGATTCGATCCGCTCGCAACGACGCGACGATCCCCCCCTACGTCGAGCGACGGCTTACCGACGCCCGAGCGTGTGACGCCCTCGACGTCCGACGCGGCGAAATCGCGTGCGCCGCCCAAACCGACGACGAGTTGCTCGTCCGCTTCGAGGACGGCACGACCGCAACGAATGTGCAAGTCGTCCTCGCTACTGGACTCGACCCGGTCCCGGACCATCCGCTCGTCGAACGTGTCGCCGAATCACTCTCGCTCGAACGCGGTGCGAATCGATTTCCCGTGCTCGACGACCGAACGCTCGCGTGGCGACGGACCGACGGGACTCGTTCGTCGGTGTACGTCTCGGGCGCGCTCGCCGAACCCAGTGTGGGGCCGTTTGCCCGGAACGTCATCGGTGCCCGTCGCGTCGCCGAACGGCTCCTCACGCCACCCGATAGGGGCAGTACAAAAGGGTCGCAGACCGCTCCGAGAGGGAGGTCCTGAAATGCCGTCGAACGACCTCACGCTCGCCTTCTCGTTACAGGCACTCGAAGAACTGGCACGACCGACACGAGCGTTCGAAGACGCTGCGACGTGGACGAGCCACATCGGTATCGTCTCCGAAGAGCCGTCTTTCATCGAACAACACCGAGCACGCGAGGCGGGATACCAGTGGGACTTCTTGTCGGGTCCGCGTTCGGTCGAACGGGCACTGTCAAGTATTCGAAATAACTTCGACACGGAACGGTACGTGTTCGTCGGGACGGACGAGACCAGCGGGGTCGTAGAGACGGTGCCTGATTGGACCTTTCAATCGGCGACCGACGCTGCAACGGCTGCTAATTGGCAGCTCACAACAATATCATCTACTGACGACGACTGGCCGTAGCGAGAAAATTCGGATGACGAGCAATCAGGTACTGAGCCGCGCGCTCAGTGGTTCTCGTGGATGTGGTTGCGCAGCGTATCGGTGTCGTCGAAGTGCTCGTCGCACTCAGCACACGTGTTGTGGTGGAGTCCGACGTGTTGGGTCACAGCGGCGGCGCTCTGGAACTGTGCATCGCAGCTGGAGCATGTGTAGGACATTGCATTAACAACTCAGGAGAGAAGACACTAAAAGAGTTATTAAAAAATGGGCCGGTGGAATTGCCACACAGTATTAATCTGCGTACCAGGATAACTAACGACCCGCCAGCAGGTTCGACGGGAGACACCGGTGAGAACTGTGTAACCGTGGACTTGTGGTTTTTACTCCGACTCGAAGAACGTTCGAAGATATTCGTTCGCGTTCTCAGCACGCTGCCGCCGTTCCCTATGATCGATCTCTTCGACGCCGACCGGCACCTCGCGGTCGTATCGTTCGTAGTAGCCTTTGGGTGCGATCCAATCGTTGTAGAATTCGGGGTCGACTTCTTCGACGATCTCGAGTGCCACGCAGGCACCGTCGCCCGCGTTGACGATCGCCTGGTGGTGGGTGTCGGTGATCCGGCCAGCGGCGTACACGCCGTCGACGTTGGTCTCCCCCCGGTCGTCGGTCGGAACCACGGAAACGGAACCACAACCGGATTCGGGCACCGTCTCGACGCCCAGCGCTTCGAGATAGTCGCTATCGGACCAGGAAGCCGCAAGTAGTCGATCGGTGGTAATCGACCCTTGGTCGAGAGAAAGGACAAAGGCGTCTTCGCCCTCCGCTGCTGATGATACCGAATCCTCGACCATTGTACAGCCCGCTTCCCGAGCGTGTCGCTTGCCGAGTTCCAACAACGACCCGGGTTCGATCCCCGCCGGGAAGCCGAGGTAGTTCTCGACGAACGCACATTTCTGGAGCGTAGAGCGGCCGTTCGATACGACAACGGTGTCGAGCCCAGCACGGCTACAGAACACACCGGCCGCACAGCCCGCTGGACCGCCACCGACGATCGCTACATCGTAGTTCTCAGTCATCGTTTTCGGGTACTCTGGTACTTGCGTCTCCCTTCCAAGACCGGTCGTCGCCGCACTCGCCCGTCGCCTCGGGGGCGTGAATACAGCGGACGCGCGTCCGCTCGACCGTCTCGAAGTCGGGATGGTTTTCGGTACATTCTGTCGTTGCGGCTGGACAGCGCGGGTGGAACGGACACCCTGTCGGTCGGTCCGCTGGGTCTGGAGGGTCGCCGTCGAGCGGCGTCGGCGGCGCGTCCCGGGGGTCGTCACTGGGGATCGCGCGGACTAGAGCTTCGGTGTACGGATGGTTCGGGTGCTGGAAGAGGTCAGTCGCGGCACCTGTTTCGACTATCTCTCCGGCGTACATGACCGCGACCCTGTCAGCGAGGTATCGGACGACAGCGAGGTCGTGGGAGACGAACAGGTATCCGATTCCGAACCTGCGCTGTACGTCTGCCAGCAGATTGAGCACCGTCGCTTGCGTGGCCACGTCGAGACCGGAAACCGGCTCATCGAGGACGATCACCTCTGGGTCGTGGGCCAGGGCTCGGGCCAGGGCGACGCGCTGAATCTGTCCGCCTGATAGCGCTCGGGGATACCGATCGGCGATTCTCGGGTCCAGATCGACGCTCCGTAACAGTTCGTTGGCGTTATTCATCCCGGTTGCCACTGCTGACTCAGTTTCGGCGTTGGTGCGGGCCTCTGAGAGCGACCGGCCGATCGTCCATCGCGGGTCGAAACTGCCGCGTGCGTGCTGAAACACGACGCCTGTGCGTCGACGCTGGTCCGTGGACCGCTCCGAGATCCCGCCGACACGAGTGCCGTTCAGGCGGACCTGACCCCGGTCCGGCGTGAGCTGACCTGTGAGTATCTTCGCGAGCGTGGACTTCCCACACCCGCTCTCACCGACGAGTCCGACGGTCTCTCCACTGTGGACAGCCAGTGACACGTCACAGACCGCTCGTTGCGGTTCGTCGCCGCCCCACAGTCGACCGAGCAGCGAGTCCTCTCCCGAGAACGCCTTCGAGACGTTCCGCAGCTCGATTACTGGGTGAGATTCGTTCACGGTTCGATCATTCCGTGTCATGTTGTTGTCCCCCATCGGCCACCGTTGATTCGCCTTTAGATGGTGCCTGCGCGGCAGGGAGAGGCACCTCGGGGCAAGCCAGCCGATGGTTTGTGTCCCGTTCGGTCATCGGGATTGTCCCCTCGCGACACGTCGCGGTCGCGTGTCGGCAGCGGTCGGCGAACGGACACCCCTCGTGGCCTCCGACGGAGTCGGGTGGCCGGCCGTCGTGTGATCGAACCCGCTCGTCCCGACCGCTGTTCCGGACCGAACAGTCCAGTAACGCTCTGGTGTATGGATGTTCCGGTGCGGTCAGTATCCGCTTGACAGGACCGGCCTCCATGACCCGACCACCGTACATTACCACGACGCGGTCGCAGGTCTGCGCGATCACGCCGAGGTCGTGAGAGATGAGGAGGATGCCGATGTCCCGGTCGCTGCTTAGCGACCGCAGCCGCCCGAGAATATCAGCCTGCGTCGTCGTGTCAAGCGCCGTCGTCGGTTCGTCGGCGATCAGCAGTTCGGGCTCGCTCGCGAGCGCGACTGCGAGAACCCCGCGCTGACGGAGTCCGCCCGAGAACTCGTGGGGGTACGCCGACGACCGCGATTCCGGGTTCGGGATGTCCATCCGGTCCATCAACTCGACGGCTCGCTCGCGCGCGCTCTCCCAGGCCGTGCGGTCCCGGAACGGGGGCACACCGAGGAAATCCAGCAGGCCCTGCCGGTCCTCGGTCTCGTGTATCCGGACCGCCTCGGTGATCTGTTCGCCGACCGGGAACACCGGATTCAGCGTCTCCGTCGGGTCCTGAAAGACCATCGAGACGTCGTTGCCGCGAATCCGGCGAACGGTCGACTGATCGGCAGTCGTCAGTTCGGCCCCATCGAACGAGATCGTCCCGTCGACGATTCGCCCCGGGTCTTCAAGCCGACAGATCGACCGGGCGGTGACGGACTTGCCGCTACCGCTCTCGCCGAGGACGCCGACGACTTCGCCTCGGTCGACGGTCAACGACACTCCGTCTACCGCGTGGACGCACCCTCGGTCGGTCTCGAAACGGGTGTGCAGGTCCTCGACGCGGAGCAGTGGGTCTCTCATATTGCCTCCATCTGTGCCGAGTCGCTCGGCGAGAGCCTGTCTCTGAGACTGTCTCCGAGAAGGTTGAACCCGAGCACAGAGAGCATGATACAGATTCCGGGGGCGTTGACCAGCCACCACGCCTGCTGGAGGTAGTTTCGGCCCGACGCAAGCATCGTTCCCCACTCCGGCGTGGGCGGTTGCGCACCCAGGCCGAGGAAGGACAGTCCCGCCGTCCCGAGAATCACGCCACCGATATCGAGTGTCGCGAGAACGACGACAGGTGCGATGACGTTCGGAATCAGGTGACGGGTGACGACGTGCGTTCTGGATCTGCCGAGCAGCCTGGCGGCGGTCACGAACTCGCGTTCCCGGAGCGAGAGGACTTTGCTTCGGACCAGTCTGGCGTACGACGCCCAGCCGACGACCGCTAGTGCGAGCATCACGTTCACGAGGCTCGGACCGAGAATCCCGGCGATGACGAGCGCGAGCACGATTCCGGGAAACGCCAACAGCGTGTCGACGAGTCGCATCAGCGCCTCGTCGACCCATCCGCCGGCGTATCCCGCGACCAGACCCACCGCCGTACCGACGACGAGTCGCACGCTCGTCACGGCCACAGCGATACCGAGCGACAGCCTCGCACCGTGGAGGAGTCGCGTGAGGACGTCGCGCCCGAGCTGGTCGGTGCCGAGCGGATGGGAGAGCGACGGCGATTCGAGCCGGTTGGACAGGTCCTGCGTGACCGGGTCGTACGGCGATACCATCGGGCCGAATATCGCGAGTGTGAGCAGTCCGAGCACGATACCCAGACCGACCCGTGCGAGGCGATCCGATGGAATTACTTCTAGCCACTCTCTCCGTCGGTCGATCTCCGTCTGTGTTGCCGCACCGGCTGGCTGCTCGCTCACGTCAATTCACCCCCGAGATCGATCCGGGGATCGAGCCGGCTGTACGTCAGGTCGACCGCGAAGTTCGTCAGCACGAAAATGATACCGATTAGTAACGTCACGCCCTGCACGACCGGATAATCGCGTGCGAAGATGGCATCGACCAGTAGCGTCCCGAGTCCCGGACGCTGGAACACGACCTCGACGACGACTGCGCCGTTGAGGACGTAACTCAACTGGAGACCAACGATGGTTACGACGGGGACGAGCGCGTTCCGGAGCGCGTGCTTGTAGACCACGATCCGCTCGCGCAATCCTTTCGATCGAGCTGTTTGGACGTACGCTTCGTCGAGCACGTCGAGCATCGCCGTTCGAACCAGCCGGGCGATAACCGCGGCCATCCCGGACCCCAGCGTCAGCGCCGGGAGAACGAGATATTCGAGGCCACCGGTGCCGGCGACGGGGAAGAGGTCGAGCCAGAGCGAACAGACGATGATGAGCAAATAGCCCAGCCAAAAGTTCGGCATCGAGACGCCGACGAGCGCACCCATCTGTGCGGCGTAGTCGTTTCGGCTGCCCGGGTCGACCGCACTCGCGATTCCGGCCGGAATCGCGATGGCTATGGCGACGAGCATCGACGCGCCGGCAAGGACGAGTGTGTTGGGGATCCGCTGTGTGATCATCGCAGAGACCGCCTGGTCGCCGTAATACGACTGGCCGAGGTCACCTCGCAGTACTTCGCCCATCCAGCGGGCGTACTGGACCGGGAACGGGTCGTTGAGTCCTTCAGCTGCACGGAACTGTTCGACCGCTTCTTGAGATGGGCTCTGTCCGCCCATTTGTTGTGCGAGGATCGTTCGCGCCGGATCTCCGGGAGTAACGAAGATCATCCCGTAGGTCAGGATTGAAACGCCGAACAGGACGACCCCCATCGTGAGAAGCCGCTTGAACAGATCCCGCCCATTCATCGCTCGTCAGTGACCTCCTCCAGATGGTAACGGGCCTCCGTCGGACGAGAAATCAAATTACTCCCGTTCTCGTTGGCGTTCATATCAGTCACTACGGGAAATATCGGACCATTCGATCATGTTGTCGACCGGATGCCAGTCGATGCCGGAAACATCGGCCTGTCGACCGAAGACGGACTCGTTGTAGTACAGGGGGACGACCGCGCCGGTATCGACGACCCGTTGCTGAACGTCGCCGTAGTGCTCGCGCTTCGCTGCAGTCGTCTCGGCCCGGTACCCTTCTTCGATGAGGCGGTCGACTTCGGCGCCGGGGTTGTAGACGCCAGTCCCGTCCTGTTCGTGGAGCTTCCGATTGTCACTCCCCTCCGAGTGGAACATCGCCCTGACAAGGTAATCACAGGCAGCACTGTTCGACCCGAAGCTGACGAGCGTCAGATTCGCCTCGCCTGACGTGAACGTGTCGTAGAACGACGCGGGGTCGACCTGTCGGATCTCGCTCGTGACACCGATCTCCTCGAACCAGCCTGAGAGCACCTGTGCGATCGTGGCGTCGTCGGTGTTCTCGCTGTTGACGAGGATCGACAGCGGTTCACCCCCGTATTGGGATTCCTCGACCAGCTCCTGTGCCCGGTCCCTGTCCGGGCCATACGTCGGAAGCTCGTCGTGGATAGCCCACGGGATGATCGACGAAAACGGGCCTCGCGCCGGCTCACCGATCCCGTTCAGGACGTTCTCGACGATCTGCTCCTGATCGACGGCCCAGTTGAGGGCTTTGCGCAACCGTTCGTCGTCGGTCGGTGACTCGTAGAGGTTGACAGCGACGAGCCCCGCACTGGGGGTTAGATTGGTTTCGATCGCTGTCCCAGTCGCACCCCCGACGGTTGCAGCCTGACTCTTCGGGACTTTCTGCGCGACGTCGATCGATTCGTCCTGTAGCGACAGAACGCGCGTATTGGAGTCTTTGACCCACTCGAAGGTGAGTTCCGAGGGGTTCGCCCTTCCGTCTCGGTAGTTCCCGTACGGAGTGAGTGTGATCGACTGTTCCTCCTCGACGTTCGCGACTCGGAAGGGACCTGTTCCGACCGGTGACTCGGACGCGTCGGGGTGTTGGATACCGAAGTAGTGGTGAGAGATCGTCCCCGGGAACGCGGGGAACGGCTCCGTCGTTCGGAACTGAACGGTAGTGTCGTCTACCTCTGTGACGCCGTCCGGTTCGACCCCGATCCAACCCGGGACCCACGAGAACTGTTCGAACACCCGGTCGAACGAGCGGACGACGGCCTCGGCGGTTAGTACGTCACCGTTGTGAAACGTAACGCCCTCCCGAAGCGAAAACTCCCAGGTCGTCTCGTCGACGGCCTCCCACTCGGTGGCCAGCAACGGTGCGGTCTCCATCTCGTCCGTCGTGTCCACGAGTGGCTCATACACATGCGTGTAGTACGGGGTTACCCCGCCGTAGGCATCCCACTTCTCCTCCGTCGGATCTCGGGCCAGAGCGACCGTGAACGACTCTTCGTCGGCTCCATCGCCGGCGAACACCGACTGACAGCCGGCAGCAGTAGCCGTCGCGCCAACTGCAAGGCCACCGAGTAACTGGCGTCGTGAAAGCGTCTGTTGCATCGTATTTAGCAATCTTAGACCGAATAGTAATAAGAGTTGTTAATAATAGCTATAGAGTTAATACACCCGCATAGTCTGATCGAGAGTGGGCCTCGACCATTGATTCGACTGTTTGTTGGACAGACGACGCAGTAGGAAAAGAAATCGAGGAGAGAAGATAGGCGAACGGAGTCAGGTCCTGGGTGGTCGTGCACGGGCGAGGACGTGTCCGTCGTGACAGCGGCAGTTACACCGGAAGAAGTCTGCAGCGTAGCCCTTATCGCGGAACGATCGAGCCACTGCCAGAGCCGATGCGTCACTCTCAACCTCGACATTGACGATCGATCGGTGTCCACGGTCGAGGGCCGCCATCGCTTCGGCGGTGTCAAGTCGTTCCGGCTGGAGCGCCTCCAACAGTATCGCCTCGGTCGTCCACTCTTCTAACTTTGGAACCGTTTCATCAGACATCGCCGCTTCGACCGTCGTGTCTTCGTAGAAGTACTCCGCGAGTTCGGGTCCGTCGAAATTCCGGAGTCTGTCACGGTGGTGCTCCTCGAAGCGATTGACGACGAGAAACACGTCGCCGTCGAGCTGGTCTATCTCGCGCTCGTAGGAAGCCACACGGTCCAGCATCGCGGGCGTCACGACGACGAAGACAGTATCGAGTGCGTCACCAGCAGTTTCGAGCGATTCCGTTCCCGGGGAGTGATCGACAACCGTCCAGTGGACACCCAGCGGGCCGACGTTCTCAGGCGAGGCCGATGGCTGTTCGAAAAACGTCGCGGCTTCCCCGACGATTGCAACGTCGGTTCGCTCGGAAAGTCGATTCGCGACCATCGTGGCGACGGTCGTTTTACCAGCGCCTTCGGGTCCGACGAACCCGATCCGCTGACGATCCACGTGGCGAGTTTGATCCTCAATCGACGTTTCCGTCGACGGGGTCTTCGATCCGGAACTCATCGCTGTGCTTGCTCCCTGATGGCGGGGTCGACCGCCCGGCTTTCGGAAATCGTTTCGAGTGCCTCCGTCGCGCCGAGTTCTTTGAGTTCCCTAACAGCCGTTCGCCGGAGGGGGCCAGCGATGCCGTTCGTTTGCGTGAGTGTGCTGAGTTGGTCAACGGCACATATCCGCCCCAGCTTACAGACCGCCTCTCGGCGCGTCTCACGGGAGGCAGACTTCGCGACAGCCTGCTGGAATAGGGTTCGTTCGCTTGGCATGATCAATCAGCCAGCCCCACTTCTTCCGCATCGTCGGCATCTGTCGCTTCCGTCTGTTCGTCCGCCCCATCCTCGGATTCGAACGTCGGGAAGCGGTCCTCGAATGCATCCCAATCGGATTCCATCTCTTCGTCGGTCAGCGTCGCTGCATCGAGATCCGCTCGAAGCGCGTCGTGGTCCATGTCGGTGCCGATAAGGACGAGTCGAGTCCCTCTGTCACCCCACTCCTCGTCCCACACTTCTTCTAGCTGGGGGTTGGTCTCGAGGTAGGCCTCGCGCTCTTCGGCTGAAAGGGCTGCAATCCATCCACCAGCAGGTGCGATTCGGATAGAGTGGCCGGCAGCATCGATCCCCAGTGCCATCTCCTCACGCCCCGCGAGCCAGAAGTGGCCTTTCGACCTGACCACATTCGTCGGGAATTCATCCAGCAGCTCGGCGAATCGTTCGGGCTGGAACGGCCGGCGGGATTCGAAAACGAACGAGGTGACGCCGTGCTCCTCCTCGGCAGACTCGTGTGGTTCCTGCAGTTCCTGCATCCAGCCAGCGGACTGACTCGCTTCTTCGAAGTCGAACCGACCAGTATCGACGATTGCCTGCGGATCGACGGCGCCGTGTTCGGTTCGGATGATCTCTGCGCGCGGTTGCAGCACCTGGATCATCTCTTCGATCTCGTCGAGCGTCTCCTCGTCGACGAGGTCGCACTTGTTCAACAGGAGGACGTCACAGAACTCGATCTGTTCGACCAAGAGGCTTCCAAGGTCCTTCTCGGTGTCGCCGTCCATCAGCGATTCCTTCGAATCGAACGTCGTCCAGAACTGGTGGGCATCGACCACAGTGACGGTCGTGTCGAGTTCGTAGTAGTCCATCACCTCGATGCCGGTCTCCTCGTAGAACTCCGTGGGATCGAGGTCGCCCTGGTCGAATCCCATAGTGAGCGTCTGGGCGACGGGCAACGGTTCGGCGACGCCAGTCGATTCGATGACCAGGTAGTCGAACTCGCGGGCCTGTGTGAGCTTCGCGAGTGCGTCCAGCAGGTCGCCGCGTAGCTCACAGCAGATACAGCCGTTCGACAGTTCGATCAGGTCCTCGTCGTCCTCTGAGATGTCCGAGTGTTCGGCGACGCGCTCGGCGTCGACGTTCACTTCGCCCATGTCGTTGACGAGGACCGCTACGTCCAGATCCGTTCGCGTGGTCAGGAGGTTATTCAGCACGGTCGTCTTGCCCGCGCCGAGGTTGCCGCTCAGCACGGTGACGGGAATCGTCTCTCGACTCATCTGTTATTAAGACTAGAGCGTATATTATTTATAATTGGCTATCTACTATCCCATGTTGTTAACAGTGACACCAGAAGAAGTCCGTACACACGAGTCGCTCGACGTGGCAATCGTCGGGGCAGGTGCCGCTGGCGTCGGTGTTGGGGCCGTCCTCGCGGATCTGGGTCTCGACTCCTACGCCATCCTCGAACGAGACGATGTTGGGGCGTCGTTCCAACAGTGGCCAGACGAGATGCGCCTCATCACGCCATCGTTTCCCAGCAACAGCTTCGGCTGCCGGGACCTGAACGCCGTCACGACTGGCACCTCACCAGCATTTGCGCTCGACCGTGAACACCCGACTGGCAGAGAGTACGCCGAATATCTCCAGGGAGTCGTCGAGTTTCACGACGTACCCGTCCGAACCGGTGTCGAAGTGGAGTCAGTCCAACGGAACGACGATGGATTCGTCCTCTACACGTCAACCGGCGTTATTCAGAGCCGGTTCGTCATCTGGGCGGCCGGACAGTTCGGGCAACCGAACGACGAGCCGTTCCCCGGCGCGAATCACTGCGTCCACAACTCTCGAGTCGAGTCCTGGAATGCGTTCGCCGACGAGTGCGTCAGCGATCCCATCGTCGTCGTCGGTGGATACGAGAGCGGTATCGACGCGGCACTCGCACTCGCCGACCTGGGTCACGAAGTGCTCGTCGTCGACGAGGAAGGGCCGTGGCAGTTCCGGGGACCGGACCCGAGCGAAGTGCTCTCTCCGTTTACGAGCCAGCGGTTGCAGGACGCAATCGAACACGACGCACCGATTGCCCTCGAAGACGGAATTCGAGTCGAGCGCGTCGACGTCGAGGAGGGGAGGTTCGACGTACTCGGAACCGACGGCGCGTCGTTTACGACACGGAATCGACCAGTGCTCGCGACTGGATTCGAAGGTGGACTCGGCCTCGTCGACGATCATTTCCAATTCGAAAATGGCCAGCCCCAGCTGACCGAACGGGACGAGTCGACCACCACCCCCGGTCTGTTCCTGGCCGGTCCACAGGTCGCGCACAACGGCCAAGAGTTCTGCTTCATCTACAAGTTCAGACAGCGCTTCGCCGTCGTCGCCGATGAAATCGCCACCAGACTCGATGTCGACCGAACTCCCCTCGACGAGTACCGTGAGAAGAGCATGTTCCTCGAGGACTTGTCCTGCTGCGAACCCGACATGTGCGACTGCTAATCATGACACGAGAGACTCCCCAGAAAGACAGTGGAACCGAGCAGCCGAACGATTCGAGAGACGACGACCGACACGTCTGCCGGATGACGGGCCGCGAACAGGGTCTCGTCGGCAAGTACGACATCTGGCTCTGCCGGCAATCGTTCCGGGAACTGGCTCCGAAGATGGGGTTCAAAAAATATGACTGACGCACGGAGCGTCACTGACAACGTCCCATCGACCGAGAACGATGGGAGGGAAACCGTCGTGGTCGTCGGCAAGGAGAGTGTCGGGAAGTCGGAACTCGTCGCTGGCCTTTCCGGGGCGACACCGACGACCGGGAACTTCCGCGGAACGACCGTCGATGTCGAGCGATACGAGTCTGACGAGTTCGTCTTCGTCGACACACCAGGCATTCTGCTCGGGACGGACACCGAGACCACTCGGACGGCGATCAGCGCCGTCGAAGAGACCGAGACCGTGTTACTCGTCGTTCGTGCGACGAACATCGACGACGATCTCGAAGACCTGCTGCCGCTGGTGCAGGGAAAAGTCGGCGCGATCGCCGTGACGTTCTGGGACAAGGTCGAGAACCAGCCCGAGGCGCGTGAGAAATTGAACGCGCTCGCCGACGACCTCGGCGTCCCGCTTGCACCGGTGGACGCACGAACCGTCTCCCATGTTGCGACCGACGGGGGCGGTACTGCAGTCGACGGAGCCAGCCGGAATCAACTGGTCAGTGCGCTTCACGACGCCGACGAATTCCCGGGGCGAGTCGACCGCCAGACGGGTATCCATCTCGACCCGCCGGAGACGATCATCGAGCATC
>ENA-ORDC01001038-ORDC01001038.1-marine-metagenome-genome-assembly--contig:-NODE-1038-length-22474-cov-4.703621_pt1 | contig 22474 bp, 18 predicted proteins | sample MGYA00237783_ERZ508515 | MGnify/ENA primary metagenome ERZ508515 (study PRJEB26186, sample SAMN06268792) | marine metagenome | isolation source: Eden Landing Ponds, San Francisco, CA, USA | place... | reverse complement strand
GGTGAGCTTCGCGGAGATCGACAGCTCCTACGACGTCGTGTGGTCGTTCTCGGCGTCGAACTACGGCGAGCTCTTCGTCGGCGAGAGCGGGCTGTTCCAGACGCCGTTCATCGACTCGTTCCTGCTCTCGCTGCGCATCGCGGGAGCGACCACGTTCCTGACGGTCGTCCTCGCGTATCCGGTCGCGTACCTGCTCACCCGGCTCTCGGGACGGCGGTTCAAGCTGGTGCTGTTCGCGGTGCTGGTCCCGTTCTTCACCATCTTCATCGTGCGCATCTACTCGTGGCTCTCGCTTTTCGGCAGCCAGGGACTGCTCAACTCGGCGCTGCTCGCGACCCCGCTGGTCTCCGAACCGCTCGGCATCTTCGAGTACGGGATCGCGGCGGTGATCATCTCGCTCACCCACGCCTTCTTCCCGTACATGCTGTTGACGCTGTACTCGAGCCTCGAGGGGATCGATTACGGCGTCATCGAAGCGTCGCGGGACCTCGGGGCCTCGCGGCTCGAGATCGCGAAAGACGTCGTGATCCCGCTGTCGGCACAGGGGCTCATCACCGGCTGCGTCTTCGTGTTCGTTCCGGCGCTCGGGACGTTCATCACGCCGCAGTTCCTCGCCCGCGGGAAGTTCACCATGATCGCCGAGGTGCTCACGGCGCGGATAAACGAGTTGTACGCCATCAACTACGGCGCGGCCGGGTCGCTCTTCCTCATCATCCCGACCGTGATCGCGTTCGCGATCGTGATGCGCACCACCAGCTTGGAGGCGATGGGGTGACGCATGGCGGACAGCGAAAAACACAGCCGACTGTCGCGTCTCGTCGGCGAGCCCGGACTCGTCGGCACCGTCTCGGTCGATCGGGTCGTGAGCGCGGTCGCCTCGTACGGCATGTGGGCGCTGACGCTCGGGATCATCGCGTTCCTCTGGCTCCCGCTCTCGCAGATCGTCGTGCTCTCGTTCACGGAGAACTCGGTGCTTTTCCCCTTCGAGGGAGTCACCCTCGGGAACTACGTCAGCCTGTTCACCAACGAGGGGCTCCTGGCGGCGGCCAGACAGAGCGCGTTCGTGGCGACGGTGTCGGCCGGCGTCGCGACGCTGATCGGCGTTCCGCTCGGGTTCGCCATCGCGCGGCACAGCTTCCGGGGCCGGTCGCTGCTCCGGGGGCTCGTCATCCTCCCGCTGTTGATGCCGGGGATCATCATGGGGATCTCGCTGCTGATCCTCTTCCGCGTCGTCGGGCTCCCGGCCGGCTTCTTCGGGACCGTGCTCGCACACTCCGTGTACGGCCTGCCGTTCATCGTCCTGCCCGTGGTCGCCCGGCTGGCGGTGTTCGACCGCAACTTGGAGGAGGGCGCCCGCGACCTCGGCGCGAACGGGCGGGGCGTGCTGAAAGACGTCACGCTCCCGATCATCTCGCCCGCCATCGCCGCGGGCTTCGTGTTCGCGTGGCTCCGCTCGTTCGAGGACTTCATCCGCGTCTTCTTCGTCGGCGGGACGATGGACGCGCTCACGAAGGAGATGTACGGCATGGTGGTGTACTCGCAGGGGACGGAGGCGATGGACCCGATGGCGACGATCATCGTCTTGGTCGTCAGCGCCGCGCTGGCCGTCGCGATCAACTTCCGAGACATCCTCGAGTACGTCTGACCGGTCCGGGCGGTCCTTTTATTTCGGCCCCGTTCTCGACGCCATCCGACGCCAGTCCCGGCGCCGGCGACCAGACGTGCGCGCGGAGTCTCGACGTCGCGACGGGGGTGACGATAGAGAACCAACCGCACCGCGAGGCGGGTGACGTGACGCCCCGCGGCGACCGGGTGGCCGACGCCATCGATCGGGGAACGACGACACCGAGTCCACCGGTCCCCCGACGGACGCCGAACTGCGGATCGCTTACGAGGGGTCGTCGGCACGCGGATGGCGACGGAAGGCGACCAACCCGCTGGCGGCGCCGGTCGAGGTGGTCGAGACGGCGGAACCCGGCCGGTGACCGGCGACCGCTCGCTCCCGGCGAGACGCGGTCAGCGCTCGTAGGCGTACACCGACTCCGGCTCCGGGAAGAACGCGCTCGGGTCCTCGTGTTCGATCGACCCGAGAGCCGTCCCGTCGACCTTCTTCACGTGCGTGTACATGCGTCCGCGGTCGAGGGCCGTCCTGACGAGCGGCGCCGCGAACCGGAGTCGGAACGTGCCGGCGACGAACATCGCGATCTGCTCGTCGTGGTCGAGACACTCGGTGACGATGAACCGAACCCCCTCACCGTCGGCCTGATACACTCCGATCTCGTCGAAGTCGGCACGTTCGGACAGCGCGACGAACTCGTCTTCGACGTCGCCCGGAACGACGTAGCTCAGCCCCCACTCGTCCGTCTCGCCCGTGTCCGGCGACTTCGGCGTCGTGTCCCCCGCCGCGACCGTGAACGTCTCGTATCCGGCCTCCTCGCGGTCGGCGGCCATCGCCTTCATGTCCTCGACCGTCCGCTGTAGCCCCGTCTTGGACTGTTCAACCGACCGTGCGCGCCGCTCGGCGTCGTCCGCGTCCCGTCCGTTCGGGTCCGTTCGAACCATGCTCTCGCACTGTCACAGAGAGGTAAAACGCTTGTGCGCTTCAGACGCCGACGCCTGCGACGAGTTCGAGCAACAGCGACACGCCCAACACGACCAGGCTCGTCACGAACGCCTTCACGTTGCGGCTCACTCGCTCTTCGAACGGAATCGCTCGCTCGCGGAGCGGGGGAAGCCGCATGAGTCTGGTCTCGACGTCCCACGCCTCGTCGGTGTCGAGGGTGACGCGTTCGCGGTCACGACGCTTCGACTTGGGTTGAATGGCTAACGAGCCCAGACCGAACAGCGCGAACCCGACGACGAACAGGACGTACTTCAGCGTGATCAGGCCGTCACCGAACGCGAAGGCGACGACGGCGCAGGCCCCGACGACGGCGGCCGACGCGGCGCCGACCCAGACGGCGAACTCGCTGATCCGGTCGGCGTTAGTCGCTGTCCGCACGGCGCGTAAGCACGGGGTCTACGTCCTCGTACTCGTCGGAGTGCCGGTGACAGTAGCTGTACCGACCCGACGCGGACACCTCGTACATCTCGGGCGGTTCGTCGTCACAGACGCTGGCGAACTCCTCGTAGAGGTGTTCTTGCGCCTCCGTCGGCCGCCCCCGTTTGACCATCTCGACAGCGGTCTGGATCTCCTCGTCGACCCGCTCAGGCACCTCGATGCCGTCGAAGGTGTCCGCCCTGCTCTCCTCGATGTCGTCGAACCGGTCGAATCGGTCGAACTGCCGCCTGACTCGGTCCCCCGTCGAGAGCGCGATGCGAGCGCGCTCGCGGACGACCTCCCTGAACCGCTCGATCCCCTCCCAGAGGTCCTCGTCGAGGTCGGCGTACGACTCCGGCTTGATCTTCGCCGGGCAGCGCGTCGAGAGGTTACAGCCCGCCGGCGCGTCGCTCGGACTCGGGGGCGTCCCCGAGAGCGTTATCCGGCGAGACGTCTTGGTCGGGTCTGGCTCCGGAATGGCAGACAACAGCGACTGCGTGTACGGGTTCGACGCGTCCGTGAACAGTTCCTCCGCTTCGCCCATCTCCATGATCTTCCCGAGGTACATCACGGCGACGCGGTCGGAGATGTACCGGACCACGGAGAGGTCGTGGGCGATGAGCAGATAGGTGAGGTTGAACTCCTCTTGGAGGTCCTCGAGGAGCTTGATGATCTTCGCCTGAACGCTCACGTCGAGCGCGGAGACCGGCTCGTCGAGGACGAGGAAGTCCGGTTCGAGCGCGAGCGCGCGAGCGATCCCTATCCGCTGACGCTGGCCGCCGGAGAACTGGTGAGGGTACCGGAAGTAGTGCTTGTCGGGAAGACCGACCGCGGACAGCAGATCGAGCACCCGCTCGCGGCGGTCGTTCATCGTCTTCCAGTCGTGCGCGTCGAGCGGCTCCCGAATGATCTCTCCGACCGTCATCCGGTCGTTCAGGCTGGACTCGGGGTCTTGGAACACCATCTGGGCGTTCTTTCGCCACTCCTTCAGATCCTTCCCGGAGAGCGTCGTGATGTCCGTGCCGTCGTATCTGATCGAGCCCTCGGTGGCGTTTTCGAGCGCCAGCATGGTGCGCCCGAGGGTGCTCTTTCCACACCCGGACTCGCCGACCAACCCGACCGTCTCGCCGCGCTCGATCTCGAAGGAGACGCCGTCGACCGCCTTCACCGGCGGGTCGGCGAACATCCCGTCGCCTCCGTAGTACTTCTTCAGCCCCTCGACTTCCACCAGTACCTCCGACTCCTCGGCTGGAGCCGACTGCTCGACTGCGTTGCTCATGAGTGTTCCTCCGTACTCTCGTTCGCTATTTCGACGTGTTTCTCCACGCGCGCCGTCTCGCTCAGATCGTCAGGGTACAACAGACACGCCGCCGTGTGGTCCTCGGCGTCACCGACGGCAACGTGCTGCGGCGGTACCTCCTCGCAGTCGTCGAACGCCTTCGGACACCGGGGCGCGAACCGACAGTGATCGGCCGGCTCGTTCGGCGTCGGAACCTGTCCCTCGATCGTTTCGAGCCCGTCCGCACGAGAGTGTTCGCCCGGAATAGACCTGAGCAGCGCCCGCGTGTACGGGTGATGCGGATTCCCGAACAGCTCTTCGACGGGCGCCTTCTCGACGATCTGTCCCGCGTACATCACGTTCACGCGGTCCGCGATGTCAGCGATGACTCCCATGTCGTGGGTGATGAACAGTATCGACAGCCCGCGCTCTTCCTGTAGCTCCTTCAGGAGGTCGAGGATCTGTGCCTGGATCGTCACGTCGAGCGCGGTCGTCGGCTCGTCGCAGATCAGGAAGTCGGGGTCACACGCCAGCATCATCGCGATGACGGCGCGCTGGCGCATTCCGCCGGAGAACTCGTGCGGGTACTCGTCCAACCGACGCTTGGCGTCCGGAATGCCGACGGCTCGGAGCAGTCTCGTCGCCTCCTCGGTCGCCTCCTCGCCCGTGATGTCGCGGTTGACCGCGAGCGACTCACGGATCTGGTTGCCGACGGTGTAGACCGGGTTAAGCGACTGCTGCGGGTCCTGAAAGACCATTCCGATCCCGCTCCCACGGATCGACTGGTACTGCTTCTCCGAGAGGTCGGTGAGCTCCTGTCCGTCGAACGAGATCGACGACTCCGGGAGCACCTTCCCCGGTGACTCGATCAGCCCCATGATCGAGCGGGCGGTGACGCTCTTGCCGGACCCAGACTCGCCGACGATTCCGACCGTCTCGCCGCGACCGACGTCGAAGCTCACCGAGTCGACCGCCCGAATCGTTTCGTCGTCCGTGTAGAAGACCGTTTGGAGGTCTCTGACGGAGAGGATCGGATCCTCGCGGCCGTCCGTGGCGTCCGTGCTCGCGCTCTGTGATCGGGCCATCACGCACCACCTCCGGCGGCCGCCTCCTCGCCCTCGCCGGTCTCGACCTCCGGATCGATGGCGTCGCGGATTCCGTCACCGAGGGCGTTCATTCCGGTGACGAGGAGCACGATCATCAGCCCGGGGATCAGCGAGATGTGCCACGAGGGCGACGAGACGTAGCTCTGCCCGGCCGATATCGCCCGCCCCCAGGCGGGCGTCGGGGGTGATATCCCCAAGCCGTTACCGAGGAACGACAGCGCCGAGAGGCTGATGATGATCCCGCCGACGGACATCGAGGCGTAGACGAGCAGGTACCCGAGGACGTAGGGGAGCATGTGCTTTTGCATGATGTTCCGCGGCCGTTGGCCGTAGCTCTCCGCGGCGCGGACCCAGTCTTCCTGCGCGACCTGTAGCGCCGGGCCCCGAACCGCCCGCCACAGGAACGGCCACGTTGTGAACGCGAATATGAGCGCCAACAGGAACCCGCCGTCGAGTACCGCCCCGAGCCACGTGTTCGCGAAGACCGCGCTCATCATTATCAGCAACAGCAGCTGTGGCACGGAGACGACTCCGTCCGCGACCGTGAGTATCCCGAGGTCGAGCGACCCGCTGTAGTACGCGGACAGCATCGACAGCGTCATGGCCACCACCGCGGCCCCCGTGATCGCCATCCCCGAGACGATCATCGTGATCCTGGCGCCGCCCATCATGAACGTGAACAGGTCGCGGCCGTTCGGGAGCGTTCCGAACGGGTGGAAGCGGCCGTAGTCGTCGTAGGTCATCACGCCCACGTTGGTATCGACCGCACCCTTCGACTTCGAGTTGAAGTTGGCGTCGCCTGCGAACACCGTCTCGACCGTTCCCTCCTCCGTGAGGTACTGGATCTGGCTCTCGTCGCTGTAGGTATTCTCGATGTTCTGACTGACCGTCGAGGGAGCCAGCGCGGACCCGAACGTCGCCATCGTCAGGAACACGACCAACACGATGATTCCGAACTGTCCCCAACGGTGTCCACGGAGGTTGTTGACGATGTCGTCCGTCGGGGTCCAGTCGGACTCGCGGTAGTGGTCGCGGTAGACGAGCCACCCGCGGAACGCCCAGTAGGCGGTAAAGAGCGCGTACGCCATGATGAGCGTAAACCTGAGAGCCCATGCGACCGCCGGCTGAAGCCCGAGGAAGGTGCCCTGCCACGCGCCGTTCGGGGTCTGATGCCCCTGGTTCGGGATGACTTCGCGGCTGAACAGCGTCGGCAGCTCGCCGAGCGTCCCCCCCACGCTGCGGAGCATCCCGACCACGCCGGCCTGGAAATCGGTCACCACCTGTGCGAGTCCGGGCGAGACGTACCCTACGACGATGTCGATGAGAGCGGTCACTCCGAGGACCAACGCGTCGAGCATGCCGACCAGGATCCCCCCCCACGTGGCGAACTCGACGGCGAGCAACACGAACATCGGAACGGCCCACCACACGAACGGCTCCGGGTTCTCCGCGATACGGGCGGTGAGCGACAGATTATCGCGGTGTGTCAGTTCCTCTCGAATCGACTCGGTGGAATGTCTATCGGACATGTTACTCACTCTCTCCAAGGCTGATTCGCGGGTCGATGTACGTGTACAGGAGGTCTTGGCTGATGTTGAAGAGGATCTGGATCACGATGAAGATGAACACGAGAGCCATCACCAGCGGGATGTCCGGCCCCAGCACCGCGCTGAAGAAGAGATTCCCGAGACCGTTGATACCGAACACCGACTCGACGAGGACGGATCCCCCGATCAGCAGGTAGAACTCGCCCATGACGACGGGCAGAAGCGGGATGATCGCGTTTCGGCCGACGTGTTTGGCGATGATCCGACGGGGTGACACGCCCTTGGCCTTCGCCGTCTCGACGTACTTCGAGTTGATGCTCTCAAGCACCGCCGTCCGTCCGATCCGTACCTCGTTACCCATCGACGACGATCCGAGCACGAGCGCCGCGGGCAGTATCCACTTGAACGCGACGAACATCGGGCCGGGATTGGGTACCGGAATGAACAACAGCTCCAGGTACGGGATGCCGCTGAATATCTCCACGTTGGTGAACAGGTTGCCCAGCGCATCGGGGGTCCCGGTGACCTGCGTCTCGACGATCGCCGTGCGGTAGAAGCTGAGGGCGCCACCGGCGGTGATCAGCCCGGAGATGATGACGGCGAGCCAGAAGTTCGGCATCGCGCGCCAGATGATCCCGAACCCCGAACTCGCGTAGTCGCGGAACGTGTTCGCGCGCAGGCCGGCGTACAGCCCGACCGGGACGCCGACCCCGAGCGCGATGACGACCGACCAGAACCCGAGCCAGAGCGTCGCGGGCATCCGGTTGATGATGAGCGTGGTGACGGGCGTCTCGCGCTGGATGACCCACGAGTCACCGAAGTCGAGCAGGAACAGGTCGCTGACGACTCGGAAGTACTGTTCCCACAGGGGAACGGGGTTTCCGGCCGAGTCGATGTAGTTCAGCGCCATCCGGAGCTGTCGGATGTCCGCCGGCGTCGCCTGTCGACCGAGGATGCTCCCGACGGGGTCGATCGGCCCGAGGTAGAGGATCAGAAACGACATCGTGATCCCGAATATCATCACCGGGATCGCGAGTCCTAACCGCTTGAGTATGTAGACGCCTCGATTCATGCTCCGATCACCGGGCCGGGAACCGATGTCCCGCCGACGGGTTGAGGCTGGGAGGACTGATTAGCCGGGACCGGCCCGCACGAACGTAACACGGTCCGGACACCCCGCGCGCGACTTGTCGGTGCCGTCAACGACTGTCGATCGTTCGTCGAATCTGTGGGACGCAAACGTAATGGAGTGATACTGGTGGCCATTCTTAACCATACCGATCAAACGACCGCGAGGGAGGGCGAACGGCCAGTCCGAAGCCGATAAGCGACGCTGTCGCGGGTTACTCGCCCTGCCAGTGGTTGGCGTACCCGTCACCGCCGCCGGGGAAGACCTGCGGGGGCGTGAGGTGGTACGCGGACTCGCCGCGGCCCTTGAACACGCTCTCGACGAAGTCGTCGCGCGTCATCACGTACGCCATCGCCTTCCGGACCGGCTTGGGCACGTTCTCCATGTTGAACCCGACGTAGAACGTGTCGATGGTCGGCGTCCGCGACATGTTGACCGTCTTGTCGTTCCCGAGCGGCCCGTACGTTCCGGTCTGCTGGGCGCCGTCTTGGCTCGTCAGGTCGATGAGCCCGGGATCGAACTGCGAGGTCGGGATCCCGCCGGCGTCCGCGTTCTCGTTGAGGAACCGATTGTAGATCGCGTTCGGATCGCTGAGGATCGCGTCTTGGACGTTGTCGATCGCCGGCGCATCGCCGTGGTAGTCCCCGAACGCCGAGGCACGGAACTCGCCGCCGACGCCGGACTCCCACTGCTCGAAGACGAACGGACCGCAGCCGACCGGGTTCGTCGAGAACTCCTGGAAGGTCATGTCGCCGTCGTACCCCTCGATGTCGCCGACGATGCCCTCGGGGACGGCCGAGAACGCCGAGTAGCTGAGCACCTCGAGCGCGTAGCCGAACGGCTCGCGGAGCGTGACGGTGAAGGTGTAGTCGCCGGTCGCTTCGACGGCGACCGACTCCGGCACGACGTTCCCGTCCTCGTCCTCCTCGCGGTCGATGTTCAGGACGCTGATCGGGAAGTAGGTGTTCGTCGAGTTCGAGGACTCGACGAGCCGTCGGATCGAGTAGACCATATCGTCCGCGGTCACCTCTCCGTAGTCGCCGTGGAACTGGATTCCCTCCTTGAGGGTGAACTCGTACTCGGTGAGGTCGTCGTTCGTGGAGTAGTCCTCGATCAGGAGCGGTTCGACCTCGACCGTCCCGTTGACGTAGTTGAACGGCGCGTCGAACATGTCCATGATCTTGGCGCCGCTCGCCGTGTTCCCCGAGGCGATCGGGTCGAGCGCGTTGAACGTCGCGGACGTCCCGTTCAGCGTGCTGCTGCCTTCGAGCCCGCGGACGGACGTGCTGGTCTTCGCCCGGGACGCGCCCATCCCGCCCGGCGGGTCGTAGTCGACTCGGTCGTACCAGAACAGGTCCTCGACGCTGTGGTACACCGGGAGCAGCGCCGCGGACTCCCAGAGCAGCTTCTCCAGCCGGAGGGTCGCGTCGCCGCGTGCGCTTGCCGCCTCGTCGGTGTTCTCCGGATTGCCCGAGATCCCCGCGAACGCCTCCGTCATCGCGCTACGGACTTGGGGGTCGGTGTAGGAGTCTTCGCTCCAGAACAGCCGTGCGCCGTTCGGCGACGCCCCTTCGGCGTCGTAAACCGTGTTCTCCGGATCGACCAGCTGCGTGAAGTTCCTGATCCCCGGGTAGTCCGCGATCCAACCGAGGGTGAACGCGTCCATCTCGCCTTTCTCGGTCCGCTCGAGGAGGGCGCCGAAGTCGGCCTTGCTGATGTTCATATCGATGTAGACCGACTCGAGGCGGGCTCGGAGCGTATTCGCGATCTCCTCCCACGCCGGCGAGTTGTACTGGAGCCAATCGAGGCTGAACCGGTTGTCGGGCCCGTACCCGGCCTCTTCCATCGCCGCTCGGGCCTCCTGGATCCGGTTCTCGTTCGCTCCGTACGGGTACGAAGACGGGAGTTCCAACTCGCCGTCGTCTCCGTCTCCGCCGTCGTCTCCGTCTTCGCCGTCGGATCCGTCCATTCCGTCTTCGCCGTCGGATCCGTCTCCGCCGTCGCCGCCGTTCCCGGAACAGCCCGCGATGCTAGCCGTGAGTGCCGACGCTCCAGTCACTCGGAGGAACTGGCGCCGTTTGAAATTGTCTTTGTCGGACATACACACTTGATCCCTAAGCACAATAATTAACGCTTTCGATATAATGAGTTATCGGTACCCGATCCCCCCGTTCGGACCGAGCTTTTTCACCGGATCCTGAACCTGTGCCCCCACTCGTTACGTGCTGTGCGAGATGGCAAGAATCCGACTCTTGTCCCGATCGGAGGCTTCCGCCACGACCCAAACGAGCGTCCGTCGCCGCCGTCCGCCGACCCGAACCCTTAGTACCGCGACACGCGTACCGCGACCCGAACGGCGACCGACGCCTCGTCCCTCCCGGTTTCAGAGCCCCACATGGTCGACAGACGCCACGACAGTTCGACGGACCGCACCGGCTTCGACGAGACGAAGAACTACCTCTCGAGCGCCCTCGGTCGCGTCGTGCCCCGGTCGGTGGCGCGGCGCGCGGTCGACGTCGCCGTCAGCACGGACGCCGCCGAGTACGCGCCCGACGAACCGGTCACGATCACCGTCGCGATCCGCAACCGACTGCCGGTTCCGGTCGAGGTTCCCACCTCGACCCGCCGCGCGTGGGGCTGGGCGGTCGACGGCGTGTTAGAGGCCACGGACGAGCGGCTCTACGTGCGCGCCGAGGAGTCTACGCTCGCGTTCCGGGCCGGGGAGACGAAGCGGGCGACGGCCACCTGGAACGGCCGCTTCCGCCGGACCGACGGCGACGGCCTCGACCGCTCCGTCCGCGCCGACCGGGGGGAACACACGATTTCGGCGTTCGTTCCGGTCCCCGACGCCGACGAGCGTCACGAGGACAGCGTTCGGATACGGATCCGATAGCCGGCGACCCCCGGTCGGCTCCGCACGTCTTCAGAAAAAACGCGGCGGCGGGCCGCTCAGTCGTCCGCCTCGGGCGTGCCGAGGCGCGCCGCGCCGTCCAACGCGCTCTCGTCGACGGCGCTGGCGACCGCCTCGTCGCGGCGCAGGTGACACGCGGCGTAGTGGCGGCCGTCGGTCAGGGCCGACTCGATCTCGTAGGCCGGCTTCGCCGTCGCGCAGACGCTCTCGTCCGCGAACCGCTCGGTGAGGATCGCCTCGGCGTCGTCCCACTCGTCGCGCTGGATGTGGCCGAGCGCCTCGTCGAGCAGCGTGCCCGCGTCGCCGCTCGGTACGTCGTCGTCGAAGTACCGACCGCGGAGCGCGTCGGGATCGGTCTCCTCGAACGCCCGGCGCTTGACCGCCCGCTGGAACCGCACGACGTTCCGCCACGTCTCGTCTGTCATGTCGTACGCCTCCGGCTGGATCAGCTTCGGACACCGCGTCCGGAACCGGCAGCCCGAGGGCGGGTCGATCGGCGACGGAACGTCGCCGGACAGGAGCTCGTCGCGGCCGCCGCTCCGCGGATCCGGCACCGGGATCGCGTCGAGCAGCGCCCGGGTGTACGGGTGTCTCGGGTTCTCGAACAGCTCCTCCTTGTCGGCCAGCTCGACGATGTTGCCGAGGTACATCACCGCCACCCGGTCGGAGATGTGCCGGATGACGCTCAGGTCGTGCGCGATGAAGAGGTACGTCAGGTCGAACTCCTCTTGCAGCTCCTCCATCGTGTTGAGCACCTGCGCCTGGATCGAGACGTCGAGCGCCGACACCGGCTCGTCGCAGACGATGAAGTCGGGGTTCACCGACAGCGCCCGCGCGAGGTTGACGCGCTGGCGTTGCCCGCCGGAGAACGCGTGGGGGTACCGGTTGTAGTGTTGCGGGTCGAGCCCCACCTTCTCTAACAGCTCCTTGGCGCGCGCCTCGCGCCCCTCCTCGTCGAGCATCCCGTGGGCCTGCATCGGCTCCTCGACGATCGGACCGACCTTCATCCGCGGGTCGAGCGACGACTGCGGGTCCTGAAAGATCATCTGCATGTCTTTCCGCATCCGCCGCAGCGGCTCGCCGGACAGCGACGCGAGGTCCTCGCCCTGGAAGTAGACGCTCCCGCTCGTCGGTTCGAGCAACCGGAGGACGGTCCGCGCGAGCGTCGACTTCCCGCAGCCGGACTCGCCGACCAGCCCGAGCGTCTCCCCCTCCTTGATGTCGAAGCTCACGCCGTCGACCGCGCGCACGTTCGACGACGACCGGGTGACGTACGGGAACTCGTCGTCGAGGCCCACGCTGCCGAGGAGGCCGCTGTCGTTGTCGAAGTACTTGCACAGGTCGCGGACCTGGAGCAGGGCGTCGGGGTCCGACTCGGCGGGGCCGACCCCGCTCATTCCGCCTCACCCCCCGTCTCCGTGAGGCCGGCGGAGAACCCGCTCCCGGTCTGCGTCTCGATTGCCGGGCTGTCGTCGTAACCGACGTCGAACGCGTCGTGTTTCACGCACGCGCCCGTGTGCGTCGCCGCGCCCTCGTCGCTCAGGTCCCGCAGGTCCGGGTGGACCTCGCGGCACACCTCCCGGGCCTCGGGGCACCTGGAGTGGAACCGGCAGCCCGAGGGCGGGTTGATCGCCTCGGGCATCACCCCCTCGATCGGCCTGAGCTCGTCGACCGTCTTGTCCGGTCGCGGCATCGAGTCGAGCAGCGCCGACGTGTACGGGTGCTTCGTGTCGTAGAACAGGTCGTCCACCTCGGCCTGCTCGATGATCTCGCCGAGGTACATCACGTTGACCCGGTCGCAGATCTCCGCGACGACGCTCATGTCGTGGGTGACCCAGATGAACGACGTGTCGTACTTCTCTTGTAGGTCCGTCACCATCTCGAGGATCTCGCCTTCGACCGTGACGTCGAGGGCGGTCGTCGGCTCGTCGGCGATGATCAGGTCCGGCTGGCACGCGAGCGCCATCGCGATCAGCACGCGCTGGCGCATCCCCCCGGAGAACTGGTGCGGATACTCGTCGTATCGGGACTCCGGCGCGGGGATCCCGACCTCCCGGAGCATGTCGATCGCCTCCTCTCTCGCCTCGTCCGGGTCGAGGTCGCGGTTGATCTCGATGAACTCGCGGAGCTGCCCCCCGACGGTGAAGACGGGGTTCAGCGACTCCATCGGGTCCTGGAAGATGATCGCGATCTCGCGGCCGCGGATCCGTTTGCGCATCTCGGACTCGGTGAGCATCTCGTCTCGCGGCCGCAGTTCGCCGGCGCCGTCCTCCTCGAGCCCGAAGATCGTCTCGCCTTTGAACTCGATCTCGCCGCCGACGATCTCGCCCGGGCTGTCGACCAGCCGGAGGATACTGGAGGTCGCGACGGACTTGCCCGCGCCGGACTCGCCGACGAGCCCGACGATCTCTCCCTCGTACACGTCGAAGGAGATCCCGTCGACGGCGCGGACCGTCCCGTCTTCGGTGAAGAACTGTGTCTTGAGATCGCGTACGCTGAGTAGTGGTTCGGTCATATCAGTTGTTTATCCGCGGGTCCAGGGCGTCCTGGAGGCCGTCGCCCAAGATGTTGAAGCCGATGACGGTGATCAGGATCGCGATGCCGGGGAAGAGGCTGAACGTCGGGGCCGGGAGCATGTAGTTCCGCGACGCCGAGAGCATCTGCCCCCACGACGGCGTCGGCGGCTGCGCGCCGAAGCCGAGGAACGAGAGCCCGGCGACGATGAGGATGCTCACCCCGATCTGGAGCGTCGCCTGGACGAGCACCGGGGCGAAGCTGTTCGGGATGACGTGCCGCAGGATGATGTTCCGGTCTTTCACGCCCGCCGCGCGGGCGGCCTCGATGTAGTCCTCCTCGCGGACGGAGACGACGCGGGAACGGATCAGCCGGTTGAACACCGGGACGGACGTGATCCCCACGCCGATCATCGCGAAGCTGAGGTCCCGCCCGAATGCGGTCATGAACGCGATGACCAACACGAGGAACGGGATCGCGTAGATGGTCTCCGTGACGCGCTGGAGCACGTCGTCGATCCAGCCCCCGTAGTACCCCGACACCGCGCCGATCAGCGTGCCGCCGACGAGGCCGATCGCCGTGGCCATGAACCCGACGGTGATGGCGATCCGCGTGCCGTAGAACAGCCGGCCGAGGATGTCGCGGCCGCGGTGGTCGGTCCCCATCGGGTGTTCGAGCGTGCCCTGCCCGTACTGGTTCTCCATCCCGACCGGCGGGAGGAGCCGCCGGACCTGTTCGGGGTCTTGGACCGGGCTGTACCAGATCGCCTCCGCGACGCCGTAGTCGAAGACGTAGTAGTCGAGCGAGCCGAGCACCGCCACGAGCGTGATGAACCCGACGGTGTAGATCCCGATCCGGGCCGTCGTGTCGCGTTTCACCTGCCGCAGGGTGTACCGGAGGCCGACGCGGGCCTCGACTTCTCCGGCACCCGTTCCCTCCGTGTCCGTCGAGCCGTCGGTCGCTGAGTCTGTTTCGGTAGCCATTATGTCTCGTCACCGTAGGCGACGCGGGGGTCGATGTAGGCGTACGCGATGTCGGTGATGATGACGCCGACGACGAACGCGACGCCGAACATGAACGTCGTCCCCATGATGAGCTCGTAGTCCTGATTGTTGATCGCCGTGATGATCAGCCGGCCCATCCCCTGGATCTCGAAGACGGTCTCGGTGAGGACCGCCCCGCCGAGCGCCGTCGAGAGGCCGAGGCCGACGATCGTGATCACGGGCAGCTGTGCGACCTGGAAGGCGTGTTTGCGGACGATCTTCGACTCGGAGACGCCGTAGGCCCGGGCGAGCTTGACGTACTCGCCCTGGAGCGACTCCACCATCGACGACCGTTCGATCCGCGTGATCTGCGCCATCTGGAGCGTTCCCAGCGCCACCATCGGCATCGCGAGGTGGTACAGCGACGTCCGCAGGACCTGGAGCTGCGTCTCCGCGCCCCTGACGTCGGCCGGCGACGCCCACGGCACCGGGAGCCCCCGCGCCGGGAACCACCCCAAGTAGAACGCGAAGACGATGATGAGCATGAGGCCGATCCAGAACGACGGCGTCGACACGCCGATGAGCGAGACGATCCGCGAGACGTGGTCGGCGGGCTTGTTGCGCCGCTTCGCCGAGATGACGCCCAGCGGTATCGCGGTCACGATCGCGAAGACGAACGCCGACACGGTGAGGTACAGCGTCACCGGGAGCCGGAGCATGATCATCTCGAGGACCGGCCGGTCGTAGTAGATGCTCTGCCCGAGGTCCCCGGTCGCCACCCCGGCGAGGTAGGTCAGGAACCGCTGGTACGCCGGGCGGTCCAGCCCGTACCGCGCCCGGATCGCCTCGACCTGTTCCTGTGCCGGGCTGGGCCCCAGCATGATCTCGACCGGGTCCCCCGGGATCTGGTTCGCGAGGAAGAACGTGATCGTGATGATACCGATCAGTACCGGGATCGCCTGTGCGAGCCGCCAAAGTGTGTACCGTAAGAGCCCCATCTGTGTGGTTGCTATCGTCGATGTTCTTGGACGATTATTTAGTGTGCCCGATTTTTGCCGCTTTCGCCGCGCCGCTGTTCCTCGAAGCGTTCGAACCGGAGTCAGACTGACCGCGTTCCGGTTTCGAATCGGTGCGGACGAGGCGGTTCGAGGCCGAACCGTCGCTCGACCGGACCGCTACCTGACCGAACCGTTACTCGACCGCGACGTTGTTGTGCCCGGTGAAGAGCTGGATCTCGCTGGAGATGGCGTGGGAGCTGAAGTCCGACACGCTGTTGTGGATGCCGTAGGAGTTCTTGAGGTTGTACGCCGGGATGTGGACGCGCCCCTCGAGCAGCTCCGTCGTCGCGTCGATGTAGAGCTGGCGCCGCTCCTCGTAGTCGGCGCTCTCGCGGGCCTGCGTCAGCATCTCGGAGGCCTCGTCGTACTCGTGGAACGTCCCGTTGGTCGTCCCCTCGACTTCCTGGCTCAGCAGCTGGTACGCGAACGCGTCCGGGTCGGGCGAGCCGGACCAGCCGAGCGTGTACATGTTGTACTGCTCCGAGTCGCCGGTGACGTACGCGTCGAGGAACGTGCCCCAGTCCAGCCGCTGGACCTGGACGTTCTCGAAGCCGGCGTTCTGGAGCCCGTCGCCGATCGAGATGCCGATCTGTTCGCGCTTGTCGTCCGGCGGGACGATGATGCGCCAGTTGTAGTCCATGTCCACGCCGGCCTCCTCGAACAGCGCCTGCGCCTGCTCGAGGTCCTGGTCGTGCGAGATGTCGCCCCACTCGTCGAGCGGGAACTCCCACTCCTCGGCCATCGTCCGCGGGTACGGGCTCACCTGCCGCACGCCGGCCGGCTCGACGAAGTTCGAGACCGCCTGGTCCATCGAGACGCAGTAGTCGACCGCCTCGCGGACGAGCGGGTCGGACGTCGGCCCCTCGCCGCAGTTGAACGCGAGGTAGAAGTAGCCGATGCCGGGCGTCTCGCTGATCGTGGCGTCCTCGTTGTTCCGGACCGTCTCGTACAGCTGCGGCGGGATGGTCTCGATGATGTCGACGTTCCCCGTCTCGAGCTCCGTCACCCGCGTGGTCTGTTCTTCGATCGGGTCGAACTCGACGGTCGCGAGGTTCGGCAGCCCGTTCGAGTCGCCCCAGTAGTCGTCCCAGCGCTCGAGCGTCGCGTAGCTCTCGGGCTCCCACTCGGCGAGCTGGAACGGCCCCGAACCGACCGGGTCGGTGTTGTACGCCTCGCGGTCGCTCGTCCGGACCTCCTTGTTGACGACGCTCCGGACCAGCGCGGTCTCGAACGCCCCGTAGGGGTACGCCAGGTCGAACTGGACGGTCGTCTCGTCGATCACTTCCGCCGTGTCGACCATGTTGACCTCGGAGGCGTTCTCCGTCTCCTCCTCGGCGGGCGCGAGGACCGTGTGCATCACGTCTTCCGCCGTCACCGGGTCACCGTTCTGGAACATGGCGTCGTCGCGGACCGGCACGATGTACCGGGTCCCCTCGCGCTCGACCGTCGGCATGTCGGAGGCGATCCCCGGAACGAGCCCGACGCCCTCGTCGTACTCGTAGATCCCGTCGAAGATCCGGCCCGCGATCTGCGCGGACGGGACGTCGTTGATGATGACGGGGTCCATGTCGAGCGGGCCCTTCACCTGCGCGAAGTACAGCTCCTGGTTCGGCAGGTCGCTCCCGTCGCCGCCGTCGCTCCCATCGCCGCCGTCGGAGCCGTCTCCGCCGCCGGAACACCCGGCGAGGAAGAGCGAGGTCCCGGCCGCGGTGCCGGCGAGGACCTTTCGTCGCGAAATGCGTTCCGTGTTTTCTCGTCGCATACAGGCAACTCTTCTTTCCATATAATAAGGTTTGGGGTCAGCGTGTTCGTACGGTCACTCTGTTCGGCCGGTCGTCCTTTTGTGGAGACAAATTCGCACGCGCACCGCTCGGATCAGCGAAAATAACGGAATCCGTCGGTCGACGGCGGTCGAATTCGGATCAGCGGTCGGCGACGGTCGGAAACTCCCAGATCAGCGGTCGTCGGCCGACGGCCCGCCGTCCGTCTCCCCGATATCCGTCACCGTCCCGACGCCCTTGCTCGACCCCTCCCGGAAGACGAACCGCTGGCCCTCGTCGACGAGGTACGGCCGGAACTTGAAGCGGACTCGCGTCCGCCCGGTGTCGCCCGGGAGGAGCCTGCCGCCCTCCGGATCGAAGACGGCCGCCTCGGAGACGGTCTCGACGTGAACGACCGGCTCGTACCCCTCCTGAATCCGCGTCGGATGGTTCAGCACCATCACCTCGGCCTCGAACTCGCGGACCGGATCGGGGTCGCTATCGCGGGGCACCAAGGCCATCCCGCGATCGATCTCCTCCTCGTCGACGCCCTTCAGCGCGATGCCGACGATCCGGCCGGCGGTCGCCTTGTCGACCCGGTGGTAGTGCATCTCGATCGACCTGACTTCGACCTCCCGGAAGGAGCCGTCGGCCATCGGCCCCAAGAGGAGTTCGTCGCCGGCCTCGACGGTGCCGGAGTTGACCGTTCCGGAGGCCACCGCGCCGACGCCGGTCACCTTGTAGCTCCGGTCGACGTACATCCGGAACTCCGCGCGCTCCGGCGTCGCCCGCTTCGGGAGCGACTCGAACAGCCGGTCGAGCGTCTCGATTCCCTCCTTCGTCACCGCGCTGGTGCGGAGCAGCGGGACGACGCCGTCGCCCACCTCCGCGACCGCCGCGTCGATCCCGTGACGGTCGACGAGGAGCGGGGTCTGACCGGCGTCTCGCAGCATCGACTCCGTCTCGCGCTCGACTTCGGCGAGCCGTTCGTCGCTCACGGCGTCGGCCTTCGTGATCGCGACGATCGTCGGCAGCTCGGTCGCCAGCAGGATGCCGAGGTGCTCGCGCGTCGTCTTCGTCGGCCCGTCGTCGGCGGCGACGACTAAGAGCCCGTAGTCGAGCTTCTGGCCGACGAGCCCGCGGATCGTCGTCCGGAGCCACGGCTCGTGGCCGACGGTGTCGACGAACGAGACGAGTCGGTCCGCCTCCTCGACGATCCGGGCGCGGTCGGACTTTCGGTGCGGGTTGTCCATTCGAACCGGCTCGTCGCCGTCGCCCTCGTCGAACCCGTAGACGGCGTACGACAGGTCGGCGGAGAGCCCGCGCTCGACCTCGTGGGGCTGGACGTCGAGGAAGCCGCGCGTGCCGCCCTGCCCGTCGTCGGCTCGGCCGGTCACGAGTGTGCCGACGAGCGTCGACTTCCCGTGGTCGACGTGGCCCGCCGTCCCGATCACGAGGTGGTCGTCGTCCGTCTCGAACATCCCGCCGTCGCGGAGGGTGGCGAGACCGACGAGCCCCTCCGAACTGCCGTTTCCGGCGGATCCCGCGCTCCACGTCTCGGCGTCAGCGATGTGCGCGTCGGCCTCGTCGGCCAGAAGCGAGAGCACGTCCATCGTCTCGGCGAAGGCGTCGGGCGAAATCCCGGTCAACCCGCCGTCGTCGGTGACGCCGAGGACGTAGGTCGCCTCGCCGTCGCCGGAGAGCACGCGATGGCGGAGCTGGGCGACGAGCGACTCCATGCGCCCCTCCGCCAGATGGACCTCGCGAGTCAGTCGCTCCTTGAACTCGATGGCACCACCGTCTCGTTCGCCGCGCTCGATGGCCCGCCGGAGGGCGGACCGGTCAGCGCTCATAAATGCTCATAAGCGACAGCCGGGCTTAACGGTTTTCGTGGTACGTGACCCCACGTCACGTGATCGGTACCGAGAGTTTGGGAGCGCTCCCGACGCATCCTTTAAGCGACGGCCGCGGAGAACGGTGGTATGGATACGACGGTCCCCCGCGTCTCCGAACGACGCGTCCACGTCGCGCCGCTCGGCCACGAGCGCGACCGCATCGTCGAGCCCCTCCGCAGACACGGCGCCGACGCGGTCTACCTGCTGGCCGACGCGCCCGACCGCGAGGCCGACCGCGGCGTCGTTGACTTCGAGGCGGCCGCCGCCGGCCCGGACGGTAGCCGCGTCGACGTCGACGGGCTCACCGGCTACCAGCGCGACGCGTGGGCCGAGGCAGCCGAGTTCGCCTCGGTGCGGGCGGTCCCGGTCGCGCTCGCGGACGTGTACGACGTGCTCGGCGTCACGACCACGATCGCCGCCCGCCACGGCGCCGGCGAGGAGGACGGCGACCGGCTGTTCGCCAACGTCTCGACCGGTCCCCGGATCGCCGCCGTCGGCGTCGCGATGGCGTGTATGATCGTCGGCGCCCGCCCCTACAGCGTCGAGCCGGAGCGACACCGCCACGACGTGCGCGAGGAGCCGCTCACCGAGGGCGTCGAGCGCACCGTCGACCTTCCCTTATACCCGATGGACGCTCCGACGACCGATCAGGTCGCGGTGCTCGGCCGGCTCCACGATCGCGACGACGACCACCTGACGACGGACAAGTGGAACCTGATTGAGTGGGCGCGCGAGCGCGACCTCTCCTTCCTCCGGGGGTCGGGAGCGAGCCGGACGGCGAAGTACCGCGCCTTGGAGACGCACGTGCTCTCGCCGCTCCGCGACCGCGGCTACGTCGAGTTGGAGGACGTGGGCCGCTCGGACACCGTCCGCCTCACGGAGACCGGTCGTCGCGTCTTCTTCGCGTTCCAGCACAAGCTCGGCGAGGAGTGAGAGCGGTACGCACGACGCGGTTCGTCCGATCGATACGGATTGTACGCTTCATCCGGACTATACACGGCTAACGTAGAACCGGGAACCGCTCCTCGATTCGAATGCGTGACGCCCGCCGGCAAGGTCGCGGTGCCCACCCCATCCTCCGCCTTCCACCCACTGCCCTCCACCTCGCCCGTCGTCGGCTTCCTGCCGTCGTCGGTTTCCACCGGCGGCGGTCCCCGCTGACGCCGCCGCGACCGCCCCGCGGACCGTCACGAAACGACGGCCTCGCCGTCGCTTTTTCGTTGACCCGAAGACCCCTCGACCGTCGGAGCCGCCGCTATCGGCTCCTCTTCGATCGATACGAAATCGAGGGCGGTTCCGGGACGTTCGCGTCGGATCCGTCGTCTCGCTCGACGGATCATTCGTCAGCTACGATTCCGGCCAGATCGGGGTGCTCGCGGCGGCCTCTTGGTTCACTCCTCGGTCAGGTCGACGTACGTCCGCCGCACCGTCACGGGCGTCACGTCGGCGACGTCGGCGGCCTCCTGTTGCGTGCAGTCGGCCCCCAGTTCGCGAGCCGCGGTGTACAGGCAGGCGGCGGCGACGCCGACCGGGTTGCGGCCGTTCGCGATCCCCTCTTCGACGGCGCGCTCGGCCAGTTCGCCGGCGCGGCGCTCCACGTCGGCGTCGCAGTCGAGGTCGCTGGCGAACCGCGGGAGGTACTCGGCGGGACCGGTCGGCGCGATCGGCAGCCCGAGTTCGCGGTTCATCGCGTCGAAGGCCGCCCGATGCTCGTCTCCCGTCGCCTTCGCCTCGCCGCAGATCTCCTCGACGGTGCGGGCCACGTCGGCGGTGCGACAGGCGACGTAGACGCACGCGGCCGCGAACCCCTCAAGCGAGCGTCCGCGGAGCAGGCTCTCCTCTTGCGCGGAGTCGAACAGCGTGCAGGCCGTGTCGCGGACGTTATCAGGAAGCTCCAAGACGCCGGTGAGACGCCGTATCTCGGTGTACGCGTACACCTTGTTGCGGTCGCGTTTCGTCGATATTTGCGCGCGGTTGTGCTGGGTCCGCATCCGGGCGAGCCGCCGGCGCTTGCGCCCCTTCACCTTGGTCGACCGCCCGATCTCCGTCGAGAGCCCGCGGTCGTGCCGCGAGCGCGTCAGCGGCGCGCCGGTGCGCTTGGGGTTCGTGTCGTCGTCGTCGAACGACCGCCACTCCGGGCCGTGGTCGATCCGGTCTGACTCGACGACGAGCCCGCAGTCGGCGCAGACGCGCTCCGCGGTGTCGACGCGCGTCCGACCGCCGCACTCGGGACACGTTTCGCGAGCGCCGGTCTCGTCGGTGTCCGAGGTTTCGTCCGCGCCGGTCGTCGCGGTGCGGTCGACGGCGTCGGCGCGGGTCGTCGTTGTGGCGCGGTCTGCGGTCGCGGCGCCGTCCGCGGTCGTGGCGTCGTCGGTCTCGGTACGGGGCGAACGAACGTGGGTCGAGCGTGCCTCACTCATCACACGTCGAACTCGGGCCCGATGCCTTACTTAAACCCGGGCAGATCGCGGGTGGATCGGCCCGATCGGCGCGCTCAAACCGACCGATAATCGGTCGGTGAATTCGGGGTTCATCCCGCCGCAGTACGGTGGTTTTAACTCTCCGAGCGAGCCATCTGTTCGCATGACGCTGTCGGAGATCGCGGACGGCCTCGAAGTGACCGCGAGCCAGCGCGACCGGGGAGTCGCGGTCGCGGACGACACCGAGACCCCGCTGGTCGATCGACTCGCGGAACACGCGGACGACCTCCCGTGCACGCCGGAGGCGACGGCGACGCTCGTCGACGCCTACACCGCCGGCCGGAGCGTCGGCGACGCGGCCCGCGAGGCCGGCGTGACGCCGATGACCGGTGCGAAGGCGCTCCACTGCTGCGGCGTCGAGGGCGTCTGCCCGCTCGCTCCGACCCGCCGGGACGTGGTTCGCGACTGGTTAGACGGTCGGATCGCGCGCAGCGAGGCGGTCGCGCTCGCGGGCGGCGACGAGGCGGACTTCGCGCTGGCGACGTACGTCGAGACGCACGACCCGCCGTCGGAAATCGCCGAGGCGGTGGACGCTCACGTCGCCGGTTCCGCACCACTCGGCGGCGGTTCCGCCGGTTCTGACGGGTCTGTCGGAGACGACGGAGACGCGCTCGGCGGCGCGCTCGGGTCGCCCGACGGACTCCGTTGAGCGCCGCGCACTCCTCGCCTCTCTCTCCCCCTCTCCTCGCCCCACCTCTCCTCGCCTCTCTCTCCCCCTCTCCTCGCCTCTCTCTCCCCCTCTCCTCGCCCCACCTCTCCTCGCCTCTCTCTC
>ENA-ORDC01001035-ORDC01001035.1-marine-metagenome-genome-assembly--contig:-NODE-1035-length-22529-cov-3.326697_pt1 | contig 22529 bp, 16 predicted proteins | sample MGYA00237783_ERZ508515 | MGnify/ENA primary metagenome ERZ508515 (study PRJEB26186, sample SAMN06268792) | marine metagenome | isolation source: Eden Landing Ponds, San Francisco, CA, USA | place... | reverse complement strand
CGTTCATGCCGGGGAGCTCGGCCGATCCGTTCGGCGGGGTGATCATCACCGACTGGTATTCACCGCCGGAGAGCGCGGACGAGCGCTTCAAGGTGAACCTCTACATCCTGGGCCGCCAGTTGCGCGCCGACGGCCTGCGCGCCTCGGTCTTCCGGCAGGTGCAGAACGGCCGCGGCGAGTGGGTCGACGTCGAGGTCGACGGTACCACGGCAACCAAGCTGGAGAACGCCATCCTGGCGCGGGCGCGGGAGATGCGGATCGCCTCCGCCGAATAGTCCCCAAAGGACCGCCGCGCCCCGGCCTCCGATCACGATCCGACGGACCATGAGCCGCTACAACGTCAAGGAAACCGAGGCCAAGTGGCAGCGCGCCTGGGAGCAGGCGCGCGCCTTCGAGGTCGCCGCCGATCCGCAGCGCGAGAAGTGCTACGTGCTGGAGATGTTCCCCTATCCCTCGGGGCGCATCCACATGGGGCACCTGCGCAACTACACCATCGGCGACGTGATCGCCCGCTACAAGCGCGCCCGCGGCTACAACGTGCTGCACCCGATGGGGTGGGACGCCTTCGGCCTGCCGGCGGAGAACGCGGCGATGGAGCGCGGCGTGCATCCCGGCGACTGGACCTACCGCAACATCGACGCGATGCGCGAGCAGCTCAAGACGATGGGGCTGTCGATCGACTGGTCGCGCGAGATCGCCACCTGCCATCCCGAGTATTATCGCCACGAACAGGCGATGTTCCTCGATTTCGTCGAGGCCGGCTTGGCCTACCGCAAGGAGGCCTGGGTCAACTGGGACCCGGTCGACCACACCGTCCTGGCCAACGAGCAGGTGATCGACGGCAAGGGCTGGCGCTCCGGCGCGCCGGTGGAGCAGCGCAAGCTGCCGCAGTGGATGTTTCGCATCACCGCCTTCGCCGACGAGTTGCTGGACGCGATCGACGAGCTGGAGCGCTGGCCGGACAAGGTGCGGCTGATGCAGCGCAACTGGATCGGACGCTCCCAGGGCGCCCGCGTGTGGTTCGATATCGCAGGCCGGGAGGACCGGCTGGAGGTGTTCTCCACCCGCCCGGACACGCTGTTCGGCGCCTCGTTCTGCGCGCTGTCGCCGCACCACCCGCTGACCCAGGAGCTGGCCGAGGGCAATCCGGACCTGCAGCGCTTCCTCAGGGAGTGCGAGCAGCTCGGCACCAGCGAGGAAGCGATCGAGCGCGCCGAGAAGCGCGGCTTCGACACCGGGCTGCGCTGCCACCACCCGCTCGTGCCGGATCAGACGCTGCCGCTTTACGTCGCGAACTTCGTGCTGATGGATTACGGCACCGGCGCGATCTTCGGCGTGCCGGCGCACGACCAGCGCGACCTCGACTTCGCCCGGCGCTACGAGCTGCCGGTAATCCCGGTGGTGCGCCCGCACAACCAGGACGGCATCGAGATCGGCGGCGAGGCCTTCACCGGCGACGGCACGCTGTTCAACTCGGAGTTCCTGGACGGGCTCGACGTGCCGAGCGCCAAGGCGACCGTGATCGAGAAGCTGGAAGCCCTGGGCCGCGGCGAAGGCACAACGCAATATCGCCTGCGCGACTGGGGCGTGTCGCGGCAGCGCTACTGGGGCTGCCCGATCCCGATGGTGCATTGCGGCGCCTGCGGCTTGGTGCCGGTGCCGAAATCCGACCTGCCGGTGGAGTTGCCGCACGACGTCGACTTCGAGACACCGGGCAACCCGTTGGAGCGCCACCCCACCTGGAAGCACACGAGGTGCCCAAGATGTGGGGGTGAGGGCGAGCGTGAGACCGATACGTTCGACACCTTCGTCGAAAGCGCCTGGTATTTCGCGCGCTTCTGCAGCCCGCGCAGCGACCGGCCGTTCGAGCGCGATGAGGTCGACTACTGGCTGCCGGTCGACCAGTACATCGGCGGCGTCGAGCACGCCGTGCTGCACCTGCTGTACGCGCGCTTCTTCACCCGGGCGCTGCAGCAGTGCGGCTACCTCAGCGCCGCGGAGCCGTTCGCCGGCCTGTTCACCCAGGGCATGATCGCGCACGAGACCTACAAGGACGCCGACGGCAAGTGGCTGGCGCCCAGCGAGGTGACGCGCGACGCCGACGGCAACCCGGTCGACCTCGACGGCCGCCCGGTGACCCCGGGTCGGGTCGAGAAGATGAGCAAGTCGAAGCGCAACACCATCGACCCGACCGAGATCATCGAGTCCTACGGCGCCGACACCGCGCGCTGGTTCATGCTGTCCGACAGCCCGCCGGAACGCGACATGGAGTGGACCGAGGCCGGCGTGGAGGGCGCGCACCGCTTCGTGCAGCGGATCTGGCGCCTGGTGACCGAGGGGCTGGACGCTCTGCCGGCCGCCGGCACGCCCGCGCCGACGCAGCTCGGCGAGGCCGCGCTGCAGCTGCGCCGCAACGCGCACAAGACGGTTCAGGCGGTGACGCAGGACGTCGACCACTTCCGCCTGAACCGCGCCGTGGCGAGGCTGTACGAGCTCGCCAACGCGGTCGGCAGCTTCAAGAGCGAGGCCGCCGACGACGCCGACCGCTGGGTGCAGCGCGAGGCCTCGGAGCTGCTGGTGCGCATGCTGGCCCCGATGATGCCGCATTTGGCCGAGGAGCTGTGGCAGCGTTTGGGCCACACGCGTATGCTGGTGGATCAGCCGTGGCCGGAAGCGGACCCGGCGCTGCTCGTGGAGGACACCGTGACGGTGGCGGTGCAGGTCAACGGCAAGCTGCGCTCGACGATCGAACTGCCGCGCGACGTCGAGGACGCGGCGGCGCAGGAGGCGGCGCTGGCCGAGCCCGCGGTGCAGCGCAGTCTGAACGGCGCCGACCCGCGCAAGGTCATCGTGGTGAAGAACCGGATCGTCAATGTGGTCGCCTAGCCGCCCCTTGCGTCCGCTCTTCGCCGCCGGCTTGGCGCTGGCCCTGGCGGGCTGCGGCTTTCAGCCGATGTACCAGGGCGGCTATGGCGGTGGCGAGAGCGCGCGCGGCAGCACCAATATCGCCGAGCTGAGCCAGGTGCGGATCGCGCCGATCGGCGAACGCATCGGCCAGCAGCTGCACAACGAGCTGCGCAACCTGCTGAACCCGAACGGTCAGCCCGGCGATCCGGTCTATCGACTGACGATCAGCCTCGATCAGAGCGAGCGGCGCAGCAACCTGGGCAGCGACGCCATCGGCACCCGCGTGGTCAACCAGATCACCGCCAACTGGCGGCTGCTCCAAAGCGGCACCGGTCAGCGCGTTTTCGCCGGCCAAGCGCGCAGCTTCACCAGCTACGACGTGCTGGACCAGCCCTACGCCACCCTGGCCGCCGAGCGCGACGCCACCGAGCGCGGCCTGCGCCAGATCGCCCGGCGGATCCAGAACCAGGTCGCCGCCTACCTCGCCCGCCCGCGCGAGACCGCGGCGGCGCAGCAGTAGCGTCCTAGGCGGGAGCCCGCCGATGAAGATCAAGCCGGCGCAGGCGGACAGCTTCGCGGCCAAACCGGATCCGGCCGCGCGCGCCGTGCTGGTTTACGGCCCCGACCGCGGCCTGGTGCGCGAGCGCGTCGGCAAGCTGGTGCGCAGCGCCGTCAACGATCCCAACGATCCCTTCCGGGTGGCCGAGCTCACCGGCGATCAGGCCAAGGCCGACCCGGCCGCGGTGACCGACGAGGCCGCCGCGCTGGCGTTCGGCGGCGGCCGCCGCGCGGTGATCGTCCGTGGCGTCACCGAGGACGCCCTGCCGGCCTGTCAGAACTTTCTAGACGATCCGCACGGCGATTCGCTGGTGGTGGTCGAGGCGGGTGAGCTCGACGGCCGCTCCAAGCTGCGGGCGCTGTTCGAGAAGGCCGGCAACGCCGCCGCGCTGGCCTGCTACCGCGACGAGCAGCGCGACCTGAGCCCGCTGATCCGGGAGACGCTGCAGGGCCACGGCCTGGAGGCGAGCCGGGAGGCGCTGGCCTACCTCGCCGCCAGCCTGGGCGGCGACCGCGGCGTTACCCGCAGCGAGCTGGACAAGCTGGCGCTCTACAAGGGCAGCGGCCGGATCGAGCTGGAGGACGCGCAGGCCTGCGTCGGCGACAGCGCCTCGTTGTCGCTGGAAGACGTGGCGCTGGCCGCCGGCGACGGCGACCTGCCGGGCCTGCAGCGCGCGTTCGACCGGGCGATCGCCGAGGGCGCCAACCCGGTCCAGCCGCTGCGCGCCGCCGCCAACCACTTCAAGCGCTTGCACCAGCTCAGCGGCGCCGACAACGTCGAGCAGGCGATCGAACGCCTGCGCCCGCCGGTGTTCTGGAAGATCAAGGGCCGGGTTGCCGCCCAGGCCCGCGCCTGGAGCCCGGCCGGCATCGCCGCCGCTCTGGAGGCGCTGCTGGAGGCCGAGGGCCGCTGCAAGTCGACCGGCTTGCCGGCGGAGACGATCAGCGCCCGCACCCTGCTCGGCCTCGCCAGCCGCTCGCCCCTGCGCAAGACCCGCACGGCGCGCACACGCTAGATCCACCGATTTGCGCCGACCGCCCTACCGGGTTTTGTGGGCCAACGCCTGTTGCACGTGAAACGGTTCCGGGCCCCTCCCACCGCACAGCTCATCCTGAGCCTGTCGAAGGAAGCCTGTCGGAGGATCGGGCTCGCACGAACGGCGGAACGGCGATCCTTCGACTCGGCCCGTTGGGCCGGCTCAGGATGAGCGCAGCGCTGCGAAGAACCTTACGCGTCGGAGCGGGCGCGGCTGGGGGTGTGGTGCAGCCGGTGCAGGACGTCGTCGAGCTGGTCGAGTGTCTTATACTCGATGGTCAGCGTGCCGGCCTGGCCCTGGAAGTCGATCGACACCTTGAGGCCGAGAACCGACGACAGCGTCTCCTCGAGCTCGCGGGTGTCGGCGTCCTTGGCGCGGCTCTTGGCCTGGCCGCCGCTCTTGCGGCCGCCGTCGGGCGCCTGCCCCTTCGCGGCCGCCTTGACCTGCTTGGCGAGCCGCTCGGTCTCGCGCACCGATAGACCCTTGTCGGCCACCCGGCGGGCCAGGCCCTCGATGTCGTCGGCATTCAGCAGCGCGCGGGCGTGCCCGGCGGAGATCGCGCCACCCTGGACCAGGTCCTTCACCGACTCCGGCAGCGACAGCAGCCGCAGCATGTTGGCAATGTGGCTGCGCGACTTGCCGACCACCCGGGCCAGATCTTCCTGGGTGTGCTGGAACTCGTCGATCAGGCGCTGGTAGCCCTGGCTTTCCTCCAGCGGCGTCAGGTCACGGCGCTGCACGTTCTCCACAATGGCGAGCTCGAGCGCCTCGCTGTCCGCCATGTCGCGGACCACCACGGGCACCTCGTGCAGCTGCGCCTTCTGCGCCGCCCGCCAGCGCCGCTCGCCGGCGATGATCTCGTAGCTCTTGGGATCGTCCGGCCGGCGCCGCACCAAGATCGGCTGGATAAGCCCCTGCGAGCGGATCGAGTCGGCGAGCGCCTCCAGCGCCTCCTCGTCGAACAGGCGGCGCGGCTGGAAGGGGTTCGGCCGCAGCCCCTCGATCGCCACCTCCTTGGTCGCGCGCACCCGGTCGAGATCCGCGTAGTCCGCGTCCTCGTCCTCGTCGCCCAGCAGCGCCGCCAGTCCGCGGCCCAGGTTCTTGCGCTTGTCGTCGCTCATGCTCGGCTCGTCCCGGGGCCCGGCACCGCCGGGCGAGGATTGGGGATCGTCGTCGGAGGGGTCGTCGGAGGCCATCTGCCCTCGCCTCGGCTGCGGGGTCGGGGCGCGCGGCCCGGGATGGCTAGCCCGCCATCGCCGGGGTGTCGGTCTGGCCGCGGACGCGGCGCAATAGTTCGCCGGCCAGCTTGATGTAGGCCTGCGCGCCGTGACACTTCATATCGTACAGCAGCACCGGCTTGCCGTGCGAGGGCGCCTCGGAAATCCGCACGTTGCGCGGGATCACCGTGGTGTAGACCACGTCGCCCAAATACTCGCGCACGTCGTTCGCTACCATGTCGCAGAGGTTGTTGCGCTTGTCGTACATGGTCAGCACGACGCCCTGGATCTCCAGCTTCGGGTTGAACGCCTTGCGCACCCGCTCGATCGTGCGCATCAGGTGACTCAGGCCCTCCAGCGCGTAGAACTCGGCCTGCAGCGGCACCAGCACCGCATCGGCAGCGACGAAGGCGTTCAGCGTCAGGAAGCCCAACGCTGGCGGGCAATCGATCAGGATGTAGTCGTAGTCCCCCATGATCGGGCGCAAGGCGTTGCGCAGCCGCGTCTCGCGCTCCTCGGCGCCGACCAGCTCGACCTCGGCGCCCGACAGGTCGACGGCGGAGGGGATCAGGCTCAGGCCCGGCACCGGCGTCGGCACCACCGCGTCGGCCACGTCGGTGCCCTCGATCAGCGGCCGATAGATGTTGCGCTTGCGGTCGCCGCGCCCCAGGCCGAAGCCGGTGGAGGCGTTGCCCTGCGGGTCCAGGTCGACCACCAGCACCTTGAGCTCGCAGGCCGCCAGCGCGGTGCCCAGGTTGATCGCCGTGGTGGTCTTGCCGACCCCGCCCTTCTGGTTGGCGATGGCCAGCAGGCGGGCGCGCTGCGACGGCGCCCGCGCCCCGCCGTTCTCAAGGTTTTGCGTTTCGGCGCTCAATGGCTTCTACCTTTAGTAGGGTTGCGGCCGGATCGCTGCGGCTCCCGAGTCGCTCCACGGTCATAATCCATGCTTTCTCCGCAGCGGTCAATTCGCCGTCGACCCCCTGCCCCTTGAGAAACAGCGCGACCCCGCCGGAGGCCAGATGCGGCGCGGCGTAGCCCAGCAACTTGTCCAGCGGCGCCAGCGCCCGCGCGGTGACCACGTCGGCCGCAAGCGGCGGCAGCGACTCGAGTCGTTTCACGTGCAACACCACGTCGGCGTCCGCGACTCGGGCCGCTTCGCGCAGAAACGCCGCCTTGCGAGCGTCCGACTCGATAAGGTGAACCTCGCCCGCGCCGAGCACCGCCAGCACCAGGCCGGGAAAGCCGGCCCCGCTGCCCAGATCGGCGATGCGCCGCGGCCGACCGGCCGGCGCGGGCAGCAGATGCTCGATCAACTGGGCCGAATCGAGCATGTGCCGGCGCCAGACCTCGCCCAGCGTGCTGCGTCCAACAAGATTGACCGCCTTCGACCACTTGGCGAGCAGATCGGCATAGGCCTGCAGGCGGTCCAACGTTTCACGTGAAACACCGGTGTCGCGCTGGAAGTCGTCCCGGCCGTACGCCGCGCTCATCACCGTTCTGCCTCAGTGACAGCTCTGCCTGGCGTCCTTCGACTCGCCGCTTCGCGCCGGCTCAGGATGAAGGAACAGGCCTCGGTTTGATGTCATCCTGAGCGGACCGGCGGATGCCGGTCCAGTCGAAGGACGCATAGCGATCTCCCGCTCCGGACCTTTTCGACCGGCCGGCCTACGCCGGCTTGAGCTGAGCCCATGATGAAAGGAACTCTCACGCGGCATCGCGGCTAGGGCGGCGCTTGACGTGGCGCAGCAGCGCCACCAGCGCGGCGGGGGTGACACCGGGCAGCCGGGCCGCCTGGCCCAGGGTGGCCGGCTGCGCCGCCGCCAGCTTTTCCCGCGCCTCGGTGGTCAGGCTGGCGACCCGGCCGTAATCCAGGTCCGCGGGCAGGTCCAAGGCCTCGTCGCGGTGGAACGCGGCGACGTCGGCCTCCTGACGCTCCAGGTAGGCGGCATAACGCGCGTCGACCTCGAGCCGCTCTGCCACCGCGGCGTCCAACCCGCCGATCTCCGGCCAATAGACCGCCAGCCCCCGCAGATCGAGGTCGGGAAAACGCAGCAGCGTCCAGGCGCTGCGCCGGACGCCGTCCTGTTTCACCTGAAACCCAGCGCGTTTGAGCGCGCTCGGCGTCGCCTCCAGCGACTGCAGGAGCGCCCGCCCCTCGGCCAGCGCCTCCGCGCGGGCGCGGTAGGCCTCGGCCCGCCGCGACCCCACCAGACCGACGGCCGCGCCGCGCTCGGTCAGGCGCTCGTCGGCGTTGTCGGCGCGCAGCCGCAGCCGGTATTCGGCGCGGCTGGTGAACATGCGATAGGGCTCGCTGACGCCCCGGGTCACCAAGTCGTCGGTCAGCACGCCGATGTACCCCTCGGTGCGGTGGACCAGGAACGGATCCGATGCGCCGCCCGCCATCAGCGCCGCATTGACGCCGGCGATCAGCCCCTGCGCCGCGGCCTCCTCGTAACCGGTGGTGCCGTTGATCTGGCCGGCCAGGAACAAGCCCGGCATGCGCCGCGTCTCCAGCCAAGCGTGCAACTCGCGCGGATCGACGTGGTCGTACTCGATGGCGTAGCCGGGCCGCAGAATCGCCGCGCGCTCCAGGCCCGGGATCGCCGCGATCAGCTCCGCCTGCACCTCCTTCGGGAGCGACGTCGAGATGCCGTTTGGATAAACGGTGTGGTCGTCCAGCCCCTCCGGCTCCAGGAAGATCTGATGCCGGTCACGGTCGGCGAAGCGCACCACCTTGTCCTCGATCGACGGGCAGTAGCGCGGCCCCGTGCTGTCGATCTGCCCCGAGTACATCGGCGCCCGGTGCAGGTTGTCGCGGATCAGCGCGTGGCCGGCCGGCGTGGTGTAGGTCACGTGGCAGGCGATCTGCGCGTTCTCGATCCGCCCGGTCAGCGCCGAGAACGGCTCCGGCGGATCGTCGCCCGGCTGCACGTCAAGGCCGGAGTAGTCGATGGTGCGGCCGTCCAGTCGCGGCGGCGTGCCGGTCTTCAGCCGGCCGAGTTGGAAGCCGAAGCGCTCCAGCGTCGCCGCCAGACCGACCGCCGGCTCGTCCCCCACCCGGCCGGCGGCAATGCGCTCGTCGCCCATGTGGATCAGGCCGCGCAGAAAGGTGCCGGTGGTCAGCACCACCCGGCCGGCGCCGATCCGCTCGCCCTCGGCGGTGATCGCGCCGACGCAGCGGCCCTCCTCGTCGAGCGCCAGGTCTTCGACCGCCGCCGCGCGGATCTCCAGCGTCGGCAGCTCCGCCAGCAGGTCCTGCACCGCCCGCCGGTACAGCTTGCGGTCAGCTTGGCAGCGCGGGCCGCGCACGGCCGGCCCCTTGGAGCGATTGAGCACCCGGAACTGGATGCCGGCACGGTCGGCGGCGCGGCCCATCAGGCCGTCGAGCGCGTCGATCTCGCGCACCAAGTGACCCTTGCCCAGCCCGCCGATCGCCGGGTTGCAGGACATCACGCCGACAGTGTCGAGCTTGTGCGTGAGCAGCAGCGTGCGCGCGCCGATCCGCGCCGCGGCCGCCGCCGCCTCGCACCCCGCATGGCCGCCGCCGACCACGATAACATCGTAGCGCTCGCTCATGGGTCCGGGTTATGCCGCAGGCCGGTGAGGCTGTCAAAAGCGCTCGGGTCGACCCGCGTTGGGCGCACGTCCAAGGGGGTCCCTCGATTGGACGGGCTAGGCCGGACCGACCAGGATGGCGTCGGACCGGGATCCACCTCTCATCCTGTGCGGCCCGCAGAGCCGAGCCGAAGAACGCCACCCTGCCGGACACGCCGATGCCCCAGACCGTCGACCAGCTGCGCCACCTGATCGCCGAGACGCCCGCGCTCGCCGAGCCGCTCGCCGCGCTCCGGACGCTGGACCTGGCGGATGCCTGGATCGGCGCCGGGCTGCTGCGCAACGCGGTTTGGGACGTCGCGCACGGGCGGCCGATCGCGCCGCCGAACGACGTCGACGTCGCCCATTTCGACCCCACCGACCCGAGGCCAGAGCGCGACGCCGAACTGGAGGCCGCGCTGGCACGGCAGGCTCAAGGCGTGCCGTGGGAGGGGCGCAACCAAGCGCGCATGCACCTGCGCCACGGCGACCCGCCCTACGCCGACAGCCTCGACGCCATCGGCCACTGGGTCGAGACCGCCACCGCGGTGGCCGCCCGCCTGACGCCGGACGGCCGGATCGAGCTCGCCGCCCCGCACGGCTTCGACGACCTGTTCGACCTGATCGTCCGCCCGGTGCCCGCGCACGCCCCCGACCTGACCGCCTTCCGCGAGCGCGCCGCGCGCAAGCGCTGGACCGCGCGCTGGCCGCGGCTGCAGGTGGTGGAGACGGCGGCCCCGCCCACTGAGTCGGGGTGAAGGCCGGCGTGCCCTGATGACCTCGAGCCAGACCCTCTCTTCATGCTGAGCCGCCGCGCAAGCGGCCCGTTTCACGTGAAACTTACTTGCCGATGCAGAAGTCGCGGAAGATCACGTCGAGCAGGTCCTCCACGTCGACACGCCCGGTGATCCGGCCCAGCGCGCGCGTCGCAAGGCGAAGGTCTTCGGCGGCGAGTTCCGGCGCCTCGGCCGAGTCGGCCCGGCGCAGCGCCTCCGCCGTCTCGTTCAAGGCGCTGCGGTGACGCGCGCGGGTGATCGCCGGCGCCTCCGCGGCGTCGCCGATCAGGGCAACGGCCCTGCGCTCCAGCTCGTCCAGCAGGGCCGGAACCCCCTCCCCGGTCTTTGCGGACAGCCGGAAGCCCGAGTCCGGTCCCGCCGCATCGAAGTCGTCGCGCAGATCGATCTTGTTCCACACCACCAGGGTCGTCGCGTCGACCAGCGCGCGAGTCGCGGGGTCCGGCGGCTGCGTCGCATCGAACACCGCCAGGCGCAGATCCGCCCGATCGGCGTGGGCGCGGGCGCGGCGCACCCCCTCCGCCTCGATGGCGTCGTGGCCGGCGGCGTCGTCCGGCAGATCGCGCAGGCCGGCGGTGTCGGCCAGCGTCATCGGATAGCCGGCCAAATCCAGGTGCACCTCGACCACGTCGCGAGTGGTGCCCGCGGTCTCCGCCACGATCGCCGCATCGCGCTGGGCGATGGCGTTCAGCAGGGACGACTTGCCGGCGTTCGGCGCCCCCAGGATGGCAACCGACAGGCCGTCGCGCAGCCGCTCGCCCCGGTGGTCGTCGGCCAGCGCCGCCTCGATCTCGCCGGCCAGCGCCGCGATCTCGGTCCGCACCCGGGCGCCCAGGTCGTCCGGCAGCTCCTCGTCGGCGAAATCGATCGCCGCCTCCAGATGCGCCAGCGCGCGCAGCAGCCGGTCGCGCCAGTCCTCGACCCGTCGGCCGACCACGCCGTCCAGCTGGCGCAGCGCTTGGCGCGCCTGCACGCGGGTCTCGGCGTCGATCAGATCGGCCAGGCCCTCGACCTCGGTCAGGTCCAGCTTGCCGGCGTCGAACGCGCGGCGGGTGAACTCGCCCGCCTCCGCCGGCCGCACCCCCGGCTGCGCCGCCAGCGCGTCGCCCAGCGCCGCCACCACCGCGCGCCCGCCGTGCACCTGCAACTCCGCCAGATCCTCGCCGGTGAACGACGCCGGGCCCGGGAACCACAGCGTCAGGCCGCGGTCGATCGCCTCCCCCGCACCGTCGCGGATCGTCCGCAGCGCCGCCACCCGCGGCGCCCCGCGCCCGCCGGCCAGCGCATCCAGGCACGGGCCCGCCTGCGGCCCCGACACGCGCAGCACCGCAACCCCGGCCCGTCCGGGCGCGCTGGACAGGGCGAAGATGGTCTCGCGGGCGGTCATTGTTTCACGTGGAACATTCCGGCGAGAGTCAGCCTCCGCGGCAGCGGCGAGTCGACACTCGCAGGGCGTCAGCGATCGGCCTGCGGTGCGTCCTCGACTCGGCCCTTTCTGGCCGGCGCAGGATGAGGGCGGGCGGCGCGGGCTCGGGCGAAGGTCGTGTCCCGCGCGCCCTTTGCGGCGCCCTTACTCCGGCGGGCTCTCCATGCCGGGCTGCAGCAACAGGCGCTCGACCCGGCCGCCCTCGATCAGGTGCCGCTGCAGGATCTCCTCGGCGTCATCGAGCGTGCGGTAGTGATACCAGACGCCCTCGGGATAGATCACCAGCGTCGGGCCGAGCTCGCAGCGGTCCAGGCAGCCGGCCGAGTTGATCCGCACGGCCTCGAGGCCGAGCTCCTTCACCCGCGCCTTCAGGTAGTTGCGCAGCCGGGTGGCGTCCTTGTCCTTGCAGCAGCCGCGCTCGTGGCCCGGCGGGCGCTGGTTCTCGCAACAGAACACGTGCAGGCGGAAGTAGGACGCCGGGTCGCGCGGGTCGGTCATGCCGTCTCCAAGGCTCCTAATCGTCCTGGCCGCTGGTGCCGCCGCGGCCGCCGGCGCCGCCCGAGCCGCCGGTCCCGCCGGCGCCACCGCCCATGAACTGCTTCCAGAACACGTCCTGGAACTGCTTCCAGTTCTCCATCCCGGCCGGCAGCCAGGTGCGCAGCAGCTCCTGCGCGTCGCTGTCGTCGAGCGCCTGGTTCACCCGTTTGCGCACGCGCTCCATCGCGTCGGCGTGCATCTCGCTGACGTCGGGCAGGCCGAGGAAGCGGCGCGCCTCCTCGGGCGTGCAGTCGACATCGAATCGGATCTTCATCGCGCATCCCCGCTGGCCGTTGCCTGCGCCGGCGCCCCGGGCGCTTTGGCCCGGGCCGCCGTGAGTCCCATATAGCGGTCGCGCGGCGCCGACACCAGCACCGCCCGCCGAGAGTCACAGCCGGGAGCCGAAGATGCCCGACAGCTCGCAGACCGAGAGCGCCGCCGGCGCCAACCGCCTGGCGCAGGAGACCTCGCCCTACCTGCTGCAGCACAAGGACAACCCGGTGGACTGGCATCCCTGGGGCCCGGATGCGCTGGCCAAGGCGAAGCGCGACGACAAGCCGATCCTGCTGTCGGTCGGCTACGCCGCCTGCCACTGGTGCCACGTGATGGCGCACGAGTCCTTCGAGGACCCGGACATCGCCGAGCTGATGAACCGGCACTTCGTCAACGTGAAGGTCGACCGGGAGGAGCGGCCCGACCTGGACACGATCTACCAGCAGGCGCTGGCACTGCTAGGCGAGCACGGCGGCTGGCCCCTGACGATGTTCCTGACGCCGGACGGCCACCCCTTCTGGGGCGGCACCTACTTCCCCAAGCAGGAGATGTACGGCCGGCCCGGCTTCGCCCGAGTGCTGCAGGCGATCGCCGAGGTCTACCGCAACGAGCCGGACAAGGTGCGCAAGAACGTCGAGGGCCTGAGCGACGCGCTGCGCAACCTCGCCAAGCCGCAGGCCGCCGGCGAGGTCACGCCGGAGGTGCTGGACGAGGTCGCCGGCCGTCTGGCGCCGGAGGTCGACACCACGCACGGCGGCCTCGGCGGTCCGCCCAAGTTCCCGCAGCCGACGATCCTGAAGCTGCTGTGGCGCGCCCACCTGCGCACCGGCGACGCCACCGCGCAGCAGGCGGTCGAGGTCACCCTGCGCAACATGTGCCAGGGCGGCATCTACGACCATCTGGGCGGCGGCTTCGCGCGCTACGCCACAGATGCCCGCTGGCTGGTGCCGCACTTCGAGAAGATGCTCTACGACAACGCTCAGATCCTCGAGCTGCTGACCTGGGCCTGGCAGGGCACCGGCGACGGTCTGTACGGCGAGCGCGCGCGCGAGACGGTCGACTGGCTGCACCGCGAGATGATCGCGCTCGACGCCGACGGGCAGCCCACCGGCGCCTTCGCCGCCACGCTGGACGCCGACAGCGAGGGCGAGGAAGGCCGGTTCTACGTCTGGACCGAGGCCGAGATCGACGCCGCCCTCGGCGCCGAGGCCGACCTCTTCAAACGGTTCTACGACGTCACCCCCGACGGCAACTGGGAGGGCAAGACGATCCTGAACCGGCTGCAGGCGATGGAGCCGGCCGATCCCGCGACCGAAGCCAGGCTGGCGGACTGCCGCCGGACATTGTTGCGCACCCGAGACGAGCGCGTGCGGCCCGGCTGGGACGACAAGGTGCTGGCCGACTGGAACGGGCTGACGATTCATGCCCTGGCGGAGGCATCGGCCGCGTTCGGCGAACCGGAATGGCTGGCGTCGGCCGAGCGCGGCTTCGGCTTCGTCGCCGAGACGATGCAGGTCGACGGCCGGCTGCGTCATGCCTGGCGCCGTGGCCAGCTCAAGCACGCGGCGACGCTGGACGACTACGCCAGCCTGATCCGCGCCGCACTCACCCTGTTCGAGCACACCGGCCGGCCGCGCTATCTCGACCTCGCCCGCAACTGGACCGCGACGCTCGACGCCCACCACTGGGACCGCGACGGCGGCGGGTACTTCGCCACCGCGGACGACGTCGACGACGTGATCGTGCGCACCAAGAGCGCGCACGACAACGCCCAGCCCGCCGGCAACGGCCTGATGGTGCAGAACCTGGCGCGCCTGCACTACCTGACCGGCGAGCGCACCGCCTACGAGCGCGCCGAGGCCGTGATCGCCGCCTTCTCCGGCGAACTTCAGCGCAATTTCGTGCCGCTGTGCGCGCTGCTGAACGGCGTCGAGCTGCTCCACCGCGGTCTGCAGATCGTCCTCGTCGGCGACCGCGAGGCCGCGGACACGCAGGCCCTGCTGGCCCGGGTGCACGCGTGCTGCCTGCCCAACCGGATCCTGCGCGTGGTCGGGTCCGGCGACTCCCTGCCCGAGCACCATCCGGCCGCCGGCAAGGGGCAGAGCGGCGGCCGCGCCACCGCCTACGTCTGCCGCGGCCCGACCTGCTCGCTGCCGCTCACCGATCCGGACACGCTGGACCGCGAGCTGGCGGCGCCCGTCGAGCCAGCGTCCTCCTGAGCGCAAGCCGTTCGAACCACCCCGAGCGGCTTCATCCTGATCTGCCGCGCAGCGGCGAGTCGAAGGACCGCACCTCCTCGGGCCCCGCCAGCCGACAAGTCGAACCACAGAGGCACAGAGACACCGAGGCGGTCCGGACCATGGCTGGGCCCCGTGCTTCCTCGGTGCCTCTGTGGTAATGCTTATTGCCCCGTAGCCGGCGCGCGTCCTTCGACTCGGCCCGCTCGGGCCGGCTCAGGTTGAAGCTGGGCCGGGCCGGGTCCCCCGCCGCCGCGTAACCGGCTTGTGGTGACAAGGGCGCGCGGCGCGCGCTACAGTCCGGCCGCTCCCAGCCGGAGCGGTGTTTCACGTGCAACAGACCCGTACCCCAGCCCGAAGAAGGGACACGACGCGTTCATGTCCGATAGCGAGATCCAAGGTCCCGACGGCAGCTTCTCCGCCTACGTCGCGATGCCGAAGGCGACGCCCGCGCCGGCGCTGCTGGTGATCCAGGAGATCTTCGGCGTCAATGCCGTGATGCGCGAGCTGTGCGACCAGTTCGCCGCGCGCGGCTACATCGCGGCCTGCCCCGACCTGTTCTGGCGCCAGGAGCCCGGCGTGCAGCTCACCGACAAGACCGACGCCGAGTGGCAGCAGGCGTTCGACCTGATGGGCAAGTTCGATCCGGACAAGGGGGTCGAGGACCTGAAGGCCACGCTGGCGCATCTCCGCGGGATGCAGGAGTGCACCGGCAAGGCCGGCAGCGTCGGCTACTGCCTGGGCGGCAAGCTGGCCTTCATGATGGCCTGCCGCTCCGACGCCGACGCCAACGTGAGCTACTACGGCGTCGGCCTGGACGCGCTGCTGCACGAGGCCGACGGCATCACCAAGCCGCTGCTGATGCACGTGGCGACCGAGGACAAGTTCGTGCCCAAGGAGGCGCAGGCGAAGATCCACGAGGGCCTGCGCGACCACGAACTGGTGACGATCTTCACCTACGAGGGCAACGACCACGCCTTCGCCCGCGAGGGCGGCGAGCATTACGATCCCAAGGCCGCCGAGCTGGCCAACGAGCGCACGCTCGACTTCCTGAAACAACACCTGTCGTGAGAACCCCGATGAAAGCCACAGCGGTCCGCATCCACGAGCCCGGCAGCCCCGACGTCCTGCAGCCCGAGGAGGTCGAGGTCCCCGATCCCGGTCAGGGCGAAGTCCGCCTGAAGCAGACCGCGGTCGGGCTGAACTACATCGACGTCTACCACCGCACCGGCCTGTACCCGGTGCCCGGCCTGCCCACGGCGATCGGGCTCGAGGGCGCCGGCGAGGTCGAAAGCGTCGGCCCCGGCGTGAACGACCTGCACGTCGGCGACCGGGTGGCCTACGCCAACCCGCCGCTCGGCGCCTATGCCAGTGCCCGGGTGATGCCGGCAGACCGCCTGGTGCGGCTGCCCGACAGCATCGACGACCGCACCGCCGCGGCGATGATGCTGCAGGGCATGACGGTGGAGTACCTAGTGCGCCGCACCTTCCCGGTGAAGAAGGGCATGACGGTGCTGTTCCACGCGGCGGCCGGCGGCGTCGGCCTGATCGCCTGCCAGTGGCTGCACGCCATCGGCGCCACCGTGATCGGCACCGTCGGCTCCAAGGAGAAGGCCGAGCTGGCGCAGGCGCACGGCTGCCATCACACGATCCTCTACAAGGAGGAAAACTTCGTGGAGCGGGTGCGCGAGATCACCGACGGCAAGGGCGTGCCAGTGGTCTACGACGGCGTCGGCAAGGACACCTGGGACGGCTCGCTGGACTGCCTCGCGCCCCGCGGCATGCTCGTCAGCTTCGGCAACGCCTCCGGCTCGGTCACGGAGTTCAACCCCGGCCTGCTGGCGCAGAAGGGCTCGCTGTTCCTGACCCGGCCGACGCTGATGACCTACACCGCCTCGCGGGAGGACCTGGTGGAGAGCGCCAACGCGCTGTTCGAGAAGGTGCTGGACGGCGCGGTGAAGATCGAGGTGAACCAGACCTACCCGCTCACCGAGGCCGCCCAGGCGCACCGCGACCTGGAGGCCCGCAAGACCACCGGCTCGACGGTGCTGCTGCCGTAGAGCGGGGTCGCGAAGCAACCCGCCGGGCGGAGGTCCCGCGCGGCACCGGCGGTGGCGGATTGTCGCTGCGCTCCGAATCCGCCCTACCGACGGGTCACGCGGGGTAGCACAGCGCCCGGCCGCCCACGCGGCGCTTACCCTTCGACGTCCTGTTTCGGACGCTCGTGGGTGTGGATGTCGCCGGCGCCGTGGCGGCCCAGGATCGTGACCGCCTGCTCCTGTAGCTCCGGCGTCTCCGCACGCACCCAGAGCAGGATGGCGCCGTTCTCGGCGGCACGGGCGAAGGACTCGGTGTGCGGCGTGGCGCGGACCTCGCGCAGCACGTCGCCGACAGCGTAGCCGGTGAGCCCGGCGGCGATCGCGCCGGAGATCAGCGCGCCCACCGGCCCGGCGGCCACCGCGATGAAGCCGGCGGCGGCGATCGGGCCGATGTAGTTGGCCTCCTGCACCAGCCCGCTCATGGTCTCCTGGAACACCTCGCCGGGCGAGTCCGCGGCGGAGATCGATTCGTGCGTGTCCAGCACCGACAGATCGGTCCGCTCGAAGCCGGACGCGCGCAAGTCCTTGACCACCGCCTTGAAGGACTCGCGGGTCTCGAACCAGCCGACCACCTCGATCGTTGAGGCGGTGCTCTCGGGATGCCTGCCGTAGGCGCTGGGGGCCGTCTCCTCCGCCACGCGCGCTCTCCTCTGCCGGGGCCATCGAACCGGGCGTTTTGTAGCGCTTGCAGCCCGACCTGACTAGAGGCGCCGGCTTGCCGCCGCCGCGCCGGCGCGTGTTACAGTGCCGTGCCCATTGATCCCCGACACCGACGACCGACCGCCGGAGCTCCCCCGTGGCCGACAGCACCGCGCCCGCCGCCCAGCCGGAGACGGCCCAGGACGCGCCCGACCCGGACGGCAAGGCGTCCGCGCGCGCCGCGGCCAAGGGCGAGGCGACGCCGATGATGGCGCAGTACCTGGAGGTCAAGCGCCAGCATCCCGAGGCGCTGCTGTTCTACCGGATGGGCGACTTCTACGAGCTGTTCTTCGACGACGCCGTGCAGGCGGCCGAGGCGCTCGACATCACCCTGACCAAGCGCGGCCAGCACCAGGGCCACGACATCCCAATGGCCGGGGTGCCGGTGCACGCCGCCGAGGCCTACCTGTCGCGCCTGATCCGCGCCGGCTTCAAGGTGGCGATCTGCGAGCAGATGGAGGACCCGGCGCAGGCCAAGAAGCGCGGCCACAAGGCGTTGGTGAAGCGCGAGGTGGTGCGGCTGGTCACCCCCGGCACGCTGACCGAGGACGAGCTGCTGGACGCGCGCAGCCCGAACTACCTGACCGCGCTCGCCGAGGTCGGCCGCGAGCTGGGGCTGGCTTGGCTCGACGTCTCCACCGGCGCGTTCGAGGTGCAGCCGGTCGAGGCGGAGACGCTGGCGGCCGTGCTGGCGCGGCTCGCGCCCGGCGAGATTCTGGTGCCGGAACGGCTGCTGCAGCGCCAGGATCTCTGGGCCACCTTCAAGGACTGGAAAGATTCGCTGTCGCCGCTGCCCGGCGCCCGCTTCGACAGCGCCAACGCTAAGAGCCGGCTGGAGCAGGCCTACGGCGTCAAGGCGCTGGACGCGTTCGGCGCCTTCACCCGGGCGGAGACCGCCGCCTGCGGCGCGCTGGTCGATTACGTCGAGCTGACCCAGAAGGGCGCGCTGCCGCATCTGCGCGCGCCGCGGCGCATCGCCCAGGGCGCGGTGATGCAGATCGACGCCGCCACCCGGCGCAACCTGGAACTGACCCGGGCGCTGTCGGGCGGCCGCCAGGGCACGCTGCTGGCCACCATCGACCGCACGGTCACCGGACCCGGTGCGCGGCTGCTGGCGCAGCGCCTGGCCGCGCCCCTGACCGATCCCGGCGAGATCGGCCGGCGGCTGGACGCGGTGGCGCACCTGCACGGCGCGGAGGCGCTGCGCCCCGACCTGCGCGCCAGGCTGAAGCGCTGCCCGGACGTGGAGCGCGCGCTGTCCCGCCTGACCGTGGGCCGCGGCGGCCCGCGCGACCTGGCTAGCCTGCGCGACGGGCTGAGCGCCGCGGCCGGCCTGCAGGGGCTGCTGCGCCAGGATACCGGCGGCCCCGACGCGCCGCCCGACCTGCTGGCGCGCGCCGCCGACGACCTGGGCCACCACGACACGCTGGTCGACCGCCTGACCCGCGCGCTGGCCGCCGACCTGCCGGCCAACGCGCGCGACGGCGGCACGATCGCCCAGGGCTATGCGCCGGAGCTGGACGAGCAACGCCAGCTGCGCGACGAGAGCCGGCGGCTGATCGCCAACCTGCAGGCGACCTACCAGCAGCAGACCGGCATCTCGGCCCTGAAGATTCGGCACAACAACGTGCTGGGCTACTACGTCGAGCTGACGCCGCGGCAGGCCGAGGGGCTGCCCGCCGACGGCCCGTTCATCCACCGCCAGACCCTGGCCAGCGCGGTACGCTACACCACCGTCGAGCTGTCCGAGCTGGAGCGCAAGATCGCCGCCGCGGGCGACAAAGCGCTGGCGATCGAACAGCAGCTGGTCGACGACCTGATCGGCGAGGCGACGGCACGGGCGCGCGAGATCGACCAGGCCGCCCGCGCACTGGCCGAGGTCGACGTCGCCGCCGCACTGGCGGAGCTGGCAACGCTGGAGCGCTGGTGCCGGCCCCGGGTGACGGACGACGCCAGCTTCCACGTCGAGGGCGGCCGCCACCCTGTGGTGGAGGCGGCGCTGCGGCGCGACGACGCCGGCCCGTTCGTCGCCAACGACTGCGGCCTGGGCGAGGACGGCCGGCTGTGGCTGGTCACCGGCCCGAACATGGCCGGCAAGTCCACCTTCCTGCGGCAGAACGCGCTGATCGCGGTGCTGGCACAGATGGGCTCTTTCGTGCCGGCCAGCGCCGCCGAGATCGGCACGGTGGACCGTCTGTTCTCCCGCGTCGGCGCCGCCGACGACCTGGCCAGCGGGCGCTCCACCTTCATGGTGGAGATGGTCGAGGCGGCGGCGATCCTGAACCAGGCGGGGCCGCGGTCGCTGGTCATCCTGGACGAGATCGGCCGCGGCACGGCGACCTTCGACGGCCTGTCGATCGCCTGGGCCTGCGTCGAGCATCTGCACGACGTCAACCGCTGCCGCGCCCTGTTCGCGACGCACTACCACGAGCTGACCGGCCTGTCGGGTCGGCTCGACGCGCTGGCCTGCCACACCATGCGGGTCAAGGAATGGCAGGGCGAGGTGGTGTTCCTGCACGAGGTCGCACCGGGCGCGGCGGCCAGCTCCTACGGCATCCACGTCGCCCGCCTGGCCGGCCTGCCCAAGGCGGCGATCCGGCGCGCCGAGGAGGTGCTGGAGACCCTGGAGACCGGCGAACAGGCCGGCGCCCTGCAGCGCCTCGCCGACGACCTGCCGCTGTTCGCCGCGATGGCGGAGCCGGCTAAGCCGGAAGCGCCGGCGCCCGCCGGCCCCAGCGAGGTCGAGCGCCGCCTCGCTGAGCTGAACCCGGACGAGCTGACGCCGAAGCAGGCGCTGGAGCTGCTCTACGATCTGCGGGCGCAGGCGAAGGGACCGTAGGCCGGGCTCGCGACCCAGCCCGCCGATCGGCGGCGCAGGCAGGAAAGATGGACCACGGAGGCACAGAGACACAGAGGAGGCCGGAACGTGGGCAGCGCCGCGGTTGCTCTGTGCCTCTGTGGTTGAACTCTCTCGGCCTCCGCGGGCCCGAAGCCTGAAGCCTTGCGTCCTTCGACTCGCCGCGCGCGGCGGCGCGGTCGGCCGCCCATTCGACCCGCAAGGGCGCACGTGCGATACTCGCGCCCGTCCATACACGCGAGCGAACGATCTTGAGCCCCGACACCGCCAACCTCGCCGACGCGAACCCGCCCAAAGCCGACGCCGCCCTGCTGGAGCCGCCGACCGCGCAGGCGATCGCCGCTCCGCGGGCGGTGCTGGACCGGCCGGCGCTGGAGGCCGAGCTGCTGGATGCGCTGCAGGACGGCGAGGCGGAGCCGCAGCAGCGCGCCACCGTGCTCGCCATCGTCAAGCGCCACCTCAAGGCCGGGGCGGCCGAGGTGCGACGGCGCTTCTACGAGGACGGCGGCGACGGCGCCGGCGTGCTGCGCGGCAACTGCTACCTGGTCGACCAGGTCGTGCGGGTGCTGCACGACCACGTCACCCAGCGCCTGTACCCGCTCGCCAACCCCTCCACCGGCGAGGCGCTTAGTCTCGTCGCGGTCGGCGGCTACGGCCGCGGCGAGCTGGCACCCTACAGCGACATCGACCTGCTGTTCCTGCTGCCCTGGAAGATGACGCCGCGCAGCGAGCAGGTGGTCGAGGAGCTGCTGTATTTCCTCTGGGACCTGGGTTTCAAGGTGGGCCATGCCACGCGCTCGGTGGACGACTGCCTGCGCATGGCGAAGGCCGACGTCACCATCCGGACCAATCTGCTGGAGGCGCGCTGGCTGTGGGGCGACGTGGCGCTGTTCGACGAGCTGCGCGCGCGCTACGAGCACGAGATCCAGGCCTCGACCGCCTCCGAGTTCATCGACGCCAAGCTCGGCGAGCGCGACGAGCGGCACAAGCGACTGGGCGATTCGCGCTACCAGCTCGAGCCCAACATCAAGGAGGGCAAGGGCGGCCTGCGCGACCTGTCGACGCTGTTCTGGATCGCCAAATACGTCTACCGCGTCGACAGCGCTTCCAAGCTGGTCGAGCTCGGCGTGTTCACCACCCAGGAGGCCAAGCGCTTCGACAAGGCGCAGGGGTTTCTGTGGACCCTGCGCTGCCACCTGCACTACCTGACCGGCCGGCCGGAGGAGCGCCTGACCTTCGACCTGCAGAAGCAGGTGGCGCCGCTGATGAACTACCACGACCACGCCGGCACCGCCGCAGTCGAGCGGCTGATGAAGCACTACTACCTGGTGGCCAAGGACGTCGGCGACCTGACCCGCATCGTCTGCGCCCAGCTGGAGGCGGAGCACCGCCGGCGGCCCGCGTTCCGCCTGCCCGACCTGACCTCGGCGCTGGGCCGCAAGAAGACGCTCGACGGCTTCAAGCTCGAGGGCGAGCGCCTGTCGGTGGCCGAACCCGGCACTTTCCAGCGCAAGCCGGTGCGGATCCTGAAGATCTTCGCCGCCGCGCAGCGCCGCGAGCTGGACATCCACCCGCGCGCGCTGCGCTGGATCACGCAGAACCTGAAGTACGTCGACCGCAAGCTGCGCGAGGACCGCGAGGCCAACCGGGTGTTCCTGGACATGCTGACCAGCCAGAAGGACCCGGAGATCACACTGCGTCGGATGAACGAGGCCGGCGTGCTGGGCCGCTTCCTGCCCGACTTCGGCCGCGTCGTCGCGCAGATGCAGTACAACATGTACCACCACTACACGGTGGACGAACACACGATCTTCGCCATCGGCGAACTGCACCGGATCGAGCAGGGCGAGCTGGCGGAGATCGCCCCGATCGCCACCGAGGTGATCCACAAGGTGATGTCGCGCCGCGCCCTCTACGTCGCGGTGCTGCTGCACGACATCGGCAAGGGTCGCGGCGGCGACCACAGCGAGGTCGGCGCCGGCATCGCCGGGAAGCTGTGCCCGCGCCTGGGGCTGAGCGCGGAGGAGACCGAGACGGTGGTCTGGCTGGTCCAGCACCACCTCGACATGACCGCGGTGGCGTTCAAGCGCGACCTCGAGGAGCGCAAGACGATCGCCGACTTCGCTGCCAACGTGCAGTCGGTGGAGCGGCTACGGCTGCTGCTGTGCCTGACCGTCGCCGACGTCCGCGCCGTCGGCCCGGGCACCTGGAACAGCTGGAAGGCGGCGCTGCTGCGCGACCTGTACTGGCACACCCGGGACGAGCTCACCGGCGGCTTCAACGCCGAGGCGCGC
>ENA-ORDC01001034-ORDC01001034.1-marine-metagenome-genome-assembly--contig:-NODE-1034-length-22585-cov-3.711036_pt1 | contig 22585 bp, 9 predicted proteins | sample MGYA00237783_ERZ508515 | MGnify/ENA primary metagenome ERZ508515 (study PRJEB26186, sample SAMN06268792) | marine metagenome | isolation source: Eden Landing Ponds, San Francisco, CA, USA | place... | reverse complement strand
CTTCAGGACCAGAGTCAAGAGGAAATAGCCGAAGATCTGGAAGACGTTGTCCAACCATACATACAGAAAGTAGAGAAAGGGGAGAAGTGTGAACACACCGAGTTGGACCTGATGGATATCTGGCGGTACTTCCGCTACACCTGGCTAACGCCATACAACACGGTTCCTGGAAGAAATATCAACTTCCTCATTAGAAATGCAGCGAAACCGAAACACCCGGTGATGGGGATTGCGACACTGGCAAGCCCCATGATGAACCTGTCAGTTAGAGATGGTTACATCGGCTGGACAATCGACGCGGTCGAAAATAAACTGCAGCGGAAGAAGCGGGTTCACGAATATGAGGAACAACTGCCAGAAGAGAAACGGACACCGGACAAGAAAACCCGGACAGTCACCAACACAGAATGGCTAGAAACCGAGGAAGAATACGAAGAGCGTGTCAGCGAGTTCTGCTCCGATATACGGGAAGCCCTGGAGAACTCCATTAAGGACGCGATATCCAATATCCGGTACGACGACTTTGCCGAGGAACACCCAGAACTCTCTGAGGAAAGCTTCGTCAACCCGGACGAACGGGTTATCGAGATTCTTGAAGAGATAGAAGAAGAAGCTGAGCAGACTATTGAAGAAGGCGAGGACGAGAACCCAGAGAAGATGGAGTCGTGGGAGAAAAGAAGTGAAACAGCTCTGTTCCGGAAAAAAAGGGCTCGAGCACTTCAAAAGCTTCTCCGCGATCGGAAATACTTCCAAGAACACAGCGGCGAAGACAACGTAGAATTCATCAGAACAGGTTTGAACAACGATTCTGGGCGGCGAGCCATCAAAACCGCACTGAAGGAGATCAAGAAGGAGCGGGTCGGTGCCGGGATGATGAACATCATGGTCTGTGGTGCTATCCCTCCCTACAACCGTATTCTCGGCGGGAAGCTTGTGGCGATGGCCTTGACTGGTCCCAAGGTCATTGATATGTACCAAGACAAATACGGCGACTACCAGAGCGAAATCGCCAGTTCAATGAAAGGCGAAGCAGTGAGTAAACGGAACGAACTGGTTTTCCTTGATACCACCGGCCTGTTCGAGATTGGAAGTGCCCAGTACGACCGTATCCGGGTTCCAACCGAAAACGGAGAGATCGAATACGACCAGATCGGGTACACTGAGGGCTACGGTTCAATCCAGTTTGGCCCCGAAACACGAAAACGGATTAGCCAGGTAACACAGCTAGAGGAAGGCCGCAAGGTCGTCCGAGGCCGGTTCGGAGAAGGTGTCTCTCCCCGCATCCGGAAAATCCGCCGCGGCCTGAAGAACTGCGGTTTAGAGACGGACCTGTTGAAGCACGAGTCTAGGCGGATCGTATACGGAATCGATCTCGCGGAAAACTCCCAAGACTACCTACTTGGAATCGACGACCACCCGGAATACTACTGGGAATTCGACAACCCGGAGAAAGAACAGGAGTCGATCTACCAGTATTGGATCGACCGTTGGGCAAGCATGAGGGCTCAGAAACAAGAAATCCTGGATAACATAAGGAGATTTGACAAGCAAGAGTTCAAACTGAGCAGCGAGATCGATTTCGACAAACGGCAGGCCAGCCTCAGTGAGTTCATTATAAGCAACAGTTAACATGGCGGGAACACTCGGTCATCAACATCAAAGGTAAAATATGGGAATTGAAGCATCGACACTGAATCTACGATTCCTTTCGCAGCTGGCACAGGGAGGCTTCGCTGAACAACTCACCGACGAGCAACGCAGAGAGATACACATAACAACCCGTCTGGATGGTGAGGTATACCTGCAGGACGCGCTGGAAGACGGAAAGCAGGTCGTTCTCACAGGGAACCCTGGAGACGGGAAAACCCAGTACATCCTGCAGATGAAGCCCGAGTACCCGGAGCCCGATTATTTCTATCTCTCCGACGCTTCCGAGTACGACGACTACACTGTCCTTCTCGACAAATGGAAAGGTGCCCTCGACGACGGCCGGCCCGGCATCCTCGCTATCAATGACGGCCCTCTCTACGAGATGACGACCCGGCACGCCGACGAATATCCCTTCCTCGAAAAGGTTCGAAGCCAGTTCCAGAACCAGATCATCTACGACGAAGACCAAGCTGATAACGCTGACTTCGACTCTATCGTCGTCATCGACCTCAACAACAGGAACATCCTCACGCGCAAGGTCATCGGCCAGGCCATCGAGAACCTGACTTCGAATAAGTTCCTGAAAGAGAACAACGGCGACGACATCGACGGCCACATCGCCTACAATATGGACAAGATGCGGAACGACCGTGTTAGAGAAAACATCATCCGGCTCCTACAGTCCGTCGGCCAGCTGGACGCCCACGTCACCGTCCGTGACCTCCTGAACTTTCTCGCCTACTGCATTACCGGAGCCAAAGAAGAGAGCGTCACCGACTTCGATGAAGACCTTAAGTACTACAACCTCGCCTTCAACGGCAGCGGGAAGATCTTCACACTCCTGAACGAATACTTCCACCCCCGAGACCTCACCCATCCATTCATCGACAGCAAGCTCTGGGCAGACGCCGAAGAAGATGTCTCACGGAGAGACGAAGAAGACTCAGAGGAAGAAGTCGACCAACGCTTCATTGAGAAGAAACGCCAGTTCTACTTCGAGGACGTAGCCATCAAAGACTACGACGCCCGCGACCTCTACCACGAGACCAACTATTCCTTCCACAACCAGCGGAACAGGGAACGTCCCGACGAAAGTGTGAAAGAGGACGTCATAGAGATGATTAACAGCTACTTCATGCCGGACTCCTCCAAAGGATCAGACCTCCGAGTCTGGCTCTCCCACAACTACCGGTCCAAAAGCTCCTTCTCCCTGATCTCCCGGACTGAAATCCCTAAACGCGAACTGAATCGCCGGGTGCCGCAGCTCCACCCAGAGATCAGCGATGCTATGGACTACAACCACGACCACCACGTCCTCGAATACGAAGGCCGGGACTCGACAGTTAGACTCCGGATCGACCCAGATCTATCAGAAACGCTTGGTGCCCTGGAAGGCAACATTCCCTACATTCTACGCGGCAGGGAGGAAGAACAGCAGTTGCTAGAGTTTATGGAGGAAATCGAGTACAGAGAAAGCCACGATGAGGACTACGGCACCGTCCACATCATGGACACGGAAACCGGCGAACTCGAGATCCTGACAGTCAACGATGACCGGTACCAGATGGAGCGGAGGTGAACACCGATGCCAATGAGACTTAACGACGTCAACTCCGACGCATCGGAAGCCGCATTCGGATTCAAAGCAACCTCCGCCTCTCTAAAACCGGTGCACCTCTCCCAAGTAGTCTTCAGCAACGTCCTCAGTTCCACACACCAGTCGGAGGACCTGTTCAAGTTTGTCGAGAAACCTGGGAAAACGCCTTCAAGCGACTTGGACGAGAAATACCACGGCCTGTTCGAGTCTTCCCGTGATCTTAGCGACGAACAGATGGACAATTTGCGGTACAGGATGCGGAAAGTCCTGGACAATGACAACGCCCTGTACGCAAGTAGTCCACGGCACTCAGCGATGACCTCTATGAGCGACTGGTTCGTCGCCTACCGCCGAATCGGTGTAACACCTTCCCAATTCATATACACCGTACTGGATGAATCTGACAGCGACATCAACCAGAAGCTGACTGACCAACTCCAGGACCACCACGACGCTATCTCCCTCCTCTTTCGGCCACTCGCCAAGGGTGGAGAGAAAGGCAACGTCACGGTATCACCTTGGGAAGAGCCAGTTCTCGGAGACGCATTCGGGGACGGAAAGATCGCGGAGGACTTCGTCGAAGGCTTCGAAACCTTGTCCAAGCATCTGAAAGACTCCAACGGCAACTACGACCTGAACTACGCCCGTGACCTTCGCCGTACCATCAAATTCGGCGGGTTCCTACTCTATGTCTACATGGCCAACCGGCACAATGAGATACGGGAAGACGGAGGCAAAGACGAACCCGTCCCCCTCGTCCTGAACTACACCGGGAACAGGAACAACCCGGTAGCCGACGCCAGCCTCGAATCCTTCCGCGTCGTCGGATCAGAGATTCAGTTAGCCACCCGGCTTGGCGTCAAGCACGTCCTTGATCTGCAGGGCTACAAAGACTACAGTGAGGACGACGTCCTCCGAGAGATCAAGAATCACAGCTTCCTGGAACTGAACCGAAATAAGGAGGACAAGATCGCGCAGGACTACGAAAAGTTCGAGCAAGTGTTTCGGGCCTCACGGGACCCCGAACAGGATACTACCTTCCACAGGCTTGTGGACTCTGTCAGCAACGTTATCCACGACTTCTCGAACCGGTTCGACACGTACACACCGCAGTCCACGGCCCAGACATTCGCCTGGCGTGCCGGGATACTCAAACCACGAGGAAACCGAGCGAACAAGCGCAGGTACCGACCTGACCCCGAGATGCTGGAACCCATTCTGCTTTCCGTAATCGAACCAGGTACGAGCATGTCCCTCCAAGATCTCTCAGAAGAACTTCGGGAAAGGTACGGAATCATCGTAGGCGGAACTGAACAGGACCGCAGCCACCTGGTGGAGTGGGATATCCGCCTCGGTGCCAGCGCATCCGAAAGTGACCCGCTGAACAACCAGAACTACGAGGGCTTCAAAGAAGCAGTATCCAGCCTTGGATACGCCGAGGAATACGCGGACGGCGTCACCATCGTCTCTGTCCCCGAGGAGGAAATATGAACGAAAGAACACAGACACAAGACAGATCATACGAGAGCAACGAGGATCTGATTGGTGAAGCAATCGCCAACGAGACAGTCGAACAACTGACCGAGGAAAACATCGGGGTAATCATCGAATCTCCGCCCCGGTTCGACGCTGAGGAGTTCGTCGACATCCTCTGCAGTAACGCACAATACGATGTCGGCCTGGCAATGGTCAGCATCGATGAAGCAGACATCGACGATCTCCAGTCACGGACTGAGGACTCCTCCGTTAGACTCACGGACAAAGTCAGTGTCGCCGTCAACTGGCGGAACGGCACCGACACCGGATTCGAATGGGATGGACGCATCGAACCAGAGAAACTGGTGATCCTGGTCCGGGGAGACCACGCCCGCCTAAACTCGATGAAAGACTTCGAGGGCATGGTCGACCTGCCTCTAGCAGAAATCACTCGAGAAATCACCGACCAGATGCAGGCCTTGGAACAGTTCGCCGACAGTCCCCCAGCCAAAGCCATCTGGGAAACCCTGGGATCCGACCTCTACGACAGATTCGAAATCCCTGCAGTAGCAGACTACGCAACCTCAACCCTCAAAGAATCAGAACAAGCCTCCCTTGACGCCCTTGGAACCGAACTCTACAGACTGCGGCTGTTTAACGACCCAGGGCTCAACAACCCCGCCGAAATCCCTGACAGGCTTTCCGACAACCTAGACCTCGTTCTACGGATCTCTCATATGTCGAACAGGGACCGACGCCGCCTCACCAACAGTGTCACCAAAGTCGATGACAGCGAAAGGGAAGAACGGGAAAAAACCGTAGCCAAGCTTAGACGGTTCGAACGAACAGGTAACTCGGATATCCTCGCTGTCCTGACGTACAACGAGGTCAACGAGATATTCTCCACCTCCGGTCAGTCCAGCAAGCGACGTTCAACCACCAGTACCCGGAGAGACGTCGAATCCGCTAGCGTGGAAGCAGTCTTCGACGACAAAGACGAAGAACTGGAACGGCTTTCAGAAGAGTTCGATGATCAGTACCGAGAAGCCGTGGAAGAAGAGGAAAACCGGGTCGACATGGAATTCACTGGGGATGAACAGCTGGCCTTCGATGTCAACGACGACCTCTACTACTTCATCGAACACTTCGTCACCAAGGACTCCTTCGGCGGCATCATCCACAACCCAGAGGACAGACAGAGCGCGATCAAGAACTTCCAAGCCCTGAGAACCGAGAAGTTCCAGCCGCGAGGTGAAGACAGCAGCTTCGAAAAACTCCGTAGAGTGGCTGAGAACAGCGGCAAGTTCGAGGACCTGGTTGAATCCATCGACCAATACGTAACATCTCGCAGCGAACTCGTCGACGCCCTACCAGGACTACTATCCGCGCCGCTTATCCGGCTTCTCGGAGACGAAAGCCTGCTGGAATCCGCAGAAGAGTACATCGAGGCATACCGTGAAGTCCAGGACAAACTGGACAAGAAGTACCGAGAGATCCAGAACGTTAGCTCCGAAGGGTCTTCCAAACTCCTCTCCGACTTCCTCCTATTCGACACCCTCATTCTCGAATACGAGGACGACAGAGAACTCGTTATCTCCCCGCTACACCCGCTCCACCTCTGGAAATACTCCGAACTGGCACGGGAGATGAAGGACGAGAAGGAATCGCTGACCGAGGAGGAACGAAACTTCCTCATCAACAGCGTCGAAGAACAGCCGCACGTCCTCCGCAGCATCCACGTCGGTGGGAACTACCGGCTGGCCGAAGAAACCTACCTCGTACAATCCGCGGAGCTCGACAGGCTGCCAGTCTACACCCGGATCGAGAACGCAGCGGAAGGTACGAACTCCAAATTCTACGACTACGTCCTCGACAAATTCACGTCAGCATATCCACCGTCTCGACGCCACCTCAAAATCAGCGTCATCGACCCTCTGGATCCGGTGGACCTGCTCTCAGATATCGCGGATCTGGCCGAGAAAGAAGAAATCCAAGGCGCGACAGTGGAGTTCGTCTTCATCGAGGACGAGGAGAAACCTGTCCTCAACGGCACTGCCTCACCCAGCGTCTCCGAGGACATCATCAACCTATTCGGTCCGGACAACGACTCTGGCACGTTCGAAATCGTCACAAACGAACATCCTAGCTACGACTCATACGCCGAGGATCTGAAAGGCGACCCACAGCACTTCATCCTGATTAACGACCAGAGCGACTTCAGCATCCAAACCTTCGAACGAGACGCTGAGACCACAATCCACCCGTTGTACGTCCCGAAAGAGTTCGACTACGACCTACTCGAAGACAAAATCAATATCTCGCCGTCGAAGGAGGGGATCCTCTTCTCCGAGTACCAGGATCTAATCAACCAGCTGTATAACCAGAGGCAGGCCATTCACAACGCAGAGGTCAACGAACTCAACGTCGAAAAGGAGACTATCGACGAACTCCTGGACTCCGCGATCTGGGTCTCCATCTCCTCACCACCGATGAACGGCAACCCGTTCTGGAAAGAAAACCTGATTTCCAGGGAACGGCGCGGCGAACGCGACTTCGCCACCTACTCAGAGGACATAGACTACTTCCGACGGGTCCTCCGCCGCATCATCAACGAATACCGTCTCGCCCCTGACGACACCGACCTGGAGGAGATCGCGGAGAGAATCGCTGACCTGCAGCAAAGTGGCCTTCTCCGCCTCATCACGCAAGAAACCCTCGGCGGCGGAAAATCCCGGAACACGAAGGGCTTGCTTGGCTCGATTATCGCAGTCCAGTGGCTTCAACAGACACTGATCGATCCCAAGTTGATTTTCTCCATCGACAACCCACGTACCCGGGAATGGCTGAACCTGGGAGACAGCGAGAGCCGGGCCGACATCCTCACCGTCCAGTTCGACGACGACGGTGGCCTCATCCTCGACATCATCGAAATCAAGACTCTGGAAGAGACCAGCAGCGCCTACACCGTCAGAGACGAAGACGGCACCAAGGTCGTGGAAGGAAGCGCCGTCAACCAAGTCTTCGAGACTACAGACACTATCCGCGGCCTGTTCACCGGCGATAAAAACCTCACTACGTCGCCTCGCAAAGAGGCTCTCCGCGAACAACTGTACTACGAACTGACCTCTGCAGAAGGGATGGAGGGTAAGCAGGAATGGGCAGACCGGATTAACGACGTGTTCAACGGGGATGCCCAAATCGAGATCAACCCCAGGATCGTATCGGTCGAAGTCACGAGCGAAGCAACGTCGGACGAACGGATCGACGGCGTTACTTCGAATGCCCAATCCATCAGGGTCGACAAGCTTCCCCGCCAGTCGATCAAGCGACTGATAATCAGCGGCATCGAAGACCGAAAAGACCAGCGGCCAAAGCAGAATACCGTAGAGGAAGTTCTCGAAGAAGAGGAAACGGACGAGGTCGACGAAACTGAATCAGAAGTTGATGAGGGGGAAACCGATGGAGAAGATGAAGACACTGTCAGCGAAGATGAGGAGACAGATGTCGACACAGAATCTGCTGACCGGTTCGGCGACCCCGAAGAATACATCGACCTGGTAGAAACCCTGAAACGGGTTCTCAACGAGTTCAAAATCAACATCCGAAACATCGACCCCGATGATATCGATGTCGGACCAAACGTGGTCCGCTTCAAGATCCGTCTGGCACCAGGCGAGAAACAGAGTTCCTTGGAGCAACGGACAGAGGACATTGCCCGGGAAATGGCGTTCGAGAAAGAACCGATTGTCCAGCGACTGCCTGGAACAGAGTACGTAGCTCTGGACGTTCCCCGGGAAAACAACGTCGTGGTACCTCAACGCGACTACAGAGACCGGAACAAGCCGTCCGACGAAATCGAAACATCCTCATTACCCTTCCTAGCAGGTGTTACACCAGACGGCGATGTCTACCGTTCTGACCTCTCTGAAGCACCACACATGTTGGTCGGCGGAGCAACAGGCAGCGGGAAGACCGTGTTCCTGTACTCCCTGATTATGAACTTCATGGAGCAGAAAGGCGAAGACAACGTCGAGTTCGCCTTAGTTGACCCGAAGGAGACCGACTTCATCTTCTTCGATGCTCTGCCGAACCTTTCTAACGGCGAAGTTATCACTGACGCCGAAGACGCTGCCGACCTCTTCGAGTGGCTCGTTGAGGACGAAATTCCACGTAGAAAACAGATGTTGCGGGAAAGCGTCTGCCGTGACATCGGAGAGTACAACGAACAGAACCCGGATGACCAGATGAAGCCGATCGTCGTCATCATCGATGAATACAGCGATCTACTCCAGCAACTTGGAGAAGACGCTGACGACACCGAGGATAACGTGCGCCGCATCGCCCAAATCGCACGGGCACAGGGTATCCATCTCGTCATCTCTACTCAGCGACCTTCACACGAAGCTATCGACACGGACCTTCGTGCTAATCTGGACACTCGGGTAGCTTTCCGGCTTCCAAAGCAGTCTGACTCTCGAATCCTAATCGACGAAGGTGGAGCAGAGGAACTAGGCGGAGACGGAGACATGCTGCTGAAAGAAGCAGACAGGACCACTCGACTCCAAGGCTTCTACGTTGATTCAGATGATATCCGTAAGCTGATTAATCGATATCGGTGAAATAGAAATATTTCATATAGCCTTCCTTTATTCCTGAAACTAATTTGCGATGTTTTCATTCGAATCTCTCATTCCAGTCAAACGGATCCATCTCAATCCTGAAAATCTCTAAGTGGTCTACAGCAGTAATAAATGCTGATAGCACGAAACCGCGACTAATGACCATTTGGCAGTTCGCGTGTGACAACAATACCCAACGAGAGTGTTTCTCCAAAAAACTGTTCGGCGAAAAAGATCTCCCCGACGACCCTGTGGAACAGGGCGACTCTCTCATACTCCACAACTACGAACAAGACATCCAGTTCGGTCCGTTCAAAGCCGAATCAGACCAGAAACGCAACATTGATCCCACTGCTTGGAACGGTCGTTTCACCGCACAAGTCCGCGTCACGTGGGATGATATCTACCATCTCCCAGACGCTGACTGCCCATTCCCGACTGACTCAGACACCAACAAACTCTCTGGCGATCAAGAAACGGCTGTCCTCGACGCTTTCCAAACAAATGGTACCCCAGTCGAGATTACAGACGATGGTGAGGTTGTACCTCTCTCTGACCAACCATCTGCCGATTGTCAATCCACTGATGACCACCCGCTGGAGGAACCGGTTCCTGCGGTTATCGAACAAGGAGAGGCTGGCATCCAGACTGTCCGCGACGCGCTCGCGGAAGTAGCAGAACCGGGCGCTGAACTTTTGCGAACAGCAACCTTCGGCGAACTTCGCCCCAACCTCTACCGAGAAGCTCTCGCCCATCTTCTCGCCGGGAAAAATATCGTCTTCTACGGTCCCCCAGGAAGCGGAAAAACACGAGCCGCCACTAGACTTGGCAATGCCCTCTGTACCGATCTTCACTTCGCCACCGCTAATGCTGAATGGACACATCACAACGTCGTTGGCGGTTACCAGCCGGCTGGTGATTCATTCATCCCTACGCCCGGCGTCCTTACCACAGCTGCATCTAAATGCGAAGAATCTCTCCGTAACAAAGCACTTCCGACCTGGCTCGTGGTCGATGAATTGAACCGCGCCAACCTTGACCAAGCTTTCGGCGACATCTTTACTCTACTCGACCTCAGCCACCGAGAAAATGTACCATTGAGCTACGCAGGAGGCAACGGCACTCAATCCGTGCCACTCGCGTTCCGGATCCTTGCGACGATGAACACCCAAGATCGAGCACAGCTCTTCTCGCTAGGGTATGCCTTCCGGCGTCGATTCGCATTCGTTAGCGTACCTTCACTATTCAGTTCACCAGAATCACACGCGTCAGCAGCACCTAACTACCAGACCGAACTCCCAGAGCACATCCAAGCGACCCGGGATGTGATTGAATCAGCGGTCCTCACAGATCTTCACCTAGATCCGGTAACAGACAATGACACACCATTCGTCTTGCCGATCCTCTCTAAGATTATCGAACCCCAATCAGCACTCGAAGAGGCCACAAACACCCTCACCGCCGGTAATTCCGATTTTATAGACGCTATCCTCGAATTTGTTCATACCCTCTCTGATCTGGATATCGTCGATATCGGTCAAGGTGTGGTAATTGACGCGATTAAATTTGTTGTAATATACAGGGAGATGTTTCCAGACTCGGCCGACTGGGCTCTTGTCGATGACGCGATAACTGCATACATCGTCCCTCAGTTAGACTCGTTCAGTTCTGAACTTCGACGTGCTACCACAGTCGCCACCGATAGTGACGCAGTTGCTCGATTCAAGGATGCCCGTGACACCGCTGAGGAACTGGGATTCGTGAAAACAGCAGACCGAATGGAAGCACTGCTCGACGGTCAGCAACTCCTCTAGAATGGAAACCTATCAGACGCGATCACAGGGCGCACTCGGGGTGAGCAACGACGAGTGGCAGGAGTTAGCCAGCTTCCTAGACCAGAATGCGCAACTTTTCGAACGAAGCCGGGATGCCCATGGAATCGAAGAGACGGTACCCGAGATCACCCGCGAGTACGGTACTCAAGTATTTTCCCCGAAGGGATGGGTCGGCCGCTATCCCGGCGACATCATGGTCGTCCCCGGCAAACTATCTCCGGATGAATACGAGCAGTTGATTGCTGATGTGGCTGGCTGGCTCGAAATGTGGTCCGTTCCAACTGCCGCAGCTGTCATGCCACTCGTTGCCCGCGAAAGCATCGAACCGCAAGCCATGACACTCGGCTACAGCCAAGCCGTGATCGAACTCACAGAATCAGTGCTGGCGCACCGCCCTCATGTAGAGGTCACACGCCGCCCCACTCGCGGCCCCACGATGCAAGGACGGTTACTGGTGGATCAGACTATTTCCGAATGGGGATCAGGTAATAAAGAGCTGGTCACCAAAAAAACAGAGTTCTCCGTTGAAACTCTCCCAAACCTCCTCATTGTACGGTTTCACCTCGCACTCGCAAATGCTCTTAATGACTTGGCCATCCTGAATACAGCCATCAAAAGTCAAATCGACGAACATCGCCACTACCATCTCCAATTCATCGAGGATGGCCTTCCCGGCGACTTACTGGACCAAGCGATTGCAACTGATTTTGCAGATCCGACTGTCCTCTCCAAGACACGGGAAACATCTACTGGCGCGCTTGCCGAACTCGTCGATCTCTGGGAAGCCTACCAGTCGCACACCACGCTTTCTGTCTCATTCGAAGAGCAACTGAGTATCGGTATCAAGCCAGTCAGTAAGTTGTACGAAGTCTGGGTACTCCAAATTCTTCTCGGTGAAATCGCTAGCATTCTGGATAAGACACCACGCATCCCGGACGATAATCTCAACAAATTCGAGTTTACCCCGGACGTGACCCTACACTACGATCGCTCACTCACAGAGTACAGCCACCATCTCGATGATCTTGTAGAAAATCCGGGGCGACCTGATTACGCGCTCACTGTCGATGATGCCGTCACCTGGATTGGAGATGCGAAATTCAGGCCGCTCCGAAACATTGGGCTGGCTGATTACCAGCGACTATTCGGATATGGCGGTGACCTCTTCCCGGCCGCTAGCGAACATTGCGTTAGTATCCTTTATCCTGGCACCACGACCGACAGCACACTCTCTAAGGGCGGCCGATTCAACGTCGACCACCTCCCAGCTCGCCCATCCACAATCACAGAACAACGTCAAGATATCAATGCCCGTCTAGCACAGGCGCTCGCAACAGACAATCACCAGTAGTCTACCAGAGACTTCTAGTAGTGGCTCCCCCAGAAGTACGGTCTAAAGCAACTGCAGATGGAATAACCTCGTAAGGGGGTGGTTGGGAGAGGGTTAGAGCTGGTGGTTAAGACGGAACGTGACTTCAGGGAGCCGATTGGTCAGTTCATAACTGGAGAAGTCATGGTCAATCGCCGCTCCACCGCCAGATCGGTCGTTCCGTAGACACGACCGGATGTCGAACGTGACGGTGTTCCCCGAACTGCGGGCCGTCCACGTACCATCTGGGTTCCGTTCAACCCCGTTATCTGGGTCCAACAGTTGGAGCGTATCATGGACTTGATCAGCCAACCAATCACGGCGATCTGCAGATAACGTCGGTGGGTTCCCGGACTGCACATACTCGATGAGGTCGTAGCCGAGATGCCGGTTCAATGACTCGTGCAGGTGCCGATTCTGATAGACGTTCAGACAAGAGTGGCACGAAGAGTCACAGTCACAGTCCGAGAGAATCTCCTCAGCTGCGTGAAGGACGTCATCGAATTCATCCCAGACGCGTGCTGCGAACCCTGCTCCGCCGGGCGTGGTGTCGAAGAGATATACTTCGAGATACCCTTCCGGATCACTCTCGTCTGCATCACGTGTTCGGAAGCCACCTTCCAGTTCATCAGCATCGATGCCAAGCGTGCGCGAGGCAGCCAACACCAGCCCTTCAGACAGCGACTGGGCAGCACTCTCAAACCAGGGGGCTCTCGGCTCCCACTCCATTGGTTCCTCAATGGGGATCTGGAAGACCGTCAGGTCACTCCGGAACTCATGTGAGAACGAGGTCTGTATCGGCTCTCCATGACATTTGTCAGTCCACTCGTAGTCCTCCTCATCATCGTCAGTATTCCAATCGGTTCGCGGATCCTTTGGATACGGTCGGTTATGTGAGTCGGACAGATTGCCGTCTCGATCCACAGCGCCACAGAGCCGGCACACCTCAAACCCTTCCTCCTCAGGGCCAAGGTTCGCTACCAGCAGTTTTTCATCGGACAAGTTCTGTACTTGTCCAATGCCATTAGACTTCGTGCGAGTAGCGCTATCACCGTCTGTATCTGCCTGCCCTGACGATGTTGGAGTCAACGGATACTTCGGTGGTGTTGGATAGATTCGTTCATCTTCATAGGAGGAGTCCTCGCTAACCCCTCGATCTGGATCAACCTCCGGTGCAAACGCTGGCGGCGTATACTTATGGATCGAATTGATCCCGGCCCCGCACACATCGCACGGTTCGCCCATCATGTTCTCATCCGGATTATCATAGACCGTATCACACTCTGGACAGATATTGAGCCACTCCAGGTCATCCCAGTCTTCTTCTGAGGCTTTATCAACTGGATGCTGGGCGAATTTGTAGAAGACGCCATACGAGGTGAAAGTCTTCTTGTCCATCACGATGTCACGACCCGGAACGTACGTCGACAGCGCGACCTTCAGATCCCGAGACGTTTCATACTCGATCTTCACCTCATCGTCTGACCGGTCTAACTGCTGGACCACGAAGTCACAAACGTCTATCGGGAATGAGAACGTCGGTAGCAGGGCCTGATCAAGGAGTGTTTCAAGCAGTTCCCGATCCTCATTCTCATCACTAGCCCAGTCAACTCTGGCTTCGAGATCAGCGAGCGCCTCATTGAACTCACGAGCCGTGTCTTCAATGAATGCCTGCCGCCATGCGCCACTCCGATCTGCACCGAGTTCGTCCGGCAGCAACTCCTCCAGTTGTGTTGTCTCCGTGGAGCCACCTCCGATGATGGTAGATTCCAGCCAGGTGCTGAATTCTTCATAGGTGTAGTCGCTATCACCAGCGAAGAACGCCCCGCAGGTGCCGAGTGACTCGAAGACAGCAGAATCATCACCCAGTTGCTCCGGTTCAAAGAACTCCGCTAATAGAGATGCATTAATATGCCGTCTCGCTATTTTCTCGTTGCCTGCATAGATTGTTGGATCGGTACCTTCAGCACCGACCATGTCGGTAGGATTATCGAAGTAGTGAGACTCGTGCGGCGAGTTGTCTGCGAAGGTGATGATCGTTGAGAGCCCTGCGCCGCGTCGTCCAGCACGCCCGGCACGCTGCTCATAGTTCTCTGGCTGTGGCGGGACTGTTCGCATTGCAACACCAGTGAGGCTCCCGATGTCAATCCCGACCTCCATCGTAGTCGTACAACTGAGTACGTCGACCGGCTGTTCCACTTCGTTTTCACCGACCAGAATGTCTTGGAAGAGCAGTTCGTATCGCTCTGTCTTCGAGAAGGCATCAGAACTGTCTTTCTTGTTAAGTTGGGCCGTGTGCTCCTCGGAACGGAGTGTGAACGGTTCTTTCTCGCCATGAGCCACCGCACGTGGCGGGTCACGGAGGTGGCTTTTCCGCGAGTCTACGCGGATATCAGAACTGTCGACCGTTTCCAGTTCTCCATGACAGCCTTCACGCGGGCAGGAGTCGTCAAAGGATGTCATCGTGTATTTGTTACAACCTTGGCAGCGGTACCACTCCGCATCAACCGCTAACTCGATGGTAACCGCGTTAGGGTTCACGAAGTAGTGGAAGTCCTGATTTCGGTCAAAGACGCGTGTCCCACCTGGAGTCCGTTTCAGTAACCCCTTGACGTCCTCCCAATCGTCTGGATCCAACCGGTCGCCGACAGCGTTTCTGATATACTGGGGGATAAGTTCTTCTTCCTCAAGACCTGCCTCTTCCCGGCTTATACTACCGTACCGGAGGACGTCGTTCCGATTCTGAATTGAGATAGACGAGTCATATGCCCACTCAGAACAGGCATGTCGAAGGACTTCAATGATGATTGTTTCGAGCAACTCCTCGTCGATAGTGCTCTTATGAGAGATCGCGTCCATCACATCTTCTGCGGGTCTGAGATATGCGATGAGAGTCTCAGGAAGAGAGAAATAGTCGTGGCCCAATGCCTTGAGAAGCATTGTGTCGTACTGTCGTGGACGGCCCTGACCACCACCGGACAGGTCGTCTGCAATGTAGGGACTGTCGAGAAGTTGTTCCGCAGAGTCGACGCCTTCTTCATCCATCAGCCGCGGGATTTCATCTTGGATCCGCGAGAACTGTGTTCGTGATCCGGGATATACTTCGCCTGACTGATTGTAGTATTCGTCGTGGTCGTCGAAGTAGACGATATTGTTTTGATAACAATAGATGACGAATGCGGCGAAAAACTCGTCCATTCCGGCTGAATCAGAGAGCATATTTTCCGTAATATCAGCGACCACCTCCCGGAACGAGTCCTGTTCAACGTGTCCCTGAAGGTCTCGGGCGAGACGAGCAGCCTTCTGCCGACCGTCAGAGAAACACAGTACTTTCTTCCCCTTGTTCGGGTACTCTTCCTTGTTCTCTTTCGGCGGCTGGAAGTCGAACATTGACCGTACAATGTTCGCAAATGGCTCCTCACCTTTCGTCTCTAGATCGGATACTTTGGTTTCGCCGTTGTTCTTACGGCTGTTCTTTTGTCCGCATGCTGGGCAGGGATTGAAACACCACGGATAGTTCTCGTCCGGTGGTTCTTCCGTGGGTACCCAGACAGGGATATAATTGCTCTTGTCGGAGGGTGACTGTACGAGGTGCCCGGTTGTAAGATTTAGATAGCGCTTGCGGGTTGTCTCGTTAAATGATCGCCTGTTCCGGTCTCCCTCATGAGTCGTTACGGGGCCATCTGGACCGATGTCATCCCGGGGCTGTTCAACAAGAAGATGCACCTCCTCCAGATTGTTCTCACTGTCTGGAGCAGTCCACAGGAAAGTTTTATTATGGTGGTCGTCGGGGGCTCGGAACACTCGCAGATACGAGGCGCCACAGTCTCGATGACTGTATAATTCGAAGACGCGGGATCCACACTCGTCGCATTTCCGCTTGGGTGTTGTGTAGAGTTTACCGAGTAGGTCGTCTTCGGCTGTCTCTCGTCGACCATCACAGTCTGGGTTCGTACAGACATACTGTGACGGCAGCCCTTTCATGAACATATGGAGACGCGTCGGCAACAAGGACGACCCGTCTGGGCGTTTCGATTCCGTGGCTAAGTACAGGAGATTCCCTGTTGCCTCAATCGCCTGTTCGTCGTCGTCTGTGTCGAACGCTTCATCTGCTAACTCATCCAGCTTAACAGACTCCTCACGGAGTTCCTTGTGGATAAACCGGAAGATAGGATCTGACTCAAGTTCGGCCGCCACATATTCTTCTAAGTCCTGTTCGCCGTCGAATGGCTCCCAGTCACGAGCGGATGCCAGTTCCCGAATGCCAGACTCCTCGATCGTATAATTAATTTCCTCAAACGCTGCAGCAGCATTCCGGCCACCAGAACTACCACCGGACAATTGTTCGCGTGTCCCTTCGATCACGTCAAAATCATCGGGATCTGAAGATGTTAGTTCAGCTGCAAAGTTGGGCGCGACTGTTTGGACATCGCCACCCATCGTCGCGCTCGTCAGAATGAACCGGACTCGGGATCGTGGGATGTCGAGTTTCTGTAGCAGTCGGTTCAATAGCAGGGACACTTCTGCTCCTTGCGCACCGTGATAGAGGTGGGCCTCGTCGAGAACTATATTTAATTCATTGTCTTCATCTTCGTCGAGCCACTGTCGGGTTTCCTCGAACAGCGGCTGTTCGATGGGACGCAGTAGCATATATTCTAGCATCGAATAGTTCGTGATGAGAATATCCGGCACTCCACCATGCTCGTTGGGTGAGTGCATCTCCTGTCTAGTGAATAGTTCCGTATCTCCCGGCTGTGTCCTGAACTGCGAGGAGCGACTCTGACCCTTGTTCCGGAATTCTTCCAGGTTCTTTGCCGGGATCCGTCCTCGTTCTAAGAGATCCTCATATAGGTCTTCATCTTCATCTTCAAGATTGATGTATTTGTCAAATATTGGAGCGAGTTCATTGTAGTTCCGATCCTCGTCGTAATCTCCATGGTAGGGAGTGCGGCCAGTATACATACCGAATTGGACGGTTCGACCCATCCGTTCTTGTAGAACATCTGCAGTATCGCCATCACCGAATAGAAGCCGCATTCGAGCAAGTTGGTCTGCAACCAATGCATTCATCGGATACAAAACCAGCGTACGCATTCCGCGCTGGTCAGTTGACTGATTACGCTGGGCTTCCCGTGCCAATTGACCAAGAATCGAATACAGGAAAATCTCTGTCTTCCCGGATCCCGTCCCTGTCGACACCACTAGATCCTGATCGTTATCAAAGAATGATTCCAAGGCATTTGCCTGATGCTTATATGGTGGGTCGTAGATTTCTGGGCCGTAGCCTTTGAGATCCTCCAGAAGATCGGTCATACAGTCGGGGAGATCCAAATTCTGGAACCGCTTCCCAGACACATACCGTGGGGAAGACTCAACCCATGGTTCAGTAGAGATTGCCCCGTCAGCCATCAATTGGCGGCGTTCTTTCAGAAGCCGTGGATGCTGTAGGTGGTACGTTGATTCGATGTATTTTCGGTGATCCTGTTCCAGGTCTTCGGAAACTTCGGTTATCGATTTCATGTATTGTCAGTAATTGTAACTGGGAGTTTGTCGAACAACTGTTTCGTAGCGGCTTTGTCGTCTGGTGTGAGGATCCATCGCAGATACCCACCTACTGGGTCATACAATCCACCACTTGCCGCCATCCAACGAAACACTGGCCGTGGTGGTTGGAAATCAGCCTTCACGATTAACCCCTCGTCAGTCTGTTCAAAGATGACTTCTCGCGTATTGCCGCCAAGATCATCGAGAATTAAGCATACGTATTTCAACATCCGCCGAGGGACTTCAGCAAATTCACTCGTCGGGTTCTCCTCAACTGGTTTGCGTCGAAGCCAGTACCGAGTGCCACGGTTCTCACCAAAGTCCTGAAACAACGCATAGAACATACCGAATGTCCGAACATCTTGTTCTTCATCGCTCCACTGCAGTCCATAGGACGCGGAGCGATCAAATCCATTCCAGTGGTGTTCTGGTTGGACTGTCTCGTCAAACTGTCCGTCGAAGAACGACTCAAGCCAGTCCAGATCAAAGGACTGAGTATCTTCAATGTCGACGTACGATTCGATCGACTGCGTCGCAATACCAGCCGCTTCGATCGAGGACTGGCTCGTATCCACGAAGTGCCTACTAGTTCCCCGAATCTCGATTGTAAAGTCATCAGTGAACGAACGCGTCGGTAGACCCGACACCAGAACTGGGGATGATTGAGATGACATCACCGCTCGTGTTGGCCCTGGCGAATAATACCCCTCATCCAACTCAATGAGTTCCCCTAAGAACTCCAGTGATGGTTCAGGACCTTCAGTGAGTACTCTCCGGAACAGATCTTTGTCGGTCTCTCTGGCGGGATCATCAGCGTCTCGTTCGAAGTCAATCACAGTTTGGAGCTTTCGGATAACCCAATTTCTCAGGCGGAGGTTATGAACTTCCGGCCACCCTTCGTCCTCGTCAATGATGTCTGCCATGCCAAGGCGGATACATTCAGACACGAGCGCTCGTCGAACCACATCATCACGCTCAGGAAGCCGTGCTGGCGGCAACCCAGTAAATGTGGCCAGTAACTCTCGTGGTTTCGGTTGATCACTCATGCTTCATTGCCCTCCTGTCGGTCCTTATGAATTTCACTCAGTACTTTACGCACCTGCTTCTTTGCCCGATAATGAAGCGAAGGGTGTGACATGCCCGTCGGGATATTGAAGACCTCACGTATCACCCACCACTGCGCTTTATCGGGTATCGGTTCCATCTCTTCTATCCGCTCTTTAACAACTTCGTCTGGTAACTTCTCATCAGGAGACACAGGCTCCGGATCATCAGGGTCCGGCGTCGTAGTTGGGTCAGGATCAGGACTGGGCGCTTCGAACGAGATCGTCATGTTAGGAAGGCCATCTAATTTAAATTGGAGGAGCTTTGCTCCCTCTTTGAGCGCATCCTTGATGAGCGGCTGTACCTCGCTGAGCGTTACATTTTGACGGCGTACAGTACTGTGGTCTGATGACGTGTCTAAGTCGAGGAGAACATCAAACCGATAGTTCTGAGGACTTGTCATCTCAAGGTGATCAACAAATTCGGTAGCATCGACCGTCTGTGGAAGGGTCAATTCTGTCGGCCCCATTACGGGGTATAGTTCATGCGTTTGATCTTGTGCTTTGACGGTCATGCTGAGTCTGGGTTCAGACTCCCAATGAGGGTAATCAACAGTTTCGGTGGGTTCGAACTGGAGTAACTGATGTTCGTCGGTGTTAGGGCGGTGAACAGTCACCTGAAGCGCCTCAGAGCCGGGGAATGGTTGGCCCCAGAATCGAACGACTCCCTCACCAAGTGCATCCAACTGATCAACGTCGCCTGCATCGCGCGGGAATGGGACGATCTCGAACTCCGGGTCGGTCTCTGGGGCTGGCGTAATACCGACTAGGATCTCTTCACCGGCGATAATTCCTTGGGGAGCTTCGGAGTTTGGCGTACTGCGTGGTGGTAGAACGAGATCAGCCGAGAATCGTTCTCGCTGGACCATTTCCTCTCCGAGATAATCTGTGAGGATATCTTGTTCGTCGTGGTATTGGAACCCGACGATGTAATGATCGCCCACCTCGTATACCTCGACTTCATCACGACTGTCATTTGGGTCATCGCCTGTGACGATTCCAACCCAATCACCGGCAGAAGCCTTGACCTGACCGCTGACGCGATGGGCGCGTGTCTGATCACCTACAAAGACATCTCCTGGTTTGACACCCTCTGCCTTCCACTTGCCCGCGAGTTTCTCAAGTGCTGGATTACCGTTCGTTTGGATGTGGATCGAGTATTCTTGTGCACCCTGCTCGAGTGTTACTGTGGCTTCTGTTTCATTAGGATGGAAATTATTTCGTTGGAATGAGCCTTCGATGTGGGTGCCTTTGATCGAAATATCTTGAAGTATGTCATCAGGTGAAGTACCCTGATCGAGGTCCCCCCAGTTAAGCGTTGGAAGGATGCCGATTAGTTGGACGATGCCGTATTGGACCCGGAGACCAAGAGGGATGGTGTGTTGGTCGTAGGTTCGTTCTCTGTCTGAGGTTCGTTTTTCTTCGGTGAGTTTTCTGATTGCGTCAGGGGTGCCGAGACTGCAATCACGTTCGTCTAGCACACCTGGGTAGTGTGCGAAGCAGTGTTGATAGGTATCTCCTACGCGTGTTTGGAGTGGACCACCGCAGTCTGGGCAGGTGTAGTACCCCCGTGGCTTTCCTTCGTCGGCTTCTGATATGTGGATCTCGTTACCATGAGGATCCAGCGCAAACGGTATTTTAGCCATTTTTAATGTAGGTTATCTTTAGTATTCTGATGGAAGTATTTCCCGTGCAAATTGGCGTTTATGAGTTCCTGGTGGATTCGTTTGGGGACATCGAAATACTGGTAGACTCTTTCACGTGGAACTCGATCTCTAGAACTTGGTTCGACTCATCATATCCTACACTGCTGAGGTTACTTGAGGAGACGGGAGCCCGTTTCATACTGCATTATGTGGCAGAATAGTCATTTAGTTCTATTCATTAAATAACGATTCGTCTAGCTTCAGTTGCTGTGTTGGGTGAGGCAGTAGGCAAGGCCGAGGACTTCGACGGCTTCAACGTCTGTAGCTTTGATGACGGCTTGGTCTTTGCCGTATTTTTGGAGTCTTGTTCGTAGCCGCGGGGGATGGAGGGGACTTTGGTTATGATTTCTTCGCGGAGGCCGAGGAAGATGTTGGTGTTGGTTGTTTGAGGATGTCGCCGTCAATGTCTTCGGGGTTTTGGGTGATCATGAAGAGGCCGAGTTTGTCTTTGCGGCCTTGTTCGACGGCGTCACGAGCGCGGTTGATGATTGTATGTCGTCTTTACTTCACTTTCACTCTGGTTGGATGATGTTTAATAGCCGTCCGGTTACACGTATTCATATACTTTCAGGCCCGTGATTTGGTAGCACGCTCGGCTGAACAAGTACCCTCCACAATACGCTGATCATGTTGACACTTACGCACATCGCTGATACGCATCTTGGCCATCGACAGTACGGGTTGAAACAACGAGAGGACGATATGGTATCGACCACGCGTGCTGCGTTCCAAGAGATGATTGAGGAGCGCGGGACGGATGCGATTTTGTTACCGGGTGACCTGTTTCACTCGCGGGATTTGCGGCCGAAGATCCTGCATCAGATCGAACAGGAACTCGAACAGATCCCCGATGAAGTACCGGTGTTAGTCTCGCGCGGTAACCACGACGAGAATCTGACGCCGCGTGACGTGACGTGGTTGAATTACCTTCATCAGCGCGGACACATCGTGTTCTTGCAGGCTGATCTGAATGCGGACCCGGAGACAGCGTGGCTCAACCCGTATGATCCGGACGAACCGGGACAGTCTGCAGGGTTTTATGATATTGATGCCGCGGACGTAGACGGGCCGATTCGTGTGTTCGGCTTGCAGTGGCGCGGCGCGAAGACAGACCAGGCACTCCAGCAGGTGGCGAAGGGGATTCAGGAGACGAATGAGATGCATGGTGAGCCGGCGTGGACTGTGTTGCTGGCGCATTTCGGGATGGAAGACGAGGTGCCGACGCTCGGCGGGACAGTAACCCATGGCGAGCTGCGAGATGTGAAAGACGTCGTGGATTACCTGGCGCTCGGGCACATTCACAAGCGGTACGAGTCCGGTGGGTGGATCTACAATCCTGGGTCGCCGGAAGCGCATAACACGCGGGAGGGGCGGCCTGAGTGGGGGCATGGCTACTACTCGATCACGCTCAACGACGGAGACTCCAGGGCTGGTGATGATCCGGCTGGGTTTGACGTGGAGCACTGTCCGACGAAGCGACGGCCGTACTACCGGATTGAGTTCGACGTGACCGCGCATGAGTCACCTGGCGACCTCGAAACCGCGTTTCAGGAGCACGTTCGGGATGAGCAGGCCGCGATGACAGAATACTGCAGTCAGGACGCGTTCACGGCACAGGGTGAGCCGCGAGACCCGATTATCGACCTTCGGTTCACGGGGACGTTGCAGTTCAGCCGTGGAGATTTC
>ENA-ORDC01001033-ORDC01001033.1-marine-metagenome-genome-assembly--contig:-NODE-1033-length-22690-cov-12.159775_pt1 | contig 22690 bp, 17 predicted proteins | sample MGYA00237783_ERZ508515 | MGnify/ENA primary metagenome ERZ508515 (study PRJEB26186, sample SAMN06268792) | marine metagenome | isolation source: Eden Landing Ponds, San Francisco, CA, USA | place... | reverse complement strand
GCGTTCCACGAGTGGCTCGCCGAGCACGGGCATATGGAGCGCGGGCAACTCATCTCGGAAGCGCTCGATGTCCTCACTGGGGATGCCCGCGCCGAGGTCGTTGATTTCGACGCGGTGCTCGCGGTCGAGTTTGAGGAGTTCTTCCCGCTTGATCGCGCGTATCTCGACGCACTCGTGGGAGACTGCGACCTCGTCTGTGTTGCCGAAGAGAATGCGAGTGTGCGCCGGACGTGGGTCGAGACAGGGCCAGTCACGGACTACGTCTCGTTCAACCAATCTCGACGTGGGGAATCGGGGACGCCGTCGACGCGGCCAGCTGCGACGGCAGCCTATTTCGCCGACGAAACGATCGCGGAAGATCCAGGAGCCGAGTCGGTCTCTGTGCTCGCTACTGACTCTAGTGACGAACAACTCGCCGAGATTGCGAACGAGGTTGAAGAGCTCGTCTCGAAGCCGGACTGGGGGTACGACGATATCGCTGTCGCCACGAAGCAAAGCGGGAGTGCTGTTACGGACATTATTGAAGCGTTCGAAGGTACCGGGATTCCGACGGAATCGACAACCGTCACTGGGTTCGGTGACGATCCTGCGATTCGGGAACTCCTCGCGGCCGTTCGATACCTCGCCGCCGACGAAGATGGTGTGTCCGACCACGGTCCGGCACTCGATACGGACCGCTTAGACCGTGTCAACGAGGCGGACAGCCTCGAAGACGTGATTCACTGGTGGGCGACAGACTCAGGATTAAAAGAGCGGATCGCGGAGCGAGCGGCTCCGCTTGACGCCCGGGCTCAGTTCGGGAACATCAAGCGAGCGTTCCGCATGGCTGAGTTCATTGAAGACACCGAGTTTGTCGATGCGACGTGGGAGTCCTTCGAGGAGATGCTTGAACGCGCCCACGAGTATGCACCGCAGCAAAACCAGACGAGTGCGACGGATCTTGACGGCGGTGTCCGCGTCGATCACTTGCAAGCGGTTAAGAACGAATCCTTCCGTGCGGTCTTTCTCGTGAATCTCGTCGACAGTGAGTACCCAGGTGACCCGTTCCTGACACGGTTGTTCCCGAGCGAGCGAGTCGCATCGATGCCAGACTACCCTGGTGTCACGGAAATCGATGGGGTGGATGTGGACGCGACGTTCTCAACGACGTCGACAGCGTCGGGACGACCATTCGCGCAGTACCACACGGAACACGCGCGGCGACGGTTGGCTGTCGGTGCGGGTGCGGCGACAGAGCGGCTATACTGTTGTCTCTACGAGTACGAAGACACGGCCCTCGAAGAGCGTACGCAGGCGTCGCGGTTCCTCACAGCGGCGTATGCGGATCTTCCGTGGGTGACCGAGGCCGATGAACCACACATTACGAGTGAGCAAGCGGCGGAGAAGTACCTACTATCGCGGGTTGACGACGCGCTCGCCGAGGTGCGCCGGGCGAACAGTCAGGACGTGACGGTGTCGCTTGACGAGGTCGAAGCGGAACTCGGTGAGATTCAGGACCTCCTTGGACAGAGCGGCTCCCGAGGGGACGAGCTCCGGGAAGCGTTGCGTGCACGTGTCGAATTCGCTAACGGGGAGGTGCGGCGATGAGTTCGTCGCTCTCCCCGTCGCGGTTAGCGAACTACGCGACGTGTCCGCGGCTGTACGACTACCGCTACGCGCAAGACGTGAACGCGCCGGATCGTACCGAGCTGTATCTCAACCAAGGAACGATCTACCACGAGACTATCGAGGACGTGTGTGATGCGACTCACCGCGATGACGACCCGGAGACGATACACGACCGGGCGATGCAGGTCTTCGATGCGAAGTGGGACGAACACAGTACCCCGGATGACTACGAATCCGCTGCGCATCAGGAGTACCAGCGAACTGAGAACCGCGCTGCCATCGCATCGTTCTTCGATCCGGACGGCGGTGACGGGATCGAGCACGCTCGCTGCTCGGTCGCTACGGAATGCTGGGTGGAGTGCGAAGTGGAGGGGCGAGAACTCCACGGGAAAGCTGACAACGTCGTCCGGACTGATGACGGGCTACACATTTTCGACTACAAGCGGAACACGGACGGGATTCTTTCGTCGGGGACGGCCGAGTACCTTGGCGACCATTTCGACGGAGAGGCCCACGAACCGAAGCGGGTCCGGAACGCGTTCCAGACGGCGACATACGTCGAAGGCGTGAAGAACGAACCGTTCTACGAAGACGGGATGGAGGTTCGGTTCAGTTTCTACGGGATCCTCAACAGCACATCGTTCGAGAGCACCGCAAGCGGATACGACGTGTCCGCGCGTGGCTGGTCTCGGGAAACCACGGGGATCTACGAGGAGCACTACGACACGATCTGGGCGCTCATCCGGGCCGCCCACGATGGCATCACGGGCGAGACGTACGAGCCGGAACCGCTCGACCTTATCACGGAGGAGGCGTGCCCGGACTGCGACTATCGAGAGATGTGTGCTGACCGACTGTCCACGGAGGTGCAACGATGAGAGACGAGTCCGAGTACCCGTCCTGGTTCCCGGTGCCGGAAGCAGATGTCTCACCGGAGCCCCAACAGGAGTCGATTATCGACTCGGACGCGTACCCGATGCGTGTCCTCGCCGGCGCAGGCACAGGCAAGACGTTCACGATGGTGCGGAAGATCGAGCACCTCATCGACGAGGAAGACGTGTCCCCGGATCGGATTCTCGCGTTGACGTTCACGAACAACGCGGCGGACTCGATGCGGGAGAAGCTCAACGCGAAACTCAGGACAGCGGGGTACGACATCGACGCGTACACGTACCACTCGATCTGTAACGAGATCCTCACTGACTACGCCTACGAAGCCGGGATCGACCCGGACTTCGAGGTTGCCACGGACGCCGAGAAGTACGCGATCGTGCTGGATGTTCTCGACGACATCGAGTACCGGTCGGTCAAACCCAACGTGTACGGCAGCGACGGCTACGCGTCCGGAGCCGCGTCGAAGCTGCTCAGCTTTATCGGGTCGATGAAGCGTAGCGGCATCTCGCCAGACGACATCGACTCGTTCCTTGGGCCCGCCGACCGCGTCTACGATCTTGCCGATCTCCCGGATCGCATCGAAACGATTGCCAGCGACCATCTCGGCGGCCGGTCCGTGTCAAGCGTGCTGGACTCACTACCCGAGGTGCGCGATGAATTCACCGCGGAACGCAACGCATTGGGAACGAACGGGATCGAAGCCAGCGCCCGGGACTTCCTCGACCGACTCGTCGACCTGTGTGATGCGCTTGAAACCACGTTCGAGGCCCACGAAGATAGCGAGCGTGATCTGCCAGACAACGCGTACAAACTCCCGAAGTACCTGTTCGGAGGGTACGCAAGCGGTGCCCCGAAAGGAATCCCAGACGATCTGGATCTTGAACTCACGGACCACCTCGACTCGTTTGTTTCCGACTGTCTTGCTGCCCGAGATCTCACCGCAGGGTACGTTTCGTACGAGCGAGAACTGGACGAGCGTAATCTCATCGACTTCGACGGCCTGGTGGTCGAGACAGCTGCACTGATGGACTCGCCGGTTGGTGAGGAAATCGCCGAGCGGTGGGACTACGTATTCTGCGACGAGTTCCAAGACACGGATCGCCTGCAGTTCGACCTCGTCACGTCACTCGTCACCGACGATAATCTGTTCGTCGTCGGGGACGACGATCAGGCGATCTACGAATGGCGCGGCGCGAACGTCGCCAACATCACCGACGAACTCGACCGCGCGTTCGCGGCGCTCACGGACGAACCGCTGGAGGAGAACTTCCGTTCCCGACAACCGATTCTCAACCTGGCGAACGAGGCGATTCAGAAACTCGACCACCGACAACGGCACAAGACGCTCACTCGCGTCGACGAACCCACGTACGACGGGGACACCGTCGCTACCGTCGAACTACCGGACGAAGACGACGACTTGGACGGTGCAGCCCAACTTCGCACCGTCGTACAGAATTTACTGACTGGTGCAGCAGACAATCTCGATGAGACGTACGATCCAGGCGACATCGCGTTACTCGTTCGGAAGCACGCCCACGCGACACCGATCATCGAGGAATTCGAAGACGCTGGCATCCCGTACCAGGTTGCTGGCGATCTGGCCACGGAATCGGTCGGCGTCGGCACCGTCACTGCTTACCTGAAGGCGCTCGCACGGCCGGAAGACGAGGTAAGCTGGAATCGCGTCCTCCTGATGCGATACCGGCTCTGCGATGCGGACCTCCGCACGCTCAACGCGGGCGACGACGCACTCGTGGAGACGCTCCGGGAGACGCCGCTCGACGAGTTCGAGGAGCCCGACCGCGTCGCAGAAGCCCGCAAGCACGCCACGGAACTACTCGATATTCGTGATTCGGCGTCGCTCAGCCACCTGTACCGCGAACTCACGGACCGCACGAATATCGAGTGGTATCTCAGCGAGCAGGAGCGCCGGGATCTCACCCAACTGGAGGACGTCATCGAACAGTACGGGGATAGTGCCGTCCAACCTCCGCTGACACCGGAGTTCATCGACTCGCTCGAACACTACGACTCCCTGTTCGACGAAAGTGGCACCACACCCACGAGTCAGCCGGACGTCGCCGACGACGCGGTCAACGTGATGACCATCCACAAAAGCAAGGGACTGGACTTCCCGGTCGTCCTCATCCCACAAGTCACCGCCGACGAGTGGGCACCCAGTTCACGCACGTACGACGCGCTCGAAACCAGCCTCTCGGATGGCCCAGAGGCAGCGTTCGCGCAGGACTTCGTCGAGCGTGATGCTCGTGAGACCCGCCGCGTATTCCACGTCGGGATCACGCGAGCCGAGGACATCCTCGTCCTGCAGGGTGGCAGCGAGGAAGACGACGATGCTGGGGACGAGAACGCTGTTTCAGAGCTGGTTGACGACATCCTCCCACCTCGAATTTCATGGCAGCCAGAGCGTGGACAGCTCCCGCTCTGGACCGACGTTCAAGAGTGTCTCCCGGACGACGCAGTAGACTGGACAAACACGCTGGCCAGCGAGACCGTCGGAAGTGTCGGCGGTACCGTCAGGCACGATGGGGAAGAACTCGCGGTTGGGGTTGCGCGCGACCGTGTGCTAAACCTGGCAACGGCCACTCTCGATGGGAGTCTCTCACCGAGAGCCGAGTGGGAAATCCTCCAGGTTGGGTCGCTGACTGGCCCGTCGACACCGTCGCCATCGCTCTCTCACAGCTACACGTCGCTGGCGGCCTATGAGGAATGCCCGCGGAGTCACTATCTGGACTACGTGGTCAACGCGTTCCCCGACTATCAGGAGACCGCGGCCACGAGCGATGCGAAGGGAGGTGTATCGCAACGTGAGATCGGATTGCTGTTCCACGACACTGCAGAGCAAGCCGCGAAGCAAGATGTGGAACGTCATGAGGAGTGGTACGAGATTTGCGAGCGACTCGCCAGTCAGCGCCGCGCTGAGGACGCGATCCCGGCGGCAAAACAGTGTATCGACCGGTACTTCGAGTTAGATCTCCCCAGTTACGAGATCATCGACGCGGAGCGAGAGTTCGAACTCAATATCGATGGGCACGAACTCGTCGGCTACATTGACGCCGTCTACCGGACGCCTGACGACGAGCTGGTCGTCATCGACTACAAGGCGACCGAACGTCACCGCGACTTGGAGGACGACAAGCAACTCCCGATCTACCTGTTAGCGTGCCGTGACCTGTACGATGAGCCTGTCGCACGCGCGGGATATGCCTACGTCGGTGACATCGGGCCAAAAGTCGAATCCCGAACGTTCAGCGATGGTGATCTGGAAGCAGTCAGAGATGACGTGACGACATCGATGAACCGCATTGCTGAGTTCTCGTTCAGTCGGTACACCTCGGGTGAGCACTGCCGGTGGTGTCAGCACAACCAACTTCCCTGCGCGCCGGCCTCCTTTACTGTCGGTCCCGGGTTTGAGGAGTGAATAGTCGACACCACGCGAAAACAGTTTCCCGCACATATAGTTCCCATCTCGCCTGTATCCCTGGTCAGGTTCGGTGTCTTGGTCGCAGTGCGAGAATCACTCCGGTAGAGGTGGCCACCCGAATTCTTAAGTCATTATCGCAGTAATCATTATCCTAAGTATGACCTTCTACGACCGGGAGGAAGAACTCGATACACTCACCGCTGCGGTGGAGTCCCCCGGTTCGGACTTCGTTGTCGTCTATGGCCGGCGTCGGGTCGGGAAAACGGAACTCCTCAAGGAATTCTGTGCTGACCGTCCCCACATTTACTTCCTTGCTGCACAGGAAGCCGAGCATCGACAGCGCGAGAAGTTCCTCGACCAAGTTGCGGACTACTTCGACGAGCGAGTCCCTCGAATCGACAGTTGGGATGAGGCGTTCGAATACCTCGGGGAGAACCTCCAGCGTGAGGATCTTGTTGTCGTCATCGACGAGTTCCCGTATCTCGTCGAGGAGAACGACTCGCTTCCATCATACATACAAGCGTTCGTTGACCAGGAGCTCGATGGAACGGATTCGATGCTGGTGCTCTGCGGATCGAGCGTGAGCACGATGGAGTCAGAGATCCTGGGGCACGAGAGCCCACTATACGGGCGACGAACAGCGCAACTCGACGTGACGCCGTTTTCCTTTGAACAAGCATGGGAGGTCATCTCATACAACATCACGGACGCGATTCGCTCGTATGCCGTCACAGGTGGCACCCCGATGTACCTCACGCTGTTCGACTACGACCAGTCGCTCGCAGCGAACATTCGATCACACGTCCTATCACCGTCTGCGGTACTGTATAACGAACCCGAGTTCCTCCTGCGCACCGAGCTCCGAAACCCAGCCCGGTACATGAGCATCCTCGAAGCAGTCGCACTGGGCCATACGACACCGAACGAGATCTCCGGCGCAACGGGGATCGATTCGGGACCGCTCTCGAAGTACCTACAGACACTTCGCCGACTACGGCTCATCAAACGAGATGTCCCAGTCACGGCCTCGGGGAAGAAGTCAAAGCGGTCACGGTATCGGGTTGCAGACGAGTTCCTTCGGTTCTGGTTTCGGTACGTCGAGCCGCATCGATCTAGTATCGAGGAAGCACCAGAGATCGTGTACGACGGGACGATTGAGCCGGACCTCCCAACGCACGTCGCAACCACGTTCGAGGACGTGTGCCAAGAAACCGTTTGGGAAGGGATTCGACGCGGCACATTCGACCCGTACTCGGAAGTCGGTCGCTGGTGGTACGGAGAGGAAGAGATCGATATTGTCGGGCTGGCACCGAACGACGACCGAGTCCTCCTCGCCGAATGTAAGTGGACGACAGATCCGGTTGGGGAAGACCTCGTCGAGAGTCTGCGAGCGAAGGCGGAGCACGTCCGATGGGGACCACCGGATCGAGACGAACAATTCGCCCTGTTCTCGAAAAGCGGGTTCGTCGACGGACTCGAAGCGCAACTCGACGACTCGTGGTCCTTGTTTACCGTAGCGGACATCAACGACCTTCTCACGCCGTCCTGAGCACTCCGACACCAATTCTAGGGAATGTATATACGACGAAGATTCAATAAATAAAAACATCAAATGGCTGTTCTGGACGATATCTCCGGATTCGAGTTCGAGGACGTGATGGAAGACGTTTTCCGAAATCTTGGTTACGAGAACGTTCGACAAGCAGAACGGACGGCTGACGAGGGGCGCGACATCCTCATGGAGGAGGTCGTGGACGGGACTCGCCGCGGCATTGTCGTCGAGTGTAAGCACACAGGGACTGTTGGGCGACCGGTGGTGCAGAAACTTCACTCAGCGATTGCGACCTTCGAGTTCGACGGGCCGAAGCGTGGGATGGTAGTCACGACTGGTCGGTTCACTAATCCGGCAATCGAGTATACTCAGCGACTCCAGCGGAATGATGACCCGTATCCGATTGAACTCATTGATGGTGAAGACCTTCGTGAGATCGCTGACGAAATCGGGCTTGATCTCTACAACGGTCGAATCGAAATCCTGTGCGACGAAACACTCCGACCATATGACCCAGCGACGTCGGTGACTGCGCCTGTCAAAGAAGCGTTCCAGAACATCGACAACATCGAGCCATCGAAGCTTCCCGCGCCGTATTCCAAAGTCACGTTCCGACCAGTCGTCGCTGTGACAGCGGATACGAACGCAGTCTTTGAAACGTCGGTTGGCGTGGTTCACCAGGTTAACGAACGGTCTCGGTTCGTTGTCCACGCTGACCGTGGACACCCTCAAGCTGCGTCTGGTGACGTCTCAAATCTGGTGTTGGAGAACCTCCACGCGACTGTTAATCTCGACGCGGACCAGTTCGAGAGTTTGTTCGATGCAATTGATGAGCGGCGGTTCGGGCAAACCCAGACCGAATACAAAGACTGGGCCGTTGACCGTCTCAAAGACCATCACACGACGACCGTCTCCTATACCGGAGACAACAACGTCACGTACACGAAAACGTGTGAACCGAATTGGTCCGACATCTCGGTACAGTCAATTGAACCGGTGTACCTGCCGCAGGTTCGGCACACGACTGACCTACAGAAGTACTCGTATCCGTACGAGTATTTCGCGGCAGGACCATCACGCGTAACGAGCGAGGACGGAATCCACCAGTGCGTCCACTGCGACACAGCTGGCACCGACAACACCTACACGTACTGTACGAACTGCGGGAGTATCAACTGTGACTCGCACATCAAAACCGAGCGACTGGAGGAAACCCCGGTCTGTACCGGGTGCGCGGTGACCGAGCGCTTCGCCTTCAAAACGAAGTATTTCTACGACGAGGCGAACCGAGACACGTTCCGCGAACAGTACGCATCAATGCCGTTCTACGAGAAAGCGATGGAAAACACGCCGCTCGTCGTCGGTGCAGCCGTACTCGTCATAATCGTACTTCTTGGACTGCTGGCTAGCGTTGGCGGGCTTTGACGACCCATCTAATTGGCACGTTCTGAGTGGTATGGAATAGTTCTCGTGGGTCTGTTAAAATCGGAGTCTTCAGACACAATCTCGTCTGAAACAGCGGGTCGCTGAAGAGTGGAAATTGCTTAGTCGTCATTGTGGGCTACAGGACTGCGATTGCCGTGGATGCCAGGGGTACCATCCTCGAAGGGTGAGGAGAATGATCGAAACTCCCGTTACTACAGCCGTATAACTGACGACACCCTATGCCTTCGGACACACAGGACGCCGATATCGATCTCACCCCGGGGAGTCCGAAATCAGATATCGTAGCGGTCCTCTACGGCAACCCGGACGATAGGTTCAGCGTCGACGATATTCGAGAGCGGCTCGATATCCCACAGGGGGAGATCACAACGACTCTCACTCAACTCACCAACGGTGGACTGATCGGGGGTGCCGGGGACAAGTATTACCACGCGCTTGATCAGCGAGATGACCTCCGGCGCTACGTTGCGAGTCTCAGCCAGCTAGAGATGATGTTCGGCGACAAAAACTACGACGAGCATACCACCATAGACGACTCATTGGAAGAGATTGACGAAGACGAGCTTGACGCTGAGCTCGCCGAGTTAGAAGCCGAACTCGACAAAGAATAAGCTTGAACAAGGGGGTTCAATCAAATCCGGTTCCGAGTCACTCAACGGTTCATCGGTGCCGGTCATACTTGTTCGTAGAGACCGCGTTGACCTGGGGTCGCAATTCAACGAGGGCTCTGCTATACCCTTTGCAGGATCGTATAGTTGATTCCGAAGGAAGGTCTGGCTTGCTTCAGTTCAGACGGGTGCTCGTTAGGTCTCAGCTGCGGCGTACCGGGATTACGAATAATTCATTCACGAAACTGCGCCGGTTCCCTGACGCGCGCGGTGCCCCCCTTGATGCATCGTCTGTACAGGCGCGTTTTGGTTGGATGACTGCCATTATCGGCGGTATGGTCGTGCTGTCAGCCGGGTGGGCGTGCTGTCAGTCTGAATTCGCCGTTTGACGCCCTGTGCCCGCCGGAATCGCTGACTAACGTTTATACATGACCACGGGTTTTGCTGGTGTGCATGCAGCAAGTGATCGACCGAAAACTGTACGATACAGACCAAGCCGAACAGATCGCCCGGTACGCGCCGCTCACCGACAGGGGCGATTTCAACTACCTGATCGAAACCCTGTACAAGACCACTGACGGCGAGCACTTCCTTCACGGCGAGGGGGGCGCAGCCACGAAATGGGCAGAGAAAATCAGTAATCAGCGCACGCCCAGCGAAGAGATCCAGCCGTTGACCGACGACGAAGCGCTGGACTGGTGTGAGGAGCGATCAATTGATGGCGGAATCGTCGTCGAAGAATTCAGTCACCTGATCGAAACGTAGCTCCAGGAGCCGCCTCGGAAACCCACCACCCGGTAGGTGGGTGGCGTACTTCGGATCATTCCCGAAGCGAGGCTTATGCCAGAATCCGGGCATGTCAATCGCCTTCATCCACGAGGAGTGAGGTGCGACACCCGCACGTACCATTCGACCCCCGAACCATCCGTGGGATCGAGCGGTGAGAAAGACGAATCACTGATCACGCCGAGCGGGTTAGAAGCCCGTCGACGTGAGCAAATAGGGGAGGTCATCGAACAGCTCGCCGACGACGACCACGACTACCCCCCGCCGTTCTCCGAACCAGAACTCTATCGAACAGCCGCAGACATTGGGATTCCAGTCTGGGAACCGGAGGTGAAGGAGCGATTCACTGCCCGGATACTTGACCAGCTCAACTACGAGCGGGATCCAGTCGCCCAAGCGTTCGTACCGGTAGTCGGAGAGACCTTGATCGAGGCCATCAAAACTGCCGCCGAGACCGTCGTTCCAGCTCTGAATTCAGAGCTACCACAGTCGCTTCGGAGACGGCTCGAAGACTGGTGTGAGTTACACGGATTCGATACACTGGAACACACAGCCGTACAGACGATTATCGCACGCCAAACACTCCTGAGTGTCCTCCTGCAGGCGGCACTCTACGAACGACAGCGGAAGCAGCACGCGTGGCCACGGTTCGATACTGATCCGCAGACTGCGCTCGGCCAACTCAAGAAGCAAACTGGATACACCGGATTCGAAGCGTGTGTCCTTGATGACGTTGTACAGCTATTCGAGGCGACGGATCTGGAAGCGGTACTCGGCGAACGTCACAGAGTGTTGTATTCGAGCCAGCCCGCAGAGGCCATCGGAAGCCTCTACGAAGCGCTACTCCCAAGCGAGTACCGCAGGACGATCGGTCAACACAGAACCCCACCAGAGATCGGGAATCTAATGCAGACGTGGGCGACCAGCGGCGGAGATACTGTCCTCGATCCGGGAATGGGTGCCGGCGGCTTGTCGACGCCGTTCCATCCACGGTGGGACGTGAGTACTGACCCAGGAGACGTCACGGGGATTGATCGGAGCCCTATCGCCGCCCGTCTGGGCATCACAGCGCAGACACTGGCTCGACAAGCTACGACAGCCCAACTGACCGACTTCCTCGATCTCACCCCGGAAGAGCTGGATCACGACGTGGACGCGGTGGTGTGTAATCCGCCGTATACCCGGTATCAGGAACTCCCCACAGAGTACAGAACCGAACGCAACGCCCAAGCCGAAGACCGAACAGGACTGGAGATTCCCGGTACCTCGCCGCTGTATGCGTATTTCCTATACCACTTGCGGCAGTTCCTCGACCCCGGGGATCGGGCGGCGGTCATCGTCCCACACGCCTTCCTGGCTCGGGACTACGGAACGCCACTCAAGCGATTTCTGCTGCAGGAGTTCCACGTGAAAGCGCTCCTACGGTCTGATCCAAACACCGAGTCGGCATTCGAGAACGCGCAGACGACCGAGCTGATCCTGTTTCTCGAAGCACGGAGTGAGCGTGAGGAGACGGGCGCGACGCGGTTCATTCACGTCGACGAGAAGCAGGATGTCCCGAGCCTCGTCGACGCGGTCCGAAACGGTGGGCAAGGGGAAACGGACTGGGGAGCCATTCACAGCGTTGAACAGGTGGACTTAGATCCCGAGCAAAAGTGGGATCGCTTGTTCGATCCGATTGACGTCGAAACGTCCCCTCGTCTCACGCCGCTCTCGGAACTCGCGGACGTTCGGCGCGGGTTACAAACTGGCGAGAACGATTTCTTTTGCCCCACACAGCAGACCGTCGACGCGTGGGGAATCGAGCCGCGATTCCTCGCACGGATGGTTCCGAAGCCGGAGTACGTTGAGGGGTACGATGTTCGTTCAGAGGACTGGGAACACCACCGTGATAACGACCGGCCTACCTGGCTGCTATACCATACCGATCCCGTCAATAGTGTGCCTGCAACGAACTACGATGACGACGCTGGCCGCGCGGAGTGGAGTGAAGATGCAACAACGGAAGAACCAGCGTTCTCGGCAGTGGAGTATCTACGGCACGGCCTACCCGAGCACGAAACCCTTTCGACACGGACAACTGTCCACCGTCGAGAGCCCTGGTACTGTGTTGAGCGCGGTGATGTTGCGCCGATACTGATACCATCGATGAGCCGGTCGGGCATCCGCTTCCTGCTCAACGAAACCAACGCGCGACACTTGAACAGTTATTATGGGGTCTACCCTGACCCGGCGATTGGGCGGACCGGAAAGAAAGCGCTCCTAGCGTATCTGAACTCCACCTTCGTTGACAAGATCGTCTCCCGAGAGCAACACACGTTATCAGACGGACTAAAGAAAATCGAACCGGGAGACGCGAAAGACATCCCGGTCATCGATCCGCGAGAGTTCCCTGACACTGTCGTCTCCACGCTCGCCGACTCCTTCGACGACCTTCGGGAAGCCGCACGAGATAACGAGGACGAGGAACCTATCATCAGTCGAATCGATTCAGTACTCGAACGGGAATTGTAGCAGGCATCCTCTATTCTGTGGCTCACATCACTCCATACTGAGACTTCAACGACTCATACTCGGCCGGGTCTGGAAGCATTGTCCCACGGCTCTCTCGTTGTTCAGCCCCATCTTCGAGAAACGCATACATATCCGAGACGGTGGATTCCAAACCATACCACGGTGCAGTATTGCGCAGGTCTTGTTCGTCGATATCCGCATGTTCGATGAGGAGAAGCGCGTAGCTCACTCGCCTTGATCCGGTATCGGCTACGAGACTGTGACAGGCGACCTGGGCAGGTGAGAGGTTCTCGCCCGGTGCGTACCAGAAGGCGGGTTCACCTGCCAGGAAGAACTGGAGGTCGTATGCTGCGAACCGTGCTAGGCCAGTCATCTCCCATTCGTCAGCGACCTGTAATGCAGTAGTGTCGTCTGGGTCGTGGACGTGGATGAGCGCTCGGTCCGGATCAAACCACTCGACTGTAGCGCTTGGTGCGAGATGCCGGGCCCGGTAGCGGTGCTCGTGAAGAATAACAGCTTCTGCGAAGTTGTGTAACGGTTGTAGGTCAGGAACGAGCGCGTACTCTGGGCCGGATGGAAAGAGCATCGCTCGATATTTCAACGCATCCAGCGCGTTGTGGACTGCCTGTCGGGTGATCCCCAGCCTGTCTGCGATTGTTGTCACGCGCCGAGGTTCACCCAGAAACCAGCAGATACGTAGTGTCGCTGGTGAGAGCAGGTCGGACCAGTCAACGTGCCCTAGTTTAGAGAGTAGGTTTCGGTACGCTTCGATCACGGGATGGCCAGTAACGCGCAGAAGTCGCTGATTATGATGGCCCCTGGATTCACCGAGGAGTCCTGCGGTGAGTAGCTCGTCGGCCGTCCGGTAGATCTGCGAAGTGCTAAGTCCGGTTTCGTCGACGAGCTCGTGGACTGTCGCTTCACACCCATCGTGAAGGGCGTCGATGAGAGCAATTCCTGCGTTCGTGAGCACTTTCGTAAAGTAAAATAGTGAATCACTAATAAGTGATACTAAAATTGTCTTTACATATCAGTTCAATCACCAGTTAGGCCGAAGAGCTGGTGATGGTTTTCAAGCCACTCGATCTCGTGGTACGTCACGTCATCCTGGATATCGTATTCCAGCGGTAGTGGATTGGAGATCCGGTTCGTGTAGATGAGGTTGATCTCGATACAGGGTCCATGCCCGGAGACGCAATCAAATCCTTCATCACTGGGTGATACGACGCTGAACCACCGGATTTGGAACCCGAAATGGTCACAGACATCTCTGACGACTGCGGCATCGCAATAGGGCGTATGAACCCACAGCTCCCCGCCAGCGTATGCCCCATCCTTGACGCACCATATCTCATCAAGCGATCGAAGGAACTCCGCTGCGCGATTGTAGTGCGCTTCAGTTAGGCGCTCCCACCAGTAGTATCGCTCAACCTGATCGACGAGCTGCTGGAGGCAGTCACCACACACATCGTACTCGGTCTCTCCGAGACAGACATTGTGGAGTTCGTCATAGTGTGTGGTGTCGCACGCATCGCACGCCGAGGAGGCGTTCTCCCCAAGACGCTGAGGAGACGCGTCACTACACTCTGTCCGGTCAGACGTACTTGCGTCGGTATTCTCGGTCATTGGTCTCTAACCGAGAACCATCAGTCACGTACTGTGACTGGGTTCCCGGCTAGAACCCGCCCAACAGTGAACCAAGCATCTGTGTTTACTGACGTCGATTTGTTGTAAATATTTTCTGTGGGATCCACCATATGACACTTGCCGGATGACGTGGAGCAGGATTGGACGAGGTCCGTGACTGTGGTTACCATACCCTGACTAATTTTAATACAATTGCCACGATAATCCGTAACTGACGTCCGATACGAACCTCGTAAACGGAGAATTCCGCAACATGGTCGATACTCGCTTCAAACCGCGGCGTGCTCGTTCTCGTTTAGCCGCGGGTCGCGTGTTCGGCGAGTACCTACAAGACCAGCGTACGGAGGGACCGGACGAGAATCGTCGGGCCTGCGTCGCCATCGAATACGAGAGTACGACGCACTCCGGCGATCTCCGGACACCCTCACCCGCATAACCCGGCTCCCACGCGGACTACCCGTCAGGGGCTGGGGAACACGGGGTTGCCGCCTGCTTTCGTCTAGTACTCGCTTGGCTCACAGCCACGGACGAGTACGGCGATTGAGGCTCGCGGCAGTTTGGTCTGCGTTCGTTCCTGACTGTGGGACGAACGAGCGATTCTGTGCGTGCTGAACGCATGAAGAGTCGCTGGTACGCTTTCCCGCAGCGATAGCTGCGGCTACGTCGAGCCCCGGAGTCTCCGCTGGCGAGGGACGCCGGACTTTGAATCCGGAGGTCGCCGGTTCGATTCCGGCCGGGGCGACATGCCGACGTGGTGTAATCCGGCGAGCATACGACCCTGTCACGGCCGTGATCCGGGTTCAAATCCCGGCGTCGGCGTGGATGCGTGGCGTGGCCACGTGGGGATACCCATCGAGGTAGGCAGCCCGTTGGTGCGATCAGCTGGATCGTTCCTACGATGCTGGGCCCAGCAGGGTCTGCAACCTACATGAGCCGGTGTGGTATTCCCGGGAGCACCCGAAGTACGCCCCCGCGATGAGACGCGCAACCACGACTACTCGGTCGCGGTTGCGCAGTTGGAAAGTCGTACAGATAGATAATCAACTGCCGAACGCTCGGCAGTCCCGTGAGCCGATGGTCCAGCGGACGACGATCTGTGCCTTGGGCGCACAGGACCGAGGTTCGAATCCTCGTCGGCTCAGTATGCCGCGACTGGGTATTGGGGAACCCAGCGGCCTGCTACGCCGTGGCCGTCTACTATCGGTCTCCCGGTTCGAATCCGGGTCGCGGCGTCATGACAACGAATGTCTGCCCCGCCTGCGAGGAGGAAGCGTTCCGCCACGTCCCGCTCGGTGAAACAACGTCTATCGACACGATTGGAAGCGTGAGAATCTGCGTCACCGGCGACGGCGCGTACTTCCACGGAACGAGGTGACCGGCATCCATCCCTGCCGTGACTGGGTGCTGGTGAGCGCATTCGCCTCGATAGTGAGGGTCAGAAGCTGAGCAATGCGCGTCTTCCGGTGTCCCAGTGAGAAACGCGAGGCGGGCTCGTCGGAGCAAGCTTCGACGGTGATGGTGAGACATGCGGATAGGCGACCGCGCTCGGCTTGAAACCGAGAGCCGCGAGGCTTCGGAGTTCGACTCTCCGTCTCACCGTTGGCGGGATTTCCCTAGCTTGGTCAAGGGACTGCGTTGGAACCGCAGCGTCCGCGAGGACACGAGTGTTCAAATCGCTCTCCCGCCGCTGCGTTCCGAAGTGATTCGCAGAGTCGTTGACGATTCTCGAATTGCGCCGCCATGCCAGAGTGGTCAAACGGACACGGTCAAGGACCGTGTGGGTAGTCCTTCCCAGGTTCGAATCCTGGTGGCGGCATCCGGCCATCGTGCCGGTAAACAATTCCCGCTTCAACGTTACGTCGCCGTACTCAAGTGGTCAACGGGGAGCGGTTCAGACTCGCTGGCGTAGGTCCTTCCGAGGTTCGAATCCTCGCGGCGACATTTCTCCCTGTGGTCTAGCGGTCACGACGCCTCCCTGTAGAGGAGGAGACGCACGTTCGAGTCGTGCCGGGGAGACTGCGGGACGGTGGAAGAGCTTGGCATTCACTCACTCTCGCCGAGTTTTCACCGGAGACCCGGTGCGACGGTGAGAGTTCCTTCATCTCACTTGTAACGAGAACACGTAGGTTCGAATCCTGCCCGTCCCACTGGCCGATGATCCTTCCCAGGTGAGGCCAACGCGCTCCAGTGGAGTAGTGGTCAAACTCACGGCCCTCTCACGGCCGAACCCCTGGTTCGAATCCGGGCTGGAGCATCCTCCAATAGTCCGAGACCTCTCACTTCCAGCCGACTAGACTGAGAGACGGACAGCTGTGGAGGAATGAGAGATACCCAAGAGTGAGTTCCGAATTGTGGTGATGCGGGATAGGGTAACGGCAGTCCACGGGGCTCATATCCCCGATGTCCAGGTTCGACTCCTGGTCCCGCAATGGAGGACAACAATGGGGCTATTCGATACAGTCGAACTCTACAACGACGTCCACCTGCCGGAGTACCCCGATGGGGTCACTCCTGCCGAGGACGTCGACTGGCAGACGAAAGGTATCAACCGCCCAAGCATGACGACATTCCGGATTACGGCGGACGGTCAGCTCCTTGAAGAGGAGTGGCACACGGAAGACGTGCCGCCCGAGGACCGACCATACGCGGACCGTGATGATGTCGAGGAGGGTGACTTCCTCTACATGGCCGGCTGTCGCAATAGAGTGCACGACGGCTGGATCGAGCGGGACGACTACCACGGTCGGTTCGAGATCACCCACTCCTTCGAATCACCCGACGCACTGGTTACGTACCAGGTGACGTTCACGCACGGGCAACTCGAAGGCTTCGAACGGCTGCGTTGACCCGTGGTTGGCCGCCGTAAATCGGCACCGCATCCGACGAATAGCAGCGCTCCCGGAGTCTCCGTTGGCGAGAGACGCCAGCCTTTCAAGCTGGAGGTCGGGGGTTCGATTCCCCTCGGGAGCACTCGGGGCTGACAGTGACAGACCCCCCGTGTCGTACCATTGAATAGATTGCAGGCGCTAAGATGGGAACGCGGGTCAGCGACGCTGTCACTGTCAGTTCCCCATGCGTGTGGTCGTCGAGGTGGTGCGTTCCTTCAGCCTGCAAAGCATCACCGGGAGTCATAGCCCGTCGCACCGTCAGTTTCCCGACCGCACGTGGCGACCGTCGAGTCGGGGTGTTGCTTCGCCAGGAACTCGCAGGTTCAAATCCTGTCGGTGGCACCATCCATCGAGAACATCCCGGACAAAGAGAGCACGAGGGTGCTCTCGACACCGGTCCCGCCCCGACAGTTTTCCGGTCGCCATCACTCATCTCGTGGCCGCCGAGTTGGAGTCATCCTTCGCCTCAGGAGCCGGAAGTCCGGGTTCGAATCCCGGCGGTGGAATCCCACTGTTCCACCGTAGTGTAACCAGGTAGCACGCTGTTCCGGCTCCAGCAGTTTTTCGGCCACGTCCTTGTCTCCGTAGCTCAGGCAGGACAGAGCACTGGCCTTCGAAGCCGGGTGTCGCACGTTCAAATCGTGCCGGAGACGTCCAGCCGAACGAAGTGAGGCTGGGCTCGGGAGACGTCTTCTCCCGGCGTTCGCTGCTTGCACTCCGTGTGAGCAGCACCAAAATCGGAGCCGTCTGTTCCGGCTCCGAGTGATAGTATGGAGTTCAACAAGCCAAAGCAAACGGTCGCGGAGGCGACGCGAACCACCAACTACGAGGGTGGAGAAGCGTTCGAGCCTGCCGACCCTCGACTCGCACTGTACAAGCGCACGATCAACCAGCTGCTGGAGGGGTCATTCTACGAGACGGATGACGAGCAACTCGCTGCTGTCGTCCGACGATTCGACGCCGCGGCAGACGAGGACCCGGAGTTCGTCCTCAAACTCGCCGCGTACGCGCGACAGGAACTCTACCTTCGAGACATTCCACAGGTGCTGCTCGTGCTGGCAGCCAACAACGACTGGTTCAAGGACGACTCCCCCGAGTCGCTCATCCGAGAGTGGGCACCGTCGATCATCCAGCGAATGGACGAGACGGCAACGGCGCTTGCTATCCACGATCAGTTGGTCGGCGGGACTGCCCCGTGGCCGCTTCGACGCGGCATCGAAGACGCGCTCGTCTCGATGGCCGACGCCTACACGCTGGGCAAGTACGAGCTGTCGCGGCGTGAGGTGACGCTGCACGACGTGTTCAATCGCGTCCACCCCAAGCCGGTCGACGCCGACCAAGAGGCCCTGTTCGAACGGTTCATGCGCGGCGACCTGGATGACTATTCCGATGTCGAACCTCTGCCGTCGCCCAACACGTGGGAGACGGTCATCTCCGAGCGCGGCAACACCAGGGACGCCTGGGAGACGCTCATCGAGAGCGAGGAGTACTCACTGCCGATCTTCGCGTCGATTCGAAACCTCCGGAACATGCTCGAAGCCGGCGTCGACGAGGACACCATCGTTGAACACCTCGACCTAGAGGCGGTGCGGCACGCGCCGCTGTACCCGTTCCGGTACTACCAAGCGTATACCGCGCTCCAGAATGCGGACGTCCAAGCACCCGAAGTCGAGCGGTGGCTGGAGGACGCAATCGATGTCGCTGTTGAGACGGTTCCTGACGGACTCGGAGACACGTTCGTCGCCGTGGACCTCTCGGGGTCGATGGACATGGCGCTGTCCAGTAACAGCACGCTCCGGCTGAAGGAGATCGGTGCGTTGTTCGGTGCGATTCTGGCCGAGCAAGGTGCCGAAATCGGCGGGTTCGGTGATGACTTCCAGACCGTTCCGATGCACGTGGACACGCCAGTACTGCAGCGTCAAGATGCGGTGCTGGCCATCGACGAGGAGGTCGGGAACTCGACGAACGGCTGGAAGGCGTTGAAGTATCTCCGCGACCGGGGAGAACCCGTTGAGCGAGTCGTCGTCTTCACCGACATGCAGATCTGGGACAGCACGCCATTCACGGCGCGCGATACCCAGACGGTCAAGGCAGCGTTCGATGCGTATCGGGATGAAGTCTCGTCGGACACCGCGCTGTATCTCGTCGATCTTGCGTCCTATGGCGACCTCGTGACACCGGAAGGATACGAGAACGTCTACAACGTCTCCGGTTGGTCGGAGAACGTCCTCTCGTTCATCGAACACGCCGAAAACCCGAAGCAGGTCATCGATGAGATCAACGCATTCGAGCCTGCATAGCGTCGTCTTCTCATCTTTCTTCGTCACGCGCGAGTAGTGTAGTTCGGTAGCACGCGGTCGTGCCACGACCGAGACGGGCGTTCGAATCGTCCCTCGCGCACTCGGAGCGCAGCTCGTGGAGCAGACAGTCCGAGCGACGCTCTTCAGCAGAGGTGACATTATGGCAATCTCCAGTGACAACGACCCCGAACCGACGACGACTGCTGTCGTCACGATCCGTATCCCATGTGGCGCAGACAGCGATCTCGTCACCGATGCCGAGAAGCGTCTCTCGCGGGCCGAGAACGCCGATACCGTCACGGTTGACGAGATGCACGGTATTGCTCCGAAGCTTTCGGCAACGGCCATCACCGTCGGCATCACTCTTCGCTGGACCACGACGATGACTGAGACGGAGGTGAGGAGACGGCTCGCCGAGGTTCCCGGCCTTGAGTCAATTGAGCGGATCGGATGAGTTGACTCGGACACCGCCCTTCCCGACGATTTATGCGGTCACCTGCTGACGAACATCTATGGGCGGTATCGAGCTCCGGAATGGAACGCTCGTCGTCGAACGCGAGCCGAATCAGCTCGACGAGTTGGCGATCAGATTCTCCGAGATTCTCGGGCAGTTCGACATCGAGCACGTCTACATAGCGGGGTACGTCTCTATTCTCGCTGGCCGGGCACGGTCTACCGAAGACGTCGACGTCCTTATCGAACGGATCGACGAGGAGACTGCAGACGAACTCGCGGAGACACTCGACGAAGAGGGTTTCTGGGGACCGGCGATGCCGCTCTCTTCGATGCACGAGATGCTCGATAACGGCGACAATATCTGGGTCGCTCCAGAGGACCAGATTACACCGCATCTCGAAGTGAAGTTCGCGCGTGACGAGTTCGACCGCGCGTCCATGGAAAACGCGATCACGGCCAGAATTGGTGACGAAGCGATTTCGATTGGACCGTTAGAACTCCAGATCGCATACAAACTCCATCTCAGCGCACAGAAGGACATCGAGGATGCGGTCCACCTCTACACGCTCTTCGAGGAAAGTCTTAGTGTGCCCCGCCTCGAAGAGTGGGTAACGCGACTCGACGTCGAAGACGAATATGAGCGACTCAAACACGCGTGAACATCTCAACGCCAAGCACGAACGCAACCGTGAGCAGCGCATAGAGGGCATCAAGCGGTGGGTCGAATACATCAAATCAGAGCCACCGGAGACGTGGGGGCCGCAGCAGAATGCGGTCGTCAACGACCAACTTGATGCGGCCCAAAGCGTGCAGACTTCGGCGTCCCACCAGCAACACGTAAAGGACGTGGCGGCCGAGATTATCGAAGCGAGCAGTGAGTCCGACGCTGAATCGAAGTAGCCGAGTCACTCGCAGCATTACCCGAATAGGAATATGTTGGCGCGTCTACTGAGCGAATTCCGTTAGACAATACTCCGACTAGCCTACACCATCAGGTGAGTGCTCACTCACGTACCTGCGTATGTACGTGAGTACGTACATAGGCACGTACCTGAGGCGAAGGTAGATTTTAGGAGGGGAGTCACTTTGTCGACGGCATGTTTCGACGGTCGTTCCTCAACGCTCTCTCAGCAGTACCGGTACTCCCACAGATCCTCGACCGGCCCAATATAGATCAGCGGCCAGCTGTTCCATCCGAAGGCAGTCTCATGTTCTGGTTCCACTTCTACGGGGCGATCCGACGCGACCGACCCATGAGTACTGAACGAGCACGAAAACAGGTAGTGAAGGAGTTGAATCTCCAGAACCTCACCAACGACGAAGCCGTCCGGCTCTTAGAGCTAGCGAACGACGGCGTGTACGACACCGAGGATATGCCCGGACGATGGAGCAGTGTCTTCGAGGAGATGGAGGAAAACTTCTCTCGTGAGATCTCGTTCCAGACGAGTGACCGCGAGATATGACCAAAGCCCCTACTGGAGTCCCGAGGAGTACCTCCTATCGGTCACGGGATATTTCTATCAGTATCTATAGATGTGACTGTGGAAAAGTGGTGGAGCCCAAGACAAGGTCGTCTTGGGCTTTAGGGTATCGTGTGAGAGCCAAGGGCCGGATTTGAACCGGCGGGGGTTCCGCTCTGCAGGCGGATGCGTTGGGCCGAACTCTGCCACCTTGGCGCACCTCGGAGTAACGCGGTTCCGCGCTTAAGCCTAGCGGTCTGGCACGCCTCGGCGTCAATCGGGGGGCGTCACCCTCAACGTAGCATCAAACTGGCGACGAGCATCGCCTCGCTTGTCGACGGCAAAAGGTGCCGGCGATGGAGGTGGCCGGCGCACTCGCTCGCGGGACGATGACAGGCCGAGACCCGGCGCGGCCGCTCTCGGCCCACGAATCCGCGCCGAGAGCAACCGCTCTCGGCAGTACTGAAGTCTGAGTATGAATGGGAGGCGGCGAACCGACGTTTCCAGAGGGTCGCCCACTCCAGTACTTGCCGACACGCAGACGGGCTTAACTTCCGTGTTCGGGATGGGTACGGGTGTCGCCCCGCCGCTCTGGCCGCCTTAACGTCCACACACGGACTCGAACCGTGTCTTCCAGTCGATCAACCCGATCGACCGGACCACACCTGTGGTGGATGGTCTTCCCACCAGTATGTACGTGCAATCCAGATACCGCCTGAACTCGGCTCGACCGATCGGTCGAATCCGATTATGACTGTGGCTTGGACTGTTAGTGCTCGCGGGCTCAACGTCTCGTTGCCTCGACGCGTACACCCCGAGTCTATCTACCGCCTCTTCTAGGCGGGTCCTCTGCGGCGCCTCGTTTCCAGGTGGGTTTCGAGCTTAGATGCGTTCAGCTCTTACCCCGCGGTGCGTAGCTGCCCGGCAACTGCCCTCTCGGACAACCGGTACACCAGTGGCACCCAGTCATAGTTCCTCTCGTACTATATGACCGTTCCCGTCAGGCACCTTACACCCCCAATAGATAGCAGCCGACCTGTCTCACGACGGTCTAAACCCAGCTCACGACCTCCTTTAATAGGCGAA
>ENA-ORDC01001026-ORDC01001026.1-marine-metagenome-genome-assembly--contig:-NODE-1026-length-22802-cov-6.677668_pt1 | contig 22802 bp, 17 predicted proteins | sample MGYA00237783_ERZ508515 | MGnify/ENA primary metagenome ERZ508515 (study PRJEB26186, sample SAMN06268792) | marine metagenome | isolation source: Eden Landing Ponds, San Francisco, CA, USA | place... | reverse complement strand
CCCGCTTCGCCTGCGAGGCCTACGTCCGCTTCGTCGCCGAGCGGCCGCTGCTGGAGGCGGTCGCCTCCTCGCTGACCGAGCTGTTCGCGCCGACCATCATCTCCGAGCGCGTCGCCGGCATGCTGGCGAACTACGACTTCGTCTCCGAGGACACGCTGGCCTACTTCAACGCCCGCCTGACCCAGGCGCCGCGCGACAGCGCCTTCGCGCTGGATTACGTCAAGGAACACGCGGCGACGCCGGAGCAGCAGCAGGCGGTGCTGGACGCGCTGCGCTTCAAGTGCGACGTGCTGTGGGCGATGCTGGACGCGCTGCACCACGCCTACGTCGAGCCGGGCCACATCCCGCCGGGTGCGTTCGACCCGGGCACGTTCGACCCGACCGGGGGCGACGGGCGGTCCTTCGACACGGCCCGTCGGGCCGGCTCAGGATGAGCGCCGGGCTGGACGACGCGGGCGTGCCGCGGCTGGGCCGCGGGGTCCGGCTGAAGCACGACCGGGCGCGCGGCCAGTGGGTGCTGCTGGCGCCGGAGCGGGTGCTGGTGCCGGACGACACCGCGCTCGAGGTGTTGCAGCGGGTCGACGGTGCGCGCACCGTAAGCGACATCGTGTCTGCGCTGGCCGCGGAGTACGACGCGCCGGCGGAGACCATCCGCGCCGACGTGCTGGCGCTGCTGCAGGACCTGTCCGAAAAGGGCTTCGTGACCGCATGAGCGCACCGCAACCGCCGATGGGCCTGCTGGCCGAGCTGTCGCACCGCTGTCCGCTCGCCTGCCCGTACTGTTCCAACCCGCTGGAGCTGGAGCGCCCGCGCGGCGAGCTGACCGCCGAGGAATGGCTGCGGGTGATCGACGAGGCGGCCGAGCTCGGCGTGCTGCAGATCCACTTCTCCGGCGGCGAGCCCACGCTGCGCCGCGACCTGGAGCAACTGATCGCACGCGCCCGCGAGCAGGAGGTCTATTCCAACCTGATCACCGCCGGGGTGCTGCTGGACCGCGCCCGCATCGACGCGCTGGCGGCGGCCGGGCTGGAGCACGTGCAGCTGTCGATCCAGGACAGCCGGGCCGCCAGCGCCGACACCATCGGCGGCTACAAGGGCGGCCACGCGCGCAAGCTGGAGGTCGCCCGCATGGTGCGCGCGGCCGGCCTGCCGCTGACCATCAACGCGGTGGTGCACCGGCAGAACCTCGACCACCTGGAGGAGATCGTCGAGCTGGCGGTCGAGCTCGACGCCGTGCGACTGGAGGTGGCGCACACCCAGTACTACGGCTGGGCCTACGCCAACCGCGCCGCGCTGATGCCGAGCCGCGAGCAGGTCGAGCACGCCAACGCCGTGGTCGCCGCCGCCAAGGAGCGCCTGAAGGGCGTGCTGACGATCGACTACGTGGTGCCGGACTACTACGCCAAGCGGCCGAAGGCCTGCATGGGCGGCTGGGGCCGGCAGTTCCTCAACGTCACCCCGACCGGCAAGGTGCTGCCGTGTCACGCCGCCGAGAGCATCACCGACATGACCTTCGAGACGGTGCGCGAGCGCCCGCTGGCGGCGATCTGGGAGGACGGCCCGGCGTTCGAGCGCTTCCGCGGCACCGCCTGGATGCCGGAGCCCTGCCGCTCCTGCGAGCGCCGCGAGATCGACTTCGGCGGCTGCCGCTGCCAGGCTTTCGCGCTGACCGGCGACGCCGCCGCCACCGACCCCGCCTGCGGCAAGTCACCCGAGCACGCCAGCATGGTTGGCCTGGCGGAAACCGAATCCGCCGCCGATACGCGCGACTTCGTCTACCGCACCATGGGCCGCAAGGAACGCGCCGGCCGCGTCGACTAGGCCCGCCTCGCCCCATACGAGGACGCACAGGCCACGCAGCACCGGCGTAGGGTGGATTCGCCGCGACAGCGGCAATCCACCATCGGTCCTGCCGCACGGCACCGCCGTCTGGTGGATTGCTTCGCGAATCCACCCTACGTCCTTCGACTCGCGCCTTGCGGCACGGGCCTACGCCCGCCGGACTCGACCTGGCCGCAAAGCTGGCATGCGGGCCGCGGGCTTCCGATTTTTTAGAACCGTTCTAAATTCTATCACTGGCGCCGGCGCGCCGACGTGTTAGGAGGGGTGCGCGCCGCCGTGCCGCGCAACCGGGGAGCCGTGCATGATCGAGACCAGCGTCTGGACGGTGTTCGTCGCCGCACTGCTGACGGCCCTGGCGACCGGGCTGGGCGCGTTGCCGTTCCTGGTGGTCCGCCACATGACCAAGCGCTGGGAGGCGATCGGCAACGCCATCGCCGCGGGGCTGATGATCGCCGCCAGCATCGGCCTGGTGAAGTCGGGGGTGGAGATCGGCGCCCTGCGCACCGTCGGCGGCATCGCGCTGGGCGCGGTGCTGATGTACCTGGGCGATAAGCTGATGCACCTGCGCGAGGACCTGACGATCGGCGAGATGACCGCTGCCGACGCGCGCAAGGCGCTGATGATCGTCGGCGTGATGACGCTGCACTCGGCCTCGGAAGGCATCGGCGTCGGCGTGTCGTTCGGCGGCGGCGAGGACCTCGGCGTGCTGATGACGGTCGCGATCGCCATCCACAACGTGCCCGAGGGCCTGGCGATCAGCCTGGTGCTGGTGCCGCGCGGCGTCTCGGTGCTGATGGCCGGCTGGTGGAGCGTGTTCTCCTCGCTGCCGCAGCCGCTGCTGGCGATCCCGGCGTTCCTGTTCGTGGCGCTGTTCCAGCCGGTGCTGCCGGTCGGCCTGGGCTTGGCCGCCGGGGCGATGTTCTGGATGACGCTGTCGGAGATGATCCCGGAGGCCCGTCACGAGGCCAGCGGCGCCACCGTCTGGAGCGCCGTCGCCCTGTCCATCCTCGCCATGGCCGGCCTCGGCTGGGCGGTCGGCGGGGTGTAGCCCGGGTTGGCCCGGTAGAGGGCTGCCGCCGGCAAGTGACGAAGACGGCCGTGCCGCATCGACTGCCGTGCGTTGGTCCTTCGACTCGGCCCTTCGGGCCGGCTCAGGATGAGCGGGGTCTGTGCAGGCTATCCGCTCATGCTGAGCCGCCGCGTCAGCGGCGAGTCGAAGCATCGACGCACGGCATTCGCCGCGGGCGTGGCCACGGATGACGGCCGGTCCTTCGAGTCGTCCCTGTCGGGCTGGCTCAGGATGAGCGGGACGGCGGCTATCCCCGCAGCTCGCCGCCGGTGTCGGCCTTGACCTTTTCGACGATCTTCTTCGCCACCGCGTCGATCTCCTCCTCGGTGAGGGTCTTTTCGCGCGGCTGCAGGGTGACGGCGATGGCGAGCGACTTCCGGCCGGCGCCGACCTTGTCGCCGGTGTAGACGTCGAACAGCGACACCCCGGCGATCAGCTGCTTGTCGGCGGCGCGGGCGGCGCGCAGCACCTGCTCGGCCGGCGTGTCGGCGTCGACCACGAAGGCGAAGTCGCGCTCCACCGGCTGGAACGGCGACAGCTCCAGCGCCGGCTTCAGCTTGCTCTGGGCCTTCTTGCCCTTGGGCGCCGGCACCCGGTCGAGGAACACCTCGAAGGCGGCGACCGGGCCGCGCAGGTCGAAGACCTCCAGCACGCTCGGGTGCAGCTCGCCGAAGTGCGCCAGCACCGTCTTGCCCAGCCGCAGCACGCCGGAGCGGCCCGGGTGGTACCAGCCCGGCGCGTCGGTGCTGACCTGGGCGTTGTCGGCGGGCGCGCCCACGGCGGCCAGCGCCGCCAGCGCGTCCGCCTTGGCGTCGAAGGCGTCGTGCGGGCGCTGCGCGACGGCCCAGTGGCGCGGCTGCGGCCGGCCGGCGCGCACGCCGGCGGCGACCGTCTCCTGGCCGTCCGGCTCCGGCGAGAAGTACTGCGGGCCGACCTCGAACAGGGCGCAGTCGGGGAACCCGCGGTCGGCATTGCGGCCCGCCGCATCGATCAGGTTGGCGATCGCCGCCGGGCGCATCACGTCGAGCTCGCTGGAGATCGGGTTGGCGACCTGCAGGTCGGCGCGCTGGCCGCCGAACAACCCGGCGTGCTTCGAGTTCATGAACGAGAAGGTGACCGCCTCGTTCATCGCCCGGGTGGCGAGCGCGGCGCGGGCCAGCTCGGCGCGGCGCTGGGCCGGGCTGACCGCCGGCTGCGGGATCGCCGTCAGCGGCGGCAGCGGCACCGCGGGGATCGCGTCGTAGCCGCGGATCCGCAGCACCTCCTCGACCAGGCAGGCCTCGCCCTCGACGTCGTGGCGCCAGCTCGGCACCGTCGCCCGGATCGTCTCGCCCCCCGTTCCGGTCTCGAACCCGAGCGCCTGCAGGATGCGCGCGGCCTCCTCGGCGCCGACCTCGAGACCGCCCAGCTCGCCAAGGCGCGCCGGGCGCAGCTGGACCTGGCGGCGTGGGCGCGGGATCTCGCCGGCGGCCGTCGTGCGGCTGGCCTCGCCGCCGCAAATCTCGGCGATCAGCCGGCTGGCGACGTGGACGCCCCAGTCGGCGCTCTCCGGGTCCAGGCCGCGCTCGAAGCGGTAGCGCGCGTCCGACAGGATGCCCAGCTTGCGGCCCGTGGCGGCGACCCGGACGGGATCGAACAGCGCCACCTCCAGGAACACCTCGCTGGTCTCGGACGTGACGCCGGAGGCCTCGCCGCCCATCAGGCCGCCGATCCCCTGCGGGCCGCGCTCGTCGGCGATCACCGTCGTGTCGCGGTCCAGCGTGTAGCTGCGCTCGTCCAGCGCCGCGATGGTCTCGCCGTCCTCGGCCAGTCGCATCGTCAGGTCGCCCTGCACCTTGGCGGCGTCGAACACGTGCAGCGGCCGGCCCAGGTCGAAGGTGACGTAGTTGGTGATGTCGACCAGCGCCGAGATCGGCCGCAGCCCGATGGCGCGCAGGCGCTGCTGCATCCAGGCCGGGCTGTCGCCGTTGGTCACGTTGCGGAAGTGCCGGCCGGCGACGTAGGGGCAGGCGTCCTGCGCGTCGGCCGGCAGGTCGCGGCGCCAGGCCAGCGGGCTGTCGTAGGTGCCCTCGACCGGCGCCAGGCGCGGGTCGTCCTTCAGCGTGCCCCAGCCGGCGGCGGCGAGATCCCGGGCGATGCCGCGCACGCCCAGGCAGTCCGCCCGGTTCGGCGTGATCGCGATGTCGATCACCGGATCGTCGAGCCCGAGCAGCTTGGCGAACGGCGTGCCCAGCGGCGCGTCGGCGGCGAGTTCGATGATTCCCTCGTGCTCGTCCGACAGCCCCATCTCGCGCTCGGAGACCAGCATGCCGTTGGATTCGACGCCGCGGATCTTGCCCGCCTTCAGCGTCATGTCGATGCCGGGCACGTAGGAGCCGACCGGGGCGAACACCCCCTTCATGCCGGTCTTCGCGTTGGGCGCGCCGCAGATCACCTGCACCTCGCTGCCGTCGCCGGGGTCGACGGTGCAGACCTTGAGCCGGTCGGCGTCGGGGTGCTGCTTCGCCTCCTTGACGTAGGCGACGGTGAAGGGCGCCAGCTCCTCCGCCTTGTTCTCGACCCCCTCGCACTCCAGGCCGAGGTTGGTCAGCGCGTCGCCGATCTCGCGCGCGCTCGCGCTCGTCTCCAGGTGATCCTTGAGCCAGGACAGCGTGAACTTCATGGCGCTACAGCCCCTTCACCGGCGAGGGGGTCTCGATCGGCAGGAAGCCGTAGTGGCGCAGCCAGCGCAGGTCGCTGTCGTAGAAGGTGCGCAGGTCGGGGATGCCGTACTTCAGCATCGCCGCGCGCTCGATCCCCAGGCCGAAGGCGTAGCCCTGGTAGACCTCGGGGTCGATGCCGCAGTTCTCCAGCACCTTCGGGTGCACCATGCCGCAGCCCAGGATCTCCAGCCAGTCGGCGCCGCCGCCGATCTTCAGCTGGCCGCCCTCCTTGGAGCAGGCGATGTCCATCTCGGCCGACGGCTCGGTGAACGGGAAGTAGCTGGGCCGGAAGCGCGCCGGCAGGTCGTCCACGCCGAAGAAGGCGCGGGCGAACTCGGTCAGCGTGCCCTTCAGGTGCCCCATGTGGGTGGTCTTGTCGACCACCAGCCCCTCGATCTGATGGAACATCGGGCTGTGGGTGGCGTCGTCGTCGCTGCGGAAGGTGCGGCCCGGCGCGATCACCCGGATCGGCGGCTCCTCCAGCGCCCGCATGGCGCGGATCTGCACCGGCGAGGTGTGGGTGCGCAGCACCTTGCGCTCGCCGTGTTCCTCGGCCGCTTGCAGGTAGAAGGTGTCGTGCTCCTGCCGGGCCGGGTGCTCGGGCGGGATGTTGAGGGCGGTGAAGTTGTGGAAGTCGTCCTCGACGTGCGGCCCCTCGGCGACCCGGAAGCCCATTTCGCCGAAGATCGCCACCATCTCCTCGACGGTGCGGGAGATCGGGTGGATGCGGCCGAAGTCGACCGGGCGTGCCGGCAGGGTGACGTCGACGCGCTCGCGCTCCAGCTTGGCCTGCAGCTCGGCCTCGGCCAGCGTCGCCTTGCGCGCGTCGATCGCCGCCTGGACCGCGTCCTTGATCGCGTTCAGCGCCTGCCCGGCGGCCTTGCGCTGCTCCGGGTCCATGCCGCCCAGCTGCTTCATCTGCTGGGTGACGCGGCCCTTCTTGCCCAGCGCGGAGACGCGGACCTGCTCCAGCGCGTCCAGGCTGTCCGCCGCCTCCACCTCGGCCAGCAGCTGCCGTTTCAGCTCGTCCAGGTCGTCCATGGTGCGGTCCGTCCAAAGCTGCGCGGGCGCGTAGGGCGGGCTCGCTTGCAGCCCGCCGTTCGGCCGCGACGCCGCACGGCGGATTGTCGCTTCGCTCCGAATCCGCCCTACGAAGTCCGCGCCGCCGCTAGCGGCTGGCGGAGGCGTCCGTCTGGGCGCCGGCGGGCAGCACCTTGCGGGCCTGCTCGACCAGCTCCTGGAAGGTCTCCGGCTCGCGGGTGGCGATGTCGGAGAGCACCTTGCGGTCGATCTCCACACCCGCCTTGCGCAGGCCGGCCATCAGCTGGCTGTAGGTCAGGCCGTGCTCGCGCGCGCCGGCGTTGATGCGCTGGATCCACAGGCTGCGGAACTCGCGCTTGCGCACCCGGCGGTCGCGGTAGGCGTACTGCAGGTTCTTCTCGACGCGCTGCCGGGCGACGCGGATCGTGTTCTTCTGGCGGCCGCGGGCGCCCTTGGCCTGCTTCAGGATATTCTTGTGCTTGGCGTGCGAGGTGACGCCACGTTTCACGCGGGACATGACGGGAGTCCTTTATCTCGGGTATCTCGGGTCTGGCATTCGTGCCGATGCGGGCGAGGACGGGGCGCGACGGCGCCACGCGGCTCAGCCGTTCGGCAGGTAGTGCTTCTTGACGATGTTGCCGTCGGTGGTGCGCAGGACGTTCATCCCGCGGGCCTGACGCTTCATCTTCTGCGACCGCTTGCGCAGGTTGTGCCGCTTGAAGCCGTAGCCGACCCGGACCTTGCCGGATCCCGTGATCTTGAAGCGCTTCTTGGCGCCGCTCTTGGTCTTCATCTTGGACATTTTCGCGTGGTCCTCTCGTGGCTCGAGGGCTGCGCCGCCGCGCCCGGCCCGAAGGCGGACGGGATTAAGGCGGCATCGTTGGAGCTTCCGGGCATGTCCGTGGGGGCCGCGGTCGCTCTTGCTTGGAGAGGCCGGGTTATAACCACCCCCGGATGCGAACGCAAGCCGCCGCGCGCCGCCGATCTTGCCGTCCTGCGCGCGCGGTGGGACTCTCGGTGCCGGGGACCGTCCCGAGGTGGACCCGGGCGAGGCCGCGGCCACCACCTCACCCTGTCCCTCTCCGCCCAGTGGCGGAGAGGGGACCGAGCCGAATGCCTAGCCCCCTCTCCTCCAAGCGGGAGGAGAGGGCCGGGGTGAGGAGGTGGCTGCGGTGTCTCCGGGCCAGCCAACCCCGGACCGCAGAGGAGGCCGAGGACGTGCCGGACGCCAGCCGTGGCCCTGGGCCCGCCGATCTAGCCGAGACGCTGGCGGCCGTGCTGCAAGCCCTGCACGACGCCGGCGCGCTGCCTGCGGACACGCCGTTTGACGCCGGCGTGGCGGCTTGGCTGCGCGCGCTGGCGGAGCCGTCGTTGGGACCGACCTGGTGCGCCGCCCATCTGCCGGCGGCGCCGGCGGTTCCCTTGGCCGTGCCGCAACTCAGTCCGGGCGGGATCGTCGCCGCCTACGGCGCCCTGCAGGACCGCACGGTGGAACTCGACGGTGCGCACGTGCGGCTGGCCGGCCGGCCGTTCGCGCGGCGCCAGGCCGGGGCGTTCTACACCCCGCCGGCGCTGATCGAGCTGGTGCTGGACGAGGCGCTGGACGCCGGCGACCTGGAACGGGCGCGCGAGATCCGCGACGCCGCGCTCCCGTTCATGGCCTTCCGTGAAGAAGCGGGCGAGGACAATGCGATCCCGAACGCCAACAGCGTCCCGGCGTTGAAAGCGGGTCTGGAGTTCGCCGGTCTGACCGGTGGCCCCGTCCGCGAGCCGCTAGTCGACCTCTCCGACGCCGAGTACGAGCGAGCGCGCACCCTCTACGACGACCTCGCGGCGTTCATCGACGCGGAACTCTGAGCGCGCTCGAACGACCGACCCCCCGCGGACAACGGCGTCGGACACACCCATCTCAGCCGTAGCCACCGGGCGCGATCGCGGTTCCGGGAGGCGTACTTTCATGCCGGCCAGCGTCGTAACCCGGACGACCGCGACCATGACAGCAGACGGCCTGACCCACGAAGAGATGGAACAGATGATGCGGGACTACTTCGACGCGTGCAACCGGGGCGACGTCGAGGCCATCGCCTCGTTTTTCACCGAGGACGGGGTGCACTACTTCCCGCCCGGGATGTACGGCGGGCCGTTCGTCGGCGGGGAGACTATCGGCGAACGGTGGGCCGCGGCCGTCGCGGACCTCGGGTCGATCTGGACCGTCGACCGGGTCCTCACCGACCCCGACAGCGCGCAGGCCGTCATGGAGTGGACCCACTTCAAGACCGCCGAGGGGACGGTCCTGCGCGGCGACGAGTGGTACGAGTTCGACCCCGAGACCGGCCTCATCGAGGAGATACGGGCCTACTACGCGGCCCCCCAGAGCGACGCTCTCGACCGCCACGAACTCGGCGGGTTCGACTACGAGGAGCGAGGGTACCCGGTCGAACCGCCGTTCGACCGCGAGTAACCCTCAGCGGGGCCGTAGCGGATCCCGTCCGGCGAGCGGATACGCGCCGCTCGGATCCTGTCCGGCGAGCGAATACGCACCGCTCGGATCCCGTCCGTCGAGCAGGCGGCCGCTCAGATCCGACCGCTCGGTCCCGTCTCGTCGATGACGGTGCGGTCCGTCGTCCGCTCGTCGACGAACGCCTCGTCGTAGAGGTCGTTTTCGATGATGTACCTGGTGATGCCGTTGATCCAGACAGCGTCGTAGCCCGGTTGCACTCGCGAGTACTGGGTTGCGTACTCGGCGATCTGGACCTCGCGGGGGTCGAACACCAGGAGGTCGGCCCCGTCGCGGACGTTCTGTTTGATCCGCGTCGCGAGCACGGGGTGGGCCTCGGTCGTGTTCGACCCCGTCAGGAGGATGCAATCCGCGATCTCGAGGTCGTCGGTGCTGATCGAGGCCGCGCCGTAGCCGTAGGTCTTTGCCAGTCCGGCGACCGTCGAGGAGTGGCACAACCTGTTGCAGTTGTCGACGCTGTTCGTCTCTAGTACTTGCCGGGCGAACTTGCCCATCAGGTAGTTCTCCTCGTTGGTCGCCTTCGAGGAGGCGATGACGGAGAGGGCCTCGCCGCCGTGTTCGTCACGGATATCGCCCAGCCCCTCCGCGACCCGTTCGAGTGCCTCGTCCCAGGAGGCCGTCCGGAACTCGCCGTTCTCGTCGCGGACCAGCGGCGAGGTGAGGCGGTCGTCCGAGTTGATGAAATCGTAGCCGAACTTCCCCTTGACGCAGGTCGAGATGCCGTTGACCGGGGCGTCCTCTTCGGCGGTGGGCCGCGCCGCGAGGATCTCCTCGCCGTCGGAGTACAGGTCGAACCGACAGCCCACCGCACAGTAGCCACAGGTCGTGTCCGCGACGTGCAACTCTTCGAGACGCTTGTCGCCGATCGCCGTCGCGATCTCGAAGAGTTTTCCCTCGGGGAGTGTCCTGGCGGTGGTCCCCTCCATCGCGTGTTCGACGTTCTGCAGGGCCTGCTGCTTGGCCCGTTGCATGTACCCGGCGACGCCGTCTTTCTGTTCGTCGCCGCTTCGGCTGTCGCCGTCGCGGCCGCCACCGCTCATGGCCAGTCCCTCCGTTCGTCGCCCGCGGTCTCTTTCGCGGACTCGCGTGCCCGTTCGGCTTCGCCCGACGCGGCGCGTTCGGTCCGCTCGGCGGCTTTCTTGGGTGTCATCGGCCCCTTCGGGGACCCGTCGCGTTCGTAGCTCTTGCCGACGCTGTTCTTCTGGGTGAAGCCGGGGATCTGGATGGTCGTGGCGTCCTCGATGCCCTTCTCGACGAGCGAGCCGGTGGGACAGACCGTCGCGCAGTGGCCACAGGAGACACAGGTGGAGTCCTCCATCGTCGCGGCGCCGTTCTGGAACCCGATCCGGGTGTCGGCACCCGACCCCTCCATCCGGAGGACGCCCTCGACCTGGACGTCGTTGCAGGCCTCCACGCAGCGGTTACAGAGGATGCACTTGTTGCGGTCGATCTGGATGAACGACGAGGTGTCGTCGATCGGTTCGTAGGCGTCGCGGTCGTCGAGGACACCGTATCTCGGCTCTTCGACGTCGTTCTCGATGGCTGCGTCCTGGAGGTCACAGCGGCCGTTCTTCCCGCAGGTCGTACACCGGAGGTTGTGATTCGAGAGGACCAGGTCGAGGTTCACGTCACGAGCTTCGATCGCTTCCTCGGCGTCCGTCCGGACGACGGCGCCGTCCTCGGCGGGATGACTGCACGCGGGAACCAGTCCCTCCGAATCGGTCTCGACCATGCAGGTCCGGCAGGTGCTGCGCGGGCCGATGTCCTCGCGGCCGTACTGGCAGAGCGCGGGCACCGTCTCGGCGGTCCCGCCACCCTCGCCATCGGTGTCCGAACCGACGCCGTCGGCGTCCGCGCCACCGCCGTGCTCGACCGCCTCGACGGCGTCGAGCAGGGTCGACCCCGCGGGGAGGTCGACACCGGTGCCGTCGACGGTGACGGTCGCCGCGTCGTCGCTCTCGACGGGCGGGTCGGTCGCGGTTCCCGGTGCGATGTCCTCGGTCAGTGGCGGGACGTCGCCCGCCTGGTGGTCGGAACTCATTGTGGTACCTCCGCCGGCTCGAAGCAGGCTCCGGCCGGACAGCGACCCTCGGCGTGAGCGTCGAACTCCGCGTCGAACTCCTCCATCGCCGTTCGCGCCGGCCGGGCGGCCTCGACGCCGAACGCGCAGACGCTCGACCCGTCCATCACGCGGAGCAGTTCCGCGATGCCGTCCTCGTCGTAGTCGCCGTCGTAGATATCCCGCAGGAGTTCGGTCAGTTGCGTGGCGCCCTCTCGACAGGGGACACACCGACCGCAGTTGGTGTCTGCCGCCAGCTGTGCGCGCCGGCCGACGAACTCGACGAGACACCGGTCTTCACCGAGTACCTCGACGGCACCCTCGGTTCCCAGACCCCCCGCTGCGAGCGAGCTGGGGCTGCAACTGACGTCCAGTGAGTCGGTTAGCCCGCCGAAGCGACCGCCGACGGCGGCGGCCTTGAACTCGTCCGCGAGCGAGACGGCGTCGAGGGCCGCGTCGAGGCTCGCCGTCTCGGACAGTTCGACGGTTGCTGGTGCCTCGACGTCGCCCGAGACGGTGACGAGTCGCGTCGCCGTGTGCCCGCCGACGTCTTCGGCACGCACCCGTCTCCCGAGGTGTGCCACGGTCCGGGCAGTGTGGACGAGCGCCGGCGTCCCGTCCAGCGTCGGTAACTCGCCGGGCCGGCGGAGTCTCGCTTCGAGGCGGTGGTTGCCCTCGATCGCTTCGAGCGCCATCGTCGGCTCGGTCGCCCGGTGGACCGCCGGCCCCGTCACGACCTCGAACGGCGTCACGGGGTCGGGGTAGTTCTCGCCCGCGGTTCGTACCCGTTCGACGGCCGTCTCGTCGGCCTCCGAGACGTAGACGACCACGCGCTCGGCGTCGACGGCCGTCGCGAGGAGGTCCGCGCCTTCGAGGACCGCGAACGGGACACTCTCCAGGAGGAACGCGTCGGCGGTGGAACGGTCAGTACCGTCCCCGGAGTGACCCGCCTCCATCCCGACCCCGTGGGCGTTGACGACCACAGCCGCCTCGCCGAACGCGTCGCGGGCGCGGTCCAGGGCCGGTGTGACGTCCGCGTCCTGGCACCAGTCGCCCCAGCCCCGGCCCTGGAGTCCGTCGGCTCCCGAGACCACGTCTTCGAGGGTGGCGTCGACGAACCCACCCGCTGCGTCGTGGTCAGCGGGTTCCGCCGGTCGGTGCCAGCCGGCGCCGCCGAGGACGCGTCTGTTTCCGACGCCCAGTGGGGTCGCGGGCGCCAGCGGGAACGTCGCCGGACCGAGCGCGTGACCAGCGACGGCCAGTGGCTCGCCGACGACACCGACAGAGCCCTCCACGAGGTCGGCAGCGATCTCGGTCACGAGGTCCGGGTCGGCGTTCGCGTAGAAGGCGGTCCCACCGCCCGAGGTCGCGCTCACGAGCGGGTCGAGCGCCGCGATACCGGTGGGGCCGACGCGAGCGACCGTGACTTCGTCCTCACCCGGGACATCGTCAGCCTGGCCGCCACCGTCGTCGACCGTCCCGCCACCCGCTTCGGCGGCCTCGGCGAGGTCGGCCCGGTCGGCGGGGATCCGCAACACACCCTGTCGTTCCGCGAGGCTACTGTCGTCCATTCTCTTCTCCTGATCCACCGCCGGGAATCGCATAAATCATCGCCATCGTTCGTTCGGAAAGCCGGTGATACCGTTCGCGGGCGGGCCATCGGGACCCGCCGTCGCTCATCGTTACTGTTCGTCCCGGAGCGCCTCGTTGAGCGCCGGGACGACTTCGTGGAGGTCACCGAGGACGGCGTAGTCGGCCTTCTGCATGATCGCCGCCTCGGGGTCGGTGTTGATCGCGAGGATGTTCGCCGCGCCCTTGCAGCCGACCATGTGCTGGACCGCGCCGCTGATGCCACACGGGATGTAGATGTCCGGGCTTATCTTCGCCCCCGTGAGTCCGATCTGGTCGTCGTGGGGCCGCCACCCTTCGTTGACGGCCGCCCGCGAGGCGCCGAGCGCACCGCCGAGCAGATCCGCGAGTTCCTCGAGCTGGTCGAAGTCCTCGGCGCTGCCGACGCCGCGGCCGCCGCTGACGACGACGCGTGCCTCGCCGAGTGGCACGCCCTCGACGTCGGACTCCTCGACGCGACTCACCTGCACGCGGAACTGAGCGTCGTCGAGTGACGGCTCGAAGGGTTCGACTGTCGCGGCGGCGGCCTCGGCGGCCGGTTCGATGGGGTGTTCGTGCTCGGCGGCGGTGACGAGTTTCGTCGGCGCGTCGAGACGAGCGTGCTCGACGAGACTCCCGCCCCAGCGGTGGCGCGTGACCTGCCACTCGGCCCCTGTCGACCCGCCGTCGCTGCCGGCACTGGCGACCCCGCCGTCCGCGACTGCCGCTGCCTGTTCGTCGACCGTCGCTCCCTGTACTTCGGCGGTCGTGCAGTTGGCGGCGATAGGCAGGTCGAGGGTCGAGCCAGCGTGACTGAGCACCTCGTGGCCGCGGTCGCTCCCCGGTGCGACGAGGGCGACCGGCTCTGTGGCCTCGACGAGTTGTGCGACGCTCTCGCCCCACGCCTGGGGTGCGTACCCGTCGAGTCGGTCGTGGGTGACGTGGCGTATCGTGGCGACGCCGTGGTCGCCGAGTGTCCCGGTGGTCCCCGCCGCCTCCTCGCCGAAGACGACCGCCTCCAGGTCGGTCCCGGTGTCGGCGGCGAGTTCGCGGGCGAACGACAGCGCCTCCAGCGAGGTCTCTTTCGGTTCGCCCTGGTCCTGTTCGACGAGCGCGAGCACCATCTCAGATCACCTCCACGTCGTCCCGAAGGACCTCGACGACGTTCGGAACGGCGTCGGGTCCCTCGCCGAGAACCTCGGCCTCGGAGTCGTCTTCCTCGGGCGCCTCCAGTCGGATCTTCGCGAAGGAACCCGGCCCCTCGCGGTGGTCGGGCGTCTGTGCGGGCACCTCCTGGCGGCGCGCCTGCATCTTGGCGCGCATCGAGGCGTATCGCGGTTCGTTGATCCCCTCTTTGACCGTGACGACGGCGGGCAGGTCGACTTCGTAGACCTCCTCGCCGCCCGAGACCTCTCGCTTGGCGATAGCGGTGCCGTCCTCGACGTCGAGCGTCTTGATCCCCGCCACGCAGGGCAGGCCGAGTTCGCGGGCGACCCGGACGCCCACCTGATAGTTGGCGGTGTCGGCCGACTCGTTGCCGAAGAGGAGCAGGTCGTGGTCGATGTCGCCGTTCTCGCCCCTGACGGCGTCGGCGATGGCGTTCGCCGTCGCCCTGGGACTCCACTCCTCGCCCTCGGTCTGGAGGAGTGTCGCCTCGTCGACCTGCATCGCCAGGCCTGTCCGCAGTTGCTCGGTGGCTTCCTCGGGACCGAGGGTGAGCACCGTGGAGGTACCGCCGTGTTCCTCGACCTGCTGGATGGCCTCCTCGATGGCACACTCCTCGTGGGGGCTCATCGTGAACCCGAGGTTGCTGGCGTCGATGTCCTGCTGGTCGTCGGTCAGGACGATCTTCGCCCCGGTGTCGGGCACGCGCTTGAGACAGGCGAGTACGTCCATGATTAACTCCTGATGCGGTCGTTGCTCGGGTCGAACAGTGGCCGCGAGCCCGCCACCTCGACCGTCACGGGGTAGTGTTCGCCCATGTACTCGACCTGTAACTGCTCGCCTTCCTCGGCGTACTCCTGGGGCAGGTACGCCATCAGGAGATGTTTGCCGACGGTCGGGCCGGTGCCGGCGCTCGTGACGTAGGATTCCCGTCCCTCGTCGTCGACGAGCACGTCGCCGTCCGAGTCGAGGATCGGTTCGTTCCCGAGCATGAACCGGCGCTCGCCGTCCTCGGAGTGGTGGTCGTCGACCGAGAGCGTACACAGTGTGGCGGTGTTCTCCGCCTCGATGGCCTCGGCGTAGGCCTCTTTCCCGATGAAGTCGGCCTCCTTGACGCCGTGGAACGTGAGACCGGCCTCGGCGGGGTTGTAGTCGAGTTCGAGTTCGTGCCCGTAGAGGCGGTAGCCCTTCTCCATCCGGCCGGTCGTCCCGTAGACGCCCATGCCGACGGGGCGGATGTCGTGGTCCTGACCGGCCTCGTAGATGGTGTCCCAGAGCCGCTCGGCCTGGTCCATCGGGGCGTAGATCTCCCAGCCCTGCTCGCCGACGTAGGAGATCCGCAGCGCCCAGGCGTCGACCTCGCCGATGGTGACGTGCTGGGCAGTGTAGGGTGCGAACGCGTCGTGGGACATGTCCTCTTCGGTGATGGGGTCGACAACCTCGCGGGCGTCGGGGCCCCAGACGCCGAGCGTGCAGAGTTCGGCCGAGCGGTCGACCAGTTGCACCGAGCCGTCCTCGGGCAGGTGCGAGCGGAAGTGCGCCTTGTCCGGGCCCTGGACCGATCCGCCGGTGATGATCCGGTAGTGGTCCTCGCCCAGCCGGACGATCGAGAGGTCCGAGACGAACCCGCCGTTCTCGGCGAGGATGGGCGTGTAGACGGACTTGCCGACGTCGACGTCCATCCGGCCGACGGCCATCTTCTCCATGTATTCGGTCGCGCCCGGTCCCATGACGTCGAAGATGGCAAAGCCCATGTCGCCGACCATCGCCACCTTGTCGCGCATGTGGAGGTGTTCGCCGAGGATGATGGGCGACCACCACCGCTGGTCCCACTCGTTCGCGCGGAAGAGCCCGTCGAGTTCCTCGTTGTACCGGCGGACGAGGTCCTCGTTCGAATTGAACCACTGCGGGCGCTCCCAGCCACCCGCCTGGAAGAAGCGTGCGTCGAGGTCGTCCTGGCGGTGGTAGAACGCGCTCGTCCGCAGCGGACGCGAGGACTGCCACTGCTCGCTGGGGTGGACGATGCCGTAGATCTTCTGGTAGCCCTCGTGGGCCCGGTTCTTGACGAACTCCTTCGAGGTGCCCCACTCTTTGAAGCGGTTGACGTTCGAGGAGTGCAGGTCGATGTCCGACCAGCCACGCGTCATCCACTGGGCGACGGCCTCGCCGATGGCGGGAGCCTCCTTGATCCAGACCGCCGCACAGGACCACAGCCCCTCGACGTCCTGGAGCGGCCCGAGCAGGGGGGCACCGTCGGGTGTGACCGAGAGTAGACCGTCGATCTCGTGGCGGATCCCGGCGTTTGGGTCGTCCAGTACTTCGGGAACGATCTCCAGGGCGTTCTCCATGGACTGCTCGAAGGCGTCGTCGGTCAGCGGCGGCTGGGTCGGTGAGAGCGGTGCCTCGTCGATAGAGGGGATGTCGTCGACGTCCCAGAGGATGGGGCGGTGCTGATACGAGCCCACCTCCATGTCGTTGCCGTGCTGGCGTTCGTACATCTGGGTGTCCATGTCCCGGACGACCGGGAAGGAGATCTCGCCCTCGTAGTCCTCGAAAAAGGAGATGGGACCGACGCTGACCATCTGGTGGACCGCCGGCGTGAGCGGGATGTCGACGCCGGCCATCTCGGCGAGTTTCGGACTCCACAGCCCCGCCGCGATGACGACCTCGTCGGCGGTGACCGTGCCCCTGTCGGTCTCGACGGCCTGTATCTCGCCGCCCTCGACGTGGAGGTCCTGGACTTCGGTGTTGGGCGAGACGGTGAGGCCGCCGTCGGTCTCGTGGTCGGCGCGAGCCCGCATCACTTCGCCCGCCCGGAGCGGGTCACACGTCCCCGCACCGGGGCTGTAGAAACCTGCTTTGACGATGTCGGTGTTGACGTAGGGAACCATCTCCTCGATTTCCTCGGGTGTGAGGAGTTCGCCGGGTTCGCCCCACGCTTTGGCGGACTGGACGCGGCGTTTGAGTTCTTCGACGCGCTCGTCGGTGCGGGCGACCTCGATCCCGCCGCTGTTGACGAACGTGTCCATGTCTTTGTACTGCTCGATGCTCCGTCGCGTGAGGTGTGTCATCTCTTTCGAGTGCTCGACGGGCATCAGGAAGTTCGACGCGTGGCCCGTCGATCCCCCCGGGTCCGGTAGCGGCCCCTTGTCGACCAGGAGAATGTCGTCGCGACCCTCCTCGGCGAGGTGGTAGGCCAGACTGTTGCCGACGATGCCCGCGCCCAGGATCACCGTCCCTGCGTGGTCGGGGAAGTCGGCGCTCATCGGTGTCGCCCCCGGGACTCGGTGTCTGCCGCGCTGTTGTCGCCCCTCGTGACCGGGTTGCCTGTCGGTCTCATGCTCGTTCCCTGACGGAAGTCTGGCCAGATATTAAATGACAGCACTACCGACAGTTCCGTTACAGGACGAGGGAGTGTGAACGGACGACGGACCGGGATTTTGCGAGCTCGACCGTCGCCCTCGAATCCGAAGATCAGAGTTCTTGTGGGTTGAAGTGCGCGAATTATAGCGGCTATCCGGACGAGCCGTCTCCGGAACCCGGTGGAACAGCCGACGAGGAACTGCGGCGCCAGGTCCGCCGTTCACAACGTACCAGATATCGTATTATTTGTGTTTCTACAGGCGGTCGCCGGTCGTGCGAGCGGCGGTGGCGACGGCGTCGACGTTCTCGGGGACGTCGTGGACGCGGACGACGTCGGCGCCCCGGTCGGCAGCCAGTGCCGTCGCGGCGACGGTCGCGGCGAAGCGGTCCCCGGGGTCGGTCGCGACGTCGCGGAACATCGACTTGTGGGAGTGACCGACCATCACGGGCGAACCGAGCGCGCGAAACTCCGGGAGCCGGTCGAGCAGTTCGAAGCTCTCAGAAGCGCGTTTGCCGAAACCAAGGCCAGGGTCGATCAGGAGATCCGAGCGGTCGATGCCCGCACGCTCGGCCAGCAGGACCCGCTCGGTCAGCGCGTCGAGCACGTCGGAGACGACATCGCCGTAGTCGTACTGCTGGGTCGGATCCACAGGAGCCGAAAGACTATGCATACAGACCGCCGGGACGCCGTATTCGGCGACCACGCGGCGCATCGAGGCGTCCGCGAGACCGGTCACGTCGTTGACTATGTCCGCGCCCGCTTCGAGGGCGGCCCCGGCCACGGTCGGCTTGCGCGTGTCGACCGAGACCATCGCGTCGATATCGGTGTCGGCGAGTGCCTCGATCACGGGGACGACCCGGTCCCGTTCTTCGGCGGCAGAGACGGGGTCGGCGCCGGGACGCGTCGACTCGCCGCCGATATCGACGATGGCCGCGCCGTGGTCGACCTGTTCGCGGGCACGTGCGACCGCTGCCTCGGTCGCGTTGTACTCGCCACCGTCGTGGAACGAATCGGGCGTCACGTTGACGATGCCCATCACGGCCGTCCCGTCGTTCCAGGGGAAGTCCCCGGCCTCGTCGGCGTCGACGCCGACCCCGAGTGCGTCGTTCAACTGTCCGGCGAGGTGGCGTGACTCGCCGGCGCACCCGCGACACTCCCGGACGAGCGCGAGGAACTGCTCGCGCGTCCCCGAGAGCACCAGGTGGACGTGCCCGTCGGCGGCGTCGACACCCGAGACAGCACACGACCCGCCGAGAGCGAGCATCCGCTCTTTCATGGCCTCCGCGACGCTGCGGCGGGCGTGGAAGCGAACCGTCTCGCCGACCAGCTGGTCCGCTCGACGGCGTCGCGTCGCCGTGGGGACGTCGGCGGTTTCCATCGCCGCCCTGGCACGCTCGGGCGTGTCCGTCCGGACGACCGTGGGAGTCCGCGTCCAGCGGTCGCGGGCCGCTGCGACGGTGTAGAGCGACCCGGTCACGAGCACGCAGTCGTCCGGGTCGGCGACCCGGAGCGCGCGTCCGACCGCCGCGAGTACTGAGGGAGATTGCTCGACGTCGGCGTCGGTCGTCCGCTCGAAGACGGCCGCGAGCGTCTCCGTGTCCTGGGCGCGTTCGACGTCGGGTTCGGCGAGGAAGGTCCGGTCGGCGGCCGGCAGCGCGCGACACATCTCGCGGTGGTCCTTGTCGCGCATCGCGCCGAAGACCAGGTGCAGGTCGTCGTAGTCGAAGCGCTCCAGCACTGTCTCGAGCGTCGCACACGCGGCGGGGTTGTGCGCGCCGTCGAGGACCGCCAGCGGCTCGCGGTCCAGCACCTCGAAACGGCCGGGCCAGCTCACGTTCCTGATGCCCGCCGCGATCACAGATTCGGTGACTGGCGAGCCGTCGGTACGGGCGCCGACCTGTCGGGCGAGCGTCGCCGCGATGCCCGCGTTGACCGCCTGGTGCTGTCCCAGGAGCGGTGTCTCCGTCACGACTTCCCACCCCTCACCTGCCAGCGTTATCTCTGACTCGGTCAGCGTGACCATCCCCGTCTCCTCGGCGGTGATATCCGTGGACAACTCCCTGTCGGGACCGCCGACCGTAATCACGTCGGACGTCTCGCGGATGGTCGCGAGTGCGTTCCCGGTCGCGCCCGTGACGAGCGGCGCGTCGGCGGGTGCGACGGTCGCCTTGTCGCGGGCAATCTCCTCGACCGTCTCGCCGATGATGTCGGTGTGTTCGAGACTCACCGACGTGACGGCACTCGCCAGGGGGTCGACGACGCTCGTCGCGTCGTACCGGCCGCCGATCCCGACTTCCAGTACGGCGACGTCGACGTTCTCGCGGCCGAAGTGCCACAGCGCCATGGCCGTGACCGCCTCGAAGAACGTCGGCGCGCCGCCCTCGACGCCGCGGTCGACGACGAACGGCCAGGCTCGCTCGACGAACCGTACCACCTCGGACTTGGGGATGGGCTGTCCACAGACCGTCGCGCGCTCGCGGAGGTCGTTCAGGTCGGGCGACGTGTAACAGCCCACCTCCCGGCCGGTCTCGCGGAGTATCCGGTCGAGCACCCGGGCCGTGCTCCCCTTGCCGTTCGACCCCGCGACCTGCACACAGTCGAGACCCTCGTGAGGGTCGTCAAGGTGTTCGAGGAGCGCGGCGGTCGTCTCGGTCCCGAGCTTCGGGCGGAGCCGCCGCAAGCGCTCCAGGCGGTTCACCGCTTCGTGGTATTCCATGGCACACAGGTGGGCCCGCGACCCGCAAAAGTCCTGTCTCCGTGCCGGAAACCTCGACGGGTCGGGCAACTGAGTGGTTGAATTCCACCGGTTGCCGGTACCGTCACGTCGACGCGCCACACCCGCGGACCACCCGAAGAGCGCCGGACACCGGCGTGCGCCCGGTCTCCCGTCGGCGCGGTGAGAGGGGTCCGCGCAAATCCTTTTGTGACGGTATCGGAAACGAGCGAGCAGTGAACAGTTCCGACCCGGAGGCAGTCGAGCAGTCCGACGCGGTGACAGCGGGCGGCTTCGACCCGGCAGCCACACCCCTCGAACGGCTCGACGCGGCGAGCGTCGAGGCCGTCCACGAGGCGTCGATGCACATCGTCGAGGAGGTGGGTATCCGGCTCGACCACGACCGCGCGCAGTCGGTCGTCGAAGACCACGGCGGGTCGGTCGACGACGACGGCGTGGCGACGCTGCCGCGGGAACTCGTGATGGAAGCGGTCGGGCGTGCACCGCGCTCGTTCACCCTCCACGGCCGTGACCCCGCCAGGAGCGCCACCGTCGGCGACGGGGTACCGGTTCGAGCGCCGAGCTACGGCCCGTCGACGGTACACACTGCCGAGATCGGGGACGGAGAGGGGGAAGCCGACGGACTGGTCCCCCGACGCCGTGACGCGACGCTCGCGGACTACGAGCGACTCCTCAGACTCGCCCACACCGAGGACACCATCACGTGTGCAGGATACAGCCTCTGTGAACCGACGGACGTCCCCGCCGAAGACAGACACCTCGCGATGCTGGACCGGTCGCTCCGGCTGACCGACAAACCGCTCATGGGACCGACACACGGTGCCGAACACGCACAGGCCTGCATGGAGATGGTCGCCATCGCGGTCGGCGACCGGGACCTCTCGAAGCCCTACGTCGCGGGACTGGTCAACACGACGCCGCCCCGGAGCGTCGACGAGGCGATGCTCGGTGGTCTGTTGACCTACGCCGACCACGGCCAGCCGCTGGTCGTCTCGTCGTTCACGATGGCCGGCGCGTCGGGGCCGCCGACGCTCGCGGCGTCGCTCGCACAGGCCAACGCGGAGAACCTCGCCGTGGTCGCGCTCACACAGCTCGTCAACCCGGGGACCCCCGTGGTCTACGGCGTCCCATCGGCGACCATCGACGGGCGGTACGGCTCGCTGTCGATCGGCGGCCCGGAGTCGGCGCTGTTTGTCGCCCTCGCCGGGCAACTGGCCCGCTACTACGACCTGCCCGCCCGCGGTGGCGGCGCGCTCTCGGACGCGAAGACGGTGGACTACCAGAGCGGCTTCGAGTCGGCGCTGCTGGGCGCGGTCACCGCCTTCAGCGGCGTCGACTTCGTCCTCAACGCGGCGGGTGTCCTCGAATCCTACGCTGCGGTCTCGCCGGAGAAGTTCGTTCTCGACTGCGAACTACTGGGCTCGCTCGACCGCTTTCGCGAGGGCGTCCGGGTCGACGAGGAGACGCTCGCACTCGACCGGATCGCCGAGGCCGACCCGGCCAGTCACTTCCTCGACCAGAGTCGGGACGCGAACGCAGACACGGAAGCCGACGAGACGGCGCCGTTTCACCGGTCGACGGTCGTCGACAAGCGCTCACACGGCGACTGGGCCGACGACGGCGCCAAATCGGCCTTCGAACTCGGCCGCGTGCGGGTCGAATCCCTGCTCGATGCCTACGAGCGGCCACCGATGGACCCCGCGACCGAGCGCGAACTCGACGCCTACGTCGCCGAGCACACCACCGAGTGACGTCGCCGAGCCCACGACCGAGTACCCCCCGCCCGTGTCTCCTCTGTCACTCCCGTGGCGGTCGAACCACAGAATGTCGAAGTTCTGACCTGAGTCGGGACGACGGCCAGTCCGGATCGACACCACTCGTCTGACGGGGTCGAACCGCAAGACAGCGAGTGAACAGGTGCGAAACCGGTCGACAGTTTCGTCCGTGAGCGACCGACTCAAACACGTCGTATTCGGGCACCTATAGGTACGCTAACATTGATGACCGCGTCGGGGGAACGTCGGGGCATGGCCTCACTGGAGGAGAACGAGGAGTCGTTTCCCACGGACTACGAGATCGCACAGTCAGTCGAGAAGTCCCACGTGGCGGAGGTCGTCGAACCGTTCGGGCTCGACCGCGGGGACCTGGAGCTGTTCGGCGAGCACAAGGCGAAGGTGAAACTCGACGCGATCGAGCGGATCAAAGCCGAACGCGAGAAATCGGGCAAACTCGTGCTCGTGACGGGGATGACGCCGACGCCGATGGGCGAAGGCAAGACGGTCACCACCGTCGGGCTCGGCCAGGCGTTCAACCAGATCGGCAAGGACGCGCTGATCGCCATCCGCGAGCCGTCGCTCGGGCCGGTCTTCGGGGTGAAAGGCGGTGCAGCCGGCGGGGGCTACTCGCAGGTACTCCCGATGGAGGACATCAACCTCCACTTCACCGGCGACCTGCACGCGCTCACCTCCGCGCACAACCTCATCTCGACGATGCTGGACAACCACGTCAAGCAGGGCAACGAGCTCGACATCGCGGTCAACTGGGTCAACTGGCCCCGCGCCATCGACATGAACGACCGCGTCCTCCGCGAGACGGTCATCGGCCTCGGCGGCGACGTCACCGGGGTCCCCCGCGAGGACGGCTTCATCCTCACCGCCGCCTCCGAACTCATGGCAGTGCTCTGTCTCGCCGACTCCATCGC
>ENA-ORDC01001024-ORDC01001024.1-marine-metagenome-genome-assembly--contig:-NODE-1024-length-22881-cov-3.513726_pt1 | contig 22881 bp, 20 predicted proteins | sample MGYA00237783_ERZ508515 | MGnify/ENA primary metagenome ERZ508515 (study PRJEB26186, sample SAMN06268792) | marine metagenome | isolation source: Eden Landing Ponds, San Francisco, CA, USA | place... | reverse complement strand
CGCCGCGCGCGACAGCGCCAAGGCGACCGCGCCGCAGCTGTAGCCGCCGCCGGCCTGGTCTGGCGAGCCGGCAATGCCGGCGGCTTCCCACCTCACCCCGGTCCTCTCCCCCGACGCGGGGGAGAGGACTTCTCACCCGTTTTCAAGGGCGATGTTGGGTGAGCCGTCCGTGCTCCGCGTCAAGGCGCACGCATGCGCGTGCCCGCTGCGCGGCTTCGGCCCTGACGCGTCCGCGCGGTCGGCTCGTTCGGCTTGGCATGCCGTCGGCGCAGAGCGCCAACGGGCTCGGCGAGCTCAGGTTGGTTGCGCAACCTCCGTGCTCTCCGGTCTGAAGGTCTGGCCGCTGGCGAGCATGGCACAGGCGACCGCAAGCAGGCGATCGCCGACGCCCCGCAAGGCGCGGGCGTGGCTGTGTCCGCGGGCGCGCAGGGCGTGGTAGCGTCGCCGGCTCTTGGCGTCGTGCTGCGTGGCCACCCGGGCCCAGTGGTAGACGGCGTTGCGCAGGCGCATCTGACACGCCTGACGCATCACCACCACCAGCCGCTTGCCGCTGCGCTTGGTCACCGGCGCGACGCCGCACAGGCTGCGCAAAGCGTGGTAATCTCGCCGGCGCAGCGCGTCGCTGCCTTCGGCGAGCAGCGTGGCGAGGACGATCGGGCCGATCCCTGGCATGGACTGCAGGATCGTCGCGTCACGCTGCTCCACCGGCTGCCCCGGCGTGGCGTCCGCGGCCGCGGAGACGGCTTCGGTGCGCTGGTTGAGCTCGGCCGTGGCTTCCTTGAGCTCGCGGTTCACCACCTTCAGGCGGGCGACCAGGCTGCGGATATGCCGGCACGCGGCCTCGGCCGTTCCAGGCGCGACCTGAACGGCAGGCTGACGCAGGGTGGCGATGACCGTCTCGGCGTCGGTCCGTCGGATCCGGTTGGCCTTGAGCAGTTGCGCCACCGTGGCTTTGTGGATGCGGCGTGCCTTGGCCGGTGTCGGGGCCTGCTGCCACAGCGCCAGGATCCAGGGCTCGCCGAGATCGTCGGTGAGCTGCAGGACTTGCGGATAGTAGCGCCAGAGCTGCCCTCGCATCCGGTTGGTCAGGCGGGTGCGCTCCTGCTGCAGGTCCTCGACCAGGCGGGAGACCTCGCGCAGAGCGACGATCTCGTCCGACACTTGGCGCAGGCGTCTGAGCCGCGGCCGGTCGGTGCGCAGGGCATCGGCGAGCACGCGCGCGTCCAGCCGATCGTCCTTGCTGCCGGCCATGGTGAACCGGTCGAGCTGCTTGGGATTGATGGCGTGGACCGCGAACCCGCGCTCCAGCAGCGTCTCGACCACCGGCCCGTGCGGCACCTCGATTGCAACGCCGATCCGCGCGGCGTCGACGCCGGTGACCTGCAGCAGCCAGCGGCAAAGCCGATCCAAGCCCGCCCCGGAGTGCGGGAAGGCACGTTCACCCACAAGCTCGCCGGCGGCATCCAGGACGCAGACCTGATGCTCGGTACGTGCCCAGTCCACGCCGACCAGCCAGTCAATCTCCTCTGCCATGTTCAGGACCTCCCGGAAAAACGGGCCGCCACGACGACAACCGATCCCTGTACGGGCGCTCGCTGGCGCGGACTTCTCACTGGGCGTGCGTCATGGCCTGACTGCCGAGGCACATGTCCTCTCCAGGTGCTCGAAGCGCAGGGGGCGAAAGGTGGCTCCCGGCAGATCGACCCAGAGCGCCAGTGTACTGCAGAACCTGGCCACTCCGACCCTGAAAGAGGTACAGGGTCTTACGCCGGCGACCCCGCCTCCTCCGCATCCGGCAGGCGGCGTTTGCTGGTGGGTTTGGCGAAGCGGAACGTCAGGCGTTTGCGCACGTCGGCGAAGCTGCGCAGCAGCGCGCGCTGGTTGGCCGCGCCGATGAACACGTCGGCGAGCTCGAAGGAATAGGAGTCCTGGTCCTTCAGGTCGGACAGCACGGTGCCCGGCTTGACCCGAACGTCGATCTCGGTGCCCGGATGGTCGGCCTCGATGGCGCGGATCGTGTCGGCGTCCGGGACCGCCGTCACGCGGGCGTCCTTGAACCGGCGGATGAAGAACTTGGCGGCGCAGTTCGCCGCGCCGATCCGGCCCTGCCAGTGCGGCGCCCGCCCCAGCGCCAGGTCGGCCATGATCTGAAAGTGCGGCACCCCGTGCACCTTCTCGAACAGGTCGGCGTGCGACTGCGACAGCCGCGGGTTGATCTCCAGCAGCCATAGCTTCTTGCGCTGCGGGTCCCAGAAGAACTCCATGTTGAAGGTGGCGTTGTCGTAGCCGATGTGGCCCATGATCCGCTTGGCCACCGCCACCATCCAGCGCTGCACCCGCTTGGGCAGGCGCGAGGGGTACTGGTAGCGCTGGAACGACGTGCGGTTGGGCAGCCGGATCGAGTCGACGACGCCGTAGATCTCGCACGCGCCCGCCTGCACGTAGCCCTCGAGCGTGCACTGGCGCCCGCCGATGATCTCCTCTGCGATGCAGAAGTGGCCGCCGACGCGGCGCACCTCCTCCGGCAGCTCGACCCGGCGCAGCAGCGCGTCGAACGGGTCGCCCAGCCGGCCGATCTCCTGCCGGATCGTCTCGATCGCGTGCGCGAAGTCGGCGTCCGAGCCGATCCGGAAGCCGAGCTGCGAGGCGAAGCCCTTCACCGGCTTGATCCAGAAGGGATAGGGGATGTCGATCCCGGCCAGCGGGTCGTCGACGAACGGGTCGACCGCGCAGAAGCGTGGGATGTAGTCCGGCACCGCCTCGCGCTGCACCAGGCGGCTCCAGTACTTGTGCTCGCACTTCAGCACCGACTCCAGGCTCGGCCCCGGCAGCCCGGCGTCGCGGCACAGCGCCGGCACCAGCGAGGTGGTGGGGAAGTCCCACCAGCCGATCACGCCGTCGACCGGCACGTTGCTGCCGCGCAGCCGCCGGCGCCCGGCCTCCAGCAGGTCGTCGAAGTCGATGGTGGACTGCCCCTTGACCTCGTCGTAGGCCATCAGCGCGTGCACCTGCAGCCCCTCGGGCAGGTCGATGCGCTGCAGCTTGTCGCCGTTGAAGTCGTCCAGGCCGACAACGTGGATGTGCTTAGTCATGGGCGGCGCACGTGCAGGGATCGGGTCGAACGCGCAGGAAAGTCGCCGTGCGCGTTTCGTGGGTCAAGCCCGCGCCGGGTTACCGTTCGGCGACGACGGCCCGGCGCCACCCGCAGCCGGACCGGACTAATCTGCTTCATCGATTTGTCGTCGCAGCGCTGCTTGAATGGGGCCATGACCCGGCCGACCCGACTCCCCATCTGCAGAGCATGAGCGAACAACCGATCGCACCCGCCTTCGCCCAAGACGCCGACGGCAAGCCGCGGCGCGTCGGCGTGGAGATCGAGTTCGCCGGGCTGGACTGCGCCCAGAGCGCTGAGATCGTCGGCGCCTTCACCGGCGGGCGCATCCAGATGGTCGACCGCTACCGCTACCTGGTCGAAGAGACCGGCCAGGGCACCTACGTGGTCGAGCTCGACACGCAGTACGTCCACCCCAGCGAGCAGGCCGAGCCGGAGCGGCGCGCCGAGCTGGAGAGCGAGCGCCTGGGTCATGCCATCGAGCAGGGGCTGCGCATCGCCATCGGCGAGGTGACGCGCCTGTACCTGCCGATCGAGGTGGTCTGCCCGCCGATCCCGATCGCCGATCTGGCCTGGCTGGACGGGCTGACCGCGCGGCTGCGGCGGGCCGGCGCGCAGGGCAGCCGGGAATCGCTGGTCTACGCCTTCGGGCTGCAGCTCAATCCCGACCTGCCGGCGCTGGACGCGGAGACCATCCTGACCTACCTGCGCGCCTACCTGGTGTCGGCGGACTGGCTGCGCCGGGACATCGGCATCGACCTGACCCGGCGGGTGCTGCCGTTCATTCAGCCGTATCCGCGCGGCTACCTGCGCAAGGTGCTGCCGGGCGGCTACGCGCCGGAGCTGCCGCAGTTGATCGAGGACTACCTGTTCCACAACCCGACGCGAAACCGCGACCTCGACCTGCTGCCGCTGTTCACCTTCCTGGCGCCGGAGAAGGTGCGCGCGGTGGTCGCCGACCCGCGGCTGAAGGCGCGGCCCGCCCTGCACTATCGCCTGCCCGACTGCAACATCCAGGACCCGGACTGGGGCGTCGTGACCGAGTGGAACCGCTGGGCCCGTACGGTGGAATCGCTGGCCGCGGACCCGGCCCGGCTGCAACGAATGTGCGACGCCTACTACGCCTACCTGCAGGACGCCTGGTTCCCCGACTGGGGCGCCGACGCGAACGCCTGGCTGAACCGGTGACGGCGGCGCCATGACGCGATCTCACCGTCCCCTCGTGGGGGTCACGGCGTCGGCTCGTGGCGGCCGCTTCATGTGGTGGTGCAACCGGCTGGCGGTCTGGCGCGCCGGCGGCAAGGCGGTGCGCATCACCGCCGACGCCCAGGTGCCGCCGGATCGGTTGGACGCGCTACTGGTCGGCGGCGGCGACGACATCGACGCCGAGTTGTACGGCCTCGACCTGATGGTCGACGTGCGCATCGACCGCGAGCGCGACCGCCTGGAGCTGCAGTACCTGGAGGCGGCGCACAAGCGCGACCTGCCGGTGCTCGGCGTGTGTCGCGGCGCGCAGATGCTGAACGTCTACCGCGGCGGCACACTGCACCCGGACATCTACACCGCCTACGGCGGACTGCCGCGCCAGCGCACCGTGCTGCCGCGCAAGCGCATCGCGATCCAGCCCGACAGCCGGCTCTACGCGGTGATGGGACTGGAGCGCTGCCGGGTGAACTCGCTGCACCACCAGTCGGTCGACCGCCTGGGCCAGGACCTGCGCGCCGTCGCCCGCGACAAGTACGGCATCGTCCAGGGCCTGGACTGTGAGACCGGCACCTACGTGATCGGCGTGCAGTGGCACCCCGAGTTCGTGCCGCTGAACCGGCACCACCAGGCGCTGTACAGGGAGCTGGTGGCGGCGGCGGTGAGCGGACGTAGGTAGGATTTCGATTCTCCCTGCAACGAAACGCACGCCTGCCATGCACGCGCCGTGTCCAGAAGCCGCAAGCGATTGTGCCGGAGCCCGGCAGCTATCATTTTACACGCGGGCGGCACATTTCGGGTTCGAGGGTCCCGCAGCTTCGGGAGGACGATACCATGGCCGACTATCGCGCGCCGGTCGACGATCTGCGCTTCGCGCTGCACAACGTGGGCGATCTGGCGGGGCTCGCCAAGCTGCCGGGCTACGGCGAGGCCGAACCCGAGCTGGTCGACCAGATCCTGGAGGAGGCCGGCCGCGTCGCCAACGAGGTCTGGGCGCCGATCAACCGCAGCGGCGACCTCGAGGGCGTCAAGCTGGACAATGGCGTGGTGCGCACGGCGAAGGGCTTCGCCGACGCCTACCAGACCTACGTCGACAGCGGCTTCAACACGCTGGCGTTCGATCCGGACTACGGCGGCCAGGGCCTGCCCTGGACGCTGGCGCTGGGCCTGATGGAGCTCTGGAACGCCGCCAACATGTCGCTGGCGCTGAACCCGCTGCTGACCATCGGCGCGGTCGAGCTGCTGCAGACCCACGGCACGCAGGCGCAGCGCGACACCTACCTGCCCAAGCTGATCTCCGGCCAGTGGACCGGCACGATGAACCTGTCGGAGCCCGAGGCCGGCACCGACGTGGGCGCGCTCAAGACCCACGCCGAACGCGCCGAAGACGGCAGCTACCGGATCACCGGTCAGAAGATCTACATCACCTGGGGCGAGCACGACATGGCCGAGAACATCGTGCACATGGTGCTCGCCCGCCTGCCCGACGCGCCGGCCGGCACCAAGGGCATCTCGCTGTTCCTGGTGCCCAAGTTCATCCCCGACAACACCGGCGAGCCGGGCCGGCGCAACGACGTGCGCTGCGTCTCCCTCGAGCACAAGCTGGGCATCCATGCCTGCGCCACCTGCACGCTGGCGTTCGGCGACGACGAGGGCGCCGTCGGTTTGCTGGTCGGAGAGGAAAACGGCGGCATGAAGGCGATGTTCACGATGATGAACAACGCCCGCCTGGCCGTCGGCGTGCAGGGCGTGGCGATCGCCGAGCGCGCCTACCAGGACGCCCGGGCCTGGGCGTTCGACCGCATCCAGTCGCGCGACATTCGCGGCTCCAAGCAGTCGGTCCCAATCGTCCGCCACCCCGACGTCCGGCGCATGCTGCTGGAGATGCGCAGCCGCATCGAGGCCGGCCGCGCGCTGGCGCTCTATGCCGGCAACGCGCTGGACCGCGCCAAGCAGGCGCCGGACGCCGACGACCGGGCGACGGCGCAGAGCGAGGTCGACCTCCTGGTGCCGGTGGTGAAGGCCTGGTGCACCGACATGGGGGTCGAGGTCAGCTCGCTGGCGATCCAGGTGCACGGCGGCATGGGGTTCATCGAGGAGAGCGGCGTCTGCCAGCACTACCGCGACGCCCGCATCGCCCCGATCTACGAGGGCACCAACGGGGTGCAGGCGCTGGACCTGATGGGCCGCAAGGTGCTGCGCGACGACGGCGCCGCGGCCATGAGCCTGATCGGCCGGCTGCGCCAGGTGCTGGACGAGCTGGACCAGGCCGGCGGCGACCCGACGGCAGCGATCCGCGAGAACACCGCCCAGGGCCTGGACGCGCTGGAGAGCGCCACGCAGGCGCTGCTGGAGCTGGGCCGCGACGACCTGGCGAAGGCCGCGGCGGTGGCAACCCCGTACCTGCAGCTGTTCGGTACCGTCGCCGGCGGCGCGCTGCTGGCGAAGCAGGCCGCGGCGGCGGCGCGGCAGCTCGGCACCGGGGCGCAGACGCGCCGCGACGTGCTGCAGGGCAAGCTCGGGGGCGCGCGCTACTACGCCGCCAACGTAATGCCGCGCGCGCAGTCCCTGCTCGCCGAGGTGCGCCAGGGCGCGGACAGCACGCTGGAGCTGGACGAGACGCTGTTCTAGGCGCCACCGGACGGGATGCGTCGATGGGGCGCTGCGGGCCCGCCCAAGATGTGCGGAGGTCCAGACAGCTCATCCCGAGCGTGTCGGAGGACCAGCCGCGTCGAACGACCGAGCCTGCCGCAGGATCGGCATGTGCCAATGCCCACGCCGGGGCCTGCACGTCGCGCGCACCGCGTCGCGAAGCCGAGCGGCACGCCGCCCGATCCTCCCGCACCTTTCCGCCGAAAATCCTGGACGCACCCCGCTTCCGCCGGGCAGCTTGGCCGTCGGTGGCCAACACCAAGAAGACGGGAGAAACGCACCATGCGCGACCGCGACGACATGACCTTCTCCATGCAGGAGCACGCTCGGCGGCTGAGCGACCTGCGAACGCGCATGGCGGAGCGCCGGATCGATGTGGCGGTGATCACCGATCCGGAAAACCTCTGCTACCTCACGGAGTACCAGACCACCGGCTACTCCTACTTCCAGTGCCTGGTGGTGCCGCTGGAGGGCGAGCCCTTCATGATCACCCGGCGGCTGGAGGAGACCAACGTCCACGCCCGCACCTGGGTCGAGGCCACACGGCCCTACTCCGACACCGGCGACGCCATCGAGACGCTGTGGCACGCGCTGAAGGAGTTCGAGCTCGACCACAAAACGATCGGCTACGAGCGCAACAGCTACTTTTTCCCGGCCTACCAGCAGGACCGCATGCGCTCGACCTTCCTGGACACCCGCTTCGTCGACATCTTCGGCATCGTCGAGGAAGGCCGGGTCGTGAAGTCCGAGGAGGAGATCGCGGTGATGCGCAAGGCCGCCGCCGCGACCGAGGCCGGCATGGCCGCCGGCCTGGCGGCGGTGCAGCCGGGCGTCAGCGAGAACGAGATCGCCGCGGAGATCTGCTCGGCCATGTTCAAGGCCGGCGGCGAGTACCCGGCCGTCCTGCCCTACGTCACCTCGGGCCCGCGCACCCTGATCGGCCACGCCACCTGGGAGGGCCGCAAGGTGCAGGAGAACGAGGTGGTGTTCCTGGAGATCGGCGGCTGCTACCGGCGCTATCACACGGCAATGATGCGCACCGTCTTCACCGGCGAGCCGCCGCAGGCGATGCGCGACGCCACGTCGATCGTGCAGGAAGCGCGCGCAGCACTGCTCGAGCAGATCCGGCCCGGCATGACCGCGGGCGAGATCGACCAGCTGAACCAGCGCATCATCAACAACAACCACCTGGGCGGCTACCTGATCACCCGCGCCGGCTATTCCATCGGCATCGCCTTCCCGCCGTCCTGGGACGAGGGCTACATCCTGTCCCTGAAGAGCGGCGAGCGCACCCACCTGCGGCCCAACATGACGCTGCACCTGCTGCCCTGGATCTACGGCGTGGACGAGCAGTACTTGGTGGGGATGTCCGAGACGATCCGGGTCACCGAGGACGGCTGCGAGAGCTTCTTTGGCAAGCCAGAGGCAGAGCTGGTCACAATGGCGGCGTAGGGCGGCCCTTATTCTGAAACCGAACCCCAAGCCCGGCGAAGGGCGCTGGTCGAAACAGGCCCGAACGAATCAGCGAGAGACTTGGCTGCAGCGTGTCAGGACTTGGCCGACTGAAGTGGCTTCACCACGCGTGCCCGCTTTAGATCCTCGTCGCTCGGCTCCGGAGCGGCATCGGGATCGTCGTCGATCTCACGGTCGATGTCGGCGTCGCTGAGGTTCCGCAGTGCAGGATCGAGCGCGCCCGCCTGCTGGTGCACATAGGACCCGTCCGCCGCGCGCAGATAGACCTCGCCGTCGCGCAGGATCGCCTTGGGCTTATTCGAGGTGCCGCTCATAGAGCCGTCGCTCCTTCCGCTTCGCCGGGCGCGCCGAGATGATCCAACGCACGCCACCCCGCCAAGTGTAGACCACCGCGAAGATGTGGTCTCCGATCTGGCCGATTGCGACCTTCCTATCCTCACGACCGCGCTGACTGTCCCATTCTATCACCGGCCCCCGGAACACGCGAATTGCGTCCTCGAAGGCAATCCGATGCTTACGCAGGTTCGATTCAGCCTTTCCATCGCTCCAATCGAACTCTTGCATGGCTCACCAGCGTCTCGCGGCAGCCGCTGTGATCGTATCGCCGCGCGGAATGCACGCGGCACAATAGGCTCGCAGCGCCTCGCAAGCCACCCGGTTGGGCTGCGCGGCGGCATAGGTCCGCCCGGCATCATCCCGGGCCGCCCTTGGGGCCCTTCGTAGGGTGGAGTCGCCGCGCAGCGGCAATCCACCGACGGGCGATGCGGGACCGGCCCTGTCGGGTGGTGGGTTGCTTCGCGAACCCACCCTACGGCGCCGGCCGCGCGGCCCGCTTGATCTCCCATGCGTCCCCGGACACCATCTGCGGCGAAGCCGGGCGTCAGACCCGGCGGCGGAACGGCAGCAGGGGAGGCACGCGCACGCCATGGCTCAGGCCCAGCATATCCTGGCGATCGACCAGGGCACCACGTCCAGCCGCGCCATCGTGTTCGACGCGCACGGGCGCATCGCCGGCGACGCGCAGAAGGAGCTGCCGCAGCACTTCCCGCACTCCGGCTGGGTCGAGCACGATCCCGAGGACATCTGGCGCGACACGCTGGAGACCGCCCGCGGCGCGATCGACGCCGCCGGCCTGCAGTCGAGCCAGATCGCCGCCATTGGCATCACCAACCAGCGCGAGACCGCGGTGATCTGGGACCGCGAAACCGGCGAGGCGATCCACAAGGCGATCGTCTGGCAGGACCGCCGCGGCGCGCCGCTGTGCGACCAGCTGCGCAAGGGCGGGCACGAGCGGCTGATCCAGCAGCGCACCGGCCTGCTGATCGACCCCTACTTCTCCGGCACCAAGGTCGCCTGGCTGCTCGACAACGTGGAGGGCGCGCGCGCCAAGGCGGAGGCCGGCAAGCTCGCCTTCGGCACCATCGACAGCTTCCTGCTGTGGCGCCTGACCAACGGCAAGGTGCACGCCACCGACGCCACCAACGCCTCGCGCACGCTGCTGTACGACATCCGCCGGCAGCGCTGGGACGACGAGCTCTTGAGCCTGCTCAACGTACCGAAGACCCTGCTGCCGGAGGTGATGGCCTGCGACGCCGAGTTCGGTCACGCCGATCCGGAGCACCTCGGCGCCGCGCTGCCGATCTGCGGCATCGCCGGCGACCAGCAGGCCGCCACCGTCGGTCAGGCGTGCCTCGAAGAGGGTATGATGAAGTCGACCTACGGCACCGGCTGCTTCGCCCTGATGAACACCGGGCAGACCGCACCGACCAGCCGCAACCGCCTGCTGACTACCATCGCCTACCGCCTTGGCAAGGAGACCACCTACGCCCTGGAGGGCTCGATCTTCGTCGCCGGCGCGGCGGTGCAGTGGCTGCGGGACGGCCTGAAGCTGCTGCAGAGCGCGGCGGAGACCGAACGGCTGGCGACCGAGGCCGATCCCGACAGCCAGGTCTATCTGGTCCCGGCCTTCGTCGGCCTCGGGGCGCCCTATTGGGACAGCGGCGCCCGCGGCGCGGTGTTCGGCCTGACCCGCGCCACCGGCCCGGCGGAGATCGCCGCCGCGACGCTGGACAGCGTGTGCTTCCAGACCCGCGACCTGCTGCAGGCGATGGAGGCCGACGGGGCGGATACGCCGACCACGCTCCGGGTCGACGGCGGCATGGTGGCGAACGACTGGCTGCTGCAGCGTCTCGCCGACATCCTTGGGGTTCCGGTCGAGCGACCGCAGGTGATCGAGACCACGGCGCTGGGCGCGGCCAGCCTGGCCGGCGTGAAGTGCGGCCTGATCGACGGCAAGAAGGGGATCGCCGAGCTCTGGCAGGCGGACAAGCTGTTCCGGCCGCAGATGTCGACGCAGGAGCGCGAACGCCGCTACGCCGGCTGGCTCGACGCGGTGCAGCGGGTGCGCACGGAGCGCTAGGCAAGACCGCCGCAGTCGGCAGCGCCTCCGGCGACCGCGCCCAAAGCTAGCCGTCCGGCCACGCCACCGCGGCCAGCGCGACGACGGCGAACCCGGCGAGCAGGACCGCCGCCAGCTTGTTGGCCCAGGCCAGGTGCTGTGGCCCCAAGCGCGGGCGCAACGCCTGGGTGCCGCCGCACAGGCCGAGCCACCAGAGCGTCGAGCCGACCGCGACGCCGGCGACGAGCTGTCCCGCGTCGCCGCTGCCGCGCGCCAGCTCCTCCAGCCCCAGTCCGGCGAAGATGCCGAGAAAGCCCATCACCGTCATCGGATTCGACAGCGTCACCGCCAGGCCGGTGCCGAATCCGGCCAGCGCGCGCACGTGCACCGGCGCCTTGGCCTGCTGCGGCGGCTTCTTGCGCCAGGCGCCCCAGGCCAGCACCACCAGCACCACCGCACCGACCAGCCGCAGCGCGTCGCGGTGCGCCATCAGCAGGTGCGAGACCGACGCCAACCCGTAGGCGGCCAGCGCCCCGAAGATGGTGTCGGCCAGCGCCGCCCCGAGGCCGGTGGACACCCCTACGCGCAGCCCGTCCTCCAACGTGCGCTGAATGCACAGCAGTCCCACCGGTCCGACCGGCGCGGCGACCGCGACGCCGATCGCGATGCCCTTGGCGAAGATCCAGGAGGTGTCCATGCGGCGGCGTTACCGGATTGCGTAGCCGTGAGCGCGGGCGCGGCTGTCCAATAGGGGAAGCGTCCGGGGCGATCCCAAGACCTCGGGGCCCAGAGGTTTCCGCGAAGCCTGCGGCGAACGCAACCCCCTATGATCCGCGCCGGTCCGCCGCGGCCTTGGCCGGGCGTGGGTACGGCCCCATCTGGGGATGCACTGCGCAAGACCGCAACCAACGCGACGGAGGGAGGACACAGCCATGCCGACTGGTGCCACCACCGCGACGGCCGCGGCGATCGCCACGCTGATCTCGGCGCCGCTGCTGCTCGCCGGCGCGCCGGCACAGGGCGCCGCCAGCGGAAGCATCGGCGCCAAGACCGAAACCAAGGTCGGCTGCACCTCGCCGGCCCCCTACGCGGAGTTCGAACAGGTCTACGCCAGCGACGGCCGCGTCGCCGCCTACAAGGTTCTGGCGCAGAGCGACGCCTGTATGATCCTGGAAAACCCGACCCAGGTCCGGCTCGAGGAATCCGTGGACGCCTTCGACTTCGGCTGGGGAACCGGACAGATCTGGCGGGTCGCGCCGCTGGCCGGCAACTCGGACGCGCCGGATACGCTGTTCATCCGCGTGCGCGAAGCCGACTGGGACGGCGGCACGTAGGGCAAGCCGGCCGCAGGCGACCGCGCACGACAGGTCCCGTCGTCCGGCAGTGGCGCCGATCTCTTGGCGGCTGCGGCGGTCGGCGCCACGGCGCGGACAAATGTAACCGCGATATTGTCAATTGCAGTGATTACTCATTCGCTGGCTGTAAATATGTTGGCACGACAAGTCTTTAGCTCTACGATGGCTGTCATACAGGTCGCTGTATACACGAGCAGCGCCAGGCGAGGCGCAACGCTGGCGGGCGGAAACGGGGGCGGATGAGCGACAGGGACGCGCTGCAGGACACGCTGCAACACCCCGAGCATCGCGAGCTCTATGCGTACTGGCAATCGAAGCGGGTTGATGGGCGGTTGCCGGCGCGCGCCGACATCGATCCGATCGATCTGCGGCGCTTGTTGCCGCACCTGGCGCTGATCGACGTGCTGCGCGAGAGCACGGATCTGGACTTCCGCTACCGCCTGACGGGCACCGAGATCGTCGAGCGCGCGGGCCGCGATCCCACGGGCCGAACGTTCAGCGACCTGTACACCGGCGACTATCTGGAGACGGCGATCGCGACCTATCGCGAGGTCGTCGACACGGCCGAGCCGCTGTTGTCGGAGCGCACCTATCCGCTGGTGCCGGATCGCGAGTTCCTGCGCTACGACCGGCTGCTGCTGCCGCTCGCGGCGGATGGACGCACCGTCGACATGATCATGCTGCTGATCGTGGTGCTGGAGCACTGTCGGCTGGACGCATAGCGCGGGCCCGGCCGGCGCCGCGGCCGCCCGGGCGAAATGCTGCAGTGCGAATACTTGGGCACCGGGACGATCCGCCGGGTCGCGGCCGGGCTGTCATAAATCTGCAGCACAACATTCATAGACTCTTCCGTTGCTCTGACGTTTGGTTTCGCCAACGTCCAGGCTCGACAGCGGCGGCGCCTCAGTCGTCGTCGCCGGCGCGGTCCCGCGAACCGGACGGGGAGTTCGAATGGGCTCGCGGGTCCGACTGCTTCGACCGCAAACCCAATAAGGGGGGAACGATGACGATGATTTCCAAGCTGCGTGACAGCCGGATGCTCGGCCTGACGCTCGCCGCTGCGGCAGTGGTCGGCCTGGCGGCGTCCACCGCCCTGCCGGCGAACGCGCAGATGACCGAGTGCAGCCACCGCGGCAAGCTGGCCGAGCGCTACTGCGACGACAACCGCGACTTGGTCGCCGACCTGCCGCTGGACGAGTCGGAGTGGCTGAATCCGGACACGCTGATCTTCTCCTACGTCCCGGTCGAGGATCCGGCGCTGTACAAGGACACCTTCGAGCCGTTCATGGAGCACCTCGCCGAGGTGACCGGCAAGGACGTCCGCTTCTTCTCCGCGCAGTCCTACGCCGCCCAGATCGAGGCGCTGCGCAGCGGCCGCCTGCACGTCGCCGGCCTGTCCACCGGCTCGACCCCGTTCGGCGTCAACATCGGCGGCTTCAATCCGTTTGCCATCATGGGCACCGATGAGGGCGAGTACGGCTACAAGATGCAGGTGATCGTGCCGGCCGGCAGCGACATCGAGAGCGTGCAGGACCTCAAGGGCAAGCGCGTCGCCCACACCGAGCAGGCCTCCAACTCCGGCAACCAGGCCCCGCGCGCCCTGCTGGAGAGCCAGTTCGGCATCGTGCCGGGCAAGGACTACGAGGTGGTCTACTCCGGCGGCCACGACCGCAGCATCCTGGGCGTGGCCAACGGCGACTACGCCGCCGCGCCGATCGCGTCCTCCGTGCTGGACCGGATGGCCGAGCGCGGCGCCGTCGACATGGACGACATCCGCGTCATCCACGCCAGCCAGTCGTTCCCGACCACCAGCTTCGGCTACGCCAATAACCTGCATCCGAACCTGCAGCGGCTGGTCCAGAAGGCCTTCTTCACCTTCGACTTCGAGGGCACTTCGCTGGGCGAGGAGTTCGCCGACGTCGACGGCTTCATCCCGATCACCTACAAGAACAACTGGGGCGTGATCCGCACGATCCAGGAGCAGAACGGGGTGGTCTACTCGAAGGAGAACATCAGCGGCTAACGCCGCCGGTGCTCCTCGACCGGACGCGCGAGCCGGTCCGGCCCCCGGCCGGGCCGGCTTCGCCCGTTCGACGCCAATGCGAGAATCGCACCCTTCGACCCGGCCCCGACGCGCCTGCTCAGGATCGAGCTGAGCGGATCTCTTGAGCGCGGCGCCCTGCCGTGCTGAGTAGGCCCGTCAGGGCCGGGCCGAGAGCCCGAGCACCCGCCAGACGCCAACCAGCCGAGTTCCGCCATGCTGCAGGTCGAAAACCTCGCCAAGACCTACCCCACCGGCCAGCAGGCGCTGAAAGGCTGCTCGCTGACCCTCGACAAGAGCCAGGTCGTGGCGATGATCGGCCCGTCCGGCGCCGGCAAAAGCACCTTCATCCGCTGCATCAACCGGCTGGTCGAGCCGACCGCGGGCCGCGTCGTGCTGGACGGCACCGACGTGACCGCGTTGAGCGGCGACCAGATGGCCAAGATGCGCCGACACATGGGCATGATCTTCCAGGAGTATAACCTGGTCGAGCGCCTGACGGTGATGGAGAACGTGCTGTCGGGGCGGCTCGGCTTCGTGTCGTTCTGGCAGGCCTTGTTCCGCCGCTTCCCGCAGCAGGACGTCGCGCGCGCCTTCGAGCTGCTGGAGCGCGTCGGGCTGAGCGGCTACGAGAACAACCGCGCCGACGCGCTCTCCGGCGGCCAGCGCCAGCGCGTCGGCATCGCCCGGGCGCTGATCCAGGAGCCCAAGATCCTGCTGGTCGACGAGCCGACCTCCTCGCTGGACCCGAAGACGGCGCGCACCATCCTGGGCCTGATCAGCGATCTGTCGCACGAACGCGGGCTGCCGGTGCTGCTCAACATCCACGACGTCGGCCTGGCGCTGATGTTCGCCGAGCGCGTGCTCGGCCTGTCCGAGGGCGAGGTCGTGTTCGACGGCCCGCCGCGCGGCGTCGACGAGGCGATCCTGACCCGGATCTACGGTGAGGCCGACTGGCGCCAGACCATCCGGCACGCCGGCGAGGAGGCCGACGAGCGCCGCGACCGGCGGGCCGGGGCGAACGGCGACAGCCACGATGGGGCCGAGCAATCCGACATCGACGAGCGCCTGAAGTGGGAGGCTGCGCGGCGATGACGACACCGGCGACCGGCGCCGACGGCGCCGCAGCGACCACGCGCACCTGGCGCAAGCCGCCGATGATCCGGAACCGGTGGCTGCGCTGGCTGATCGTCGTGCTCGGCGCTGCTTACATCGTCTACGCGGTCGACGACGTGAACCTCGACATCGACCGCATGATCCGCGGCATCCCCAAAGCCATCGACATGTTCGGCCAGATGGTGCCGCCGGACTTCTCGCGCTGGCAGTTGCTGCTCGAGGGGCTGCTGGAAAGCCTGCAGATGGCGATCTTCTCCACGGCCATCGGCGTGGTGCTGAGCATACCGATCGCCATCGGCGCCGCCCGCAACGTTGCGCCCAAGCCGATCTACCTGCTGTTCCGCGGCTACCTCGGCGTGGTGCGCACGCTGCCCGAGGTGCTGATCGCGATCTTCTTCGTGAAGGCGTTCGGCTTCGGCGCTTTCGCCGGCATGCTGACGCTGACGATCGCCTCCACCGGCTTCGTCGGCAAGCTGCTGGCCGAGGACATCGAGGACATCGATCCCGGCCAGGTCGAGGCGATCCGCGCCACCGGCGGCGGCTGGCCGATGGTGCTGCTGTACGGCATCCAGCCGCAGGTGCTGCCGCGCTACGTCGGCCTGTGCATCTACCGGCTCGACATCAACCTGCGCGAGTCGACGATCCTGGGCATCGTCGGCGCCGGCGGCATCGGCGCAACGCTGTACAACTCGTTCGGCCGCTACGAGTACGACTTCTCCTTCGCTATCCTGCTGTCGATCATCGCCGTCGTGCTGGTCGCCGAGTGGGGCAGCGCGGCGATCCGGGCGCGCATCACATGACCGCCGAAAGCCCGAGTCCAGCCCCCGGCGCCGCCGCGAAGGTGTGGCGGCGCTACAGCCGCGCCGACCGGCTGCGCCACTTCGCGATCCAGTTGTTCACCGTGATGGTCGTGGTCTGGGCGGCGGCCAGCCTGGACGTGCACTGGCCGTTCGTGCTCGACGCGCCGCAGCAGGTGCTCGACCTGTCGGAACGGATGGTGCCGCCGGACTGGCAGTTCTTCGACGACATCCTTCCGCCGATGATCGAGACCATCAACATCGCCACGCTGGGCACCATCCTGGCCTGCGTGCTGTCGGTGCCGGTGGCGATCATGGCGGCGCAGAACACCACCTTGAACCGCACCACGCTGTGGATCGCCCGGGTGATCGTAGTGACCTCGCGCTCGATCAACGAGCTGGTCTGGGCGATCATCTTCGCCGCCATCTTCGGGCCTGGCCCGATGGCCGGCGTGGTGGCGATCGGCGTGCGCTCGATCGGCTTCACCTCGAAGCTGATCGCCGAGGGCATCGAGGAGATCGACCCCGGCCAGGTGGAGGCGGTGCGCGCCACCGGCGCCTCGCGCAGCAAGGTGCTGATCTACGGCGTGCTGCCGCAGGTGATGCCGACCATCGTCGGCGTCGTCACCTTCCGCTGGGACATCAACATCCGCCAGTCCAGCGTGATCGGCCTGGTCGGCGCCGGCGGCATCGGCATCACCCTGAACAGCGCGATGAACCTGTTCAACTGGGACCAGGTGACGGTGATCCTGATCGCCATCTTCGTCGTTGTGATGGCCAGCGAATGGGTCTCCGACCGGCTGCGCCGGCAGTTTACCTAGGGGTGTAGCCCGGAGCGACGGGAACGCCGGATCCCTTCGGCGGCTTTCCGGGAACGCGGGACAAGACGTTAATCTAGGCGCCGGCAGATGTGGGCCAGGAGCCGACATTGGCCTCACGCGCGCCGCCAGCGTAAACTCGATGAGTTCGTCGACGACTTGCGTCGTCAGGGCGGGTCCTGCACCCCCGCTTCGCAGCGATGCGGGCCCAGGGGCATCACATGTACTTCAGAAGACGCCACTGCCCTGACCACGCCGGTTCGCTCGCCGCCACCCGCCCGGCTGTTGTGGCCGCACCGGCGGCATCCGGACTGGCCGCGGGTGTGGGTGCCACGCGGGTGGAAGGTTCCTGGGCGGTGCGACCGACCGGCGCGCTGGGGCGGGCCGGCATGATACGATTCAGGAACGCGACGACGTATCGCCGTTCGGGCGAAAGCAGAGTGGAATGTGCCATGTCGGGCCTCCTCGAAGGACGTGCCGTGCCGATCCTCCGAGGTTAGCCGCAGCCGCCGGGGCGGTGCTTTCAGGAGGCCTTGAGGAAACCTTGCGGTTTCCGTGATTCTGCGAGGTTCTCGCTTGCAGGACTGTGGCCGGAGGCCGACATCCACCGCGATGCGCTACATCTTTCACGACTGCGAGCTCGATACCGACACGCTGGAGTTCTGGTCCCGGAGCGAGCTCCGGCGCCTGGAGCCGCAGGTCTTCGATCTGATCCGCTATCTGGTCGAGCACCCCCACCGCCTGGTCAGCCGGCAGGAATTGATCGACGAGATCTGGAACGGCCGGATCGTCTCCGAGGCTGCTATCAGTTCGCGCCTCAACGCCGCCCGCAAGGCTCTCGGCGACGACGGAAAACGTCAGGCCGTCATTAAGACGGTGCCGCGGCGCGGTGTACGCTTTGTCGCCGAGCTGCACACGGTGCCCGGGCCCTCGGGTGCACCGTTCGGCCGTCAGACCGGCGAGGTGTTGCCCGCGCGCGACTTGCCGGCTGGATCAAGAGATCAAGTCCAAAAGGTGCGATTCTGTCAGGGAACCGGAGCCACGCGCATTGCCTTCGGCGTCTCGGGCCAGGGCCCGCCTTTGGTCCGCGTGGGCCACTGGCTCACTCATTTGGAGCACGATTGGCGAAGCCCGATCTGGCGCCCCTTCCTCGACAAGCTCGGGGAAGACTTCACTGTGGTTCGGTACGACCAGCGGGGGACCGGGCTGTCGAGCCGGGAAATTGGAGACTTCTCGCTAGAGTCACTGGTCGGCGATCTCGAAGCGGTGGCCAGCGCCGCTGGTCTGCGGCGTTTTGTGCTTTACGGAACGTCGCAAGGCGTTCCCGTGGCCATTGAGTACGCCGCTCGGCATCCTGACCGCGTGAGCGCTCTGGTTCTTCACGGAGGATACTACCGCGGTCGCCTGTTGCGCTCGGAGGCTGAGAAGGAGGAAGGCGAAGCCATTCTCGCTTTGATGCGGCACGGATGGGCGAAGGAAGGTTCGCAGTTCCTTCAGGCGTTCGCGTCAATCTTTGCCCCGGACGGGACGACCGAACAAACTAAATCTGTGGCCGAGTTGCAGAGAGTCAGTGCCTCCAAGGAGACAGCCGTCCGTCTTCGGGAAACATTCGACCGTCTGGACGTCAGCCACAAGCTGACTGAAATTGAGACCCCCACCCTGGTCATCCACGCGCGCAACGACGGCGTCCATCCGTTCCAGCAAAGCCTCGATATGGCGGGAACCCTGCCGAACGCGGAGCTGGTCGTCCTGGAATCGCGCAACCACGTCGTGCTTGAACACGACCCCACGTGGAAGCATTTCTTTGCCGCGATCGCGGGATTTGGTCTCTCGCACGGCACCGAGAGTTAGGCTTCGGAAAACCTCTAGACATGGAGAGCGGTCGCGCACGTCAGCCGACTGCTATGGGTCAAAACCAGCCGCCGCCATCTCCGAACATGTCGGCCGGTGTTCGGGGCGCTCGCGCCGCCTGCGGGGGCCTCCTGTTCGGGCGGGGCCGCCAGTGCAGTTCGTGCGCTCACCCGCGAACAGCCGCCAGCCGCCGCAGGCTCTCCACCGGCCACACGGCTTCGCGATCGTAGTACTCGGCCACCGCCGGCAACCCCTCGGGAAGCCGCAGCCAGGGCTGCTTCGAGGCGGTGAAGATGTGGATGTCCGGCGGGAAACGGTCGGGGGCATCTAGCGTTCCGACGCGCACGAACGCCACCGCCTCGCCCAGGCCGGGATAGTGGCTCCAGACGGCGACGTGGCAGTCCGGGCAGCGCACGACCAACTGGCCGCGGCCGCTGAGCGACGGCGTCGGCACCCGGTCCGGCCGGCCCGCCGTCACCGCGAGCTCCGCCGTCTCGATCAGCGCGTTGATCGCCAGCGCCGAGCCGGTCTCGCGCTGGCACCAGCGGCAGTGGCAGCCGTGCACGATCAACGGCGGCGCCGTCAGGCTGTAGCGCAGGTGGCCGCAGGTGCAGCCGCCCGCTGGCGCCTCGTCGGTCGCGGTCGACACGGCGCGTCGTCCGCCGGTCGCCGCGCGGCGTCTACTGCGCCGCCTCCTGCCGCGCCTGGATCACCCGGTCGGCCTGCTTGCCGGTGAGCTCCTGCATGTGGTCGAAGGCGTGCTCGAAGAACCCGACGCCCTGGGTCAGGGAGCGCAGCTCGCCGATCAGGTCGCCCAGCTCGGAGGCCGGCATGTAGACGCGCAGCTCGTCCCAGCCGTCCCAGCCGGGCTTCTCCTCGAAGCCCAGGATCTGGCCGCGGCGGCCGGAGACCAGGTTGTTCGCCTTGGGCAGCAGGTCGCGCGGCACGCTGACCCGGACCTCGTGGATCGGCTCCAGCAGCACCGGCTCGCACTGCGGCAGCGCCTCGGTCATGGCGATCCGGCCGGCGGTGCGGAAGGCCTGATCGCTGCTGTCGACCGAGTGGTACTGGCCGTCGGTCAGCTCGACCGCGACGTCGACCACCGGGAAGCCCAACGGGCCGCGCTTGAGGCCCTCCTGCGCGCCGGCCTCGACGGCGGGGACGTACTGCTTCGGCACCGCGCCGCCGACCACCGAGCTGGTGAAGGCGAAGCCGGCGCCGCGCGGCTGCGGCGAGACGTTCACGTGGATGTCGGCGAACTGGCCGTGGCCGCCGCTCTGCCGCTTGAAGCGGGCGTGGTAGTGCGTCGACTTGCGGATGGTCTCGCGGTAGGGCGTGCCGGGCCGGCCGCTCTCGATCGCCACGTTGAAGCGGTTGGCCAGGCGCTCCTGCGCCAGCCCCAGCTGGATCTCGCCCTGGCCCCAGAGCTCCATCTCGCCGGTGTCCTCGGCGTGCGCCAGCACCAGCGAGGCGTCCTCGTCGATCAGCTTCTGAATCGCCGCGGTCAGCTTGACCTCGTCCTCGCGCTTGTTGGGCCGCACGGCAATGCCGTAGACCGGCTGCGCCGACCGCGGCCACAGGATCTCCGGCGCCTCGACCTTGCCCTTGGGGCCGATCAGGTCGCCGGTGGCGAGATCGTCGACCCGCGCCAGCGCCACCAGCTCGCCGGTCTCGGCCTTCGGCGTCTTTTCCAGCTCGCCGCCGAACATCCGGTAGATCCCGTTGAGGCGCTGGCCGGCCAGCGTCATGCCGTCCTTGAGCTGGCCCTGCCACACCCGGGTCAGGCTGAGCTTGCCGGTGTGCGCCAAGTGGTAGGTGCGCACCACGCTGGCGCACGTTTCGCCGGCGTCGGCGCCGGCGGCCTCGGGCGCGTTCAGCCGCCGGGCGGCGTGCTCCGGCGCCGGGGTCTCGTGACGCAGCGCTTTCCACAGGCGGGTGACGCCGTGGTCCTGCTCGGCCGAGCCGATCATCACCGGCACGATCAGGTCCTGCGCCACGTCCTTAGCGATCTCGCCGTAGATCTCCGAGGGCGCCGGGACCACGTCCTCCAGCAGCCGCTCTAGCAGCGCATCGTCCAGGTCGGCCAAAGACTCCAGCATCTCCTGACGCGCCGACTCCTCGCGCTCGCGCACCGTTTCCGGCATCTGCACCAGATCCGACGGGCGGCCGGCCTGATAGCGGTAGGCGCGCTCGCTGACCAGATCGACGTAGCCGGTGACCTTGTCGTCCTCGCGGATCGGCACCTGGCGCAGCACCAGCGGGCGCGAGGACACCGTCTGCAGCGCCTCCATCATCTCGCGGGCGCTGCCGCGCGCCTGGTCGATCTTGTTGACGAACAGCATGTGCGGGATCGCGTGCTCGTCCAGGAAGCGCAGCAGCGGCGCCAGCGTGATCGCCTTGTCGGGGTCGGGGTCGGCCACCACCACCGCGACGTCGGCGGCCATCAGGCAGGTCTTGGCGTCCTGCATCAGCTCGATCGCGCCGGGGCAGTCGATCAGGTGCCAGGGCTCGTCCAGAAAGCGCGCGTGGGCGACGTTGGACTCGGTGGTGATCTGGCGGCGCCGCGCTTCCGTGCCGTGGTCGCCGACGGTGGTGCCGCGGCCGACGTGGCCCTGCTTGTCGATCGCCCCGGCGGTGTGCAGCAGCGCGTCCAGCAGGCTGGTCTTGCCGCCGGTGGCGCCGCCCACCAGCACTGCGCAGCGGGGTTGGGATCCATCCGACATGGCGTTGTTCTCCCTCTTGCGGCTCCGGCGCCGTTCTGAGCGGCGTCTGAAGCCGGCGACCCGAGCGGGCCGCGGGAGCGGGCCCGCAGTGTCGGTCGGTTCTCGTTGTGCCGGGAATGGTCTCAGGAGAGCCCCATCCGGGGCAAGCGCCATGAGCCGGGCCGGGCGTGCAGCCGGACGCCGCTTGCAGCGCCCGGCCCACCGGCCGGTTCGGGCGAACGGGCGGCCCGCTCTCGGGGCTGGGAGCGCAATAGAAAACCGCCGCCGGACGACGGTCTGGCGGCGGCCCTCTGCGCGATCGTGGCCGATCGCCGTCGAACGGCCGGCCGCGCGAGACCGGCGATGGGCCCCTGTCAGACCGTGCCGTCGTCCGCCCCGGTCGTCGTCAGACTGTCGATCCGGTCCAGCGCGGCGTCCAGGGACGCGTAGCTCGACCCGACAGCGGCCAGGGTCTGGCGGGCGTCGGCCAGGGGGACGTCGCTGCCGAGGTCGAGGTCGTGCGCGGCCAGGCTGCGCGTGAAGGCGCCGGCGACGGCGATCTTGCTGTCGAGCGTCGCAGCGTCGGTCCCGCGGGCGCCGGCGGCGATGGCGATCAGCGTGTCGCCGACCGGTGCGTCCGCTTGCAGACGCTCAGCGATCCGGTCGCGCCAGAACGCCAAGCCGGCGTCCTCCGGCGTGCGGTTGAACAGCGCCTGGTATGCGGTGGCGACGAAGGCGTCAACGGCGCCGGGGTCGGGCGCGGACCCGCCGTCCAGGATGGGGAAGCGGGCGGTGGCCTCGTCGCTGGCGGCAAAGGCATCCGAAGCGCGGGCCAGCGTGTCGAACCGCGAGGCGCCGTCCGCCAGGTCTGCCGCGCTCTCGCGGGCCCAGAACGCCAAGCCCGCCGGGTCGGCGGCGCGGCCGAAGTAGCCAATGTAGAGCGCCGCCAGCTGATCGGTCGTCGGCATCTCGGTGAGCGGCAGGTCGGCCGAGTCCAACTGGATCACGGTCGTGTCCGCCGCGCTTTCCTGCAGCGCGATGCCGGCGTCAACACGGCCGGCCAGCGCGATCGCCGGCTCGTCGGCGGCGAAGCTGCCATCGCCGTCGACATCGAGCTGCAGCACGGCCGCGGTGCCGTCGATCGTATCGCCGGGGACCACCCGGACGGCGTCGAGCGCGAGCCTCTGGCCGGAGAGTTCCAACCTGTCCCCCGGGCTCGGGTCCAGCCACACCACCGAGCCCGCGTCCGCGGTCAGCACGATCCGGTCGGCGTTGTGGATACACCCGCGGATGCCGGGGATCATCTCCGAGAGGTTCGTTGCCTCCCGAACTGTCCGGGTGGCCGCCTCCCACGACGACTTCG
>ENA-ORDC01001020-ORDC01001020.1-marine-metagenome-genome-assembly--contig:-NODE-1020-length-22985-cov-3.977999_pt1 | contig 22985 bp, 30 predicted proteins | sample MGYA00237783_ERZ508515 | MGnify/ENA primary metagenome ERZ508515 (study PRJEB26186, sample SAMN06268792) | marine metagenome | isolation source: Eden Landing Ponds, San Francisco, CA, USA | place... | reverse complement strand
CCGAGGACGACGCTGTCCTTGCCCCCGGAGAGGCCGAGCACCCAGGTCGTCGGCTCCTCGGGGGTCGCGTCGTCCGGCAGCAGCCCGTCCTGGGCGGCGCAGGTCAGTGCCGCGAACAGGCTCCGGCGATCGCACTTGGCCAGGTCCGGGTTCTGGTTGACGGCCGTCAGCGCCACGCGCTCGAACTTCTCGACCGTGACGTGGTCGGGCAAGGCCTTCTGCCAGTCGGGCTTCATCGACTGGACCTGCTGGCGCAGCTGCTGCTGGGCCGACACCTCGCGGCCCTGCTGCTGGCCGCTCGTCTGCTCGGGGGTGGCGAGCTGGTTCATTGTCTAATCCTCCTTTCGGCCGAGGGCGCACCACGGCGTGCTGTGCGCTGGACAAAACTTGCGACTGCACATCATCGACATCGGGTTGGCGGGGAAACTCCAGGGGTCCGACGATCCGCCGTCGCGGAACGCGTGCAGACTCCCCTTGATCGCGCGGATCGTGCCGGCGGCGGCGCGCTCGCTGTCGCCGCGGTCGTACTCCTGCGACCGGGGCTCGGCCTGCGGCTTCGACTGGCGGGTGCGCTCGAGCCAGGTCCGGCGGAGGGATCGCGGCGTGATCGGCTCCGGCTGTGACCTGAGCAGCAGCGAGTAGCCGCCCAGCTGCGCCTGATAGGGGCGGGGCAGGACGCCGGTCTTGAGGTCGTCCAGGTCCAGCGCCGTCGTCACCAGGTCGACGGTCCCGGTGAGGCGGAAGCCGTCGCCGGCGTCGGCCCACAGCCGCCGCGGCTCGGTTTCGCCCGGCCAGGTGTTCTCGACCACGAACGGATCCGCGGCCGGCACCACGGTCTGCGCGTACATCCGCGTCTGGCGTGTGATCTGGGTCTCGGCCGTGCGGCCGTTCGGAGTGGAATCGTCCCATTCGCAGCCGGCGGCGACCTCCTCGCGGAAGCCAGCGATCGCCTGCTCGACCGCGTCTTCGGGCCGGCCCGGATCGCCCGCGTCACGCTTGGCCTGCAACATCCTGGCGGCGGCCGCATGGACGGCGGTGCCGACTGCGGCGCCGGCGGTCGGACGGATCTCTCGCAGCTCGAACCCGGCCGCCTGGATCTCGTCCCGCCACTGGCGCGCGGCCGCGCGGCGGGGGCAGTCCGGATAAGCCGGCAGCATGCTGGCGCGGATTGTCGTGGTCATGGCGCGGCCTCGACGATCACGCCGAGAACGCCCCAGACGAGGCCGACGATGCCGGCGATCAGCAGGATCAAGCCGACGGCCTCGACCACGATCGTGCGCCAGCCCGCGCGGCGGGCGACGGTGGTGATGTCGTTCCACAGGCTCATGCCGCCGTCCCTCCATCCGGATCGATGACGAAGCCGCCGCCGACGTCGACCGGCCCGGGCCGGGCGATCGCCCTGATGTGTTCGTTCGGGTCGTCGCGGAAGCCGGCGAGATTGAGCGCCGCCAGCTGTCGCTGCGCGTCGGAGCGGGCGCGGCGCGCGAACCAGGCCGCGCACCAGGCGTCGCTCGCTCGGCTGGCGAGGTCGCCGCGGGCGATGTTGCGGAGGGGTAAGGTCGGCATCAGGACGGCTCCGCTGTCGGTTGGACCGACCGGGCATCGCCACAGCGCGGGCACGAGAGCGTGACCCCGTTGCGGTCGACGGTCAGGCGGCCCTGGCAGTCGTGGCTTGCCTCGCTTGCATCGCAATGGGCCTCGCGTAGCCGGCGGTAGAGTTCCGCTTCCTTCGGCTGCAGGCGCTTCGGCATGTGGCACATCCAATCGGTCCAATCGCGCGCCATGGGTCAGCCCTCCCCGCCTGCTGCGCCGCCGTCGTCGGCCCAGCGCATATCGGCGTCGCGCTCGGCTAGGAGGCGCGCGAAGTAGTGGTGTGGGTTGCCGCCGCTGAGCGCGATCTGCATGCCCAGCCCCTGCGGATAGCCGCCAGCGGGCTGACCGACTGCGGGGCGAACCAGATCCACCAGCCGCGGGCCAATGTCTTTGTGCCAGCCGAACTCGCGCCACAGCGGGCCAAGCGCATCGAACCAATCGCGAAGCTGGACGGCGCAGGAATGGACCGCGCCACAGCGCAGGCAAAACGAGTAGTCTGAGGTCACGCCGTTGCGAACGAGGCGGGTGCCGATGCTCAGGTTCCACTCCGGCCGGTGCGTGCACTTCGGATCACCTGGTGCGGCGCCCGGAAGCGTCGGCGCGTAGACCACGCTAAAGCCCGAGCGTTCGGGCGAAACCGCTTCGGCCGCCATCACCACCCGTGCTCCCCTGCCTTGGTCGTCTCCTCCTCAGGCACCCGCATCGGCGTCAGGTCCCGGCAGGCTTCGAGCAGCGCCTGCGCCAGCACCCGCCTCCGGTCGGCGTCCGGCTCGTCCTGCGCGGCGTCACGCGCGTAGGCCTCCGCCAGCTCCACGGCCCGTCGATCGCGTTCGGCCAGCTGCGCCCGCGCCTCGGCGATGACGTCGCCTGTGTGGTGTTCGGCTTCCGTCGGCATCACTCAGCCCTCCCCGATCTCGCGCCGCAACCGCTGAACCTCGCCCTGCCAGTACTGGATCTGCCGGCGGAGCTGCCGGCGCTCGGCGGTCGAGTGCCAGCGGTCGTGGGCGATGGACTGGGCCTCGTCGCGGGCGGTGAGAGCCCGGACCTGTTCGCGCGCGTGGTCGAGGGCGGCGCGCAGGTCTTCGGTGGTGGTGTCGGTGTCGGTCATGGATCAGATCCGCATCGGCATAACGACGGCCAGGAAGGCGTCGTCTTCCGGCGAGACGACCTTGATCGGGCCGGTGATCTGCTTGAAGCTGTCGCCGCCGGGGTCGCGGACGTCGTCGCCGAACTGCAGCGTCACCCGATCGCAGCCGGCGAAGCGCTCCAGCGCCTCGGCCAAGTAGCGGCCGCTGATGCCGAACGGTGTCCGGGCGCTGCCCTCGAACGGCACCGGCATCGCCGCTTCGGCGTCGATCAAGGACCAGCGACAGCTGAGCCGGCAGACGTTGTCCGGGCCCGGCTCCAGATGGATGGCCTCAGCCCGGCCGCCGCCGGCGCCAGCCCGGACGCTGGCCACGGCCCGAGCCAGTTGGCCGCGGTCGAAGGTCGCCGTCGTCGCAACCGCCGACGGGATCACGCGCTGGTATTCGGGGAAGTTGCCGTCGATCAGCTTCGACGCGAGACCGACACCGATATCGTGCACGTCCAGCGCAATGTGATCGGCGCCGGCCTGGTCGGTGAGCATCTGAGCGGTGCCGTCGTCGTTGCGCCGGACCTTCGGCGCCACGCGCATCGACACCGCCCGGTCGCGTCCGGCCAGCTGCAGCAACTCGCGGACGGTCTTGTGCGGGACGATGATTCCGGGCAGATCGCCGGCCGCGTCCGGCACCTGGAACGGCGCCACGTACAGCCGATGCCCGTCGGTTGCGACCGCGCGCATGCCCCAGTCGCGGTCGGCCTCGATGTAGACGCCGTTCAGGTAGTAGCGCGTTTCCTCGGTCGAAGCCGCGCCCGAGACCCGGCGGATCGCGTGCACCGCGTCGGCGCCGAGTGTACCCGACCAGCGTGCGGCGGCGCCGTCGGCAACCTCCAACGCCGGCAGGTCCTCAGGCGGCAGCGCTGGCAGATCCAGCACCAGCCCACCGCCGTGAAGCCGGATACGCCCGTCCCCGTTTGCCAGCTGAACGCGCTCCGCGCCCGACGCCTTCACGGCCTTCGCGACGTGGGCCGGCTGCTGCAGCAGCTGGTCGAGGTCGCTGCCGTTCGTCTCGGCTGCGACCCGTGCGTCGATCTGCAGGTCAAGGTCCGTAGCGGACAGGGTAAGTCCGTCCGGCGTCTGACGCAGCCGCGTGGTGGTGAGAGTCGGGATCGTGTTGCGCCGCTCAATGACGCGGCCCACGCGACCGAGCGCACGCACGAAGTCGGCGGATTCGAGTTCGATGGTCATCGGACACCCTCCAGCATGCGGATGGTTTGCCGGGCCTGCGCCAGCGAGCGGTCCAGCGCCGCGACGGCGGCGCGGTCGTCATCATCGGGGATCGTCCCATCGGGGATCGTCCCATCGGGCAGGCGCGCGGTGTCGTACATGCGGTCGCGCTCGACCTGGACTTCCTCGGTCAGCTCCCGCAGCACCGGCAGGACCGCCTCGGCCAGCGCGCGAGGCTGGCTCCGTGGCTCACGGGCCAGCGCGGTGTTGCCGTGGGTGATCACGGCCGAGCCCGCCTGGGTGCAGCCGGCGCCGGCAGAGGCCGTGTTGGGGAGGTCGCGGGCCATGGTTAGGCGGCGCTCGCGACGTCGGGGATGGCTGCGGCCTCCATGAACTCGACCCGGACGCCGGCGCTGTTGAGCACCGCGATGTCCTTCCGCGCCTTCGGCCCGACGTAAAGCGTGATGTCGTCGCCGGCGGTGTCGGTGAACGTCAGCGAGTCGTCCGGCGCGCGCCAGTAGCTGGCCGCCTCGTAGACGTGCAGGTGGTCGCCGTGGGTGCGGGCTTTGATCGTGAACATCGTCTGTTCCTCCATCTCGGCGCCGGGGTGGCGCGTTCGGTGTGGAGGGATAATCCGAAAACATTTCGGATATGTCAAGCGCAGTCCGAAAAAAAATCGGAATGCCGGACACAGAAAAGCCGACAGCCTTTCGGACTGCCGGCGAGAGTTAGCTCAGCCCGCGCGGCGCGGTGCAGGGAACAGCTTGTTGTAGAGGTCGACCGGTAGGCGCTCCGGCTCCCCGAGCAGAATCCAGTCGGAGGTGATGCCGTACTGGCGACGCAGCTCGCGCAGGAACCAGGTGGCAGGCTCCGCGACACCGCTCTCCCACTTCTCCAGGTTGTCGCGCTCGTAGTCTACCTCTTGCTGGCCCAGCAGATCGCGAAGGAACTGAGGACGCTTCGAGTAGCCAAGCGCCTCGCGCGTCCGACGGAGGCGGCGGCCGATCTCTCTGCGGTGGGCTGATTCGCTGTCCGGTGCCATGCGGACAGAATGGCGGAATCGTGCGGATGCGTCGTCCGAAGGATATCGGGTATTGACTTTTCCGAAATGTTTTCGGACTGTGGGCTTATGGAAACGCACGCCGACCTGATCGACCGACTGGGTGGGGGCACTCGCCTGGCCGCCGCGCTGACCCGAGCGACCGGCGAACGCTTCGACCGGGAGCAGGTCTACAAGTGGAAGCGAAACGGGGTGCCGTACCGTTGGCGCGGTCATGTTCGCCGCCTGGCGGAAGCGATGGGCGAATCCGTCCCAGCCGATTTCGTCGATGCGCCGCTCAACGTCGCGCAGGCCCTGGAAGATGTGGAACGGAAGGCATCCTGACATCTCGCACTCCCAACGATGCTGCGCTCAGAGCAGCGCACCGTACGGGAGCGAAAATAGGAACGCAAGCGGAACTCCACGCAAATTCTAGGTGGATTTTCCGCAAAGGGTTCGCAGGCGAAAGCAGCGAGATAGCAGGCGAGAGGGCCGATCATGCTCGCACGTAACCGCACCGCATCCGCCGCATCCACACCACTGGTTGGGTTCCGTCTCATACCCGCGACGGTGCCGACCTGAGCCGCCGGCCGCCATTGCAGAGCAGGGGAGCTTTCGCACGATGACCGGACACAAGCCCCGCACCCCGCGGTCCTTTGAGCACGCGACCGAGCTCGCGATCGAGACCCTCGGCGCCGGCCGTTGCGCTGCGGCCGTCGGCCGCTCGGAGCGGCTGGTCTACGCCTGGTCGGACGACCACGCCGAGGCGCTGCCGAACGCGCGCCAGATGCTGGCGCTGGACCGCGCCTGCCGGGCAAAGGACGGATCGACGCCGTTCGCCGACGCCTACGCCGAGGCGCTGGACTACACGCCCGCACCCCAGGCCGACCCGGACGTCTGCGTGCGCCGGCTGCTCGGCAGCATCGGGCGGGTCTGCGATCACCACGAAGAGGCTCTGGCCGACGACGGCCGCTACGACGCCGCCGAGCGGCGCGAGCAGGTGCAGCACCTGTACGAGGCCCGCGACCGGCTGGACCGCTGCATCGATGCGATCGGGCCGACGGACGGCGAGGCGGCCGGCGTCGAGGACATCGAGCGGCACCGGAGGGCGGGGTGATGATCGGCCACCGCGTCATCGTCCAGTCGCCCGAGATCGGCAGCCGGCGCGGCACCGTCGTCGACCGGCTGACGCTGATGGAGACCGACGGCACGCGCACCCGCGCCTGGGTCGTTGACCTCGACTTCGAGCGCGGGTTCGTCGTGCCGGCGCTGGCGCTGGACCGGCATGTGTTCCCGCTGGCTGACATCGACGAAGGCCGGGTGGCGGCCGGGAGCGCGGCGGTATGTTGAGCGACCCGGCCACCCGCCTCCGCTGTCTGGAACTGGCGTGCCAGCGGCACCCGGGCGACGACACCGAGGCACTGACGGCTGCGCAAATGTTCGCGGCTTGGTGTCTGGACGAAGACACCGGGCAGGACCCGGTGACGGAGCCCGCTGCGGCGGGCGTAGACGCCCTTCATGAGCGTTTACCTTCCTGTGACTCCCCGGCCGGTGCCGAGCCGGCCGGGGCTTCTTCCTCACCGATGCAGGGTGGCGCAGAGGCAGCGCGCCGGGCTCATATCCCGGAGGTCGATGGTTCGAATCCATCCCCTGCACCCACCGAACACGACAGCCCGGCGGATACCTCTCCTGCTGGCGCTGAGGCCGGCGGCGACGACCCCGAAGCCACGAGACGCGCGTCGTCGTCGGCCGATTCCGAACCTGACAGCGGCGTCGCCTCGTCCCGCGCCGCTGCGGCCGGCGACGGAGCCCCCGCGCAGTCCGAGCGCGCCCAGTCGTCGCCGGCCACCCCAGACAGCGACGGCAGACGCTCCCCTGCGGCCGTCGCCCAGGCCGGCGGCGGCGAGCCCGCCACGTCGCCGCCGGCTGAGCTGACACAGCGCGAGCGCGCAGTCTTGGAGGCCGTGATCCGCCTCCAGAGTGATGACCGTGCCACGAGCGGCCCCGCCATATCCGAAGCGTCCGGCCAGAATAGAGCCAGCGTCCCCGGCTTTCTTCAAAAGCTGCAGCGCAAGGGCTGGCTGAAACACGCCGGCTATGCCGAGGGCGGCGCGGTCTACGAGGTGCTGCAGATGCCCGGCGACGCCGCCGCCAAGCCGCAGCCGTATGCCGTCGAGCCCGCGGCCGACCGCCGCCAGACCTGCAGCGCCTGCCGGATTAACGAGCGCCAAGCGGACGACGAGCTGTGCGCCGAGTGCGCGGAGAAGGTGAAGCTGTGTCCGCCGGTCGGGTCCGGCGAGTTGCCGCACTACCAGAATCCGGACGCCTGGGGCTGGCACCGCAAGCGCACATCGGGGGGCGGCTGATGGCGGCGCAGGCGAAGCGCAGCGGCTACGAGCGCGACGGCCTCGATTGGTACGTCGAACCGCGCTGGTGCGTGGACCTGCTGCTCGATCACGAACCGTTCGACGGCCTGACCTGGGATCCGGCGTGCGGTGGCGGCGTCATCCCCGAGGCGCTGTGGGAGCGCAACCTGCAGGTCGAGTGTAGCGACGTCGTGGACCGGGGCTGCGTCGGCCACTTCGATCACGATTTCCTGGCCGTGGTGCCCCCGTTCGTCCCCGACAACATCCTCACGAACCCGCCGTACCGGCACGCGACCGAGTTCATCCTGCGCGCCCGCTGCATCGCGCGGCGCAAGGTCGCCGTCATCACTCGCCTGGACTTCCTGGCCAGCCAGCGCCGCAAGCCGCTGTTCGACGGCGCGGCGCGCGTGTGGGTGCTGTCGAAGCGGCCGTCGATGCCGCCGGGTGGCTTCGAGGGTCCGGCCAAGGGCGGTCAGCACGACTACTGCTGGGTGGTCTGGGACCGCGCCCACCGCGGGCCGTGCCGGATCGGCTGGCTGGCTCCGGAGGCGCGCCGATGACCGACACCGTCCAACTCCGCCCCTACCAGCGCGAACAGATGGTCGATCCGGTGCGTGAGCGCCTGCGCAACGGTGTTTCCCGGGTCGTCGTCCAGGGGCCGACCGGCTGCGGCAAGCGCTACATCTTCAACTACATGGCCACGGAGGCGGCCCGGCGCGGCAAGCGGGTGATGATCGTCGTCCACCGGCACGAGCTGCTGCAGCAGGCCAGTCGTGGTCTCGACGAGGTCCGAGCGCAGCACGGCCTGATCGCAGCCGGCCACACCATGACCCATGACCGGATCCAGGTCGCGAGCGTCCAGACCCTGGTCAAGCGCCTCGACCGGATCCCGGAGCCACAGCTGCTGATCTTCGACGAGTGCCATCACGCGGCGGCCGGCAGCTGGCGGAAGATCATCGACGCCTGGCCGAACGCGAAGATGATTGGCCTGACCGCGACCCCCTGCCGGCTCGACGGCAAGGGGCTGGACGATATCTTCGAGGACCTGGTCATCGGCCCATCGATCCGCGAGCTGATCGACGGCGGCCACCTAGCCGACTACCGGGTCTACGCGCCGCCGATCGGTCAGGGCGGGATCGACACCAGCGGCATCAAGACGCGGGCGGGCGACTACGCGAAAGATCAGCTCGCCGCGGCCGTCGACAAGCCAACCATCACCGGGGACGCCGTCCAGCACTATCTGCGGCTCTGCTCCGGGCGCCGGGCCATCGTGTTCTGCGTCTCCATCGACCACAGCAAGCACGTGGCGGCGTCGTTCCGCAACGCAGGCGTCCGGGCTGAGCACCTGGACGGCGGCGATTCGATGCAGCGCCGCGAGCGCGTCATCGCGGCCTTCGCACGCGGCGAGGTGAAGGTCCTGAGCGCCGTCGACCTGTTCCAGGAAGGCCTGGATATCCCCGGCGCCGAGGCCGCGATCATCCTCCGGCCGACACAGTCGCTGGGCATGTACCTGCAGATGGTCGGCCGAGTCCTCCGCGCCGCCGAGGGTAAGGACAAGGCCATCATCCTCGACCACGCGAACTGCGTACTACGTCACGGCCTGCCGGACGACGACCGCGAGTGGACGTTGCAGGGCCGGAAGAAGCGGAAAGGGAAGCAGGACGAGGCCGTGCCGCCCGTCCGGCAGTGCCCGAACTGCTACGCCTGCCACGCGCCGGCGCCGACCTGTCCGGCCTGCTGCCACGTCTACGAGAGCCAGGGCCGCGCGCCGGAGCAGCAGGACGGCGAGCTGCAGGAGGTCGATCCCGAGGAGCTGCGGCGGCAGCGGCGCGCGGCGGAGAAGAAGGCGAAGACCCGCGAGGACCTGCGCGCGCTGGCCGAGGCACGGGGCTACAAGAACCCGGACAAGTGGGCGGAGCACGTCGTGCGCGGCCGGGAGAAGAAGCGCCAGCGGATCGCCGAGGAGCAGGTGCGCGGGCACAGCCAGCACCGGCCGGGGAGGGCGGCGTGAGCGAGTACGGCAGCATCGTGACTGATACGGCCGGGCGCCAGCACTTCAGCGACCGCACCGGAATTGAGCGAGCGAACGACGTCATCGAGGCCAGCCGGTACGTCATGAAGCGCCAGCGGATCCGTGAGGAGCGGATACGGCAGGACCGCGCCTGGACCTGGGTGTGGCTCGCCGGCTGGCTCGTCCTCGTGGCGGGGTCGCTGCTGCCATGGCCATGACCGAGTCCCGCGTCCTCCGCCAGATCCTGCGCAACCACGGCGCCCGGCCGGACCTGCGGCTGTTCCGGAACAACGTAGGCACCGGCTGGGCCGGCGACCAGGTGCAGCGCGGCGCCAACTCCCTGCCGATACGCCTGGGCCCGGACGACGTCGTCATCCGCAACGCCCGGCCGCTGCACGCCGGCCTCTGTCCGGGATCGAGCGACCTGATCGGCTGGCGGATCCTCGAGATCACGCCCGAGCTGGTCGGCGCCCAGCTGGCGGTCTTCGTCGCCGTCGAGGTCAAGACCGGCCGGCAGCAGCCGACCAAGGATCAGAACCAGTTCCTCGGCGCGGTCGACGACGCCGGCGGCGTGGCCGGTGTCGCGCGGTCACCGATGGACATCGCGACACTGTTGGGGGATGGATGACCGACGCGAGCCAGGGCGCCGGCCCATCCTTCGAGGACGTCGCCAACGCGGCCCTGTCCGCGTGCCCCGGCCTGCTGCAGCGGTGGCTGCCGAACGGCCACGTCGAGGGCCGCGAGTTCGTGGTCGGCGACGTCGCCGGCAACCCGGGCGACAGCTGCAAGGTCAACGTCGACACCGGCAAGTGGGCGGACTTCGCCGCCGACCAACAGGGCGGCGACCTGATCAGCCTCTACGCGGCCGTGCACGGCTACGACAACATGGGCCGGGCCTGCCGCGACCTGGCCGAGGAACTGGGCGTCGCGCAACCGCGGACCAACGGCCATGACCACCAGGCGGCCGGCGAGCGGCGCAAGATCGACTGGACGCCGCAGCACCCGGTGTTAGCGGATGCGCCCGAGCCGGGGTTCCGCCACTACAAGCACGGTGCGCCATCGGCGACCTGGACCTATCGCGGCCCTGACGGCCACCTGATCGGCTACGTCTGCCGGTTCGACAAGGGCGACGGCAAGAAGGAGATCGTCCCGCTCTCGTACTGCGCCGGCGACAGCGGCGAGCGTGGCTGGCGCTGGCTGTCCTTCGCCAAGCCCCGGCCGCTCTACGGGCTCGACCGGCTGGCGGCGGCGCCGGCGGCGAACGTGATCGTCGTCGAGGGCGAGAAGGCCGCGGACGCCGCCCAGCGGCTGTTCCCGTCACAAGTGGTGGTGACCTGGCCGGGCGGGTCCAAGGCCATCCGCCAGGTCGATTGGTCGCCGCTCGAGGGCCGCAAGGCCGTCCTCTGGCCGGATGCGGACAAGCCCGGGCGCCAGTGCATGGACGGCTGGGTGGATGACCACGGCGTCTGGAAGAACGGAATCGCCCAGATGCTCGCCGACCGGGCGGCCGGGGTCCGAGTGGTGGACCCGCCGGCGGACGTGAAGGAAGGCTGGGACGCCGCCGACCTCGAGGCGGACGGCTGCGATGAACCCACGGCCTGGCTGAAGGCGCGGATGCGCGCGCCAACGGATCCGCCCGTCGAGCCGCCGGCCGACGACTCGCCGCTGCCGGATCCGGCTGACTACGGAGCCGAAGAGCGGTCGTCGGCGACGCACGGTGACGGGGTCTTCGCCACCGCCCCATTCCGGGTGCTCGGCTACAACCGGGACGTCTTCTACTACTACCCGTACAATTCGGCCCAGATCATCGAGCTTCCGACCTCGCGCCATCGCAAGGAGAGCCTGCTGCGGCTGTGCGGCCTGAGCTGGTGGGAGCGCCATTTCATGGCGCAACGGGGTGTCGACTGGACGATGGCCGCCGACGCACTCTTCCGCACGGCGGAGGCAAAGGGTGTTTTCCACCCGTCCAAGCGCCGTCGCGGCCGGGGCATCTGGTTCGACGACGGTCGGGCGGTGTTCAACCTCGGCGACCGGCTGCTTGTCGACGGGGAGGCGTGTGAGTTCCGCGATCTGGACACGCGCTTCGTCTACGAGGCCGGCGAGCCGCTGGCGAGCGATGCCGGCCAGCCGCTGCGGGCCCGGGACGCGTCTCATCTCCTGGACATCTGTCTCGACCTGAAGTGGGAGCGCGGGATCTCCGCTTACCTGCTCGCGGGCTGGATCATGATCGCGCCCTTGTCGGGTGCGCTCGCCTGGCGGCCTCACATCTGGATCACCGGCCCGGCGCACTCGGGCAAGACCACGGTCGTGGACGACGTCGTCGGCCGCTGCCTGCGGGAGATCGCCTTCACCTTCGAGGGCAAATCGACAGAATCGGCAATGCGCCAGCGTCTGGAGTACGATGCGCTGCCGATCATCTTCGACGAGCCCGAGCAACAGGACGAGCGCTCCCGGACCCGCGTCCAGGACGTGATCGACTTCGCCCGGATCGCCTCCTCGGGTGGCTTCATCTACAAGGGCACGCAGACGCAGACCGGCGCCAAGGCCTTCCTCGCGCGCTCGGCCGTGTGCATGAGCTCGATCCACGTCGGCGTCCAGCACTACCAGGACGAGACGCGGTTCACGCCCCTGGTCCTGACCCCGATCCTCGCTCGTGACGAAGAGGAAAAGGCGGCCAACGACGCCCACTACCGCGAGCTGATGCGGAAGATCAACGAGACGCTCACACCCGAGTTCGTCAACGGGCTGATGATGCGCTCGGTCCGGCTACTGCCGACCATCCTGAAAAACGCCGAGACCTTCACCCGGGCGGTCGCCTCCTACCTGGGCAACCGGCGCATCGGCGACCAGCTCGGCGCGATGCTCGCCGGCGCCTACGCGCTGCGGAAGTCGCGTGAGGTCACCTTCGACGAGGCGCTGGAGTGGATCCGCGACAAGGAGTGGTCGGAGCACGCGCCGATCGACACGGCGAAGAACGAGGAGAAGCTCCTCCAGACCATCCTGCAGCACCCGACGCGCATCTCCACCGGCAACGGCGGCATGCAGGACCGCACCCTCGGCGATCTTGTCGACGCTGCCCGGGACAAGGACCAGCAGGTGCCGCGGGACGTGGCCGAGACCGCACTCAAGCGCCACGGCATCCGCTACGAGCCACCGGACCTCTACAGCACCAGGCTGGAAGGCATCACCATCTCGACCTCGCATTCGATGCTGCAGCGGATCCTCAAGGATACGCCCTGGGGAACGCAGTGGCGTGGCCCACTCCTGAACATCGACGGAGCAGAGCGATCACCGAACGTCGTCCGCTTCGGCCCAGGCGCTGTGACGCGAGCCGTGTTCATACCCGTACAGGCCTTCGACAGCGGCTAGGCCAATTAGTTCCGCATTATCAGTCGGTTATCCGTACACCCAGGTGTTACGGACGTACGGGGTCGTGTGTGCGTAAGTCATTGAAAATGAAGGGCTGTAACGGCCGTAACGGGATCGGGGTCGCCCAACACACCCCTATATATATCCAGCCCTGTCCCTCTCTATATCCACCCTTCCTCACCCTCTCTCTATGTGTGCTCCTCCTTTACCGTTACATCGTTACATCTATAAAAAAGAGTAAGAGTAAGAGGGGCTTAGGCGAAACACGAGGGGGTGTAACGAACCGTACCCCAGGGGTACGCGACGCCGAGGGGGTCGGTCGATGAACGTTTCCGGTATCGGCGACCACCAGGTCGTCTGGCACGACAAGGTTGCGCTCGAGGAAATCGAAGGCCGGTCACCCACCGAGGCCGGCGGGACAATGTTCGCCATTCGGATCGAGCTCGATAACGGCGCCCGAATGGCGGCGGGCTACTGCGAGGCTTGCCGCAGCTGGGTTTTGCTGTCGCGGTACAGCGGCCCTCATATCCTCGACGTCGCCTGCTCTCGATACCCGGGCTTAAGCGGCTGTTCGCAGAAGGTTGTCCTGATACTTCCCGGACCGGCCGAACGCCGCCTCACCCGGAAGAAGCGGTTCGCGATACTGAAGCGGGATGGGTACCGATGCCAGCTCTGCGGCACATCGGCGACGTCCGGAGCACAGCTCGAGGTCGATCACAAGACGCCGCTGGCCGCCGGCGGCGATCACCGCGACGGCAACCTCTGGACCTTGTGCCGGGCCTGTAATCAGGGGAAGGGGGCCGACCGCTTATGAGCACAGAGTCGGCCGAGGCCCCCGACACCACCCCTCACCAGGGCGCTGACCGCACTTGGCGGATCATCCGGACCAAGCCGGAGTTCCTCTACGACCTGCAGGCGATGTGCAAACAGGCCGGGGCCGCTCTCTATGTGCCGACCTATGCGAGGCGTGTCAGGCACAGCCGTGTCCGGCGCGAGCGCGTCGAGGACAAGCCCATGTTCCCGGGCTATGCCTTCCTGCCGCTCGACCAGGCCGATCTGATCGGCCAGATCCCGACCTTCCGTTATCAGTTTGTCCGTCGCCCGGGCGGCTTCGCCTGGATCGGCGATAGCGAGATGCAGATCATCCAGGAGGAAGAAGGTAAGCTGAACCAGTTCGAGGTCGACCCGAAGTCGGCCAAGGGTTTCAGTATCGATGACCGCGTCCGCATCGTCGGCGACCTGTTCGGGACCGACTGGATCGTCGCGGACAAGACCGAGAACGAGCTCGTCCTCAGAGCTGCGGACGCGAACTGGGATATATCCGTATCTCCCGACCTCGTTCAGCATGTGGGGAAGAGGGATTGACGGGTAGCTATATCTGGTGTACCCGTCGAGACAGATCGCGTTGCGGCCATATCGCAACGCTCGCAGTCGATCAGACTGGAGGTGGCGGCAACGCCACTGGACCGCTGGCTGCCTCGAATAGACGCTCCGGCGAGATCAAGCCGGCAGAGCGGACGGGGCAACTGCGTGCGGAACACAGCACAGCCCGGGCGGCATCGCCGCGACGGGGTTTTTTGTGTCAAATCAATGGGTTAGCGGGCGGACGACGGGGCCCCTGGGGTCGCGCGAGGTATACGGGTAAGGCGGCAGCCCGATATTTCTGTAATTTTATTACCCTGAAATCCGGGTAACGCTCTGATCGTTGCGCATGCGAAGCACGCCGACGCAATTCGGTTCGGCCAAGGTGAAACGATCTTGCGTGAGGCGCGCTGCTGCGACCTGAGCGTCGGCAAAATCAGGAACTTACAACCCCGATGACGCAGCTCGTCAGCCAAGCCGAATACGCCCGCCACCGCGGCGTCTCGCGCAAGACGGTGACGATCTGGAAGGGTGAGGGGCGGCTGGTGTTCGGCGCCGGCGGCAAGGTCGACGTCGAGGCCAGCGACGCGCGGCTCGACGAGCGCAACGCGGAGCCAGCCAGCCAGGGTAACGGCGGGGGCAAGGCCAAAGGTAACGGTAACACCGCCAAGCGCTCGGCGGGGACACAGTCGAAGCCGGCACCAACCGAGGTGCCGCCGGAGGTGGGCGAAGGGCTTGCGAGCCTGATGGATCGGCTGGAGCTGATGACGACCCACCAGGCCGAGCGGGTGAAGGAGAACTACCTCGCCCTCAAGCACCAGCTCGACTACGACCAGAAGGCGGGCCGGGTCGTGCCCGTCGATCAGGTCCGGGACCGGGTTGCGGGGGAATACGCCAAGGTCCGCAACCGCCTGCTGGCGCTGCCGACCGAGATGGCGCCGCGGATCGCGCACCTCACCGACGCCAACGAGATCCGCGACGTGCTGCTCGAGGGCGTGACCGAGGCGCTGGCGGAGCTCACCCAGGATGGAGGCAGTGACGGGGACCGACGCGGCGACGACGGTGGAGACCGGCCGGTACACTGACGGGCTTCGAGCCCTCGACCGGGACCTGGTCACGGCTCGCTGCGAGGCCCTGGCGCCGCCGCCGAAGCTGACGCTCAGCGAATGGGCGGAGCGGTATTTCAGGCTGTCGCCGGAGAGCAGCGCCGAGACCGGCCGCTTCCGGCCGTGGGGCTTCCAGGTCGGGATGCTGGACGCGGTCACGGATCCGGCGAACGAGCGCGTGACCGTGATCAAGTCGGCCCGCGTCGGCTACACGAAACTGATCGACGCCGCGGTCGGCTACTTCATCCACCAGGATCCGGCCCCGGTGCTGGTGGTGAACCCGCGCGTCGAGGACGCGGAGGAGTACAGCAAGACCGAGATCGCGCCGATGCTGCGCGACTGCCCGGCGCTGGCCGGGATTGTCGGCGAGGTGAAGGGCAAGGACCCGAACCACACGATCCGGAAGAAGGTCTTCCGCAACGGCGCCTCGCTGTCGCTGCTTGGCGCGAACTCGCCGAACGAGTTCCGCCGCGTCACCGCCCGGGTGGTGGCCTTCGACGAGGTCGACGCCTACCCGGAGGACAAGGATGAAGGCGACCAGATCAGCCTCGGCGAGCGCCGGACGACGTCGTTCTGGAATCGCAAGATCCTCCAGGGGTCGACGCCGACGGTGAAGGGCGAGAGCCGGATCGAGACCGCGTGGGAGGAGAGCGACCAGCGGCGCTACTACGTGCCGTGCCCCCACTGCCACGAGGAACAGACGCTGGAGTTCGGCGCCCGCACGCCGCACGGTCTCAAGTGGCCGGAGGGTGAGCCGGAAGCCGCCTACTACGTCTGCATCAACGGCTGCGTCATCGACGAGTCGCACAAGCCCTGGATGATCGCGAACGGGCGCTGGATCTCGGGCAAGCCGGCAGCCGGCCATGCGGGCTTCCACATCTCGGCGCTCTACTCGCTGTTCTACAACGCGCGCTGGGGCGCGATCGCCCGCGAGTTCGTCGACGTCAAGGACGACCCGCCGCGCCTGCAGGTGTTCGTGAACACGGTCCTGGGCGAGACCTGGGAGCCGCCGGCGGATCAGGAGGTGGAGGAGTCCAACCTCATGGCGCGCCGCGAAGTCTACCCGGCCGAGGTGCCGGACGGCGTGGCGGTCCTGACCATGGCGATCGACACCCAGGACGATCGGCTCGAGTGCGAGGTCGTCGGCTGGGGCTGGGACGAAGAGAGCTGGTCGATCGGCCACTTCGTCTTCCTCGGCGACCCCGACGAACAGCACGTGTGGGAGCAGGCGGACGCGGTCCGGCTCAAGCGCTGGCACTGCGCCGACGGCCGGCAGCTGGCGGTGGACAGCACCTGCGTCGACACCGGCGGCCACCACACCGAGGCGGCGTACAAGTACTGCGTCGCGCGGATCCAGCAGAAGGTCTGGCCGATCAAGGGGCAGTCGCGGCGCGACGGCCAGCGCTCGCAGGTATTCCCGCGCAAGCCCAAGCGCCGGCCGTCGAAGGGCGGGGTCCAGCCGTACATGGTCGACGTCAACGCGGCGAAGGACGTGATCTTCCCGCGGCTGGCCAAGGCCGAGCCCGGGCCTGGCTACTCCCATTTCCCGGCTCACTACGAGGCCGATTACTTCTACCAGGTGACGGCCGAGCGGCCGGTCAGCGAGCGCGTCAACGGCCGCCGGGTGCGGCGCTGGAAGCAGAAGCCGGGCCGGCGGAACGAGGCCTTCGACCTGCGGGTCTACAACTACGCGGCCCTGTGCGCACTGCAGAATGCCGGCCTGAAGCTGAACGAGTGGGCGGCGAAGGTCGGCGCGACCCGGCCGCAGGATCGCGGGCCGATCGAGTTCGCGACATCGGCGACGAGGTCCGTGCAGCAGGCGCCGACGATGCCCGAATCACCGCCGGCCGGCGCCGGCACCACGATCAAGCGCAAGCCGCGCCGTCGGCGTCGCCGGGCGCGCATGGCCATGGGTTAGGGAATGCCCGAGACCGCGACCGTCAGCGATATCCAGGCCGAACTCGACGCCCTGCGTGAGGCCATGAGCCAGGGCGTGCGCCAGGTCGACTACGACCAGTATTCGATCAGCTTCTCGACGTTCGACGAGATGCGCCGGCGCGAAAAGTGGCTCGAGGAGCGGATCCAGCGGGTGAAGGGCACGACCCGGCGCCGCGTCCTGCGGCTGAACACCCGGAAGGGGCTATAGGTTGGCCAACGGCATCGCGCGCACGCGGGTCCGGGTGAAGGGCACGGGCATCTACGCCGGCGACCTGCGCCCGACCTACGACGCCGCCAGCCAGGGCCGGACCCGCCGCCACTGGCGCGCGCCGGAGATCGGGCCGAACGCGGCGCTGCAGTTCGAGCTGACGCAGCTGCGCAACCGATCGCGCGACCAGGTCCGACAGAACGTCTACGCCAGCCGGGCCTCGGACGCGCTGGTCTCGAACATTGTCGGCACCGGGATCAAGCCGCTTCCGAAGGTCGAGGACCAGGATCTCAACCGGGCGCTGCGGGCCCTTTGGTTGGACTTCGTCCCGGAGGCGGACGCCGCCGGCGAGCTCGATCTCTACGGCCTGCAGGCGCAGATCGTGCGCTCGTGGTTCGAGGGCGGCGAGTGCTTCGTCCGGCGCCGGCTCCGGCGCCCCAGCGACGGCCTGGCGGTGCCGATGCAGCTGCAGGTGCTGGAGTCCGAACACCTGCCGGCGGAGAAGAACGAGATCGCCGAGAGCGGCAACGTCATCCGCCACGGGATCGAGTTTGACGCCATCGGCCGACGGGTCGCCTATCACCTGTACCGGACCCATCCCGGCGACCGCGACGGCTTCGAGTTGCTGGCCGGGCGTAACGACACACCTGGACTGACCACGCGGGTGCCGGCGGAGGAGGTGCTGCACATCTACCTCCCGACGCGTCCCGGACAGAAGCGCGGCGAGCCGTGGCTGACGCAGGCGCTGCTCGCGCTGCGAGATCTTGACGAGTGGAACAGCGCCGAGCTCCAGCGCCAGAAGGCTGGGGCGATGTTCCTCGGCCACATCAAGAAGGTCGCCGAGGAAGGTGTGCAGGTCGGCGACCAGGACGCGGACGCGACCGACGACGCGGAGAGCGACGCGATCGAGGTCCAGACCCTCGAGCCGCTGACGATCACCGAGCTCGATGAGGGCGAGGACGTCACCTGGTCGGATCCGCCCGAGGTCGGCGGCAACTACGAGGTCTTCCTGCGCCAGCAGCTGCGGTCGATCGCGCAGTCGGTCGGTGTCCTCTACGAGCAGCTGACCGGCGACTACGCGCAGATCAACGATCGGACCTACCGGGCGGCGCACAACGAGGTCCGGCGCCAGGTCGAGATGCTGCAGCAGCAGATCGTCATCCCGCAGCTCTGCCGGCCGGTGTGGCGCTGGTGGTTCGGCAGCGCGCGGGCGTCAGGGGCGCTGCCGCTGCCGTCGGGCGTGACGCCGCGCGAGGCCGCGCGGGTCGGCTGGGTGCCGCACGCGTTCCGCCACATCCATCCGCTGCAGGATGCTCAGACCGAACGAACGCGGATCCGAAACGGGACGCGGAGCCGTCACGCGGTTGCGCTCGAAAGCGGCGAGGACGTCGAGGACATCGATGCGCAGATCGCCGCCGACAACAAGCGCGCTGACGGGATGGGCTTGGTCTTCGATACCGACCCGAGAAAGGTGTCGAACGCCGGTCTCACCCAGGCGCGTCCGGCGGACAACGAGCTGCCGGAAACCAGTCCTGGCGATGGCGGCCAGGAGAACGAACAGCAGCAGTAAGGAGGTCGGCCATGCCGGACCAGAACATCGACGTCGATCGCGTGATCGAGGACATGGAAGCGGTGCCGCAGACCCGCGAGCGCCGGATGATCCTGGCTCTCGCCTACGAGGTGAAGGCGCTCAAGGGCGGCGGCCCGAAGAAATCCGGTGGCCAGAAGAGCGGCGGCCAGCAGGGCGCCAAGGGCCAGAAGACCGAGCAGGCCGGCGACGAGGGCGGCCAGCAGGGTTCCGATAGCACCCAGGGGTAAACGATGCCCGATCCGAATGAGGCCGCCGACGCCGGCGAGGACAGCGGCCACCTCCGGGTGAACGCCGGCGAGGTCGGCGCGCCGCGCTACTTCAGCAGCCTCGCCGACCAGGTCTGGGCGGTGCAGTCGCCGGCGGTGCTGCGCGAGCTCGCGCACATCGCCCAGCGCGGCGGCAACATCGAGGCTGTCGAGCGCTGGCGGTCGGAGCGGGCCGAGGACGCGCGCCGGGTGCGGATCCGTAACGGCGTCGCGATCGTGCCAATCATGGGGCCCATTTTCCCGCGGGCGAACCTCTTCACCGAGATCTCCGGCGCGACGTCGCTCGGCGTCGTCGCCCGCGACCTCCAGAAGATGGTCGACCGGTCGGACATCCGCGCGGTGATGCTCGAGTTCGACTCGCCGGGCGGGGCGGTGACGGACGTCGACCAGATGGCCGACATCATCGCCGAGTTGAACCGGCAGAAGCCGGTGACGGCGTACGTAGGCGGCGTCGCCGCCAGCGCGGCCTACTGGCTGGCGACGGCCGCGCGAGAGATCGTCGTCGCCCGCACCGGCATGGTCGGCGGCATCGGCGTTGTCGCCACGGTCCCGAAGCAGCAAGAGCCCGACGACATGGGCGTGATGGACTTCGAGATCGTCTCGGCCAACGCCGACGACAAGCGCCCGGACCCGGAGACCGATGCCGGCCGGCAGGCGGTCCTCGACCGCATCAATCCGATCGAGGACACGTTCGTCGCCGCCGTCGCCGCCAACCGCGGCGTGGATGCCGGCACCGTCCGCACCGAGTTCGGCCGCGGCAACGTCGTCGTCGGCAACGCGGCCGTCCGGCGCGCAATGGCCGACCGGGTCGGCACCTTCGAGGGCGTGCTCACCGAGCTGCAGCAGGTGCCGTTCCCTAACCCCACCGGCGCGGCGGCCTCCGCCGCGTCCTCGCAGTCCCCGCAACCAGAGGAGGACGATATGTCCGCAGGGACCGAGGCCCAGGCGGAGGCCCAGAATTCCGCCAGCCAGGCTCAGCAGCCGACCCCGCAGCCGGCGCCGGAGTCGACGCCGTCCAAGCCGCAGGCCGCGAACCCGGCCGACGTCGTCGACCTCTGCAACCAGGCCGGCGTGCCGGATCTGGCCGGCAGTCTGATCCGCGAGGGCGCCAGCTACGAGACGGCGCAGCAGCGCGTGCAGTCCGTCGGCACCATGCAGGAGCGCTGCGACGCGGCGGTCGAGGCCGGGTTCGTCTCCAAGGAGAAGGCGGACGATCTGCGCCAAAAGGCGATCAAGGCCGGCAAGGGGCCGGATCAGCTCAGCTCGGAGCTGTTCGAGCACGCGGTCCAGAACCAGTCGGCGGACAGCGCCGTGACGTCGCAGATCAGCCCGGACACCCGGTCCCAGCCGAGCGGGGACCAGGGCTGGGACCATGCCGCTAAGAAGGTCGCCGCTCAGACCGGCGCGGCCAACCGCTAACCCGAACTCCGAGGAGGTCTGAACCATGGCGACCCTCAGCGAAGGCCAGCACGCTGGCGAGTTCCTCATCTCCGAGGCCAACGGCCACCTGTCGCGGGAGGCGGTCACGGTTGCGAACGGCGAAACCCTGCAGCCCGGGCACGTGCTTGGCCAGGTGACGGCTTCGGGCGAGTACAAGGAGTACGATCCCGGCAATGCCGATGGATCCGAGACGGCCGTGGCCGTGTGCTTCGACCACGTCGATGCGAGCGGCGGCGCTGTGTCCGGGGCGGCTATCATCGCCCGGCTGGCCGAAGTCAACTCGGCCGAGCTCGTCTGGTTCGACGGTGCGACGGACAACCAGAAGTCCACCGGCCAGGGCGAGCTGAAGGCCCAGAGCACCATCGTCGCCCGCTAAAGGGACGACACATCGCACACGCCAGCGCCCGGCTCGCCGCCGGGCGTTTCTGATTCGGGCAAGAGGAGCCGGCGACCATGGCCACCATGGATGTCTTCAACAACAACGCCTTCAACACGTTCTCGATGGCCAGTGCCATCGAACGTGTTCCCTATCGGCCGCAGATGCTCGGCAACCTGGGCCTTTTCGATCCGCGTCCCGTGCGGACGGAGGACTTTGCGATCGAGGAGCGCAACGGCACGCTCAGCGTGATCCAGACGTCCGAGCGCGGGACTACACCCGAGCAGCGGAGCCGGGAGAAGCGGAACCTCCGGAAGTTCTCCACCGTCCGCATCGCGAAGGCCGACACCATCCGCGCCTCGGAGCTGGCGTTCATTCGCGCGTTCGGCTCCGAGACCGAGCTGATGGCCGTGCAGTCCGAGGTGACCCGTCGCCTGGCCGGCCCCACCGGCCTCCGGGCGGAGGTCGAGCTGACCTGGGAGAACATGCGCCTGGGCGCGATCCAGGGCACGGTCGTCGACGCCGACGGCACCACGCTCATCGACTGGTTCAACGAGTTCGGCGTGAGCCAGGATGCTGAGATCGCCTTCGATTTCAGCAACGCTGGCTACGGTGACGTCAAGACAAAGGCGAACCAGGTCATCCGGCAGATGTCCCGCGGATCGAGTGGCGCGATGACCACTGGCGCCCAGGTCTATGCCCTGTGCGGCGACGACTTCTACGACGACCTGACAAAGAAGGAGGAGGTCCGGGAAACCTTCCTCAACACCACGCCGGGCCAGGCCGAGCGTCTGCGCAACCAGGTTGGTGCCGCGTTCGACGCGATCGAGTACGGCAACATCGTCTGGGTGAACTACCGCGGAACCGACGACAACTCGACGGTCGCCGTGCCGACCGACAAGGCAAAGTTCTTCCCTGTCGGTGCGCCGGGCGTCTTCGAGGTCGTGTGGTCGCCGGGCGAGGACTTCGCCAGCATCGGCGCCGAGGGCATGTCGCTCTACCCGCTGACGATCCCTGACCGGGACCGGAACCGGTGGGTCAGCATCGAGCTGTACAGCTACCCGATGTTCGTCTGCCGGGTTCCCCAGATGCTCCAGCGCGGCCGCCGCGGCAGCTAAGCCGTAGCGACCACGAGCTGACGCGAAACGAGAGGGCCGTCCCATCCGGGGCGGCCCTTTTCGCGCCCTCCCGCCAGCGCCGGCCAACGGCTTTGCCGTGAGGGCACGGAAGGAAACGATGCGCACCGTCTTCGCCACCATCGCCACCATTGCCGCGCTCTTCGTCGCGGCACCAGCCGACGCAGCCGGACAGCAGCGTTCGCCATTCGGCGAACTGGCCGTCTATCAGCTGCAGAAGTCGCTCAGCCTGCAGAGCACCTACGGCCTCCAGACGCTGCGCGACCGGCCGTCGACGACAGGCTCAGGATCGATCGGTCTCAACGGTGGCTACCTGCGCGTCGCGACCGGCACCACGAGCGGGTCCGTCGCCGATCTGCTGAGTGCCGAGTTTGGCCACTACCCGCCGGGCCGCGCGGCCGAGATCGGTATGGGGCTGCAGGTGGTCACGGCGCCCACCGGCGATGGCCTCGTCGAATGGGGCGGCCAGACCGACGACAACGGCGTCTACTACCGCTACCACGACGCCAACGACGACGGGTCCCTTCAACTCTGCTTCGTCTATGAGCGGGCCGGGAGCGAGACGAGCCGGTGCTCGGGCACCGAGTTCCAGATCGGCTTCGATCCGACGGCGAAGTTCATCGTCTACGTCATCCGGTTCAACTGGTACGGCGGCGGCGGCGCGATGGCCTGGGCCTACGTGCCCGACCGGAACGCGCCGTACGGGCTCCGTGAAGAGCACGTGGTGCCCATCGTTCCCACAGCCGGCCAGGCGATGGAGGCCCCCAACCTGCCGATCCGCGCCCTGGCCGACAACGGTAGTACGACGACGGGTATACAGGTCGACGTCGGTGGCCGGCGATACGGGCTCCAGGGCGACTTCAATCCGCCGAACCA
>ENA-ORDC01001019-ORDC01001019.1-marine-metagenome-genome-assembly--contig:-NODE-1019-length-23006-cov-5.538837_pt1 | contig 23006 bp, 28 predicted proteins | sample MGYA00237783_ERZ508515 | MGnify/ENA primary metagenome ERZ508515 (study PRJEB26186, sample SAMN06268792) | marine metagenome | isolation source: Eden Landing Ponds, San Francisco, CA, USA | place... | reverse complement strand
CGGAAACTGCCTGAAAGTGGACGCCCGCTCCGGACTGAATAGTGATGCTGTCTGGCGCGACGTGGTTTTCATCATCGACGCCCATGCGGATAGTGTTTTCACTGACAGGAGTCGAATCCGCTGTCGTCGGACGAGTGTTCGTCGAACTGTTACGTTCGGTCGTGGTGTCGTCTTCTTCAGCACTGTTCTCATTACTGCAGCCCGCTAGTCCGACCATCAGCGGGACGCTGCCGAGTACTGTGCGTCGCTTCAACTTCCCCATATTTTTCTGTAAATAAATGCGGAATAAAAAGCTATCGGAGAGCTGTCTCAGCGCACGCCGCCTATTCACCGCCGGTCGTCAAACCACAGCCCATAAGATACTCTTGATATATTCTTCAGATATGCCCAAGATAAGCGTCGAAGTCCCGGCCGAACTGCTGGACGACATCGACAAGCACGTCGGCGAAGACGGGAAGTTCGTCAACCGAAGCGAAGCAATCCGCGCCTCGGTTCGGAAGACTCTCGACATGCTCGACGACATCGATGAACGTCAGGGACGACTCGACGATGACCAGTGAGCGGTCGGAGGCGGTGCGCGTCGGCCTCGTCGCGCTGTTCGTGACGGCGCTGGTCACCTCACAGGTGACGGCCTCGAAGCTACTCGCGTTCTCGCTGCCGTTCTCGCTCCCGCTTGCCGGGTCGACGCTCGTCCTGCCCGGAGCCGCGCTGGCGTACGCGCTGACGTTCTTCGCCTCCGACTGCTACGCCGAACTGTACGGCCGCCGGGCCGCGACGGTCGTCGTCAACGTGGGCTTCGCCATGAACTTCGTCCTGCTGGCGCTGGTCTGGAGCACGATTCTCGCGCCCGGCCTGCCCCAGGCGGCCCAGCCGGTCGACCTCGCGGCCTTCCGGAACGTCCTCGGGGCCAGTACGGCCATCGTCGTCGCCAGCCTGTCGGCCTACGTCGTGAGCCAGAACTGGGACGTGTTCGTCTTCCACTGGCTTCGGGACCGAACCGACGGCGAGAAGCTCTGGCTCCGCAACATCGGTTCGACGGCCTCCAGCCAGCTTATCGATACGGTCATCTTCGTCGGCGTCGGCTTCGTCCTGTTTCAGGGCGTCCCGCCGGGAGAGGCACTGGCGCTCATCGTCGGCCAGTACCTGCTAAAACTCGCTATCGCCGTCCTCGACACGCCGTTCGTCTACGCTGTCGTCGGCTTCGCTCGGCGGAACGGCATCGCCCCGACCCCAGCACGGGCCGACTGAAAAACGGCTGCCAGCGGCTTACTCGACCGGTTCGGCGAACGCGTACCGGGGCTTCACGTCGTCGACGCGAACCTCGACTGTTTCGCCGTCCTCGACGCCGCTGACGAACACGGTGAAGTTCTCGACCTTGGCGATACCGTCGCCCTCCTCGCCGATGTCGTCGATGGTGACCTCCACGATATCGCCCTCGCGGACCGGTGCAGTCAGACGGTGTTTCGCCACCAGATACAGCTCCGAGGAGGAGTCACGGGAGGCGTCGGGGCGGACCTCGCGGACGTACTCGAACTCCGGTTCGATGTCGGCGATGAGGTCATCGAGGTCCTGCCCGTCGAACACCTTCGCACAGAAGTCCCCGCCGGCGTCGAGCAGGTCCGTCGCAACCTCGAAGGCCTGCCGGACCAGGTGGACCGACCGGGCGTGGTCGAGGTCGTACTGGCCGGTCATGTTCGGGGCCATGTCGGAGATGACCACGTCGACCGGGCCGCCGCTGCCGTCGCTCTCTCCGACAACCTCGCGGATTTCGCCTTTCGTGCTGTCCTCGGTCATGTCGCCGCGGACGTACTCGACGGTCGGTTCGGGGTCCGCTAACTCGTCGATGGTCTGGCGGTCGACACCGACCAGCGTCCCGTGCTCGCCGATCCGCTCTGCCGCGACCTGCATCCAGCCGCCGGGGGCGGCCCCGAGGTCGACGACGGTCCGCCCCTCACCAAGGAGGCCGGCCGTCTCGTCTAGCTGCTGGAGCTTGTAGGCCGAGCGAGCGCGATAGCCCTCCTGTTTCGCTCTGTTGTAGTAGTCGTCTTTTCCCGACATTTTTACCTCACACCGCGTGTGTCTTCAGTGCCGAGACCTGGCGAAATCGTAGTCATAGTACTACGAAGACGGTCAGCGCTGAAATGGATGCCGACTCGGGGCTTCCGGTCGAGTCACTGCATGACGGACGCCGGTCGGTGTCGGAACGGACAATCAGGGTAAGCATCGAGGTCATGGCTACGTGCTTTACCGTCAAGCCGAACACGTTCAGTACCGTTCTTACCGAGCAAGAACACGTCTCAGCGGCTGAGATTGTGCGTTCTAGTATATACCTGTCACGCGCTGAATCCCATCTGTAGGAAGTGACCTCCCAATGTCAAACATTCCGACGGCGACGCGGAGGCGGGTGTTAGAAGCCTTGGGCGTCGGCACGGCCGCGCTTGCGGGCTGTGCCAGCGCGCCGGGCGCACAAAAGCAGTCGACCGAGGCGGAGACGGAGACGACCCCACAGGAGCCAGCTATGAACGCCGCACAACAGACCGACGTTGACCGTATTGCCGCGGACCCGACCGCAATCCCGGCCCCCATCGACCGGTCGGAGCCAAAGACCGTGTCGGTCGAGATGACCACCAAAGAGCAGGTCGCAGAGGTCGAGCCGGGCGTCACCTACACCTACATGACGTTCGGCGACCAGATTCCCGGCCCGATGATCCGGGTTCGCCGGGGCGACACCGTCGAACTCACCATCACGAACGAGGAAGGGAACTCGATGCCTCACAACATCGACCTCCACGCCGTCCGCGGCCCTGGTGGCGGTGCTGAGGCGTCGATGGTCACGCCGGGCCAGACCAAGACGTTCCGGTTCAAGGCCACCTACCCCGGCGCGTTCATCTACCACTGCGCCGTCCCGAACCTCGATATGCACATCTCCTCGGGGATGTTCGGGATGATACTCGTCGAGCCGAAAGAGGGGCTCCCCGAAGTAGACCACGAGTTCTACTTCGGCCAGCACGAGCTGTACACCACCGGCGACACCGGCGAGAAGGGGCACCACGACTTCGACATGGAGGCGATGGCGGCCGAAGAGCCGACGTACGTCCTGATGAACGGCGAGAAGTACGCCATCACGCCGGATCGACACGGTTCGCCGAGCATGTCGGTCGGCGACACCGCCCGCGTGTACTTCGTGACCGGCGGCCCGAATCTCGACTCCAGTTTCCACCCCATCGGGTCCGTCTGGGACGAGGTCTGGCAGCAGGGGTCTATCGCCGGGCCGCCGAACAAGTACGTCCAGACCACGCCGGTCAAGCCCGGGTCCTGTGCCATCGCGACCCTCCACGCCGAGGTGCCCGGCCCGATCAAGCTGGTCGACCACGCGCTCTCCCGGGTCGCCCGAAAGGGCATGATGGCCGTCATCAACCGCGAAGGGGCGGCGAACCCCGAGGTGTTCAACCCGGAGGCCTGACCGCTTCGGCGTAGGAGTGCTCCCGCACTGCCTTCTCGCGCTGGTGCTCGATTACTCGATATACGGACTCGCTCGCAACCGTCGCCGCGGTGCCCGCGGTCGCTCGCGCGCACGCGGTTTCAATGAGGGACTTTTTAATGGATGGGGGCATAGTCCGGTTCAAGATGTTCAACGCCATCGTGAGCGCAGACACGCTCCAGGCGACTCTCGACTCTGTGAGCGTGCTGGTGGACGAGTGCAAGATCCACCTCGAAGAAGACGGGCTGGAAATCCGGGCAGTCGACCCGGCGAACGTTGGAATGGTCGACCTGCGACTCGACGCGGCGGCGTTCGAGTCCTACGAGACTGACGGTGGGCTCATCGGCGTCAATCTCTCCCGCCTCGAAGACATCGCCGGCATGGCCGACGCCGGCCAGCTCGTCCACCTCGATCTGGACGAGGAGACGCGGAAACTCCACATCTCTATCGACGGTCTCGAATACACCCTCGCACTGATCGACCCCGACTCCATCCGCCAGGAGCCCGACCTCCCGGACCTGGACCTCTCGGCGAATATCGTCATCGAGGGGAAAGACATCGACCGATCGGTCACCGCCGCGGACATGGTCAGCGACCACATCGCGCTGGGTGTCGACGCGACCGATGAGCTGTTCTACGTGGACGCCGAGGGCGACACGGACGATGTCCACCTCGAACTCACCCGCGACGACCTCATCGACCTCACACCCGGGGACGCCCACTCGCTGTTCTCGCTGGATTACCTGAAGAACATGAACAAGGCCATCCCGAAGGACGCCGAGGTCGAGATGGAACTCGGCGAGGAGTTCCCCGTCAAGATGCACTTCAGCTTCGCCGAGGGGCAGGGTCGAGTCACGTACATGCTCGCGCCGCGCATCCAGAGCGAATAACGACGGATGGCGTCCGCGCCGCCGATTCCGGCCACCGACTGGCTGCCTGACGATTCCGAGACGGAATCGCTCTCGCTTCCTGACGGTCGGCGGATGGCTTATGCCACCTACGGCGACGACGACGGGTATCCGGTTCTCTTCTGCCACGGCACGCCGGGCTCACACGTCATCGCACGGCTGCTCGCCGCACCGGCCCGTGAGCGCGGCGTGTCCCTCATCGCCCCGGACCGGCCGGGTATCGGGAACTCAGAGGACGCCCCAGTCAGTATCAAGGACTGGCCGGACGACGCCGCACATCTCCTGTCCCATCTCGACATTGACGCAGCCGGTGCCATCGGCTTCTCCGGCGGCGGTCCGTTCGCGCTGGCCTGTCATCGACTGCCCGAAATCGAACGCGTCGCGCTCGTCGGCTCCAGCGGCCCTCCCGATATTGGTTCGACCGGACGCGTCCAGCAGTTCGTGGGCACGCTATCCCGGCACGCCCCGTGGGCGCTCGGCCGTCTCTTCCGGCTGCAGCGGTGGTTCGCCGTCCGCCGGGACCCGTCGTACGCTGTCGGATTCGTCGCCGAAGAAGCGCCGGAGACGGACGCCCTGGCCGCCGACGAGGTGGCCCGGATCGTCCGTGCAGACATGCTCACCACGATGGCACGCGGTCCGAGCGGAATCATCCGCGAGCAGCGACTCCTCTCGCAGTCGTGGCCGTTCGCCCTCGAAGACGTGGCCGTTCCGGTGACGGTGTTCCAGGGGCAAGAGGACGCTAACGTCGCACCATCGACGGGGAAAGCCCTCGCTCGGCGGCTTCCGGACGCCTCGCTCGAACGCGTCGACAGCGACCACCTCGGCACGCTGACAACTGCCGGCGACAACGCGCTGGCCGCCGTACAGCGTCGCACGCGCGTCTGACGTACCGTTTTGTGGGTCGGGTGCCAACGGGCCGGTATGGAGAACCTCGGGGACGCGTACGACAACCGGCGCTGGGAGGGGCGCGACCCCCGCCACGTCGTTGCCGGTGCGGCCCTGGGGTTCGTCGGCGCGCTGGCAGTTATCGTGGCGATACTCCTAGTGACGACCCCGCTGTCGGCAGTCGTCGGCGCAACTGAACCACACGCCGCCGAGAAACTCGGTGGGACGCTGGGCGGCCTTGGCATCCCCGCGATGTTCCTGAGCGTCGTCGCCGTGCTCCCCTCGAGCCGCCGGGAACAGAGCGGCGTCGCCGTCGGCGCGGTCCTCTGTCTGGTCGGCATCGGGCTGTTCCAGGTGGCGTATCCCTACAACTGGACGGTCGGCGAACAGACGCTGGCGTTCGAAACGACGATGGCGTACTTCATCGGGTCCTGTGTGGCGTTCTGGTTCGTTTTCACGGCGATGGCGAGCTTCCGCCGCCGAAACGACCCGCACGGCACCGTCAAACTGGAAATTTCGCACAAAGGCGAGACCAAGACTGTCCAGGTGTCTCCCAAAGAATACAAGCGCTACACGCAGGCGGTTCGCGGCGACGGCGGCACGACCGACGAGGTCATTCAGGAACTGGAGTCGCGAATCGAAGACGAAGGGTAACTGGGCGCTACTCGGCAGCCGTCGTTTCGTTGCCGCGCTGGTCCGACTCGGTCATCGAGTCGCGATCCGTTTCCTCGGTTTCCGTCGTCTCGACTTCGGTCTCCTCGTCATCGTCGGCCGCGTCTTCCGCACCGTCGCCGCCGACCTCCTCCACATCAACGTCCTTGCCGGCGACCCCGCTTTCCGAGATGACCGGCAGGAGGTTGTAGCCGCCGTTGCCCTTCTTGACGACGTTGATGTCGAAGACGAAGTCGACCGATTCGCCGGCGACGACCTCGAACGGCTTGGTGAGCTGGAGCTTCTCGCTGGGAATCTTCACGTCGACCGACTCGCCGTCAACGACGCCGTCGACGGATTCGGCGTACAGTTCGATCTTGCTGTAACGACCCGCTTCGAGTTCGCCGTCGAGGACGCCGATAGCCTTGTTCCCGACGACCTCGGTGAGGTCGACAGTCGCGCCGTCGAGGTCGCGAACCTCGAAGCCACCCTCGCCCTCATCGGCTTCCTCGTCCATGTCCTCGTCGTCTTCGGCGTCGCCGTCCGCCGTTTCCGTCTCGGTCGGCTCAGCCGTTTCCGCCTCGGTCGGCTCGGCCGTCTCCGTCTCAGTTGAATCAGCCGTGGCCGTTTCCAATGATTCGGTCTCGGTCGCGTCGTCGCTTTCATCCATGTCCTCGCCGTCTTTCACCCGGAAGATGCGAGCCTTGGAGAATGACACATCGAGCGAGTCGAAATCGCCGATAGCTGCGGGCTGGTCGCTGATCAGCAACCGGAACGTCCCGACGGTTCCGCCGTCGTCCGTCATCGCGTCCTCGTCGGTGGAGCCGCCGGCACTGGTTCCGTCACCGTTGGTTCCGTCGGATCCACCGGAATCGCTCGTTCCGGAGCAGCCGGCGAAGAGACCGGCCCCAACGCCCGCGCCTGTCGCAATGAACCGTCGCCGCCTCATTGGCGTCGCCCCTCGTTCTCCGCTGCTGTCATTACTGTCGCTGCTGTTACGTACGTACTCATTCCATGACGTGGGATGGTACTGGCGCGTATATGCCCCGCGATAGGTCAAATCAATGTACGCCCCTCTGAACGGAATGAACGGTCTGGCTGTATCTGAACGGTTTTACCCCCGTCGGCCCACGTCCTGATAATGGCAAACTCGAACGCGAAGGGCGACCGCCGCGAGCGCGAGCTGGTCAACGCACTCGACGAGGCGGGCTTTGCGGTGATGCGCGCGCCGGCGAGCGGCAGCGCGACCGAGCGGGAACTGCCGGACGTGCTCTCGGGCGACGGCGAGACGTTCTACGCTATCGAGGCGAAATCCAGCGCCGGCGACCCCATCTATCTCACCGGTGAGGAGGTCGAGGCGCTGCTGTTTTTCGCCCGGAACTTCGGCGCGAAGCCGCGTATCGGCGTCCGGTTCGACCGCGAGGACTGGTACTTCTTCCACCCGGCGGACCTCCACACGACAGACGGCGGCAACTACCGCGTCAAGAAGGAGAAAGCCCTCTCGGACGGAACGGACTTCGAGGAGTTCGTGGGCCACTCCGAGAAGGTCACGCTGGACGAGGTGGCCGACGACGGCCCCGACCAGAGCGTGCTGGACGTGCTGTCGGCCTTCGAGCGCGGCGACCTCGACAAGGAAGAAGCTGCGGCGATGCTGGAATAGCGGTTCGCAGGCGTTTGATTACTGGGCCCCACCGCTGACGAGTTCGGCGTCCTCGACGCGGCGGAGCCGCGACAGGGGAAAGGCGTACTCTCGCGGGTCGGTCGCGCGGACAGCGTCCGAGAGATACGTCACCAGCACAACGAGGTCGTCGGATGGGTAGCCATCGTTGGTGTCGTAGTCGGCGACTGTCTCGCCCGTCGCCTCGATGGTCCAGTCGTCGGCTGGCGTGTCGGTGACGGCCGTCACGACGAGTCTGTCGCCCGTCTCGCGGTCCCGCACGATGTCGCCGGTTTCTAGCCGACAGCGCCCACAGAGATGCGGCGTCTGTGCGTCCGGGGCGACGAAGGTGACGGTGCCACAGGCGTCACAGGTCGCCCGCTCCTTGCCGGGCGGCGCGACCCGCCGCGCGGTGATCTCGATGGCGACGCGCCGGAGGTGTTTGCAGTGCTCGCCGCGGATGCGGTTGTCGGGACAGGAGCAGGAGTGCTGTGCGATGTCGACGAGGTACGTGCTGTCGCTCTCCGTCGTCACGGCGTACGTGCTGCCCGCTCGCGGGCGCACGGCCATGCGCTCGGTCCAGGCGCGGGCGGCCCGGTCCGGGAGGGAACGGAGGTCCGGTGCAAGTGCGGTACTCTGCCGGTCAGCTGCTGGCTCGATGAGCGTCATAGGTGCGGACGCGGCTGTATTTTCCAATGCGTCCAGTTGAAACGTAGGTGCTACACGGACCTAAATGGCTCGGCCAGGCGGCTCCGGCGCTTCGATACCCTTTTTGCCGGCCCTGTGAAACCGCAGGACATGGATATCGAGCGGGAGACGCTCCTGCAAATCGTCATCTCGGCGGTCGCCGTCGTGCTGTTCATCGGCACGACCGTTACCGTCTCACAGATGCATCTGGACGGATCAAGCTCAGAGGCAATGGGCGGCTACGCGCTCATCGGCGCAATCGGGCTGTTCGTCGTGTTTATGACCGGCGCCGGCCTCTGGCTCGAACGCCAGCAGTTCTAGGCGTCGGCCTCTTCGTCGCCCTCGTCCTCGCGCCAGTCGACCAGTTCCTCCTCGTCGGTGTCGTCTAACTTCTGCTCGTAGTAGCCCATCGGGTGGGAAATCGTCTCACAGAGGTCGTCCATGTTGACACAGTCGCCGTAGGACTGCATGGTGGAACACGCCGGCGTCGAGTACTCCGTCGGGCTGGTCTCCCCGCGGATGTGGTCGACCTGGTAGCGGGTGGCTTCCTCGCCGAAGCCGGGGTTGACCTGAAAGAGATCGACGATTTCGTCCGTCGTCATCCCGATGCCGATTAGGAAGGTCGCGATGGCAAACCGGGAGTGGTGTTCGAGGTGCTCGCCCTTCTGCACCTGATCGAGGAGCGACTTCATGCAGGGTGGGAACAGTTCGGGGACGACGGTGTCGATCTCGCGGGTGAGTTCCAGTTCCGAGAGGACTTCCTCCAGGCGGGCAACCTCCTCGGTCAGTTCGTCCACGATAGCGTCGGGGACGGTGAACGGCAAGCCGTCGGTGACCCGATGGCGGATCGCCTGTTTCAGCAGGACGTTCAGTTCCTCGGCGGTGACGGTCACCTGCCCGTCGGCCAGCGGCCGGTTGACCAGCCGCCAGGAATCGCCCCGCTGGTCGGCCGCCAGGTCGAGATACGCGCCGACTTCGATGCGGTAGCCGTCACCAGTGTCTCTGACGGCGCTCGCGAGGTCAAACTCTCCGAGCAGTTCCTCGCGGTCCAGCGTCTCGCGCTGGGTCGATTTCAGTTCCGTCGTCGTCGCGAACTCCTCGGTGAACCGCTCGTAGGCCGCCTCGGCCTCCGCCTGTGCGTACTTCCGGGTACAGATGTGCACGTCGACGAGCGACACCAGTACGCGGGCGACCGGGTACGACAGGAGTTCGACGCGGGTCCGCCGGTGTGGCTCCCCGACAGTGCCGTCCGTGATTGCCGATTCGACCCGCTCCAGCGCGCGCGCCGTGACCGCCTCGTCCGTGGCGACAATCTCACCTAGATCCACCGCCGCGGCTTCGACGGCCTCCCGCGACCGCGCCAGAAAGGGGTAGCGTGCGTGGAGCGGTTCCATTGCCACCACCTTTCGGATGGGAGCGAATAAAATTGCCGTCACCGCGACGGTCGGTGTCGGATTCCCGACAGTCGGTCCGAGAGACGGGGGCAACCATGTTGTGGGGCTATACACATAGACCCGGACCGGCGGCGAGTGAATACAGCTAGTAGACAAGCGGATACCTGCCAGCCCCGACTGACAAAGTGTGGTAAGGACGCCGGTCGGCGACTGTACTCGGTTCGGTCAGCGGACTGGGCCGGTGCAGTCATCCCCGACGAGGTAACTGCCAAACGAGACACGGAGCACACCGATGACACACGAGCACGACACCGAATCACGGGATGGTATCAGAGCAACCTTCGAAGAGTACGATGTCGGCGTAGACACAGTCGCCCACATCGGCGACCCCGAGAACCCGTCGGCCTGGATTCAATCAACGGTCACCGTCGACGTTCGGGAGTGAGTTCCGTGTCGCTTTTCGCCCGCTGATAGGTCTGCGCGGTGATTTTTGCAGAAATTACAGGGCGTGCAGAATAGTTTGAGATTTTGACCGGCACGGAGCATTCGCTACTGCTCACGGGTCGCCCCGCTCGGATATTGGAGGTCTCCCTACGTCTCACGGCTTCGCCGTTCGACTGAAAGGCGGTCTCCGCTTCGCTCGAACCACTCTATGTCCTCCACGGGTCGCTTCGCTCCCCGTTCCGAGACGAGATTCTTCGCTCCGCTCGGATATCGCTACTGCTCGCGGGTCGTTCCTCCCCGCTCGTAGTTTGGAGACCCCTCGCTCCGCTCGGGATCGCCCTACGTCCCGTGCTGCCAGGAATCCATATACTCTGCCTGGGCGTCGGTCAGCGAGTCGAAGTCGACGCCCTCGGCCTCCAGTTTGATCTCCGCGACCTCCTTGTCCAGTCGGTCCGGAACGGCGTGGACGCCGGCCTCGTAGTCCTCGGCGTTCTCGACCAGTTCGCGGACGCAGACTGCCTGGATACCGAAGCTCTGGTCCATCACCTCGACAGGGTGGCCCAGCGCGATAGGGGTCGCGAGGTTGACCAGCCGGCCCTCGGCCAGCACGTTCAGGCGGCGACCGTCGGCCATCTCGTAGGTCCGGACGCCGTCCCGAGATTCGTAGGTGTCGGCGGCGAGGTCCGACAGCGCGTCGAGGTCGACCTCCACGTCGAAGTGGCCGGCGTTAGCCAGCAGGACGCCGTCCTGCATCGCTTCGAAGTGTTCCTCGACGATGACGTCGCGGTTGCCGGTGGTCGTGATGAACACGTCGCCCTCGGCGGCGGCCTCGGCCATCGGCTTCACGTCGTAGCCCTCCATGTGCGCTTCGAGCGCGCGGCGGGGCTCGACCTCGGTGACGATCACGTCGGCGTTCTGTCCGGCGGCCTTCTTCGCGACGCCCTTGCCGCAGTAGCCGTAGCCGGCGACGACGACGGTCTTGCCGGCCCACGAGAGGTTCGTCGTCATGGCGATGGAAGCCAGCGAGGACTCGCCGGTGCCGTGGACGTTGTCGAACAGGCGCTTCATCGGCGTGTCGTTGACCGCGAACACGGGGTAGTCGAGTTCGCCGTCCTCGTCCATCGCGCGCAGTCGGTGGACGCCGGTCGTCGTCTCCTCCGCGCCGCCGACGATGGTGTCGATGAGTTCCGGGTAGTCCTCGTGGATGGCCGCGACGAGGTCCATCCCGTCGTCGACGGTGATGGTCGGCTTGTGGCCGATGACGGCCTCGATGGCCTCGTAGTACTCTTCGTCGTCGACGCCGCGCTCGGCGTAGGAGGTGACGCCGTCGACATCGTCGAGGGCGGCGCTCACGTCGTCGTGCGTCGAGAGGGGGTTACAGCCGGTGATGGCGACCTCCGCACCGCCGATAGCCAGCAGTTCGGCAAGAACTGCGGTCTTGGCTTCGACGTGCATCGCCATGCCAATGCGTTCGCCGGCGAAGGGTTGGTCGGCCTCGAACTGCTCGCGGAGCGCGCCGCAGATGGGCATGTGCTGGACGGCCCAGTCCATCTTACGGCGGCCGGAATCGCGAGCCTCGTCGAGGTCGTCAAGTCGCTCGGAAATAGGCGTCGTCATGTCGCGACAGAGGAAGAGAGTTCCTAAAACGCTACCGAAGCCGCTCAGTTACCGCGCTCGTCCGGCGGGCCGGCGTCGTCCGGTCGGCCGCGGTCGCCGTCGTCATCGTCGTCGTCGGTATCGGTGTCATCGTCACTGTCGTCATCGTCTTCCGGTTCCTCAGTTTCGTCTTCCGGCTCCTCGGTTTCGTTCTCGTCGTCTTCGGTTTCGTTCTCCGCGTCGTCGCGGTCCGCAGGCGGCCCGGCGTCCTCCGGGGGGCCGCGGCGGTCGTCCGTCTCGTTCTCGTCTTCAGTCTCGTTCTCGGCGTCGTCATCATCGCGGTCCACAGGCGGCCCGGCGTCTTCCGGGGGGCCGCGTCGGTCGTCCGTCTCGTTCTCGTCGTCACCGAAGATGTCGGCCGGCGGCCCCTGTCGCTCGCTGGGGTGGGTCTCGTTGTCGTCGGACTCGTTCTCACCGGTGACGTGTGCCGGCGGGCCGGCGTGGTCCGGCGCGTTGCCGGGGTTGTTCGCTGTCACGAAGCTGGCGACGGCCGGACCGATGCCGCCGGTCCGGTTCTCGTCGCTCAACAGGTCGCTGACGTAGGCCGACACTTCGAGTCCGAAGGTGTCGAACTCGGTCATGTTGGTGGCGTTCATCAACGCGACGGTCAGCTCCGCCGTCGTCGACGCGGTGTGATTGTCGGTCGTCGCCGTCACGTCGACCGTCACATTCTGCTCGGGCGCGGGCAGTCCGACCGTCCCGTCGCTGTCGGTCGTGTAGTTGCCGGTCCCAGCGTAGGAAGCGTCGTCAGCCGTCTCCACGGCGACAGAGGCGTTCTCGACGCCCGTCTCGTTCTGTGTGACTGTTACCGTCGCGCTGCCGTCGTCGGCCTGTGAGACACCGACTGCGAGAGTGTTCCCCGCGTCGGTGTTGCCGGCCGAGTCCGCAGCGGCCGCCAGGCCCGGACCGACGGCCAGCAGGGTCAGTCCGACAGCGGCGTACAGTGCGAAGAGTCTGGTGCGCATCGTACCCGATACGTTCGCTGAGAGAGCGATAAACACCCCCTCCCGTTCAACTCGTTCACGTCGTTCGCAGAATCGACAACACCGCCCGAGATGTGTTTATATCGTTTAAGACGGGTTTTCAGCGTTTATTCCGGATCTGTCAGTCGCCGGCCCGTTCGACCAGCGCGGCCGCGTGCTCGCTCGCTCGTTCGCGGACGGCCTGCTCGTCGAACACCTCGACCGTGCGGTCGCGCATCAGCACCTCGCCGTCACAGACCGTGTGGCGCACGTCGCTCCCGCGGACGGCGTACGCCAGGTGCGAAACGAGGTCGTGGGCCGGCGTCAGGTGGGGGGCGTCGAGGTCGATGACGGCCAGGTCCGCGTTCGCGCCGGCCTCGATGCGGCCGCTGTCGAAGCCGAGCAGCGCCGCGCCGTTTGCGGTCGCCATCTCCACGACGGTCCCGGCGTCGACCGCGCTGGCGTCGTCGGCCGCCAGCTTGCCGAGCATCGCCGCGTCGCGCATCTCGTCGAACATGTCGAGGTCGTTGTTCGAGGCCGCGCCGTCGGTCCCGATACCCACGGTGACGCCGGCGTCAAGCAGGTCCTGGACGGGGGCCATCCCGCTGGCGAGTTTCATGTTCGAGGCCGGGCAGTGGGCGACGCCAGTGTCGGTCTCGGCGAGCAGGTCGATCTCGCTGTCGTCAACGTGGACGCCGTGGGCGACATAGGTGTCGCCCTCCAGCAGGCCGACGTCGTCTGCGTAGGCGAGCGGACGCTGTCCGTGCTCGTCCACGATGGGCGTCACCTCGTCGCGTGTCTCGTTGGCGTGCAGGTGGATCGAAAGGTCGTCGTCGAGAGCCTTCGGGACGAACTCCCGCAGGTATCCCTCGCCGACGGTCGTCAGCGAGTGCGGCTGGAACGTCGTCCGAACGCGACCGTCGGCCGCGCCGTCGAGTTTCCGGGCCACGTCGAGGCTCTCCTGCAGGTCCGCCCGTGCGCCCTCGTCGTCCTTGCCGACCGTGACCGCGGTGAACCCGAGCACCGCCCGCATACCGGCCTGGTCGACTGCGTCCGCGATCTCCTCGACCTCGAAGTACATGTCCGAGAGGAGGGTCGTCCCCGACCGGATCATCTCGACCAGCCCGAGTTCCGCGCCGGCGCGGATGTCCTCGGCGGTCAGTTCCGCCTCGACGGGCCAGACGTCCTCCTGCAGCCAGGCGTCGAGGGGCTTGTCGTCCGCGAGGCCGCGCAGCAGCGTCATGGCGACGTGGGTGTGGGCGTTGACCAGCCCGGGAATGACCAGCCCGTCGCTGGCGTCGAGTTCGTCGTCGCCGTCCAGTGCGCCCGGTTCGTCAACGGCAACGATGTCGCCGCTGTCCTGTGAAACCAGTACGTCCGCACGCTCGACGGACAGGTCCGGCCGGAGGACCTGCCCGCGGGTGACGAGGAGTTCGCTCATGGCGATGGCTTCGCAACCGCGGGTCTTAGTTCGCCGGGTCCACAGCGCCGCTGTGTGGCGTGTTGCCACGCCGATAAACAGTGTCACCGCCGAATCAGTGCCTGTTCCGCAGGGGTCTTTCCGTTCCGGCGCGTCCGGAAGGTCAAGAACATGGCGACGGCAGAGCGCATCCGACAGCGGATCAGCGCCATGCGACACGGAAGCCCGGCTCAGATGTTGCTCGCCGTCGCCGGCGGCTGGTTCCTCGTCCTCGGGATGCGCTTCGTCGTCCCGGCCATTCTGCCGACGATACGCGAGGAGTTCGTCATCTCGAACGCCCAGGCCGGGCTCGCAGTCACGGTGCTCTGGCTCACGTACGCGGCGATGCAGTTCCCCGCCGGCGTCCTCATCGACCGGGTCGGCGAGCGGACGCTGCTGGTGGCCGCCGCGCTGCTGTCGGGGGTCGGACTGTTTGGCTACTTCCTCGCGCCGGTGTTCTCGCTGTTCCTCGTCGCAACGGGCGCGTTCGGGCTCGGGACGGGGCTGTACGGCCCGACCCGCGGGACAGCCCTCTCGCGGACGTTCGACGCCCGCGAGGGGACCGCCTTCGGCGTCGTGATGGCCGCCGGCTCCCTCGGGGCGGCCGCCCTGCCCGCGGTTGCCGCGTTCGTCACGACCCGCTACGGCTGGCGGCTGGCGCTCGCCAGCGTCGCCCCGCTGTTCCTGCTCGTCGCCGGCGCGCTCTGGCTGTCAGTCTCGGACCGCCCGACCGTCGAGTCCGAGCGGAGCCTCCGACGGGACCTCCGGACGGTCGTCACCAGCTTTCGCAACCGCCCGCTCGTGCTATCGGTCTCCGGCGAGACGCTCATGCTGTTCGTCTTCCAGGCCGTGACGGCGTTTCTCACGACGTATCTGGTCTCGGTCCGGGGCCTCTCACAGGGTACTGCCGGCGCACTCCTCTCGGTACTGTTCGTCGGCGGCGCGCTCTCTCAGACAGTCACCGGGCGGCTGGCCGACCGGTACGGAACGCCGATCGTCCTGACCGGCGTCGCGCTGGTCAGCACCGTCCCGCTCGCGCTCGTTCCGTCCGTCGAGGGCCTGCTTCCGCTGGCCGTCGTCTCCGGCGTCATCGGGATTCGGATGAGCGCCGGCCCGCTGGCCAACGCCTACATCGTCGACACGCTGCCGGACGCCGCCGAGGGCACCGGCTGGGGGCTGCTCCGGACCGCCTTCTTCGCGGTCAGTTCGCTCGGCTCGACGGCCGTGGGCCTGCTCGCCGACTGCGGCCTGTTCGCCCTCGCGTTCTACGGGCTGGCCGGGCTGACGCTGCTGGCCGCGGGCGTCTTCGTTACCCTGCCGCGTCGGGACAGGGTGTGACGGGACCGCACACAGGCCCTCGGCGCGAGGGGAAAGACAGTTGCCCCGCGGCCTGCCAGTAGGCGTATGCGAATCGCCGTCCCCAACAAGGGCCGCCTGCACGAACCAAGCGAGGAACTGCTCGAACGGGCCGGCCTCCACCTGGTCGACGGGGCCGACCGGCAGCTACACGCCGACACCGTCGACCCGGACGTGACCGTCCTGTACGCCCGTGCCGCCGACATCCCCGAGTACGTGGCGGACGGCGCTGCCGACGTGGGTATCACCGGCCTCGACCAGGTCCGGGAGTCCGACGCCGACGACCTCGTCGAACTGCGCGACCTGGAGTTCGGCCGCTGTCGACTCGTCCTCGCCGCGCCGGAGGACAGCGATATCGAGACCGTCTACGACTTCGATGGCGGTCGCATCGCCACGGAGTTCCCGACCATCACTCGGCGCTACTTCGACCGGGTCGACGTGGCTGTCGACGTGACCGAGGTATCCGGCGCGACGGAACTCACACCCCACGTCGACATCGCCGACGGCATCGTCGACATCACCTCGACCGGGACCACGCTCCGGATGAATCGCCTGGCCGTCGTCGACGACGTGCTCGAAAGCTCCGTCCGGCTGTTCGCCCGCGAGGACACCGCCGAGCACGAGAAAGTCCAGCAGGTCGACACCGCGCTTGGCTCCGTCCTCGCCGCCGAGGACAAACGCTATCTGATGATGAACGCCCCCGAGGACGCCCTCGACGACGTGAAAGACGTGCTTCCGGGGATGGGCGGCCCTACTGTGATGGACATCGCCGGCTCCGACCAGCTCGCCGTCCACGCCGTCGTGGAGGAGCGCGCCGTCTTCGAAACCATCAGTTCGCTCAAGGACGTGGGCGCGAGCGATATCCTCGTGACAGAAATAGAACGGCTAATCGAATAGTACCCTTTTCCGTCACCCCCTCCCCACGCGCGCTTTCAGCGCGCTGCGGGGCGGGGTTCGCAAAAATCTACGCTAAAAACGACCGCCGAGTCGCGGCCGAGGCCGAACTCGTCGTGAAACGGCGGCCTGCGGCCGCCGTATGCTCGCGGCAACGTTCGGCTGCCGCCGCTTCCGCACTGCAGCCCTAGCGTGCTTGAATTGTAACGAAAAGAATAGGTCTTGATGCCAAGTTGCCAGGGGAGTATGAAATCAGAGACGCTGAAGGGGAAAGTTGTCGGGAAAGTTCCGCCGTCGGTTAGTCCGTGTCCACGGGCGTCTGTGACCGCTCGACCCTGATACGCTCGTCCGCACCGACCGTGACGAGGGACTCGCTGAACCGGAACGAGACCAGATCGCTCCGGCGGGCCTCGTGCTCGGTGTCCCGCCTGAATAAGTCATTCAGTGCTTCGGGGTTGACAACGCCGTACAGTGACGGGAGCGCCCGTGGATGGCAGTCCTCAAGCGTACTCACTGCATGGACAACCGCCTCGCTTACCGATTCGGCGGATCGAACCTCACGGTTAATCATGCTAACACCATAATTCAGTATATCTAATTAATTTTGTCTTTCATTTTCTGCGTGTTATTTATTATCTGGGTGAAGCATCGGATAGCCCGCTGAGTAGCTGCTCCGGGATACGCTTACACTAACCCGAAGATGTTGTTCAGCGCGAACCCCAGAACGGCGGCGAAGGCCAGATGCAGCGCCACGAGCGGGGCCGTCGAACGGTTCGAGAGCCGATACGTGAAGCTAATCGCGATACCATCGGCCAGCATTGTGAGCACGAGGACGACCAGCACGCCCAGGTCTGCCGAGACAATACCGGACTCGACCCCCCAGCGCTGGAGGACCAGTGAGACGGCCGCCGGCGCGAGAGCGGCTTTCGCCGCGAGCTGGCTCGGGACGTCACCGATGAAAAACGTCGCGGCCAGGTGGAGCGTGACAGCGTAAAAGAGCCAGGTGACGAGAACGGTCACGAGGACCGCGAGGATACCGCCGCCGGTCAGGCTGGAGAACCCGGACTGGAGCATACCCGAGGTTCGGCGGCCGTTCGCTTGTGCGTTTTGTTCCCGGGCGCGACCGGCACGCTCATAGCCGCTCGCCCACACCGCTCGGGCGTGTACGTCCTCGAACTCGGCGGGCAGGACGACGCGTTCGCGCGACGGGAGGCAGCAAGCGCCGCGAGCGCCGTCGACACTCTCGCGCCCGGACTAGCGACGGCACGGGGCATCAGCGACCGCGTTCGTCACCTCGCGTTCACCCATCGGGCCTGTGACCTGCTCGGAACCACGGAGCCGGACATCGAAAGCGCCGCCGCGCTGCTGTCGGCCGCGACTATCGACCGCGAGGGGAGCGTCGCCGTGCGCGCGGTCGACGTGCGAGCGAGCACTGGCATCGACACACAGCAAGCCGAACGGACGCTTGGCGGCGTACTCACCGACCGCGGCTTCGCCGTCGACCTCGACGATCCAGACCACGTCCTCTATGCCTATCTCTCGGACCCCGACGGCGACGAGGAGGGCGGGGCCGGCGAGGCCTGCTGTGCGCTGGGGTGGCTCGCCGCCGAGAGTGTGCGGGACTTCGGTCAGCGCCAGCCGACGGACCGCCCGTTCTTCCAGCCCGGCAGCATGGACCCGCTGGAGGCCCGCGCGCTGGTCAACATCGCCGGAGCAGGTCCGGAAGCCACGATACTGGACCCGATGTGTGGCACCGGCGGCCTCCTGCTGGAGGCTGGCCTGGTCGGGGCCGACGTGGTCGGCGGCGACTCACAGACGAAGATGGTCTCGGGGACGCGCGAGAATCTGTCCTACGTACTCGACGGTGACGGGCACCCAAACAGGGACTCATATCCCGAACCGGGTGACTGGGGGCTGTTCCGCTCCGATGCGTCCGCACTGCCGGTGGCCGACGACGCCGTCGACGCCGCCGTCTTCGACGCCCCCTACGGTCGCCAGTCCCGTATTGAAGGGGAGTTGGCCCCGCTCGTCGCCGGTGCGCTCGGCGAAGCCGACCGCGTCGCAGGGCGCTGCGTCCTCGTCGCCGACCGCGACTGGCGCGAAAGCGCGACCGACGCGGGGTGGACCGTCACTGACTACTTCCGGCGGCGAGTCCATCGTTCGCTAATCAGGCACGTCCACGTTCTTGAGTGAACATACGTCCAACTTCTCTGGACAGCCGTTGTAATTTATCCTGGTATGAGCAAGGTTTATGTCATGACAAATGCCAATTAGTATCAAGTATGCCAACGTGGTCAGACCCCGCCCCATGTGACGACGACGAACAACTGTTCGAATGTCCGGACTGCGGGAAGCGCCTCTGTAGCGAGCGCTCGACAGTCACCTGTGGCCGCTGTGAGACGGAAATGCAGAACCTCAGCGTGCCACGGCCGGAATAGAACCCGCCGCGTTTTTCGCCGGCTAGCCCGACACGAGTGCAATCGCTCGCTCGGCGTCGCCGTCCATCCGCTCCAGCAGCGACCGGACTCGGTCCCGCGCTGCCCCGTCGCAGTCGGCCAGCACCATCCCCTCGTCCGGCTGGCCGTACACCACGCTGGCGCCAGCAGGCGCGGCGAGCACTGCAGGGAGCGCGGCGAGGTCCTCTTCCCCCTCAACGTCCAGAAGTACGGTCTCCTCGCTGTCGATGCCGCTCCTAAGTGCAGTAAGCAGGTCGGCGGTGAGCGTCGCAGCCGGGTTGTCGACCGAGCGCGACCGGTCAAAACCGTCGATTGCCGCCGTCACGTCCGCATCGACGACCGAGCGCTTGGTCCGTTCGTCGACCAGCGCGAGATCGGGCGTCCGGCCAGCCTCGATGAGGTGGTAGGTGACCATGTCGCCGACGGCGATGATCGGGTCCCCAGCGTCGGCCAGTAGCGCCGCTGTATCGGTATAAATCCGTCCGAGCGGCTCCTTCAGTTCGTGTCGCAGGCCACTCGGGAGTTCGAGAACGACGTCAGACACGTTAGCGGACTTTCAGCGCGTACTTGCCCGGCTCGGTCACTTCCATCTCCTCGGCGATGTCGGAACGCTCCGGGTGCGCGATGACGACGTAGCCGGCCCAGTCCTCGGTCAGTGCGGTGCCGCCACAGGCCTCACACTGGCTTTCGATCTCCGCGCTCTGGACGCGGTGACAGTCGCGACAGACGAGTCGGTCCGCCATCAGCTATCACCGGCTTCCGCCGTGCCTTCGCGGCGCTCGCGCTCCTCCTGGAGCCAGCCGTGCTTGCCCAGGCCGACCTGTTTCGCTGTCAGGCCGATCTTGGAGTCCCGCGGGTTGCGCTCGTCGATGCTCTTGGTGACGATACGCGCCCGGACGGCGTCGCCGACGGTGAGCGTCCGGTTGGACTCGCGGGAGGCGAGTTGCTGGTTCTCCTCGTCGTAGGCCAGATACTCGTCGGAGATCTGGGAGACGTGGAGCAGGCCGTCGACCGGCCCGATGCCGATGAAGGCCCCGAAGTTGACGACCTCGACGACCTCGCCGTCGACCACTTCCTGCATCTGCGGGTCGAACGTGAGCGCGTCGAACTCGGCCTCGTAGTAGACGCCGGGCTTGTTCGGCAGCACCGCGCCGGTGCCGATGTCGTGGACCTCGATGACGGAGACGACGCTGCCGACGTCCTCGTCCATTCGACCTTCGAGCTTCTCTTGCAGGAGCCGTTTGACCAGCCCCGGACTGACCTCCGCCAGAAAGCGTGGCGGGACTTCGACCGTATCGCGTAGGCGTACCCGTTTATACATGTGTTATGGTTGAGTGATACCCAGTTTGTTCCGGCCCCTTAAACTAATTACTGGAACGCCCGCGTCCAGCAGGCGTCGTTTGAGGGGGGTGTCGTTCGTGACCGCGTGCGTCGCATCGTCTGCCTGTGCCAGTTCGAGGACGGCGTCGTCCGCGTAGTCCGCCGACGTCTCCCGAACCGTACACCGGTCGAGCAGGTCCTGCCCGACGGAAGCGGCGGTCGCCTCCGCGCCGGCCCCGTCGGCCAGTTTCGCAAGTTCGTCGCGGACGGCGGCGGGCGCGACGTACTCCGTGGCGTCCGGCAGAACTCTGTCGAGTTCCTCGAACAGTCGCACGTTACATTCGACTGGCATCATCAGCGCGTTCGTGTCCAGCACGATCATCACCGCAGCGTGCCGACGCCGATGAGCCGCCACCGAGCGCCGACACGGCGGTTGATGGCGATCTTCGAGCCCGAGGCCGCACAGACCGGGCGCTTGAGCGCGACTTCACATTCCTCGTCGCGCGCGCTCGTGACCGAACCGACCGTGGTGGCGGTACCGATAGTCAGCATCAGCGGTTCGCCGGTCGAAATCTCGTCAACTTCGCCGCCGTCGTCGCCGACGATGCGTTCCAGCAGGTCCACGTCCATCGTGAACGTCTCGTGGACCGGCGGGAGGCTGCCGGGCGGGCCGGCGACCTGGCCGGCGAGGGCGTCGCCCTTCGTGATGGCGGGATCGAGACCGGTCCCGACGCCGAGCAGGCCGCCCGGCGTGACCGTGTCCACGAAGTCGCCGCCGGACTGGAGCGAACGGACCGTCGTCGTCACCGGCTGCCACTCCGTCTGGCCACCTTCCTCGACTTCGCGGCCGGGGCGGAGTTCGATTTCGTCGTCGACTTCGAGTTGGCCGCTGACGAGCGAGCCGCCGAGCACGCCGCCCATCAGGTCGTCCCAGGTCGTGCCGGGTCGGTTGATGTCGAACGACCGCGCGACCATCATGCGGGCGTCCACGTCGGGGTCCCGCTCCGGCGTCGGAATCTCGGACTGGATAGCCTCAATGAGCAGGTCGATGTTGGCCTCCTGGCCCGCGCTGATGGGGACAATCGGTGCCCCTTCGGCGACGGTGCCTTCGACGAACTCCTGAATCTGCTCGTAGTTCTGCATCGCCCGATCCTCGTCGACGAGGTCGACCTTGTTCTGGGCGATGACGATGTTGTCGATGCCGATGATGTCGAGCGCGCTCAGGTGTTCTTCGGTCTGGGCCTGCGGGACGGGCTCGGTCGCCGAGATGACCAGGACCGCGCCGTCCATGATGGCCGCGCCGGACAGCATCGTCGCCATGAGCGTCTCGTGGCCCGGGGCGTCCACGAACGACACCGTCCGGAGGTGGTCGGTGTCGACGTCGTGGTCGTCGCAGTGCTCGTCGACGGTAAAGGCCTCCGGCTCCTCGGCCTCCGGGCAGCGACGGAACGTCGCGTCGGCGTAGCCGAGTCGGATAGAGATACCGCGCTTCATCTCCTCGGAGTGCTGGTCGGTCCATTCGCCGGACAGCGCCTGTACGAGCGTCGTCTTTCCGTGGTCGACGTGCCCGACGAGTCCGATGTTCACCTCCGGTTGTTTGTTCGATGTCATTTCGAGAGTAATCTTGGTGGAGTTTCGCCGCGTGCAACTGATAAACCTACTGTTTGCGCCCCGCCGACCCCGGTTCAATCGCCGATTTGGTCCCTGCTGACCGCGGCAACGTCACCGGATTGCTCGGTATTGGCCCCGATATAGCGACGCGACCCCGTCACTGAGCGAGCAGCGGACTGTGCGAGTCGGGTGCTACGCCGGCTATCGCCATTGCGATACTGTCGGGGGCAGCAATCAGCCCATGCTGTCGCCCGTGACGAACCGGTCGAACCCTGCTCAGTGAGCGGGACTGAAACGCTGAAGCGATCGTGTATCGTGGACATCTTCTGTCACCGATATTACGTAACTGTGTTTCTGTGAACGCTTTTGTTTATGCAGGAACAGGTCAACGTACGATGCGAGTCGATGAGTCCCCCGAAACGGATGCCGACATTGACCCGGCGACGGCGTTCTCGGTCATCGCAAGCGAGACGCGTCTGGACATTCTGGAGGCGCTGTGGCGCGCAGATGACCGACCAGTTCGCTTCTCGGAGCTGTTCGACGCCGTCGAGCTAGCCGACAGCGGGCAGTTCAACTATCACCTGCAGGAGCTCACCGGCCAGTTCGTCAGCCAGGGAGCCGACGGGTACGACCTCCGGTACGCCGGGGCGCAGGTCATCCGCGCGGTGCGGGCAGGAACGTTCACGCGGACACCCGACATCGACCCGTTCCCGGTGACCGGGGCCTGTACGCGGTGTGGCGGCGGTCTGCTGGCCGAGTACGCCGACGAGCAGTTCGCCATCGACTGCGAGGACTGCGGGAAGGCCCACGGCGAGTACCCGTTCCCGCCGGGCGGTCTGGTCGACCGGACACCGGCGGAAGTCGCGACGGCCTTCGCCGAGCGGGTGCGACACCTCCACTGTCTGGCCGCCGACGGCGTCTGCCCGGACTGCGCCGGTCGGATGGGGACGGAGATATCCCGCGATGGCGACTGCTGTCTCGACGTGTCGGTCCGCGCCGAGTTCGTCTGCGAGCGGTGTCGCCACGAACTCTGTTCGCCTGTCGGGCTGACACTACTCGATAACTCCCGCGTTGCAGCGTTCTACGACGACCACGGCGTCGACCTGTCGAGTCGGCCTTACTGGACGCTGCCCTGGTGTGTCGACGACCAGTACACCAGTGTCGAAGCCACCGACCCGTGGCGGC
>ENA-ORDC01001018-ORDC01001018.1-marine-metagenome-genome-assembly--contig:-NODE-1018-length-23024-cov-15.800628_pt1 | contig 23024 bp, 26 predicted proteins | sample MGYA00237783_ERZ508515 | MGnify/ENA primary metagenome ERZ508515 (study PRJEB26186, sample SAMN06268792) | marine metagenome | isolation source: Eden Landing Ponds, San Francisco, CA, USA | place... | reverse complement strand
AACCTCGCCGAAACCGAGGACGTCTACCTCCACAACGACACCATCGCCGGCGTCATCGGCGAGCGCTTCCACAGCGATCGCAACCCCGATAGCATGGTCTATCTCACGATCTCGACCGGGATCGGTGCTGGCGTCTGTGTGGACGGCCACGTTCTGTCGGGCTGGGACGGCAACGCGGGCGAAGTCGGTCACATCACGCTCGATCCGGACGGATTCATGGAGTGTGGCTGTGACAAGCCCGGTCACTGGGAAGCCTACTGCTCGGGCAAAAACATCCCCCGGTACGCCCGGGCACTCTATCGCGAGGAAGACTGGGAGACGGACCTCGACGTGCTCGACGACGATTTCTCGGCAGTCGACATCTACGAGAACGCTGGCGAGGACGAGTTTGCGGATTACGTCATCGAACGCGTCACCGACTGGAACGTCCAGGGGTTCGCGAACGTCATCCACTCCTATGCGCCGCTAGTCATCTACGTCGGTGGCAGCGTCGCGATGCACAACGAAGACCTCGTTCTCGACCCCGTTCGCGAACGGCTGGAAAACCACGTCTTCGTCAACATGCCCGACATCAAGCTCACGACCCTCGGCGACGACGTGGTCCTCAGGGGTGCGCTGGCGAGCGCGCTCACCCAGGGAACTGGCGATCGGAACCGGCTCCGGCACTGACCGTACTGCGCTCGCACTCGACTATTTGCGTTTCAGCCAACGATCGAGACATTCCCGGATCGCGGCACTGCGATTGCCCCGGTGATCCGTGAACGCGACGTCGTCCAGCGCCTCCAGGGTCTCCTCGTCGAACTCGATCGAGACGGCCTCCATATCGAGGAACTTCTCGTCCATCACACACAATCGAGTGTCCGAGAGGGCTATATATGTTCGTCAGACGTGCGTCAGCGCCCAGGGCTCGCCGGTCGCTTTTTGTCGATCCACGTCGAATCTCTGGCCATGAGCGATCTGGACGTGACCGGGGAGTTCGACGTCCACGAGTATCGCGAGGGCTTCAAACTCCTCAAGGAGACCCGCGAGACTATGCACCTGGAAAATCGGGCCGAGTTCGCCTGCCCAGCCTGCGGCAAGCCCTTCGAGCGCCTGTTCGTCAGCGAGAAACGAACGAACACGTTCCAGTCACCACCCGGGCCGTTCTGTCTGGCACGTACCCGGAGTCAAACGTTGCTGTTCACACATTGAACTCAGTATCCTGGCCGCGACGACGGGATCGCGAGTTTTAATCGTACAGACTCCATTCGTGGCGGTAGACGGATGGCGACGTCTATCTCCGATCTCACGGGCGGGCTAGTCTCGAAACCCCTCGTCGAGTACGACTGGTGGAAACACCACATGGCGTTTCTGGTGGCTGTCTTCTTCGTCGTCCCGATGATCCTCACCTTCTACGCAGGGTTCAGTCCGGTCTGGGACTACTTCGGCGTCGAGTGGATCGTCCGGTTCGCGGTCAACTGGCTCCTGCGACTGATCGCCGTCCTCGTCGTCGTAGCGTGGGTCGGGTCGCTCATCGGGTACTACTTCGACGCCCGGTATCTCGAATCGGTCGATGCCGACTGGTCGCCCCACTGGATGCTGTATACGGCCGTTCACGTCATCCCCGTCGTCGGCGCGTTTATCGCCGTCCCCATCTACGTCCTCCAGCGGATGCGCCACGTCGGCCTGCCGATCTTTACCTGAGCCGGGCGGTACCCATGCGCTCCGATCACGCCGTGTCGGTGTCGGGGAGCTGCTCGACATACCGCTTGACGATCTTCTCTTCGGCCCTGTGTAACGTCTCGCTCGCGGTCGATTTCGCGATGTCGAGTTGCTCGGCGACGTCCGTGAGCGAACACTCTCGCGGGGTATCGTAGTAGCCCGCGTCGGTCGCCTCCACGACGAGTCGTCGCTGTCGCTCGGTCAACAGCGGTTCCTCGGCGACGTGTTGCTGAATGTAATCGACGGTGAACGAGATATCGAACACTTCCAGTTGCTCGCCCAGTGCCGATAGCCGTTCCTGTGGGGCGGTCACCTCCCAGACTGCCTGTCCGTCGCTTATCTCGAACGGCATCTCCAGGGGGATCCCCGAGTCCCGTGCCGGAAACAGGAGCAACGGCATGGACGTCTGGAACTGCACCAACGCCTCGTCGCCGTCGCGCTGCAAAAGATCGATCTGGGTCACCGCCTCGTACTCGCTCATCTCCGTGAGCACACTCGGCAGGTCCGCCGCGATCACCTCCGCGAGGCTGACACCACTGTCGGCATCGTTCGACAGCGCGGCCAGCACCCGTATCGTCGCTTCAGGGTGCTGGCGCGTGAGTTTGCCGATCCACACCTCCTCTGGAACCGTCAAGGTCAGTTTCGCCCGGGGCATCGTTCCTGTCGAACGTGTTCGGGATTGATCAGCCCTATGATTTTCCCGAACATGTTCGAACACCCTTCTGGCCGAGAGGCGAACACGTTCGGGCAAACACACACCAGGTGGCACCTCGAAGCGTCGACGATGGCAGAGACCAGACTCGACCTGCGTGACGTCCCGCCGCCGCAACGACATCCGAAGATCCACGCCGCTTTCGAGGACCTCGATCGTGGTGAGTATCTGACGATCGTCAACGATCACGAACCGACGCCGTTGTACTACGAATTCAAGGCCGAAGTCGAGTCCTTCGACGCCGAGGGGTATACCGTCGAACAGCGCGACGAGCAGACGTTCGTCGCGGAACTGCCCAAGGAATAACGTCCCGGGGCTTCCCTTCTCACTATGGAATCCATCACACTCAGTCACGTCGTCGACGCACCGCCGTCTGCAGTCCGGGATGCGATCGCCGATATCGAACCCCTCATGCGAGCGGCGGGCTTCGACGAAGTGCAACTGGACGGCGACCGTCTGGAAATCGCCAAAGCCGTCGGTCTGCTCAAGATCTCGCTGTCACTGCGGATCCTCGACGAGCCCGACGCGACCCTCACCTACGAGCAGGTCGAGGGCGTCTTCGAATCGATGATCACGAGGTATACGGTGACGGACGAAGACGACGGGACCGAGGTGACCGTCCGGACCGAATTCGCACTCGACGTTCCCGGCGGATCGATCCTCGACGCGACGGTGATCAAGCGCCAGCGGCGCAAAGAGATCGAGGGGCAGTTCGACTACCTCGACGAGACGCTCGCCTGACCACACTCGTCACCGCCACGCACCGTTACGATCACTGACATTCGCAGGTATATTTATCACACATCCGCCTGTAACTCCGCTGGATGGCCCTCACCCCCCAGCCCCCCAGGGAGGGAGCGCCGATCGTGGTCGCCAGCGTCGGAGCGGAACCAGCGCACGATCCACGGTCGAGTGAACCGGCCGCCACGGCAGCGGTTCGACGGGTTTCGGACCTGCTCGACGATGAACAGTGTCGTACAACCGTCTATGCCGACGCCACGGCACTGCTCCGTGCTGTCGACGGCGACGACCCGGGCCCGGAGTGTGTGCTGCTCGACGACACCGCTCGGGATGTAGACCCACTCCAGATCGCCGCACAGATCGACGCTCACGACCCCGAGTTGCCGGTCGTACTCTGGACGTCGAAGGCCGACACATACGATCCAACAGCGGTGCTCGAGGCGGGGGTCGATAGCATACTGACTCCGGCTCGGCTCGAAGACGACAGCGTCATTGAGACGATACTGAACGATGCACGCCGCTATCGCCAGCGCGTCGCGGACAGACAGGACGCCAGCCTGCTGGAGACGATGCTCGATCGCCTACCGGTCCACGTCTTCGCGAAAGATCGGTCCAAACAGTACGTCCGAGCGAGTTCGGCACGCTACGATCCGTCGCGATTGCTCGGGCGGACCGACGTCGAGATCTGGCCCGAGCGCGAACCCGGAGATCACGGTCACGAGTCTCTCCAGCGGGTGCTCGAAGACGGTGAAGCGATCCACAACGAAGCGGAGTTTTGTGCGGTCGAAGACGGATGGTTCCTCGTCTCGAAAGTCCCGTGGATCGACGGCGACGAGACTGTCGGCCTCGCTGGACTCGCGATCGACATCACCGACCGAAAACAGCGCGAAGAGGAGTTGCAGGCGACGACACAACTGTTGAGTACGATCGTCCAGACCTCGCCTGCGGCGATCGTCGTCCACGACACGACGGGGACCGTCCAGTTCTGGAACCCCGCAGCAGCGGAACTGTTCGGCTGGCCGGCCCAGGAGGCGATCCGCGAACCGTATCCACCGTACGTGACCGAGGAGACGCGCGAGGAGTTCCACGAGCTAGTCGACACTGTCCTCGAAGATGGATCGATCGGGCCACGCGAAGTGCGCCGACAGCGCCGGGACGGCCGGTGGCTCGACCTCCAGCTATCGGCGGCCGCGCTGGACGAACAGGACGGCGACCCCTCCCGGATCGTCAGTGTCCTCACTGATGTCACCGATCTGAAAGAGCGCGAACGGCGTCTCAAACGGCAGAACGACCGCATCGAGCAGTTTACCCGTGTATTAGCCCACGACCTCCGCAATCCGGTGCAGGTGATTCGGGGGCAACTCGACCACGGAGAGGCCCACGATTCCGAACTGGTCGAGCGCGCGCTGAACCGGATCGAGGCCATCGTCGACGACGTGCTCTCGGTGGCCCGATCGGAGCCTCTGGTGACCGAGACGACCTCGATATCCCTGCAGGCCGTCGCAACTGACGTCTGGGAGCACACCAATTCTCGAGCGGTCACGCTGACTGTCGACGGCGACTGCAGGTTGGCCGCCAACCGTGCCCGACTCCACCGCTTGCTCGATCACCTCTTCGAGAACACGATCGAACACGGCGGCGATACCGTCACTGTCGGCTGTCTCGACGACGGCTTCTTCGTCGCCGACGACGGCCCCGGTATCGATTCCAGACACAGCGAGCACGTCTTCGAACCCGGTTACTCCACCGAGCCGACGGCGACTGGCTTCGGGCTGAACGTCGTCCGTGAGATCACCGAGGCCCACGGCTGGACGGTCGAACTCCGCGAGACGGAGACGGGTGCGCGCTTCGAGATCACCGACGTGGACCGACTCGACAGCTAGTCCGCGGACTCGGGGACCTCGAATTCCTCGGCGGGCATCGAGCCGTCGTACCCCTCGGGAACGTACGCACAGAGCGGGTCACTCGCCAGGGGATCGCCAGTGTAAGCGTAGGCCCGCGACCGACTCCCGCCACAGACCTGCCGGAACTCACAGGCCCCGCACTTGCCTTTCAGGTTGTCTTCGTCGCGCAACTGTTCGAACAGCCGCGAATCGCGATAGATGTCGACGATACTGTGCTCGCGGACGTCGCCCGCCGAGTGAGGGAGGAACCCCGATGGATAGACCTCGCCGGTGTGGCTCACGAACGCGAAGCCGTCGCCCGCGCGAATTCCAGTTCGGCGGCCGATCTCATCGTTCGGTTTCGCCCCTGTCGCGGACTCGATTTTCTGCTGGAGGGCGACCCGGCGGTAGTGCGGGGCTTCGGTGGTCTTCACGCCGAATCGCTCCTCGTCGGCGACGTCCAGCAACCACGCCATGACGTCCTCGGCGCGCTCGGGTGAGATGGGATCGAGGATCCGCCCGCGACCGATCGGCACGAGGAAGAAGACGCTCCACAGCACGGCCCCGAGATCTGCGGTCAACTCACGGATCCCCGCCAGGTCCTCCACTGTGGACTGGCAGACGGTGGTGTTGATCTGCAGGGGGAGGCCGGCCTCGCGGGCCGCACGAGCGGCTGCCACAGTCTGTTCGAAACTGCCGTCCTCGCCCCGGAAGTCGTCGTGCGACGTCGCGTCCTCGCCGTCGATGGAGACGGCGAGCCGCTTGAGACCGGCGTCGGCGAGGTCCTGGATCTTCTCGGGTGTCAAGGAGTTCGTCCCGCTTGGCGTCATCGTCATCCGGAGGCCCTGGTCGGTCCCGTACTCGACTAGCTCCACGGCGTCATCGCGCTTGAGCGGGTCGCCGCCCGAGAGCACGACCAGTTGGCCCGCGCCGAATTCGGCGGCCTGATCGAGCAGTCGCTTGCCCTCTTCGGTCGAGAGTTCGCGCGGGTGGCGCTGTGGTTCGGCGTCGGCCCGGCAGTGATCGCATTCGAGATCACAGGCCTGGGTGAGCTCCCAGATGAGGACGAACGGTCGCTCGTCGGTGTCGATGTCTCCCGGCCGCATGTTCACTCCTCCACAGCATGTTCGTCGTCTCCGACGTGTGCCCGGACGACGTGACCACCGCACCCACACTGCTCGACGTACTCCAGCGTGACGCCTTCGCTACGCCTCTCGATGGCGTCGTAGAGGAACGTCTCGGGATGGCCCAGGTCGCCGTGCGTGACGAGATTGACGTGATTGCCGGCGGTCGTGTGTTCGATGGCTTCGACCGCCTGGGCCACGACGAGATCGGGGTCGTCTGCGTGTTCTGGCTGTTCGAGATTCGCGGACCAGGAGTTGTCGTGGACCCGGTCAGTCACGGGCGCGGCGTCGTGGTCGTGCTCGGCGTCGCTCATAGGCGAGTATTGGACCCCCGCAACCCTCTGCTCGGCCCCCTACATGTTCGGGTCTCTTTTCGTCGGCTGGGAGCGATCACACGACAGGTGGAAAAACGAGTCGGTGGCTCTGCTCAGACGAGCGTCGCGTCCAGCCGGATCTCCGCGCCGGCCAGGACCTTCGACACCGGGCAGCCCGCCTTCGCTTCGTTGGCGATTTCGAGGAACGTCTCCTCGTCGATGTCAGGTACTTTGCCTTCGAGGGTGAGCTGTATCCAGTCGATCTCCAGAGCCTCGGGGTCGAGGTGGACTTCAGCCTCGACGTGGAGTTCGTCGGCTTCGAAGCCGTTCTCGTCGAGCGCGTTGCCCAGCGCCATCGCGAAACAGCCGGCGTGGGCCGCGCCGATCAGTTCCTCGGGGTTGGTGGCGTCGCCGTCCTCGAAGCGGGACATGAACGAGTAGGGGCCCTCGAACGCGCCGCTACCGACGGCGAGATCGCCGCTTCCCTCTTTGAGATTGCCGCGCCAGGTCGCTTCCGCATTTCGTGTTGGCATAGCAACTGAACGGTCGGCCCTCGACCACTAAGAGGTTGGCCAACGTGCGCGTTCTGCCGCTAGCGGATGGTGTTCGGGACCACCCTGAAGAGGGTGGCCGCCGAATACGGCCGTCGTGACTGCCGAAACTGTCTCCCGCGGGAGTCGGGCGTTCGTCGCCGCCGGCGCCTGTTGGTTCGTCGTCGGGCTCGCCGCCGTGCTGGCCGAGCTTCCGCGCCGGACCGTCGTGGTCGCGCTCCTGTTCGGCTTCGTCCTCCACACCGTCTTCGGGAAGGCCTACTCGCTCGTTCCCACCTATTTCGACCGCGAAGTCGCGTTCGCCCGTGCCCCGCTCGTCCAGTTTCCGTTCACCCTCGCGGGGACTGCACTGCTCGCGCTCGACGGGGTGCGATTCGTCGACGTCCACTGGATCGGCCAGGCCGGCGCAACCTCGTGGGTTCTCGGCGTCGCAGTCTTTCTCACGACGCTCGGCTGGACGCTCCGGGGCAATCTCACGGGCGCGGCAACGGCCACCGGTGAGGCCAACGCCGACCGCCGGTCCGTCGACAGGCTCGCAAACGCGTTCGTCCCGCTCGCGCTCCTGTATCTCGCTCTCGGGAGCTACGCCACACTGGCGAGTGCGAGCGCCCTCCCACTCGTCTTCGACGGCTATCCGCCGCGAGCGAGCCACCTCCTTGCGGCCGGTACCGGCGCGCTACTCGTGTTCGCCATCGGATTTCGACTCCTCCCGCGATTTCTCGTCGCCGACCCGCCACGGCCCCTGGTCCCGATCGTCCTCGTCGCCGGCGCACTCGCCCCGATCTGTGTCGCTGCCGGCCTCCCCTCCGGGCCGCTACTGCACGCCGGCGCCGGCTTGCAGGCCATCGCAGTCGCCGGCTTCGTCGTGAGCTATCTCGTCTTGTTCGTCCGGTCGCCGCGCGAGCGCGTCGGCTTCTACGGCGTACTGGCCGGCGCGTTCTTTGGTCTACTTGGCGTCGGACTCGGGCTCTGGATGGCCATCGGCGTCCCGCCTGCCGGGGCCGCAATCGCGCACTTCCGCGTCAATCTCGTCGGCTTTCTCGGCCTGACGATCGTCGGTGTTTCCTATCAGTTCTATCCGCCTGCAGTCGGGACGTTTCCCGGTGCTGGAAATCGGACAGCAGGGGCGGCAATCACGCTACTGTCACTGGGACTGCTCGCGCAGGTCGGGGGCCTGCTCGCCGACGTTGCCGCGCTCGCCACTGGTGGTGCAGCGCTCGCGCTCGGCGGCGTCGTCGTCCACGTGGGACTGTTACTCGGCCTGTTCGCAGAGCGCTACGGCGGCCGCTAGTCGGTCGCCTCCGTACTCGCGTCGCCCGCCCCCGCCGGCTCGGGACCGAGCGATTCGGGGACGTCCACGTCCCGAATCGGCGGCACGAACGTGTACAGCGCGAGCGCGCCGACGATGAAACAGGCCCCGAGCGCCGCGACGGCCGCGAGCGGCGTGAACAGATCCGCGAACACGCCGCTGCCGACGCGGAACGGTATTCCAGCGACGGCCCTGATCATCGCGATGGCGGAGATGACTGTCGCCCGACCGACCGATTCGACGTGTTCGTTGATGTACCGACTGGAGATGGGGAATATCAGACTGTTCGAACCCTTCATGACGAAGAACATCGGGAAGACGGCGACCGGAACGAGCACCGGAACGAGATAGAAAACCGCGATCCCGAGCGGGAGCAACAGCATGGCCTTCTGGACGCCCAGCCACGACTCGATGTCGGCGGCGTGGTCACTGGCGATCGCTGAGACGCCCATGAACGAAGCGTAGAAAAAGCCCAGGGTCGCGGCCTCCTCGACGCCGAACGACGACAGGGCGGGCCCGACCGACTGCTGGAGGGCGTCCTGGACGACCGGCTGGAGGTACATGTCCGCGGTCATCAACGCGCCCCAGAACAGCGAGAGGTAGACCACGAACCACCGCAGCTCTCGCGAGGTGATCCGTTCGCGGATCGTCGGCAACGCCTCGACGATCGACAGCGGCCCACCCTCGTCGTCTTCGGTCTCGCGGTCGTCTGCGTAGGCGGCGTTCTTCGGCAGGACGAGGACGAACCCGATGTTGAGCAGGCTGAACGCGACGGCCGCGTAGAAGGGAAAGAACGGATCGACGACGTACAGCAGGCCGCCTGCGATCATCGTCACCGCCATCACGACCTTGTTGATCGCGCTGGCACGACCGCTGACGCGGGTGAACTCGTCTTCCATGTCGTGCTCTTCGAGGGTGTCGTAGAGCCAGGCGCTCCCGCTGCCGGAGACGAACGTCTGGCCGAACGACAACGTCCCGAAGACGAACAGAAAGCCCCAGATGTCGGTCGCGAACAGGTAGCCCGCGTTCGAGACCAGAAACAGGACTGCTGCGACGGCGAGGCTGTTTCGACGGCCGATCCGGTCGCCGACGTAGCCGGTCGGGATCTCACCGCCGACGACGATGACCGACTGGACCGCACCGATGACACCGATCGCAGCGAAATCCAGTCCGTTCAGTAGCAGGAATAGCGTGTAGATGGGATACGTGAACGCCGGTCCGGCTGTGGCGCGATAGAGATAATACTTCAGGACGGTGCGGGAGGCGTCGGGCATGTGTCGATCAGTGCTCGTGGGGGTGGTTTGTATCGAGTGCTGTCGGTTTCAGTCGTGCTGTTCGAGCCATTCCTCGGCCAAGATTGCGTAGCGGTAGCTGTCGACGTATTCGCCCTCGTAGAAGGTCTCCTTGCGATACCGACCTTCCTGCTCGAAGCCGAGTGTTTCGAGGACGTTCTGGGAGGGTTCGTTCGGTTCGACGACCATCGCCCAGACCTTGTGGAGGCGGCGCTCGCCGAAGGCGTGATCCAGCAGGAGCGCGGTCGCCTCGGGGATGTAGCCCTGGCCCTGGTGTTCGGGGGCGGCCCAGTACATGAGCATCCCAACCCCGTGAGGCTGGTTGACCCAGGGAATCGCGACCTCGCCGACGCGGGTCAGTTCCTCGGTGTCGCCGGTCCGCATCGCCTGCTCGTCACCGGTGCAGACGAGAAAGACCATCCCGTCGTCGTCGTAGAACCGCTCTTCGAACTGTTCGTCGACCTGCTCGCGATTACGCGGCGAGACGTCCGTCAGCGGTCGCCGGATCGCTTGCTCGTTGCGGTTCTTCTGGAAGAACTCGGCGTCTTCTTCTTCCCAGGTGTGCAGGCTCACGCGTTCGCCCCGACAGAAGGCAGGCCCAGGCATCAGCGATCCCTCCATTCGTCGGCGAGCAAGCCATATCTGCGGACGTCGACGTGCCTCCCGTTCTGGAAGACGGCCTCACGGAACTGTCCTTCCCGGGTGAACCCGAGCGATTCGAGCAATCCGCTTGAGGCCTCGTTCGTGGCCACGCAATCGGCCTGGATGCGGTTGAGGCGCAGTTCTTCGAACCCGTATTCGAGCAGGAGAGAGACGGCCTCCCGGCCGTAGCCCGCGCCCTGATACTCGGGCAGGATCCAGTAGGCCAGTTCACCCAGACCGTCGGACTCGCGGACGTTCGGATACATCACCGCGCCGACGGTCTCCTCGTCGACGCTCGCGACGAACCAGTAGCCGTCGTCGCTGGAGATCGTCTCCTCGAAGAACTCTTCGAGGCCCTCACGGTTCTGTGGAGTATCGATACACAGGGGGATTCTGAGGTCGGGGTCGCTCCGAGCGCGCGCGAACGCGTCGAGGTCTTCCTCCTCGACTGTGTGGAGGCGAACGCGCTCGCCCGACAGGAAGACGGGACCGGGCATGTCCACGTCTTCCAGTGGGTATGAGAAAGCACTTTTGGAGGGGTGTCGGGCGCTCTCACACCCCAGGCCTATCGATCGACCAGCACGACGAGCGCCGTCGTCGGTTCGCCAGCGCGCCCCGAGATCGTCCGTTCACCCTCGAATCGGACGAGATCTCCCTGCTATAGCTCGTAGTTCTCGTCGTCGAGCGACAGTTCGAGCCCTCCCTCGACGACGAAAAACAGGATCTCTGTCCCGGGGTGGTTGTGCTCTGCGATCTGCCCGTCTTCTTCGAGCGTGACTCTAACTGTACGTAGATCGCCCTCGAACAGTGGTTCTTTCTTCGCTTCGGCGGGCGACGCGAGTGACGCTCGTTCGACCATCAGTGAACATTCAGTCGGGGACGACCCTCCGGCTGTCGGCGAACGTGTTCGGTCACCGCTCACCAGTGGAGCGGCTGAGACCAGCCGACACTATCACCCGTATCGAGAACGGGCTGTGGCCGCGAAGCACGAGCAGCATATTCGCAGTGAATACGACGAATCCGACAGTGGTGAGCGTGCCACCGAGCGCTATCGCGACGACTGGAAGATCGAACGCGTCGCGAGCGACGAGGACGGCGCCGCCGAGCAGGACCGCCCAGAAGTCGACGGCTGCGAGCCGGCTGCTGTAGAGGTCTTCGACCATCGGGACGCTCTCGAGGCCGATTCGATCACTATAGCGTTCGAGCCACAGCAAGAATGGCACGACGTGATACAGCGAACCCAGCAGGACGAACGTCAACACGCCGAAGACGAGGACGTTCCGCGCGAGTGGTGCCCCGAGCATGGCGTCGTAGGCGAGCGGTCGACGAAGCCAGATCGGCGCGGTGAGCACCCCCCACAGGAGCATTGCGCCCGCGACGACGCTGTAGCGCGAGAGTACGGGCGCCCACTCCGTCTGGGCGTACAGCAGGCGACGAGCGAGGACCACGCCGACTGCGACCAGGCCGGTGACCACCAGGACGCCACCGACGGCTCCGAGCGACTCGATCCCCAACAGCCGGCCGCCGACCAGCGACACGACACCGATGGGATAGCTGACCGATTCGACCCGCTGCACGGCGTCGTCGACTGCCGAATCTGGTGCCTGCGTGAATATCTCGCCGAGCTGGTAGAGCGCGCCGACGACGGTCGTCAGGACCGCACCGAAGACGGCCGCCGTCGCGTGAGCCATCCGGAACTGTAGCGGATTCAGCCCCAACTCGACGAACACCATCGGGCGGGCGTAACTCGCTGCCAGGGTCACCCCCATCACCGTCAGCACGACGAACCAGCCGAGCGCAACCGCGAAGTGTATCTCGGTTACATCGGGAGTGTCGATCGCCAGAAGCGTTCGACCGACGTTGTAGACGAACACCCAGAAGCCAGCGAGCATCAGCGCGGCCGGGACCACCAGTAATCGAAGGGGGCCGAAGACGAACACGGCGGCGAACCCGAGCAGGCCTGCCGTCAGGAGGTATAGCTGTGCCACAGCCAGCCGATCGGAATGCAAGGCGACCCCCGACCAGACCGGGACGAACTGCGTCATCGCGCCCATGATCGTCACGCAGACCCACCCGGCCAGCAGCAGGTGGGTATGTGCGAGCATCGCCATGCCTGGGAGGGCGTTCGCACCCGCAGCAGCGCCACTGAAGCCCCCCAGCAGGAGAAAGCCGATCCCGACGAGAAAGTGCGCCATCGGGATCGGGAGGGGAGGCTGTCGATCGGTCTCGATTCCGCTCGGAATCGCGCTCATACGAATGAATCCGACTGTGAGCCTGCTGGGACGTGTCCCGAAGATGTTCGCCTGCGTTCTCGGAGCGCGGGATTCTCATTCCATGGAAAGACCAGGGATATTATATTGGGCCACGTGACGGAGTCTCAAACGAGATGTAATGTCAGCCGCACTCGAAACGTACGTCATCGTCACCAATACCGTGACGCTGCTCTGCGGTGGCACGGTTACGTTACTCGCCCGCCGTGCGTACCACCGCACGCAGTCACCAGCGCTCGGCGCACTCACAGCTGGTCTCGGTCTCGTCACCGCCGGAGCCTTGCTAGCAGGCGGTCTCCACCAGTTCCTCGGCATCGGTTTTGCGACCAGTGTCGGGGTTCAGAGTACGTTCACCGCCGTCGGGTTCGCCATCCTCGCGTACTCGCTGTACGCGCGCTGGGACTCGCGGAGCACGACACACGTCCAGCAGAAACCCTCTGACTAGCTACTAGCTTCCGGCGGGACCCTGATCGAAGCCGGGAGGCAAGCGACGAACAGTCGGCACCCGAGACCTGGTGAGCGCGCACCTGCGCCCTCGGAGAGTACGATCACGTTTCGAGTAATAAGGAATACATTACAATCGCCTCCGGGACCGCTCGGTTCGATATACAATCTCGGCGAGGTCGGGCCAGTCCTGAGCGAGCGCTTGTCGGGCGAGCCGACTACCTTCGAGCCTGGTCCGGTCGTGCTCGTCGCTGCCGGCACCGTGACCTACGCCGCTTCCTAGCACCCGTCGCGGCGGAGACGGTCCAGTTCCGCGACCGTGTTGACGTCTGTGAGTACGCTCGTGCCCCACTGGTCGCGAACGATGTCGGCAGCGAGCAGGTCGATGTCGAGGTCGGCTAGTATCGATCGAAGTCGTCGCTCGCCGGCATCCCGGTGGCGCTGGACTTCCCCTCGGAGCGCTCTCGTGTCGAACACTGCCGGTGCAGGTTGCCGGATCCCGTCGGCGTCGATCACGACGCCGTCCGCGTCGAGCGTCTCGAAAATCTGGCTATAGAGGGTGGACGGCACGCACGGACGATCCGCTGTCGCCAGCGTGACGGCGTCCGCTTCGATGCGCTGGAGCGCTGCGTCGAGCCCCGCGAGTGGGCCTTCGTCAGGTTCCGGGTCGGGAACGAACTCTACGTCGTCGAGTACACGCTCGAACGCTTCGACCTGCTCGGCGCGACAGCTCACGACGACCGTCTCGACGACAGATTGCAGCGGCTCGACAGCGTGGGCGATCAGTGGCCTTCCCTCGAAGTCGGCCAGCGTTTTGTCACCCTCGTCGAATCGGCGGGCGTAGCCGCCACCGAGCACGATCCCTGCCTTGCTCACGGATGCTCGGCTGTAAGTGCCCAGGCCTCAGGGGTCTTTCGCTCGACCTCGAAGTCGTCGAACGAGCCGGGATCGACATCGGCGAGCCGTGCCAGAAACTCCGTGACTGGCGTCGGATCGCGGTCGCTCACGAGTACGAAGGGGTCGCCGCTATCGAGACTCGAAAACGCTTCTTCCACGCGCTGGCGTCGCAAGTCCGGCGACAGTCCCCGGATATCGACCGCGTCTTGCGGCGGCTGATACGATCCAAGCGAGTCGATCTCGGCTGTGATCTGCTCGGCGAGGCCATCGATGGCAGCCGGCACGGAACCCGGGGCAGGCCGCCCCTGCAACTCGCGGTCGAACGGCAGCGACGCGAGCACCGCTGTCGAGAGATCCGCCACGCCGTCTTCGAAGAGGTCGTTCGGCTCGCCACAGCACTCGCAGGTAAACTCGGCCATGTTGACCACGGCACCCAGCACAGGGACGCCCTCGTCCTCGAAGAGGTCGATCGTCCGATTGGTGTCGGTGACGCTGGTGTGAAACGGCGTGGTCACGACGACCAGCCCGTCGACTGGGACCTCCTGCAGCGTGGTCAGGACGACGTCGCCCGTCCCCGGCGGGAGGTCGACGACCAGGGTGTCGTCACTGCGCCAGGCAGTCTCGCCGAACAGCTGTGAGACGGCGTCGTGGGCCATCGCGCCGCGCCACGCCAGCGGTACGTCCGATTCGAGCAACCCGACACTCATCACCTCCAGGCCTTCCGTTCTGATCGGAACCGGCCGGCCCTCCTCGGTCGAGTAGACTGGTCCCTCGACGTCGAGCAGTCGCGGGACGTTCGGGCCGTGGACGTCGGCGTCGAAGATGGCCACCTCTCCGTCGTCTGCGAGTGCTGCCGCGAGGTGGGCCGCGACGGTCGACTTCCCGACGCCGCCTTTCGCGCTGGCGACGGCGATCACTCGATCGAAGTCCTCGACGCTCCCCGCCAGATCGGGCTCGGGACTCGCCTGTTCGACGCGTGCGTTCTCGACACTCTCGATGCTCTCGACCGCTTCGAGCACGGTGGTCATCACGGCCTCCTCGTCGGCTTGCGGACGAGCCGACAGATCGACGAGCACGGTCGCGTCGCCGTCGTGGACGTCGATCTCGTGGACGATCCCGGCACTGACGAGGTTGGAGTCGACATCCGGGGCCGAGACGTCTGCGAGCGCCTGTCTGATTTCGGTTCCGTCGTCGTTCTCGGGTGGTTTCGTGGTCATTGGTCGGGTGGGTTCGAGGTCATAAATCTGGGGGTCTTGTGCGGCCGGCCGGGTCGGTCGGCGTCGTGCTGTCGACGAACAGTTCTCGGCGCTCGCCATCGCTGTCGAGAGCGTGAGCCGCCGCCTCCGCGACGACGTCGCTGTCGTCCTGGGTCAGGATTTCGAGAGTCTCTCGCGCTCGCTCGTCGTCGAACTCTCCGAGGAACTCCGCGACCCACTCGCGGACGCGCTCGCTGTCGTCGTCGGCCATCGAACAGAGGGTGTCGAGCAGGTCGTCACCGCGGTGTTTCGCGAGCGAGACCAGCGCGTTCCGACGGACTGCGTGGTGATCGTCGTCGAGACAGGTTTCGATTATCTCGGCCTGTGCCTCGCGATCCTGGCCGTCGAGGACGACGACGGCTTCGGCGCGAACCCACGGGTCGTCGTCTTCGAGCGCCGCTCGGGCGATGTCCGGAGCACAGTCGACCCCGAGTTCGCCCAGCGACTCGATCGCGAACTGCCGGACGTCGCCGTCGGAATCTTCGAGCGCGGCGTCGACGAGACCGTCGATGGCTGCCTCGCTCGGTTCGCGCTCACCGAGTGCCAGCGCAGCCCGCCGTCGCTCGGCCACAGCTCCGTCTTCGAGCGTTTCGAGCAGGTCCGCGACAGCGTCGTCGGCGACGGGCGAGGTATCTGCGGCCGACATCTCCGCCGGCGTGGCCTCGCCGATGGTGACGTCCTCGCGACCCACGTCGATGTCCTCGAAGGATTCGACTCCCGCAGCGAATCCGGGACTCACGGTCGGATCGAGCTGCGGGTCAGGCGGACCCTCGGCGGCGTCGTCGGGGTCGGTCACGCGTCGACACCCCCAGCGTGCGGTTCGATCAGCAAGAGGACGCCGAGGATGACCGCGAGCGCCCGGGGCGTCGTCGTGGGAACCCCGCCAGCGAGCAGCAGTCCCGCACCGACGAGCCCGTACCAGTGTCGCTGCCGGAGTGCGGCACTCGCACTCGTCACAAGCCCACAGAGGCCGACGGCAAGCACGAGCAGCGACGCGCCGACGACGCCGCCACCGATCAGCGTCACTGCACCGGTGACGAACGGTGCCGAGACGCCGACGGCGACGAGCACACCTGCTACGACGCCGCCGAACGCCCAGTCGCCCCGGCCGTGACCGAGCAATGCCGGCGTGGCGGCCATCCCGAGCAGCGCGAGGTGAGAGCCGATCGGCCACAGCGTCGCCGGTTCGACGCCGATCGAGCCCAGCAGCGAGACGACGACTGCACCGAGCAGGAGCGCGACCGGCAGAAGGTGCCAGTCACGGGCGCGGTCCAGACGTTGCCAGCGACGGCCAACCGCGAGCGCGCCGCCCCCGGCGATGGCCACCATGGCGGGGACGAAGACGGCCATCGTCAGCGTCAGCAGGACGGCGAACGTCCCGACGAACGCCAGCCCGACGCGTTCGATCTCGTCGTCGGTGACCGCCGCGATCGCCAGCGCGGCCACTGCCGGTCCGAGCGTCGCCGCGAAGGCGATCGTCTCCATCGACGCCGCGACGCCCGAGACGATCCGGGCGTTGAGCGCGATCCGGGCGACCAACAGGCCCCCAGCGCCGACGAGCGCCAGCACGCCCGCCGCGAGACGCTCATCGCTGCGGATCGACGGCGACGTCGCGACCGCGACCGTTGCAGTCTCGTCACTGCTCGCCATGCCCACTCCCTCCGTAGGTCTCCCGCAGTGCCGCCAGATCGCTGGCGACGAAGTGCGCGAAGAGCGTGGCGACGTCGGCATAGAACCCGCCGTCGACCGCTTCGAGGCGGTCGGCCAACGCAGTGGCGAACGGGTCGAGGTGGCGGTCGAGGAAGTCCCGACGGGCTCTGCCGGCAGCCTCCTCATCGGCGGCCTCACGACGGGCGAGATAGGCCGCGAACTCGAGTTCGAGCCTGACGTTGTCGTGATGGTCGCGCCGGTCCTGGGAGACGCTCACGCCGAAGTGATCGTAGGCCCGCGCGAGGTCGGCGTTGACGTCTTCCCAGGAGGCATCTCGATATTTCGACTCGTACAGCGGGACCGGTGGTCCCTCCGAGTCGAGCGAGCCGTCGGTCCGATCTGTGTACTCGGCGTGCCCGAGCGTGAACAACCCGTTGTACATCGCACACAGGTCCTCGTGACTCCGGTCGGTTTCGAGGTCGGGCGGTTCGACGGCCAGTGCCGACCGATCGAGGTACGTCTCGGCCTCCCGAGCGAGATTGCCGTCTCTCGCGGCGGCGTAGAACTCGGTGTCGGGATTGTCGAACGCCCGTGCCAGAACGATGTAGAGCGCACTCCGGGCGGCCGCGTCACGGTCGAATTCACTGTCGGAATCGGTCTGTGGGACGGCCACGATCACCCACCTCCCTGGGATCGAGCGCGCCGGATTCCCTGGGCAGTCACGACGATCACGGCGACGATAGCGATGCCCGCGATGGCCCAGAGGATCGACTCGAACGGGGCGCCACCCGGGCCGGGACCGAACGGCAGGTAGTACCACTGGCTGACCGCTTTCCGCCCGGAGCGCTCGTCGTTGGTCCCGTCCCAGACGCCGAAGGCGACGTCGAGGTCACGCTCGTTCGTGACTGTCGTCCGGTTGTCGCCAGCGGGATCGACTGATCGGCTGAACACGACCGTCCAGGTGCCGTTCTCGCCGCTTCCGGTATGTTGGGCCCACGTGTCGACGGACTGGTTATCGAGTTGTGTCGTCGAGCCCGGGCCACCGGCAAGCAGTTCTTCAGTCCCGGTGTCGGCCCTCCAGTACCAGACGTTCACGAGGTTCGACTGGCTGCCCATCGCGATCGCCGGCTGTTCGGACGTGTCGACGGGGGCCTGCACGGCCACGGCGTCGGCGAACGTCTGCGGGTCGTCTACCGACGTGGTCGCCTCCGCGTCGTGCCACTGCAATCTGAGGTAGACCTGTCCGTCCGACCGTGCTGCCTGAACGTCGACGGCGTCCGTTGAGACGGCTTCGGCGTTCGGCAGGCCACTCGGCGCGGCCGCCAGCGGGACTTCCGCGGCGGGGACATCGCTCCAGCCTGGCGCGTCGACGCCCGAGAGATCTTGCTCGACGGTCGGTGCGGGAATCTCTCTGGCCGGGCGTGCGTCGACTAACATCGGCACGACACCCGCGGCAAGGACGAGCACCGCGGCGAAGACGACGAACGTCCGTAGACTCCGTTCAGTCATCGCCAAACACCTCCAGAGCGAAGCTCTGGCGAGCCCCAATTCGCTCACTGCGCTCGCTCGCGGGCACGGCCCGCTCGCGTTTCCGAGTCGCGTGGCGACTCGCTTCGCTCATTGGAACACCAGAAGACTCGCTTTGCTCACGGCTTCGCCGTTCGCCTCCACGGTTCCTCGCAGTCCTCGGAACCGCGCACCGCTCGTCTTCCGAGCTCGAATGATCGCCATTGTCGATCATTCGAACACCTCCAATCGGTACTGTTCGGCGGGATTCGTGTCTTGCAGGATCTCCATGAGTTCGCTGTAGCCGCCGCGCTCGACCTTCGCGCGTTCGCGCTCGATCGTGTCCAGTGCCTCGTGGACGCGCTCGCCGAACAGCTCTTCGAGGTACGAGTCCGGAATCCGATCGACGTCGACCGTCTCGCCGCCCTCTGAGTGCTGTGGCGGGGCAAAGGGCGGGATGTAGTAGACGTTCGGATCGGTCTGGTATTCGGGGTGCAGCGGCAGCGCGACCTCGTACTGCTCGACGAGCTTGTAGATCGGTCCCTCGGTGTCGTCGAGGAACCCGACCATCCGCAACTGGGTCGTACACTGGTCCGCGCAGGCGGGTGGGTGGACCTCTCCGTCCGGCCCCTCGCCCTCGATGCGCGGGTAGCAGAAGATACACTTCTCGCTGGTCTTGCTGACGGCGTTGTAGTAGATTTTCTTGTACGGACAGCCCTCGACACAGTAGCGATAGCCGCGACAGCGCTCCTGGTCGACGAGGACGACGCCGTCCTCCTCGCGCTTGTAGACTGCCGAGCGCGGACAGGCTTCGACGCACGTGGGGTGGGTGCAGTGGTTGCAGATCCGCGGGAGGTAGAAGTAGTAGCTGTTGGGGTATTCGCCCGCGCCCTGGTCTTCGTCCCAGTTAGGGCCCCACTCTGGCTTGCCGCCTTCGGGCGCGAGTTTCTTTTCTTCGCCCTCTTTGAGGATTCCCTCGTGGTCGAACTCCCAGGCCTCGCCGTAGTCCTCGCTGGAGGGGATCTCGCCGGTGGCACGCTCGTTTCGCTGTTCGGACTGCCAGCCGCCGCCTTTCTCTTCCCACTTTCGGGGATAGCCCTTCCCCGGCCGGGTCTCCACGTTGTTCCAGTACATGTACTCGGTGCCCTCGCGCTCGGTCCAGAGGGACTTGCACGCGACCGTGCAGGTCTGACAGCCGATGCACTTGTTGAGGTCCATCACCATCGCGACCTGGTGGTCGACACCGTCGGCGAGCGCGACGTTCTCCTGGGTAGCCATCAGCTCTCACCTCCCTTCGGCCGCAAGTCTACACGGACCTCGTTGTTCACGCCGGTCGGTCCCCAGAAGTTCGGGAAGAAGTGCAGGTGCTCGCCCGAGTCCTCGGGGTAGCGCACCAGCTGGGTCGGTTTCATGTACATCGGGACGAGCGCGTTGAAGTTCTGGTGGTCGGGGAACTGGTACTTCTCCCAGGCGAACGGCATGATCACAGTGCCGGGCTGGCCCGAGGGGTAAGTCTTGGCGATCGCCTCGACCTCCGCGAGATCGTTGTACAGCTCCACGCGGTCACCGTCTTCGATACCGCGACGCTGGGCGTCATCGGGGTGGAGCATGACCACTGGCTCGCCCCGATTCAACTGGAGCATCTGCTCGCTGTCGCGCCACGTCGAGTGGATCGACCACCGGCCGTGGGGTGTCTGATATCTGAGGGGGTACTCCGACTGATCCTGCTGTTCGGGCGGGCGTTTGTGGGTCGGCAGCGCCTCGCCGTATTCGATGAACCAGTCGTGGTCGATGTAGTACTGCTGGCGGCCCGTGTAGGTCGGCCAGGGCTCTTTGTCCTGGACGAAATCCTTCCAGGGCGCGTAGGCTTCACTCTCGTTCAGATCCGACGTCCAGTGATCCCCGGCGGCCTTCAGGCGCTGGGGCTGTTCGACGGTATCGGCGAATTCGATCTGCTCGTCGCTGTCTGCCGGATTCGACTCCTCGGAGTGTTCGAGGACGTACTCGCAGGCTGCGCGGTCTTCTTCGAGCCCGCCCGCTTCGCCACTAGCCCAGTCGCGGACGTAGTCGTCGTAGACGGACTGGAGATCGATCTCGCGATCGAATTTGCGATCAGGGATGGAGTCGATATCCCGTTCCCGGGCGATCTCCTGGATCTTCTGGGCCAGTTCCTTGAAGATCTGCCAGTCGGTCTTGGACTCTCCGAGGGGTTCGACCGCTGGCGTGAACGGGTGGACGTAGCTGTGCATGTCCGTCACGCTGAGGTCGTGTTTCTCGTAGTGACTGGCGGCGGGCAACACGATGTCCGAATACAGTGCCGTCGAGTCCAGCCGGAAGTTGATGTCGACGACGAGATCGAGTTTGGGCCAGAGTTCCTCCTCGACGGCGACGTTGCCCTTGGACTGGTTGAAGTAGTTGCCCCGCCAGACGAACATCGTCGTCGGGTCGGGCCGCGATCCGTCCTCGCGTTCCTCGGGATACACCGGCATCCAGCCCTTGTCGACGGATTCTTCGATCTTCGAGCGCGTGTCGTCGTCGGTGTTGTCCAGAATTCCAGCGTGGTAGTACGTCCACAGCGTCGTCGGGACGCCCCGGACCTTGCCAGTGGGGAATGAGAGCGTCTTCCAGCCGTGGAACGTCCAGATCTTCTCCTGGCCGACGTAGTGGTCGAGTCCGGTGCCGTTGCGGCCGATATGACCAGTGAGGGTCACGAGCAACTGGATCGCCCGGTTCCCGAGGTCGTTGTGATACCAGTCGTTGACGCCCTTGCCGTGGATGATCTTGCCTGCATCTGCTTCGGCGAACTCCCGTGCGATCTTCTGGTGGGTCTGCTCGCCGACGCCGGTCTCATCGTAGACGTACTCGGGCGTGTACTTCGAGAGTTCTTCGTTCAGGTTGACCCAGACCGAACGGACGGGGATTGCTCCATCAGTGGTCTCGATCTCTGTGTCGACCTCTAACTGCGGATCGAAGTCCAGTTCGATCGACTTACTGGCGTCGTACTTCCCGCTGCGATCACCCAGCGACGCGGGTGCGATCCGGAGGTCGCCCTCGCCGTCCTGCATGACCATCACCTTCTCGGGGTCGTCGACGTCCTCGCCCAGCCCTGGCACCTCGCTGGCGCGCAGGAATTTTCCTGTGTCCTCGCGAACCAGCAGCGGCATGTCCGTCTGCTCTTTGAGGTGGGACTCGTCGTACAGCCCCTCGTCGACGATGGTTCGGGCCATCCCGAGCGCGAGCGCGGTGTCGGTGCCGGGATTGGGGCTGAGCCACTCGTCGGTGTGGATCGCCGTCTGGGAGTAGTCGGTGAACACGCCGACGCGTTTGGTCCCGTTGTAGCCGGCGTCGAGGAAGTACTTCGCGTCGGGGATTCGCGTGACGTTGACGTTGCTGCCCCACGCGATGATGTAGTCGGCATTGTACCAGTCGGCCGACTCGGCGTTGTCGGTCTGGTGGCCCCAGGTGATCGGCTGGCCCGGCGGCAGGTCCGAGTACCAGTCGTAGAAACTGTGGCTGACCCCTCCCAGGAGGTTGATCAGTCGCGATCCCGAGGCGAAGCTCACGGGACTCATCGCCGGAATCGGGGTAAAGCCGGAGATAGCGTCGTACCGGCCCGCCGTCACCTCGTCGACGACGTGCTCGGCGATTTCCGTGAGGGCTTCGTCCCAGGAGATGCGCTGCCACTGACCCTCGCCACGCTCGCCCGTCCGTTTGAGCGGGTACTTCACGCGCTGGTCGGCGTCGACGTAGTCGTTGTAACAGGCCCCTTTCTGACAGCCGCGCGGATTGGGGTCCGGCAGATCGTCGTCGAACCGGGGATAGTCGTTGGCCTGCTGTTCGCGCCAGACCTGCCCGTTCTTGACGTAGACGTCCCACGAGCACGACCCGGTGCAGTTGACGCTGTGGGTCGACCGCGAGACCGAGTCCCAGTCCCACTGGTCGCGATAGAAGTCCTCCCAGTCGCGGTACTGGTAGGACCCGATCGGATCGTCGACGAACTCCAGGCTGTTCATTCCCTGTTCGGCGAGCGTTGCGCCAGTCGCACCGACGACGCCGGCGACGCCGGCTCCCTTGAGGAAGTCGCGCCGCGAGACGTCGTCTGGATCGTTGTTGCTACTCATTGGTCTGGATGAAGACGGTTGCGGTTCCGAAGGCGATACCGAGCACGACGAGCAATCCACCGGCAACAGTCGTCGGCCCGACCTCCAGGCCGGCGGCGACGACCGCCAATCCGAGCAGTTTGCTCGCCGTATCGACGCGTCGGTAGGTCCGGCGTGAGAGTCTGACCTCAGTCATCGCTGTCCACCTCCTCGGTCTCGTCGGGCGACTCGCGGAGCGTCAGGTAGACGATCGCGAACGCCGCGATCGGGCCGAATCCGAGCGAGGCCAGCAGGATCGGATTGAGCGTGTTCGTCCCGATCCCGGTCGCTTCCGCGAGCAGGTTGTTCATCCCCGCGATGGAGGCGAGCATGATAAACACGACGGCGGCGACGCCGACGCCGGTCTGCCAAGCCCGATCGAGCGGGTCGGCAGTGAAGTGCACCGGCTCGTCGTGGGAGTCGATGAACGGCCACGCGAAGATGATCAGGAACATCAGTCCTGGCAAGCCGAGACCGCCGATGAACTCCGTGCTGACGTGGATCCCCAGAATTGGGATCGTGAACGACAGCCACGTCGGCAGGAGCTTGAGGAAGCCGTACAGCCACATGAAGAACCAGTCCGGCATGATCAG
>ENA-ORDC01001016-ORDC01001016.1-marine-metagenome-genome-assembly--contig:-NODE-1016-length-23064-cov-8.842389_pt1 | contig 23064 bp, 20 predicted proteins | sample MGYA00237783_ERZ508515 | MGnify/ENA primary metagenome ERZ508515 (study PRJEB26186, sample SAMN06268792) | marine metagenome | isolation source: Eden Landing Ponds, San Francisco, CA, USA | place... | reverse complement strand
GGCGCGCTCGCGGTCGCTGAGCGGGATATCCGCGCTCTCGGCACCGCCCGCGCGGATAGTCGCCCGCTCAGGCGACTTCACTCGCTCCGCTCGTCGCGAGCCCGCCTCACGGGTCGTACCTCCCCGTTCGGCCAGTGGCGCTCCTACGTCGCGCCACGCGCGCCTCGCCCTTCCAGTCCGCCAGGGATTCAATCTGTGGGGGAGGCTAACGAACGTTCAACGTTGAGACGGCCTGTGTAGCATTCATTTCCTGGTGGACTGAAAGGGCGAGGGGCGCTGGCGGCGAATGCGTGGTCGCCTGAGTGGGCCCTATTCTCGCGAGTGCGGCGCGGTGCTGGTGACCGAGCGAGAATATCCCGCTCAGCGACCGCCAGCGGCCCGAGGGCTTTCAACTTCCGATCACGACCGCGGTGCGGTCTGCGGTTGTCGTTTCTTTCACACCGAAACAGCATGCAACTCCTGATAACTACGCAGAGACACTGAACAACCGTTAGAGAGCAAAGTTCGCCGAAAACGAACCTCGCTAAATCCGAACCGGGCGCGCTCAGTAGACAGCCGCCCGGATCTCGTCGTCGAGGTCGTCGAACTCGTCGAGGTAGTTCCGGCGCTCCGCCCTGAGAGCGGCGATCCGCTCGTCGGCGTCCTCCAGCGCGTCCCCCACGTCGAAGCGACCGACGTCGAGGTCGGGCACCGAGTCAGGAACAGAGAGCCCCGTCGTGTCGTCAGCCGTCCAGCCGACGCGCCCGCGACTCACCTCGCGCAGGAGCGTCACCGTGTCGCGGACGCCGACGTCGCGGTCGCCGACACTGCCGGTGTTGAGGAGGTAACACTCAACGTCGAGGTCCGCGATGAGGTCGCGAAAGCGGTTGCCCTCCTCGCCCTCGGAGCCGACGATGAAGGGGTTGGTCCCGACGACGCGAATGGCCTCGCCGGCACTGTCGGGGTCGCCGGCGCTGGTCTGGACGGACTCGCCGAGCATGAACGCCACCGCGGCCTCCTCCGGGGAGAGCTTCGCGATGGGCGGCATGGCGGGGTTCCGGGTGATGAAAAACACCTGGTCGACCTGCGGGAGGTCGATCTCCTCGTCCGCCGAGGGGAGCTTGTCGCGCTGAACGACGGCTCGCGCGTTCGCTGTGTGCCTGTCGCTGTCGAAGTCGACGGTGCCGTCGGCGGCGACGTCGACGTTTTCGAGCACCGCGGATTCGTCCGTCGAGGCCTCGTAGATATCGGGCTGTTCGTCGGCGTCGAGACCGATCGTCTTGACGTACAGACCCTCACCCTCGCTGCCGGCGACGACGCCGTCGGGCCGGAGCGCGCAGACGTCGTCCTGAAGCATCGTCGCGTCCTCGGGGTCGTCGAGTCCCAGCCCGTGGGCGGTCAACGTCGACTTCCCGGTCCCCGAGAGGCCGAGGAAGACCTGACCGACCGTCTCGATCCCGCCGCTCTCGCTCTCGAGACGGACTTCTTTGGTCCCGGCGTGGAGTCCCAGGCCACCCTGGCGCTTGGCATCTCGCATGAACAGCCGCAGGAACGACTTCTTGGCCTCACCGGTGTAGTCAGTGCCGAGAACGGCCGTGAACCCGTCCTCGGGAAGGATACGAATGGCGACGTCGTCCGCGTCGGGCAACTGGACGGTCGTGAAGTCCGGCTCGGCGCCAGCGGGCGCGGGTTCGAAGAGTCCCGACCAGGCCAGCGCGATGCGGGCGTGGGACTTCGGGACGTAGTAGCGGCAGACGTAGCTGTTCTCGAGGTGGCGCCCGAGTCGGCGGTCGAGACAGAGCAGGTCGCGGTCGTCGACGGCCTCGACGGCCGCCTCGACGTGGTCGTAGTCGGCGGCGTCGAACTCGTCGTCGACGGCGTTTCGCGTCAGGGCCGCGTTGCGCGAACGGTGCTCGCTCACGTACGACGGGGAGCCGAACTCCGTGGTCGTCTCCACCTCGCGCGCGAGTTCGCGGAGCGTCGCCCGCGACGGCTCGTACGTGACGTTCGACGCCTCTCGGGGGTCGGGCAGCGTTTCTGTCGGCGACTGCCTCGCCAGCCCGTGTTGTGACATCGTACCCGTTCGATCACATCCGAGCGTGATAAAGCTAGTTTGTTACCCGTGCGTTTGCTAATCGGTGCCATAAAATTAATTTTTCAAACCCGAGTAAATCGAACGTGCGGATCGGTGGGTCGTCGAAACCGGTCGCTCACTGCGCACAGGCCGGTCGATTACCGGTCGGCCGGTACGGTCACTCGACGCGCTCGCGGGCGGCGGCGACCAGCAACGGGAAGGTGATCGTCGCGTCGGCGTAGACCGAGGCGTTGCGGGCGGCTTTTTCGAGTTTGCCCCACGATCGGGCTTCGTCGAGTGTCGCTCCCGAGAGGCCGCCGGTCTCCGGCGGGTCCATCGTGAGCTGGACTGCATAATCGCAAGCATGAGCCCCACCATCCACAGCCATTTTCTTGACTTGGTGTTAAGATCGAGAAATGTTCAAGCGTGCTTTGATTCTGTTTGTGCTCATCAATCCGCTTTCCCTGCCATCTCTTTCAGCGCTTCAATTTCGTACTCGAAGTCGATCACATCTTCATCAATATCGACGTGATTCGCAAGCATATACTCCGTAAAGAGTGGAATAAATATCATGAAGACTATGAAAACGCACCCCCATATTACAGCGTTCTCTACACTCCAGTTATATTCAGGCTCCATGATGACTGTCGGAACACGACCCGAAAGTACTGAGACAGTGCTTCCGAGCGCTGACAGGACCCATAGAGAGGTAAAGAACGTGTGGCCGAACGAAAGGAGCTCGACTCCCTCACTCCGTTGCCGACCCCATCGAAGGTTCATCATGTCCCCAATTCTGAATGAAGTATTCACCGCGACTACGACGATCCCGGCACCAAAAATGCCGGAAAACGTGATCTCGTATCCGAGTATTACAATACCATAAATCAATACCAGAATCAGTGCGATACCGACTGTAATGAAATTGATTGCGAAGGTTAACCCAAATTTTTCAAACCAACCTTCAGAAATATAATCTGCCGCGTCTTCGTCGGGATGTTTCTCAAGATACGCTTTCAAGTCGTCTGGGGTTGGATGATAAACCCCGAGCATTCGATAGAATTTCCACATCCCGAACGAAATGACAGGGGTTAAAAATATGAGGATCACCGACACTGCTCCGAGCCCCGCAATGTAGACGATTCGCTCCGTCATTCAAGATCAGTACGTTTGCTACCGTAGCTATTGATCCGATTTATACACTTGATCTTCGTCCAAAGATAGCTCATCTGCCACGTCCTGCGGAACTGGTTCCGGGCCTATGTCATTTAGGTACCATATGTAGAGACTGATTCCAACGACAAGACCCAGAATTGCCATCGGAAGGTATATTATATTCGCTGGCAGCGCAATGACAGGAGCAACGCCGGTTATCAGCCCTGCACCACCAACAGATAGAGTCCGCTTCGTGAACATCGGTACGAGAAGTTGGATACTGCACATATAAAAATCTCATCTTTTCGGCCGTTAGATCCGGCTTGAACCCGATCTATACCCTCTGGCAGATCACTCGACGCGTTCGCGGGCGGCGGCGACCAGCAACGGGAAGGTGATCGTCGCGTCGGCGTAGACCGAGGCGTTGCGGGCGGCTTTTTCGAGTTTGCCCCACGATCGGGCTTCGTCGAGTGTCGCTCCCGAGAGGCCGCCGGTCTCCGGCGGGTCCATCGTGAGCTGGACGGCGTAGTCGTAGGCGTCGGGCGCGACCAGCATCGTCTGGAGCGTGTAGTTCTTCGGGACGCCGCCGCCGACGAGCAACGCACCCGCGGTATCCGCCTCGAAGGCCTGGTCGCTGAACTCGTCCATGTCCGCCAGTGCGTCCAGTGTGAACGCGGACGTCTGGGAGTACATCCACGCCTGTAACCCGAGCACGGAATCCTGGATGGCGGGGCAGTAGATGGGGACGTCGTGTTCGTACGCGGCCGCGGCGATGCCCGGGCCTTCCGCGACGTCGTCGCGCTCGTTGACCTCGGCGTTGGCCCGGCCGAGTTCCTCGGTGAACCGCCGGATGCTCACGGCGTTCCCGCGGGCACCGTCGCCGTCTTCGTTCTCGCAGTCGGCCTCCAGAGTCGGGAAGACCTCTTCGCGAAGGTGGGACTCGAACAGCGCGAAGTGTTCTTGGGGGAGATAGACGTTGTAGATGCGGTCGACGCCCTCGTCGCGGAGGCGCTCGTCGTGTTCGCGCTCGGTCTTGCCCTCGGCGTGGACCTCGCCGTGGTGGTGTTTGCCGCCGATGGCTTCGATGGCGTCGTGCGTGAGGTTCGCGCCGGTGGTCACGAGCGCGTCGACGTGGCCGTCGCGGACCAGGTCGGCGACGATGCGGCGCATCCCTGTCGGGACCATCGCGCCCGCGAGACCCATGAAGACGGTGACGTCGTCGGCGAGCATCTCGCTGTAGACGTCGACGGCCTCGTGCATCGCGCTGGCGCCGATCCCCGCGGAACCGTACTCCTCGGCGAGTTCACCGACGGTCATGCCCGCTCGCGCCTCGGCGTGGCCGATCGGGTCGTGGGAGAACGTCTCGCGTGGCGTCTCGTCGTCTGTCATGGCTGACTCTGCGAGAGCGAACGGTTTCAACGGCGCGATTCGACGACGGGTCGATTTCGAGACGGGGTCGCCACCAGACAGCTCACCCAGGTTGGTCGACCGACAGCGCCGCACCGCAACAGGACGACCGGTAGCTGTCGGCCTCGCTCACGAGTTTGCAGTCCCGGTAGCGCCGGGCGACGAGGGCGTCGCAATCCCGACAGCGAAGTACGTACTTCGGGTCGGCGAACACCGGGCAGTGGACAGTAGCCTCCAGATCGTCCGCTCGCGATTTGAAGGCGGGTCCGTGGTCGGTCGTCCCGAACCGCTGGTACTGTTCGAGGTGGATCAGTTCGTGGCGCAGCGTCGACTCCCACTCGGCGCGGTCGAACGCCTCGAAGGCGCCCCAGGTCAGCGATAGCGTCGCGGGGAACGGTCGTCCCTCGGCCCGTCGGCCACCGGCCGCCGTCGCGGTCTCCCAGTCGATCGGTGTTCCCACGTCCGCGTCCGGGATCTTCGGTCGCTTGACCGCCGCTGCGCGACGTTTCGCTCGCGTCGACACCTCCCACTCGACGAGGTCGAAGCGGACGTCGACGAACCGGTCGCGACGGACCTCCTTGCAGTACTCGCGCGACCACGCGACCAGGTCGTCGTGTGTCTCGACCTCGTCGGATGCCGGGCCTGACACGTTGACGGGTGAACGGCGCCGGGTTTCTTGAATCGCTCGCTCGCGGCAGGGGCCGACCACGATCGGACAGCGAGGGTCGACCGCCAGCCCGTACGGTCGGTTGTACGTCGTGCCCGGATTTCGCCGAACCGCTCGGCAAAACACCGGTACATCGGTACAACCGACCGTATCAGTTCGTCGACGTGATCTCGACGACGTCGCGGTGGTCGAGTTCGGTGTCCGCGCCCACCTGTCGACCCGAGCGAACGTCCGTCGCGTAGAGGAACCCCTCGCCGATGTCGCTGTGGAGAAAGTACGCGAAGTCCTCGGTGGTCGACCCCTCCGAGAGGACGAAACAGTCCTGCAGGAACGTACCGTCGTCCTGGGGCTGCTCGGCACCGGGGAAGACGGCGATGGCGTCGAGCACGTCGAACAGCGCCGTCTCTAGCGCCCGCTGGACGCCGGTGCCCTCGTACGCGGTGACGAACTCGCGGATCTGTTCGAGCCCGGCACCCTGCTCGTCACTCACGTCACCGACGATCTCGAACGCCGGGTCGCCGGGGCGATAGTCGACGACGCCCTGCTCGTCGGCGGACTTCAGGGCCTTCTCGGCGTGGGCTGATACCGGGACGAACGTGAGGTGGTCGTACTCGGGGTCGCTCGCGATCGCCTCGAAGTTCTCCTGTGCCGCGGGCTTGTCCATCTTGTTCGCGGCGACGACCATCGGCTTCGTCCGCAGGCGGATGTCCCGAGCGAGGGCCTCGCGGTCGGTCTCCGACCACTCGTCGGGGTCGAGGGCGAGCCCGCGCGAGAGGATGACCTGCTTCATCTCGTCCTCGCCGATGCCGAACGCGCTCATCTGCTCGGCGAGGTCTTCCTCGATGTCGCGGTCCTGGCCCTGGTACCCGGAACTGTACCGCTCGATGCCCTTCTCGAGGACGTCGAGATACCACATGTCCAGTTCCGCCTCGAGGAAGTCGATGTCCTCGCGTGGGTCGTGGTCCTCGGTCGCCTCTCCCTCGATGTCCGTCTCGCCGGAGAAGTCGACGACGTGGACGAGCACGTCCGTCTCGTTCAGATCCGAGAGGAACTGGTTGCCCAGCCCGCGACCCTCGTGTGCGCCGGGGACGAGACCGGCCACGTCGACGAGTTTCGTCGGGACGAAGCGCACGCCGTCGTCGCAGTACCCCGTGTTCGGCGTACAGGAGTGGTCGAATTCGGGCGCGGCGCAGTCGACGCGGACGTACGCCTCGCCGACGCTCGGGTCGATGGTCGTGAAGGGATACGCACCCTCCGGCACGTCGTTCATCGTCGCGGCATTGAACAGCGTCGACTTCCCCACAGAGGGCTTGCCGACGAGTCCGATGCGGTAACTCATTGCCCCCTGTACCCGATCGCCCGGCTAAAGCGTTTCCAAACGAATACGTCGGATCCGCCGTCTGCGCCCCTCTACGGTAGTTTGTGACGGATTCACAGGATACTGATCGAGCGTGTGTCACTCTCGCAGGGGGCTGCTCACAGCCCGGTCGGGTGGTCGATGAACGTCGTCTCCAGGCCCCAGTCCTCGGCGATACCTGCCAGCGCACGCACACCGAACGTCTCCGTGGCGTAGTGGCCGGCGAGGTAGACGTTGACACCGGCTTCGCGGGCCTCGTGGTAGACCTGCTGTTTGCCCTCGCCAGTGACGAAGGCGTCGACACCAGCCTCGATAGCCTCGTCGAGCCAATCGACGCCGCTGCCGGTGACGATGGCGACCTCCTCGACCGTCTCGGGGCCGAAATCGAGCACCTGCACGCCCCGGCCGCCGGTGTCGAGTTCGGTCGCCAGCGTCGTAGCGAGTTCGTTCCGCTCGTAGGACTCGCTCACCCGACCGCGCTGGCCGATGTGGACCGGCCCCATCGCGCCGAACGGTTCGCAGTGGTCGAGATCGAGGTGGTCTGCCAGGCCGGCCGCGTTCCCGAGTTCCTGGTGTCCGTCGAGCGGGAGATGGGCAGCGTACAGGGCGAGGTCGCTCTCGATCAGCGGTGCGATCCGGCGATAGTCGCGACCGGTGACGCGCTCGATACCGCCCCACGAGAGGCCGTGGTGGACCACCAGCAGGTCGGCGTCGCGGTCGACGGCCGTCTCGATGGTCGCCTCTGCGGCGTCGACGGCGAACGCGACTCGTTCGACACCCCCGTGGGCCGGGCCGACCTGGAGGCCGTTCGCGCTCGCGTCGACGTCCGCGTATTCGTCGACATCGAGACGACTGTCGTATCGCTCTGTGACCGTCGCTACGTCCATACCGGCGCTTCGACGGTCGCCCCCGTAGTGGTTGCGTCTCGGTGTCTCCGACCTCGGCGTCGGACGACGGTGGCGGGCGGGCTACAGGTCGTCGACGGCGACGCGCATCCGGAGACGCCGCGTCTCGAACCCGAGTGTCTCGTAGAACGCGACCGCCCGGTCGTTGTCGACGTCCACGTCGAGGACGAGTTCATCACAGCCCGCTTCTCGTGCCCGCTCGGCGGCGCGGTCGACGAGTTCGCCTGCCAGTCCGGTCCCGCGATACCCCTCGCGGACGTAGATATCGCCCACGACAAGTCGGTCTGGCCGGTCGAAGACCGACGGCGCGCGCTCGGTCTCGGTGGTGACGAACCCCATCAGGCCGCCGTCTGTCGAAGCAGGCGTGCCAGTCTCGCCAGGAGCACCGATTCCGTCGCCGTCGACCGCGACCCACAGTCGATACCCCTCGGTGTCGAGTCGATCGAGTCGGAAGGGAAGTTCCGCCTCGACGAGATCGACATCGTCGGCGAGTTCGTGGTCCTCGACCGTCGCTTCGAGTTCGCGGTGATAGGGGAGCCAGAGTTCCTGGACGAACCGCCGGACCGGTGCCTCTTCGGCCGGAAGCCGGCGGAGTTCTATGTCCACCTTCGGTCAGCTCCAGTTGGTGCCCGCCAGGAGTTCGCCGTCTTCCTCCCGGAGGAGGTCGTGTTTGACTGCGAGGTCGATCACCTTCTCGCAGTGGCGGGGTGAGACCTCGTAGGCGCTGGAGGCCACGACCACGAAGTCGTCGCGGTCGACGGGGAACTCCCGGTTCTGGAGGAGTCGCATCACGTTGGTGTTCTCCAGTCGACTCAGCGTGATGTCACGGTCGCTGTCGCCCCCGTCACTCCCTTCGTCGCCGTCACCGTCGTCACCCCTCTCGTCGGTCCCGCTGCGGTCCTGGTCTGTCGGCCGGCCGCCGGCTCGTTGCCCGCTCGTGTACTTGCGCTGGCGTGGCTCTTCGGAACGAGACGAATCTCCTGTCGATCGAGAGGGCTGTCCCGTGTTCGCTCCGTCGTTCGAGCGACCCGCCTCGTCACTGCCGGTCGTGGTGTCACTGCCCGCGTCGGTCCCGGTGTCGGAACGACGTCCATCTTCGTTCGTCGCATCGCCGCCGACCGGCCGAAGAACGTCCTCGTCGTCACCGAGTGTCGACCCGATGTCCGACGTCGACGTGCTGTCGACCTCCGCACCCTCACCGGGCGTTTCCCCATCCAGGCTATCGTCCTCGGTCGAGGGAGTGTCGCCGATTATCGAGGCAGACTCCGCGCTTGCACCAGAGTCGTCGGCGTCGTCCGCGGCATCTACGTCGGCTTCGGAACCGTCAGCGTCGTTCTCGTCGACGACACCGTCGTCAGTCTCCGAGCGGTCGGCAGACACGTCGGCACTGGCGACAGCGTTGGCGACGACCTCGACGACGGGGTCGAGTTTGCGCTTGCAGGTCGGACACAGGACGATCGTCTGGCGGTCTCCGTCTGCCGGGGCGAGCGCGTCGGGAACCAGCGGGTACTCGTCGAGCGACGAGTCCAGCGCGTCGCCACAGAAGTAACACGAAGAGAGCTGCTCCATGCCACGGGTGTCACCACCCACCGACGTAAAACGGTCGGTGCTTCCCAGTGACGTGTTCGGTAGAGTGGTCGACTCCGGATGGCCTTGACCTGTTGTCTGCCGGCGGCTCACTCACCGCTCGCTTCGCTCGCGGTGCGTTCCTCCGGTCACAGCACTGGGGGGAAACGGTCTCGAGGACTCTCTATTCTATCTGGCGACGGTAACTGAGAAACGTGAGGGAGAATCGGTCCTCGTACATCCTCTTGGCGTGTTCGTTCTCGTGGTGAGCGCCAGCTCCCAGCATCTCACACCCGTTGGTTTCCGCCCACTGCTCTACCCGTTCGATGAGTGAGGAGGCCACCCCCTGTCTCCGATACTCCTCTTTGGCGTACAGGCCGTCGATATGAGCTCGTGGCCCCCGTCTGTAGATCGGCGGCGATTCCACTGGTCCCGCCGAGATGTGAGCGACAAGGTAAACCCGGCGCCGCGAACGAAGACGGCCTTGATCGCCCCGTCGTTCCGTCACCCCCGAATTCGCTCCGGAGAACCGGTCCGAGCGGGAGTAACGGCGACGCTGGCGGGAAGGGACAGACTGATTTGGTGGGTGAGTCAATAGGCGACCACATGGCCGACGACGAGCTTCTCGACTCGCTGGAGTCTATCTCGCGGCAGTTCGACTTCGGTGAGTACGAGGCGACGGCGTACCTGACGATCCTCGAACACGGGGAGCTGACGGCGTCCGAACTGTCCGAACGGACGGACATCCCCCAGCCGCGGGTCTACGATACGGTCCGCAGCCTCAACGACATCGGGCTCGTCGAACTGCAGGAGTCCCGACCGATGAAGGTGCTGGCGATAGACCCCGAGGAGGCTTTCGGCGACCTGACGGCGTCGCTGGACGACCTCGTCGCGAATCTGACCCGGACCTACACCGAACCGGCGCGCAACGTCGAGACCGTCTCGCTCGTCAAGTCCCGCCCGACGATCCTGCGATATCTCTCGGACATCATCGACGCGGCCGACTACGAGTTGATGCTCTCGCTGACGCCGGACCTGCTCGCGCGCTTCGAGGACCGACTACAGGAGAAACGCGAGGAGGGCGTCGCGACCGAGATACTGATCTCCCCGGGTGCCGAGGCGCCCGACCCCGAGGACTACGACTATCGCGGCGTGGCAAACAGGGTCAGGGGACGACGTGGCGTGACGACGCCGGTCGTCGCCGTCGCCGACGGGCGCTACTCGCTGTACGCCACCCGGGAGAGTCTCAGGGACGACAACGACCGGTACGGCGTCATCTTCGACCGGTCGGAACTCGGGTTCATGGTCTCGACGTACCTGAACCTGGTGCTGTGGTCGACTGCGGACATCATCCTCGGGGAGAACGGCTCTATCACCTTCCCGCGACGCTACGGCACGATCCGCCGAGCGGTCGCGGACCTGTCGGAACTCGGTGGGGAGTTCACCGCTCGCATCGAAGGCCGGGACGTCGTCACGGGCGACCGGCGCACTATCGAAGGACGAGTGGTGGAAGTGACGAGCAGTCCGGCCCGGGAGAAAGCGTCGCTCGTCGTCGACACCGACGCCGGACGTGTATCTGTCGGTGGACAGGTAGCAGCGTACGAAGACATAGAGGCCCTCGACATCCGTATCGACCGCGCAGACCGGACCGACGAAGACTGAGGGGCTCCCCCGGCGCCCTCTGTTACGTTCGCCGGTCGGGGATGGTACGTCGACAGTGCGACGCGTGGGTGGCCAGGCCGTGCTATCGCCAGCGGGAACCTCGGCATCCCGTTTCGGACCGCGCCCGTATCTGGTGGCTTCACCGGTATAAAACCTGAACTTTCCCGATCACAGTAATTCTTCTCTGGCTGGGAGATTCCGGAAAAGCGAAGTGGTTCCGATACATATGGAATCCGATAATGAGCAGTCGAGAAAAACGACGGGGGACGCCAGCGGGGGCGGGACAGTGACCGGCGGTTCGCTATTTCGGGACGTGCTCGGGTCGTCGGTCAAGACGGACGTGCTGTTGACAGTTGCGGCGATGCCGAGCGAGACGGACCAGTTGATCGAGTCGATCGACGCCAGTGAGTCGGCCATCTACAACGCCCTGGGAGACCTGGACCGGCGGGGGCTGGTCCGGACGGTCGACGGCCGACGCGAGGTCACGGGGAGCGGGCAACTCGTGGCCGACCTGCTCGAACAACAGGAGAACCTCTGTCGGTTGCTGGACGACGACTACTGGGAGACACACGACGTGGGGGCACTGCCGCGGCGGTTCAGGCTCAGGCTGACCGAACTCGCCGGCGCCGAACCCTTCCGTGCGCCGGACACGGACCCACACGCGGCCGTCCGGAAAGTCGTCGACCGCGTGGAAGAGACCGAGTCTCGACTCGACATCGTCACGCCGATCTACCAAGCGGAGTACGAGCTGGCCATGCCGGACTGGGAGGATGCGCGGCTCGTCATCGACACGACGGTCCTCGAAGAGTCCCTGGAACGGGCAGGTTCGCTAGCGGAAGCCCGTATCTTCGACGAGACCGAGGTCCGGGTGATGGACGTCGACGTCGGGATCGGCCTCACCGACGACTACGTCATGCTCTCGCTGCCGACGATCGACGGCCAGTACGACTCCCGCACGGAAGTGTTCGCCACCGGAGAGCGTGCGCTGGCCTGGGGCCAGGACCTGTACGATTACTACTGGGAGCGTGCCACACCTTCCGACCATTTCCTCGACGAGTTCGAGTGGTGATCGTCGCGGGTGTTCGAGTGGTGATTGCCCGGGTGACCGACGGCTGTTTTTGGCGAACCTAAAAACTCAAGAGGGTCGAGCCGCGAACGTGGAGTAATGAGTACTGCAACGGGAGAGACGGCGGAGAAAAACGAGCGGACCGACGCCGTCGAAACAGGCGAGACGGCCGAGGGCAGCGGCGAGTTCACGTTCGACGACGTCGCGGTCGTGATGGGTACGTACAACGAGGAGAAAGCTATCGGGACCGTGCTGGCAGACATCGACTCGGTGACGGGCGGGCGGGCCTCGGTGGTCTGTGTCGACGGTTCGGACGACAGGACGCCGGAAATCGCCAGGGAACACGGCGCACGGGTCATCGAACAGGAGCCACAGGGATACGGTGTCGCTGTGCGAGCAGCAGTGCTCGCGGCCGACCGACCGATCGTCGTCACGACCGACTGTGACGACACCTATCCGATGGCGGAACTCCCGCGCTTTCTGGACCTGATCAACGACGGTGCGGACGTGGTGAGCGGCGACCGGATCTCGGCGGGTGCCGACGCGATGCCGGCGCTCAACCGTGCCGGCAACCGAGCGTTCGCACTGCTCGCGAGTGGGTTGCTCGGCCGTCGCGTTCGCGATACGACGACTGGGATGCGCGCCTACCGCCGCGAGGTGATCCAGTCCATCGCCTGGACCGAGAACACGGGGCTGTCGGCCGAACTCCTGATGCGGCCGGTGATGCGGGGCTACGACGTCCGCGAAGTGGGGATCCCCTACCACGAGCGGAAAGGCGAGACCAAACTCGACCCGTTCGCCGGCGGCGCGGCCATCGCCGGGTCGATCCTCCATGTCGGTCTCGAAGAGCGCTTTCGCTGACTGCTGGTGACCGCGCGACGTGTGTCGGTCGCGGCGACTCGCTAGCTATTCGGCGCGACGTACAGACTACTCGGCGCTCACGTTCGATGACAGCGAGACGCCCGCCGCGTAGTCCCCGCCGGGCACGTAGGTCCGCTCGCAGTCGCTCGTGAGTCTGCAGACCCGTTCTTCGGGGGGCCAGAGCACACTGATCTCGTCGCCCGTGTCGACGACGGTCGTCTCCTGAACGTAGGTGATGGTCGAACCCCCGGACTGGACGAACGTCACCGAGAGCGTCACCGTCGTCGGCCCGTCGAGTTCGAGCGTCGACCTGTCGCTGTAGCGCCGGAGTCCCTCGGCGTCGAGACCGATCCCGCTATCTTCGAGCGTCCAGGCGACAGTCTCGGTCGCACCGTCGCCACGGTCGACACCGTAGTGAAGCGTCTCCCCGCCGGCTTCGACGCGGACCGAGGCGGTCTCGGCACCCGTGACGACTCCCACCGTCGCGCCGACGCGCAAGCGTTCGCCACGTTCGACCGAGAGCGGTTCGACGACCGGGTCGAGTTCGCCGTCCGGGGGCCAGCTCCCTCGATAGCCGAATCGATACGGGGTGCGGTCGGGGAACGCGTCCAGGCTGGCGGCGTCGCCGCCGGCGTCTCGGTTCATCACGTAAACGACGGCGCCGTCGAAAGAGGGGTCGTTGCGGAGCCACTGGAACGGGTGGTTCAGCCACGGGCCGTACGGAGTCGGGACGAAAACGAGCGCGTTCTCGAAGTCCGTCCGCTCGAAGGGTTCGTACACCGTCGCGAGGTCGTCCCGGTACTCCGCGTTGCGTTCGACGGGCTCGTCGAAGGTTTCGGCGGCGACCGTCCCCACTCCCGCCAGTGAGACGACGAGGACGAGCGCGAGCACGACGTTTCGGACGGCCGGTTTGACGCCTGTTCGACGGCCGAATCGTGTCCCAGCAGTCGCTCCACGGTCGACGACCGCCCGCGTCCATCCGGCGAGCGCGACGACGGCGACGGCGCCGAACACCGCCAGCGGGAGCAACAGGTCGAAGTGATAGAACGGCCCGAGGTTCGCGATCAGGCCGTCAGTCGGGTCCTCGACGGCCGCGAGCACGTTCAGGTTTCCCCAGAAGAAGACGTTCCCGGCCGAGACGGTCGCGAACAGCGCCGCCAGCAGCGCACGGCAGGTTCGGTCGGTGAGATGCTCGCGGCCCGGGGTGCCGCCGTCGGGACTCGTCGGGGTGTCGCTACCGTCGTCGTCCAGACTCGTCGATGCGCCCTGGCCGTCGTCTGCTTCCGTCGGCGCGTCGCGGCCGCCGTCGTCGGTTCCGAGACGTGCCGAGACGCGCTGTCTGACCGGGCCGCCGAATGCGACCAGGAGCCCGACGAGCGCCAGTGCCGACCCGAGCCAGCCCAGCGGTCCCCAGCGAGTCAGGAGTTGCCAGAGGACACGACGATTGGCGTCGAGAGCGACCGCGGGCGTGTAGTCACGTTCGTGGTTCAGGATCTGGCGGTGGCCGAAGCCGGGGCCGTCCTCGGGCGCGAACGCCTGGTAAGGGAAGACGAGCGGGTCGCCGGTCACGACCCAGTTGTACGCCAGCGCGACGCCGACGAACGTCGCACCGAGCGCGGCGACGGTGAGCAGGCGACGAGTGACCGGCCACGGGCCCGGACTATCCTGTGCAGTCGTGGTCGAGCGTGCCGAACCGGCAGTGAGTCGCGGCCACGAGAGCCCGGTGAGTCGCGGCCACCAGACCTGTCCGAGTGTCACGACGGCGTGTGCGATGAACGGGAGTGCGAACAGCACGGCGGTAAACGGTCGCGAGATGAAGGCGAGCCCGACGGCGACCCCGGCGAGTGCGGCGTACTGGCGGCTCCGTCGGCGAACAGCGCGGACGTACGCCAGCGCGAAACAGAGATTCAGCGCGGTCGTCGGGGCATACGAGAGAAAGACCGCCGAGGCGAGCACGAACAGCGGCGCGGTCGCGACGAGCGCGGCGGCGACGACGCCGACCCGGTCGTCGAAGGCCTCGCGACCGAGCAGTCCGACGAGTACGACCGTTACCGTCGCGACGACGGCGAGTGTCAGTCGCGGGACGCCGAGGGCGAGACCGGGGGCGAAAAACAGTGCCGCCACGGGTGCGTACTTGGGATAGAGGCGGCCGTCCTCGGCGACGAAAAACCACGGGCGGACGGCCTCTGGGACCGGTGGTGTCATCGTGAGTTTCCCGTCCAGTAGCATCGCGGCCTGCTGGAGGTAGACGCCCTCGTCGTGGTTGATGGAGTGGTACGGGAACAACTCGTGAGCGACGAATAAAACGAGTGCGCCGGCGGCGAGTGCGAGGACAGCGAGCGTGACGTCGGCGGGTCGTTCCGTCAGTGAGGTCACGAGACTCCGGAATCGAGGCGTCCGGTTGGCGGTGGGGCCGGGGCCGGGGTCGGTGTCGATTTCGGTGTCGGCCTCCGGTCCCTCGCCGGCCATGCGTTAGTCGTCGGTGTCGCGGGCGATACTCTCGTCGTCGTGGTCCCGGCCGACGTTTTCGGGGACGGTGTCGACGTCCTCGGGGAACCACGAGAGGTCGTGGTCGGCGTCGAGTTCGACGCGGACGGACTGGTCGCGAGGGACCCGGTGTTCGTGGTTGTGGGTGCAACCGACGACGTCGCCGCTGTCGAGTTCGACGCGGTAGAAGACGCTCGGGCCGAGGAAGCGACGGTGGACGATGTCGCCGTTCGCTTCGATATCCTGGACGCTCCGCAGGGCGACGTCGTCCGGGCGGACGAGCAGGTCGACCTCGGCACCGTCGTACACTTCGGTGAGGCCGTGGACGCGCTCGACGGGAACTTTCCCGATGCCGGTGTCGACGTGGTCGTCGCGAATGACGCCCGAGACGAAACTCGCGTGCCCGAGGAAGGAGGCGACGAACCGGGACTCGGGGTGCTGGAAGACGGTCTCGGGCTCGCCGACCTGTTCGATGTCGCCGTCGTTGACGACCGCCACGCGGTCGCTGATCGACATCGCCTCTTCCTGGTCGTGGGTGACCGAAACGGCGGTGACGCCCGCCGCCTTCAGGATGGAGCGGACCTCCTCGCGCATCTCGACGCGTAGATCCACGTCGAGGTTCGAGAACGGCTCGTCGAGCAACAGCAACTGGGGTTCGGGTGCCAGCGACCGGGCGAGTGCGACTCGCTGTTGTTGCCCGCCCGAGAGCTGGTCGGGGTAACTATCCCGGTGGGCCGAGAGACCGACGAGGTCGAGCAGTTCGTCGACGCGCGCCTCGCGCTCCTCGCTCGGCATCTCGTGGAGGCCGAAGGCGACGTTCTCGGCCGCGGTCTTGTGGGGGAACAGCGCGAACTCCTGGAAGACGATACCCACGTCGCGTGTCTCGGGTGCGACGAAACTGTCGCCACCGGCCACGGGTTCGCCGCGCAGTCGGATCTCGCCGCCGTCGGGTTCTTCGAGCCCCGCGATGAGTCGGAGTGTGGTGGTCTTCCCACAGCCCGAGGGCCCGAGCAGGGTGAGGAGTTCCCCCTCACGCACAGAGAGGTCGAAGTCCTCGACGACGGTCTCGTCGCCGAAGCGCTTGGTGACGCCGTCGAGTTCGAGGACCGTCTCACCGTGCGCGTCGGCGCCTGTGGCGCCCGTCCCGCTGTCGCTCGTTCGCTCTCGCGTGTGGCTATCGGACACGGTACCACCCGCCGAGAGCCAACCGTGACGCGTCCATGGTACGCCCCGATACGATTTAGGGTGCCCTAAATCCATCGGGTTCGATTCGAGGTGGTACTAGCGTTACCGATTCGAGTTGCCGCGACTGTAATCGAACTCGTCGTGACCGCACTCACCGTCGTGGGATGGAAGCCCTCGACGGGCTCGCGGTCCGAGGGCTTTCATCGCACCAGCACGACTGCGGTGCGGTCTGCAGTTCTGGTTCCATTCACCGCACTCTCACACAAAACAAGCGGTAAATGCACACGCTCAAGTGAACGGTTGTCTCGACACAGAAAGCCGAGAAACCGTGGAGACACGCCCACGACACCTCCACAACCATCTACTCGACGCTGTAGCCTTCCATCGAGAGGATGACGAGCATCGAGCAGGCGGAGACGACCAGCAAGACGAGCGCGGGGAGCGCAGCCGACCCGTACGCCGCGGCGCGTTCCGCGCGCCAGACGAAGGTGACGAGCGTCTCGAAACCCGCCGGGCGCAGCATGAGCGTCGCGGGCAACTCCTTCATCGTGGTGAGAAAGACGAGCGCGGCGCCGCCGATCTGGCCGGGCGCGATGAGCGGGAGCGTCACCGATCGGAAGGCACCGAACGGCGAGCGACCGAGCGAGCGCGCGGCCTCGGGCAGTGCCGGACTCACCCGGAGGATGGACGCTCTCGTCGACCCGACAGCCTGGGGGAGGAATCGAACGACGTAGGCGTACAACAGGAGCGGGAACGCGAGCGCGCCGCTCTGGTAGAGATTGCCGCCGAAGCGCGCGCCGAGGAAGACGAGCGCGATGCCGACGATGATGCCGGGGACGGCGTAGCCGACGTAGGAGGCGCGTTCGAACAGCGTGGCCAGTCGAGAGTCGTCACGGGCCGAGAGGTGAGCGATGGGGAGTCCGATGACGGCGGCGACCAGCGCAGCGGCGGCGGCGACGCCGACGGAGTTGATCACGTGTTCGGGGCCGAAGGCGATGCTCATGCCGCCGCTCGGACGAACCAGCCAGAGCCCCAGCACCGCGAGCGGGACGACGAGCGCGAGACCGGCGACGAGCAGGCAGGGGAGTATCGCCGGCCAGCGCCAGACGCCGAGACTCACCCGAGAGTCGCCACTACCGTGTCCTCTGGTGCTCTCGACGCGCTCGGTGCCGCTGTAGCGACGCTCTGCGGCGAGGATCACGAACGTGATACAGACGAGGACGACCGAGAGCATCGCGGCCGTGTTCCGGCCGAAGGCGTTGAACTCGACGTAGATGGCGCGGGTGAACACGTCGTAGCGCAGTATCGAGGGCGTCCCGAAATCGGAGATGGCGTAGAGGGCGACGAGCAGGGACCCCGCCGCGATAGCCGGTCGGATCTGGGGGAGCGTCACCCGGCGGAACGCCTGCCAGGGACTGTGTCTGAGCGTCCGGGCAGCGTCCACGAGGCGAGTGTCGAGCGATTTCAGGGCAGCACGGGAAGTGATGAACACGTAGGGGTAGGTGTACAGCGTGATGACCAGGGCGGCGCCCGGCAACCCGTAAATCCCTGGTATGGACTCGACGCCGAGCGGTTCGAGCAACGACTGGACCTCGCCACGGGGGGCGAACGCCGAGGCGAAGGCAAAAGCGCCGATGTAACTCGGGATGACGAGCGGCATCGCGAGCGCGACGGTGAAAAACCGACGGAAGGGGAGGTCGGTCCGGGTCGTCAGGTACGCGAGCGGGACGCCGATCAGGATCGACGCGCCCGTCACGATCCCTGTCAGGACGAGGCTGTTGATAACGATCTGGACCGTGCCGGGGCGCAGGAGGATCTCGGAGATTTCGCCGGTCTGGAGGACGCGACCACCTGCGATGAGCATCCAGGTAAGCGGCAAGAGGACGACGAGCGAGACCGCGCCGGCGAGGACGACCAGCGCGCGAGCGGTGATAGCCTCCCACGCGGCAGCCAGTCCACTCGCGGGCGCGCTCTCGGTATCTGGCATCTAGAGGACGTTCTCTTCTCGAAGTAGTTGAACGGTACTATCCAGTTCCGAGAGCGCGGACAGGTCGATGTCCGGGACATTCAGTTCGTCGATGGTCGGCAGGCGACCGACGGGCTCGACGCCCGAGACGAGCGGGTACTCGAAGGTCCGTATCGCGAAGTACTCCTGGGCCTCCGAAGAGAGCAGGTGGCGCACGAACAGGTCGGCCTGTTCGGACCGGCCGCTCGCGCTCATCCGGGCGGCACCGGCGACGTTGAAGACGCTGCCGGCGTCACCCTGGGTGAAGGCCGTGCCGAGCGGGGCCTCCGGACGGCCGGCGAGGACGCGCTGGATGTAGTAGTGGTTCGTGAACCCGAGCGCGAGGTCGCCGTCGGCGACGGCCTGCGCGATGGCGAACTCGTCGGAGTAGGACTGGACGTTCAGTTCCTGCATCCCGCGGAGCCACTGACGAGTCGCCGACTCGCCTTCCAGTTCGATCATCGCGGTGACGAAGCCCTGGAACGAGGAGTACGTCGGCGCCCAGCCGATCTCGCCGGAATAGTTCGAGAGGTCGGGGAAATCCATGATGGCGTCGGGAACGTCCGAATCAGAGAGCGTGTTCGTGTTGTACGGAACGGTCCGTGCACGGCCGGAGATCCCGGTCCAGGCACCGTCGCCGGCGCGGAACTCCTCGCCGACGAGCGATGTCGTCGCGTCCGCGAGCGGTTCCGTGCGGTCGTTCTCTGCGAGAAAGCCCAGCGCTCCAGCGTTCACCGAGTAGAAGACGTCTGCGGGGGTGTTGCCGCCCTCCGTGTCGATACGGGAGGCTAGGGCCGAGGCGGTGTCGTAGGTGACCTGCGGGTCGAAGTCAGGGTAGCGCTCGTCGAGATAGGAGACGAGGTCGCCGACGAGCCCCTCGCCGCGGCCGGAGTAGATCCGCAGCGTCCCCGAGAGGTCTGGCATCTCGTCCATCGAAGTGCCGCCGGGGACTGGTCGCGCTTCGAAGGCACCGGGACCGGAACCGTACCAGGGCGGAGAGCCGGAGACCGAGCCCGACCCGCCGTCGCCGGTGTCGGTGTCGGTTCCGTCGCCACCGTCCGACCCGTCGGAACCGTCGCTCCCGTCGGAGGCGTCGCTGCCGCTGTCGGTGGGGGTCGAGTCGCCACCGCCCCCCAGACAGCCGGCGAGGCCCGCCGTACCGGCGAGTCCGGCCGCGAGGATCTGGCGTCGCGTTCTGTCGTCGATACCGTCGGTCATCGGATCGTCGTTCGTCATCTGTGTTGGATTCGCTGAGTCGTTTGTATCTGCCGATTCGGTCGTCGGTCGTCGGCCGTCGCTGGATAGTCAGTCGTCCGCGGTCGCCGGTTCGGCGCTCGCGACGTCGGACTGGACCGCGTCGAGGGCGTCCAGCCAGTCGTGCATGTGCTCGCCGACGTAGGTCAGGAATTCGCCGTTCTCGTAGTCGAACTCGCCGTCGACGAGGGCGTCGGCCATCGCCTCGAAGACCTCGGCGTAGGAGTCGGCGTCCGAACCGGCGTCTTTTGTCCGTGGAACCGACGGTTCCACGCTGTCGACGATCTCCCAGACGTGTTCGTTGAGTTCGAGCGCGGGCACCTCGTTCGTCAGGTCGCCGAACGTCGAGCGCGGCGCCTTGTTGTGCTCACAGAGCGGCGCGCCGTTGTAGACCTGCTTGCCCAGCACGTCGCAGGCCCGCTTGAGGAAGACGCCGCTCCAGATGTCGTCGAAGCGACCGACGTCCCACGGGTTGTCGTCCATCGGCAACTGGTAGAACGCGGGGACGACCTCACGGCGGAAGGCGAGGTTCATCGAGCAGACGGTCAGATACTGGCCCTCGGCGGCGACGAAGTCCTCGCCGTAGTCGTCGGCGTCGAGTCGGGTCTCGGCCTGGCCCTGCAGGTCGCCGTCCATCAGAATGCGGACCGCGTCCAGGTCCGGGACGTTGGTCCACAGTCCCTGCGAGGCGACGACGTCGTCGACGGACTCGGTTCCGACCTCCACAGTTTCGTCCATCGCGCTGTAGGGGTACCCGCGGGGGTAGAGGTCGTGCTCGTCGACGTTCTGGTAGAGGACGTTTACCCACTGCTCGTCCGAGCGGACGCTCGTGATCTGGCCCTCGTAGGCGAGGTTCGCCAGGTGGCGCCCGAAGAAGTCGTACTCGGGGTGAGGGATCGTGTCGTCGTCGATGAACACGCCGTACTCGAAGTCGTTGGCCCACAGATACAGCAGGCCGAAACTCGTCTCGGCGTGACTCGCCGCCGGCACGACGTGTTCGTACTCGGCGATCCCCCGTTCGCGATACCACTGTTCGCGCGCCGTCCCGTCGAATACCTCACCCGAGAGTCCCTCGTCGTCCAGCATCGCCGCCATCGACTCCGTCTCACAGAAGTCTTCGGTCACGAGCACGAACTGCAACCTGTCGAGGTCGAACCCGTGCTCGCGGGCGTTCTCGGCGTAGGCCCTGACGCACTCGTATTCCCGTATCGTCGGCACTATCACGCAGATGTCCCGTGTCATGTGCTCCGTGGGGCAGATGTTTTTAGGTCACCCTAAAGAATCTTCCGTTTAGGGTCGCCTAAAGAATCGTGGAGGTCGGAGGGCGACCGACGATGTTGCCTTCGACGGCATCACAGCGTTCGGTGATGCGGAACGTGTGTGGCGGTGACACGGGACGTGACATTCGTCCAAGGGGAACGCTTAACCCACTTCCACCGGCCAGTACAGGTAGAAGATGAACGATCGATACGAGCGGGAGGTGGAAGGCCCGTGAGACTGGACAGTCAGACCTGCCTGGTGACCGGGAGTTCCCGCGGGATCGGTCGCGGGATCGCGAAGGACCTGGCCGACCGCGGGGCGACGGTCGTCGTCAACTACCGGTCGTCAGCGGCCGAAGCGGAAGCGGTCGTCGAGGAGATCCGGGACGCAGGTGGGACGGCCATCGCGGCCCAGGCGGACGTCTCGGACCTCGCGGGGGTCGAGGCGATGCGCGAGGAGATCCACGACAACGTCGGGCCCGTGGACGTCCTCGTCAACAACGCGGGGATCACCGTCGACAAGAAGTTCGAGAACATGACCCGCGAGGACTGGGACACGGTCATCGACGTGAACCTCGGGGGCGTCTACAACTGTACGAAGACGTTCTTCGACGACATCAAAACGAGCGAACACGGACGCCTGATCAACATCTCGTCGGTCGTCGGCCAGCAGGGCAACTACGGCCAGGCCAACTACGCGACGACCAAGTCCGGTCTCTTCGGCTTTACCCGGACGATCGCCCTCGAGATCGCCTCGACCGGGTCGACGGCCAACTGTATCGCGCCGGGATTCGTCAGGACCGACATGCTGGAGGAAGTTCCCCAGCGCGTCCAGGAGAAGATACTCCGGGATATCCCGCTGGACCGGTTCGCCACAGTGCAGGACATCTGCGGGATCGTCTCCTTTGTCGCCAGCGAGGAATCGGCGTACATGACCGGCCAGGTGATCGGCGTCAACGGCGGTATGGAGTGGTGAGATGACCGACCACTGCGACCCGACCAACATCCGACAGCACTGTCACCCGGTAGACACCCGACAGCTATGAGCCAGGGAGAAACCGAAGACGACCCCGACAGCGGGGAATCGACCGACAGCAACGACACGACGGACGAAGAATCGCCGCTCGAAGAGCTCCAGCGACGCCGCCAGGAATCTCGGCGAGGTGGCGGCGAGGAGCGCATCGAGCGCCAGCACGACCGGGGGAAGATGACCGCCCACGAGCGCATCGAGTACCTGCTCGACGAGGACACCTTCGTCGAGGTCGACCCCTTCGTCGAACATCGGTCGACGAACTTCGGGATGGAAGAGAAAGAATTCCCCGGCGACGCCGTCGTCACGGGCTACGGCGAGGTCGACGGCCGCAAGGTGTTCGTCTTCGCCCACGATTTCACTGTGTTGGGCGGTTCCGTGGGCGAAGTGGTCGCCGACAAGATCTGCAAGGTGATGGACCGCGCCATCGACAACGGCGTCCCCGTCGTCGGTATCAACGACTCGGGCGGTGCGCGCATCCAGGAGGGCGTCGACTCGCTGGCGGGATTCGCCCGCATCTTCGAGCGCAACACCAAAGCCTCCGGACTGGTACCCCAGATATCCGCCATCATGGGCCCCTGTGCCGGCGGCGCGACCTACTCGCCGGCGCTGACGGATTTCACCTTCATGGTAGAAGACACCTCCCACATGTTCATCACCGGCCCCGACGTCATCGAGACGGTGACCGGCGAGCAGGTGTCCAAGGAGGAACTCGGTGGCGCGGGCTCACACTCCTCGAAATCCGGGGTCGCCCACTTCGCCTGCCGGAGCGAGGAAGAGGCGCTTGACCGCATCCGGCGACTGCTGTCGTACCTGCCGGCGAACAACCTCGCGGATCCGCCACGGGTCCCGTCGTGGGACGACCCCGACAGGAAACTCGACGACGTGACGAACATCGTCCCGGAGGCTCCACGGAAACCGTACGACATGACCGCGGTCATCGAGCGGGTGGTCGACGAGGATTCCTTCTTCGAGACCCACCGCAACTGGGCGCGCAACGTCGTCGTCGGCTTCGCACGCATGGACGGGCGCGTCGTGGGCATCGTGGCCAACCAGCCCCGCGTGAGTGCGGGCACGCTCGACATCGACGCCTCGGAGAAGGCCGCGCGGTTCGTCCGCTTCTGTGACTCGTTCAACGTCCCCATCGT
>ENA-ORDC01001014-ORDC01001014.1-marine-metagenome-genome-assembly--contig:-NODE-1014-length-23090-cov-9.995394_pt1 | contig 23090 bp, 8 predicted proteins | sample MGYA00237783_ERZ508515 | MGnify/ENA primary metagenome ERZ508515 (study PRJEB26186, sample SAMN06268792) | marine metagenome | isolation source: Eden Landing Ponds, San Francisco, CA, USA | place... | reverse complement strand
GTGATGCGCGAACGCGAGTACACCGCCGATCGCGAGCACGTCTCCTGGCTGTACACCGCCCGGAAGGCCGCCGAGCGCGAGTATACCGCGCTCGAAGAGCTATACCCCGGGGTGAGCGTGCCGAGACCGGTCGATCACAACCGTCACGCGATCGTGATGGAGCGCATGGACGGCGTCGAGCTCTCACGGACGAAACTCGAAGACGGGCAGGTCCGCCCGGTCCTGGATCTGATTCTCGACGAAGTCCAGAACGCCTACGAGGCGGGGTACGTCCACGGCGACATGAGTGAATACAATATTTTCGTCGGGGAGAGCGGCGTCACCGTCTTCGATTGGCCACAGGCCGTCCCGACAGAGCACGAAAACGCCCGCGAGCTGCTCGAACGCGACGTCACGAATATTCTTGGGTACTTCACCCGGAAATACCCCCACGCGATCGAGGACGTGGAGGACACGACAGTCACCGCTGCCATCGCTGAAGGGCGCTTCGACTCGATCGATTCGGACGAAACCTGAGAATTCGCCTATTGCTGCCGTCGAGCAGCAGTTACCACGGAGAAGCGTCCGACCCGCGCCACACGCATAAATCATTATTGGCTATATCAAATATGCCGCCGTCCTTGAGGCAGGGGAGGAAAACTGTGCGAAAAGTGGAATCTGTTTGCTGGGCGCGGTATGACCCGTCGACGATCAGTTCGGGACCCGATATTTCAGGTCGATGGCGTCGATGAGCCGGTCGTTCCGGCTGAGGTTGGTCTCGAGTTCGACGTGCAACGAGTCCAGCATCGTGTCGACCAGGTCCTGGCGCGCCGCGGACGAGGACCACTGCTCGGGGTTCGCGGGCGTCCCGATCTCCATGGCGACCTGCTGGTTCGGGTAGATCGTCCGCATGTGGTAGGGCTCGTCGTGATTTGCACACCGGACGGCGTAGGCCGACATGCCCTCGTAGTCGGGGTGGTTGACTTCGATCACGTCGCGCTGGGGGTGGCCAAGCGACTGACTCGGGCGGTGGGGGTTGTTCCAGTGGCCGTCCGCGAGGTTCGCGGCGTCACCCGACGGGCCGAGCCACGTGATGACCATGCCGTCCTGGAAGTACGGCACCTCGCTGGTGTTCTTCAGGACGAGGTACTGGTTCCAGTAGCCGCCGCCGTTCTCGTGGATCTCGACGGACGCTTCCATCGGCGCGTTGGCGGTGAAGCCGTCGCCGCCAAGCGACTCGCCGGTCCGCGGGTCGACCTTGTCGGCCACCATCTCGTGGATGGGGTTGTCCGGGTTATTGACGACATCCTCGGGCAGGTCCGCCGAACTCCCCCACTCGCGGCTGTCGTCGTACTCCGGCTGGTCGTGGACGCGGTCACGCACGCGGACCTCGTCAGGCTGGTACGTTCGGGCGTCCGTCGGCCAGCGGTCCTGAATAAACTGGTCGGGACCGTTCGTCGCTTGGGTCGGGCCGGCGGTCTCGTCCCAGACGTTGTCGGGGTCGTCGTGCGTGCCGGGGTCTTCGGTCTCGTCCGGCAACAGCGCGAGCCGCGGGAGGAGTTTCACGGTCGCGTGGGCAGGGAAGTCGTTGTCGGCGAGTTGCTGGACGTACGGTAGCGCCTGCGTGCCCAGCTGGTCGAGGGTCAGCGACCCGTCGCTGATGTTGTTCTGGACGGCCTCGACGTCGTAATTGAACTCCTCGGCCTTCTCGGCGTCCGTCCAAGTCTGACCCGTCGAGGACGTCTCGCCGGGCAGGTAGTCCGTGAAGTCCCGCGGGACGTAGTACGGATCGTCGAAGTGCTCGTACAGTTCGGCGACCGTCGTACTGCCGGTAATGTCCGACGGCAGCGTATCAGGCTCCGGCGGCCGGTCCGGGAACGGCACGTCCCAGGTCGGCTCCCCGTCGTCATCGTCCGGTTCCGTCTCCGTTGGCGTGTCCTCTGGCGTCTCCGTCGGCGTGTCTGCGGGCGTTTCAGTCGGCGTGTCTTCGGGCGTCTCCGTTGGTGTCTCCGAACCGTCGTCGTCCGGGTCGGTCGTCACCGCGATCCGATCGATCTCGACGGCCCCTGAGGCCCCCTGCCAGAAATTGAATCGGACTGCCTGTGGACTCGCCAGGTCAGCACCGACCGATTCGAGGTCGATCGAGACGGTCGAGTAGTCGGTGCCGATCGAGTCATCCGTCAGGTTTTCCAGCAGATCCGAGGCGCCGCCGATCTTGAGCATGAAATCCGACTCCTCACCGCCGTTGTCCCCGCGGATCCGGAGCGTGAGATACTGGTAGTCGCCGATCGACTGGGAGACGTTGCTCCCGAACCAGCCGGCGTTATCGTACTCCAGCCGGAGCGCACCGTCTTGGACTTCGCCTGCCCCGCTACCGTTGGCGAAACTCCCCGCATCCGCCCAGTTGCCCAGGTCGTTCGAGCCGGGATAGGTCCCACCGTCGAATTCGTGGATGATCAGCGGCGAATGTTCCTGACCCAGGACGGACGTCGCGAGCCCCAGGCTGCCGAGCGCGATACTCCCCTTCAATACGGCCCTTCGTTTGACCATACCAATTGATATTAACAATCGATTGTGTGAAAAACGTGATGGAACCGGTAAGCCGTTCATCAGCCTTCGTCGGGAGGGCCGAACGCGTCAGCGCGGGATGGTAGCTGCGCCGTCAGTGGTTACTCGAGACGGATCGCCTCGATTGCGAGGGTGCTCTCACCCCCCTGCCAGAAGTTTAGCCGCACCGCGAGTCCCTCAGCAGTGGGGTCGATGCCAGCTGATTCCATGTCGATCCGTACCTCGCCGGCACTCGTCGCGATCGAATCGCCAGTGAGATCAGCCAGAAGGCCCGAGACGCCGCCCATGGCGAAGCGGATTTCGTTCTCCTCGCCACCGTTCGCACCGCTCACAGCCAGGACGACGCTCGAATAGTCGCTCACATCCCGGTTGATCTGTTCCTGGTACCACCCGCCGTTGTCGTATTCGAGGACCAGGGCACCGTCTTCGACATCGCCGCTCCCGTTCTCGAAGGAGCCGGCCCCACACCACTGGCCGAGGTCGTTGCGATTGCTCGACCACGCCGGGTCGCCGTCGTAGTCGTTGACGACGAGGGCATCCGTCGGTGATTCCTCGTCATCGCTGTCGTCCTCGCCGTCGTCGGCCTCGTCGGTCGTCGCCTCGACGGTTACCGTATCGGACTCGTTGCCGGCACCGTCGACCGCCGAGACGCCGATCTCGTAGGTCGTCTCGGCGGCGAGTTCCTCGACGGTCGTACCCGTCGTTTCGGCCTCGACCTGCTGATCGAAGTCGCCCGCAACGGAGATGGTGTAGTGATCGAGCCCGCTACCGCCCTCGTCGCTGGCGGCCTCCCACTCGATATCGGCCGAGGACGCTGTCGTCTCGACCACAGAGAGGTTCGAGGGGGCCGTCGGAGCGGTCGTGTCGTCGGGCTCGGACTCGGACTCACCCGGAAGCTGGCCGTAAACCAGTTCGCCGTCGAGGTAGACGGGGATCGCCTCGGTGACGGTCGCCGCCTCGCCGATGTCCTGGAAGCTCGGGTCGTTCGATGGATCCCAGTTGCTCTCCCAGTTGTCATCCTGCTCGGCGATCATCGAGATCTGAATCTCCCGTGCGCCATAGATCTGGTTGCCCGACCAGTCGAGTTCGATGTAGTAGATGCCGGCATCCTCGTCCCAGGCGATCGGCCCCGAGACGTCGGCCGACCCATCGCCCATGGTTGATTGCTGGTCGTACTGGACCTCGACCGAGACGGCGTCGATCGACTGGCCCGCGTCGCGCAACTCGCTGACGTCGATGAAATAGCGGGCGCTGAGGCCGTCCTCGCGATGGGGCGGGTGGATCGATTCGTTGTGGATCGTGACTCGAACCTGTGTCCGGTCGGCGTTCTCCTGGAGGACCTCCCCCTCGGCGTAGTAGGCGTCGATCGGCTCCTCACCCGGCGGGAACTCGGCGACTGGCTCGCCGGTATCGTCGTAGAAGGTGTTGAACCCCGCGAGCGCACCGACCAGCCCCGCGTTGAAGTCGATCGCGACCTCGTTGTAGACGTAATCGGAGGTCTCGTCGACGTGGGTGTCGTCCTCGTCGGGCCCGCCGACCAGGGCACCCCACAGCGTGTGGCGGTGCTCTTCGGGTTCCTCCATGCTGTTCTCCTTCGAACCGTGGGCAGCCCGGTGGTGGGGGTGCTCGGCGTGGTCGTCGGTGAACCCGACGATCAGCGAGTAGCCGAAGGGGTTGTCACCCATGATGTAGTTCATCTGGGTCGCCGCCCAGTCGGTGAGCGCGACCGCCTTCTCGGTGTCGCGGTACTTCCGGTAGACCATCGCCTGGAACTGCGCGGCGGCGTTGTACCGGGCCGACCCCCACGTGTTGAGCACGGTGAACCCAGCATCCGACGTCGAGGCGTAGTTCGTATCGTTGTCGTCTTCATGCTCGACCGAACCGCCCGAAAGATACTCCAGGTTCCAGCGGGCGATCTGCCAGTGTTCGGGGTCGTCGGTGATCGGCGCGAGTTTGAGGAAGACGCCGCCCCAGACCGTGTCCCAGGAGTGGACCCAGATGTTCTGCCAGTCGTCGTCGGTCGAGTCGATGATCTCGCCGAAATACCCAGTGTAGGTGCCCGAATCGTCGGTCGCGAGGATGTCATCCAGATACGCGTCGTCCTCAGTCGCGATGTGCAACCAGACCGCCGCCCAGGAGAGTTCGTCCTCGTCGTAACTCGAATCGTAGAAGCCGCCGTCGTACCCCAGTCCGCGGTTCTCGACGGCGAAGTCATACAGCGCCTGGGCGGTGTCGAGACACTCCGCCGCGTACTCCGAATCCTCGGACTCCAGGACGAGCGAGGTGATCGTCAGCGCCGCGGCCGCCCCGGCACACTGGTCGCTGGCGGGATCCTCCGGTGTAGCGAAGTAGGCTGGCCGGGGGTACTCCTCGGACGACTGGAGTTCCGGCGGCCCCCAGTAGTTGTGGTCGATACTCCCCTCGCCGACGTGATAGCAGAAGGCGACGACGTTGCCTTCGTCATCCCGGAACGTCGACTTCAGGAAGTAATCGGCGAAGTGCCGCAGGATGTCGACCATGTGGTCGTAGACCCCCACGTCCCGGAAGGCGTCCTCGAACTCGTAGAGCGCCCAGGAAAGCGTCGAGGCGCTATAGGACTGTGGCAGCCCGAACTTCATGTGGTCGCCGGCGTCGTGGAACCCGCCGCTGACGTCGACCGTGCCGGTGCCGTCGGGGTCGAGCACGTCGCTGTACTCCTCAATGAAGCTCCCAGAGAGGTTGGTCCCGCCGTCCTCGGTCGCCGCATCGAGCGGGATCTCAGTGTCCGAGTGGTGGCACTCGCCGCGCCACTGGAGGCGCTCGCCCATCGTCGTCGCGCCACAGCGATTGGCGTCATAGAAGTAAAGCGACTGCTGGAGCGCGTGGGCGTAGTCGAATCCCAGGTCAGCCTGAGCGGCTGCCGGAGTAACGAGGCTCGGCGTGGCCACGTCCGTCCCCAGCGCGGCCGATCCCGCGCCAAGACCCATCGCCGCAAGCAGGTCCCGACGGAACAGATCGGTGTCCCGGTCAGTTTTCGTCCGCCCCATTCCCCGTGAGTTCGCGTCGTGTTCTGTCATGGATATCGTGTCGTTGGTTGGTCGGGCCACCGGACCCTGGGCCGTCATCACCCCATCCCTAACGGGCCCGGTCCGGTGGCGTCTGATCGAGCGTTTCGATGTCTATTCGAGTCGGATCTCTTCGATTTCGAGCGTGCTCGCACCTCCTTGCCAGAAGTTCAGGCGGATCGAGAGTCCCCCGCCCGACGGGTCGATCCCGGCCGCGTCCATGTCGATCGCGACGTCAGTGACACTCGTCGTGATCGAGTCGTCGGTCAGATTCGCGAGCAGGTCGCGCGCACCGCCCATGTCGAAGAGGAACTCGCTCTCCTCGCCGCCGTTTGCCCCGCTGACCCGCAACACGACCGTCGAGTAATCGCTGACGTCCTGTTGCACCTGCTCGACGAACCACCCGGCGTTGTCGTATTCGAGGACCAGCGCACCGTCCTCGACCGCACCGCCTCCAGCAGTACCATTCTGGAACGACCCGGCCCCGCACCACTTGCCGAGGTCGTTGCGATTGCTCGACCACGCCGGATCGCCGTCGTAATCGTTGACGACCAGGGCGTCTGCCGGTGATTCGTCGTCACCATCGCCGTCATCGTCTTCGCCGTCGTCGGCCTCGTCGGTGGTAGCCTCGACGGTCGCCGTCGCCGACTCGTTACCGGCCGTGTCGATCGCCGAAACCCCGACCTCGTAGGTCGTCGCGGCGTCCAGTTCCTCGACGGTCGCCGTCGTCGTCCCTGCCTCAACCGCCTGATCGCGGCTCCCGTCGACGTAGACGGCGTAGGCGTCGACACCCGTGCCGCCGTCCGAAGCGCCACTCCAGGCGACGTCGATCGAGGTGGCCGTCGTCCCATCGACCGAGAGGTCGCCGGGGACAGTCGGCGGGGTCGTGTCGTCGCCGGCGTCGGTCGTCACGTCGACAGTCACCGTTTCGGACTCGTTGCCTGCCCCATCGACGGCCGAGACGCCGACCTCGTAGGCCGTCTCGGCCGCGAGATCCGCGATCGTCGCCGACGTGGTCCCGGCTGGGACCTGCTGATCGAGACTGCCGTCGACGTACACCGCGTAGTGATCGAGTCCGCTCCCGCCCTCGTCGGTCGCGGCATCCCACGCGATCTCGGCGGATGACGGCGTCGTCGTGGTCACTGAGAGGTTCGATGGAGCAGTCGGCGGGGTCACGTCCTCGCCGCCGCCGTCGCCGCCCGTGAACTCGATCCAGTCGAAGTTCCAGCCGCTGGTCTCGACGACGATCCGAATCACGTGCTCGCCAGCGGGGAGGTCGACCTCGCCGACCCGGATCTCCTCGAAGTTCTCCCAGCCGCCGGTCGGCCAGACGTTCTGGGTCGCCACCTCAGCGCGGTCGACCTCGATCCGGAGGTCGCCACCCGAATCAGCGCCGTTGGCAACCCGAACGGTGGCCTCGTAGCTACCACCGGATTCGACGGTGACGGTGTACTCCAGCCACTCGCCGGTCTCGGTGTAGCCGACATTGTACCCCGACTCGACGGCTGTCCCGATGTCGACGCCCGTCTCGCGGTAGTCGGCTCCGGCCTCGTTCGTGGATCCCGTATCGTAATAGGCGATTCCCTGGCCACCCTCGTCGAAGTCCTCGGCCTGGATGCGGCCCGGGAGTTCGTGCTCGACGAACGCCGACTGGCCGGCGTCGGTGGCAATCGTTTCGGCGACCGTCGTCGTCTGATTGGACTCGTTGCCCGCACTGTCGACGGCAGAAACACCGACCTCGTAGGTCGAAGCCGGCTCCAGGCCGTCGACCGTCGTCGCCGTCCCGTCGATCACCTGCCCGCGGCGCTCGCCGTCGACGTAGACGTTGTAATGGGAGAGGCCGGCCTCGCCCTCGTCGGTGACGGCGTTCCAGGCGATCTCGACGCTGATCTCGGTCGAACGGGTCACCTCGAGGCCGGATGGAACCGGCGGCGCGACGTCGTCGTCGATCGCACTCTCCGGGATGCCCTGATCTTTGGTTGCCTCCAGCCAGGTCTTGATGTACCCCCCCATCTGATCTGCGTCGTCCTTGAGCGTCCAGGGCTCGTTGGCCCCAGCGTCCGGCGACTCGAAGAAGGCCGGCTCCCAGGAGTCGTCGAAACACCACGAGATCCACCCCATGTTCTCGTAGCCCTCGACCCACTCGCGGAACGGCTCGCCCCACCCGGAGGTGGTGCCCTGATCGACGGAGCCCCCGGTGGGTTCCCAGCCGAACTCCGTGACGACGACCGGGACTTCGGTGGCGGGTTCGCCGTACCACTGGTCGAAGTCCGCGGGCGGGCCGTTGTCGGGGTAGATGTGCGCCGCGTAGATCAGGTTCTCCCCATCGAAGGGATACTCCGGCGCCATGTGGGTCACCGACGTCCACCGCGGCGAGCCGATGATGATCGGCGTCTCCGGCGCGTGTTCGCGGACGAGGTCGACCCACGGCTGGGCGGCGTCGCGCCAGGTCTGGAACGCCCCGGCGTCGTCGCCGTACATCGCCGGCTGGGTCGGCTCGTTGAACAGCTCGTAGAGGACGTGTTCGTCCTCGGCGAACTCCGGGGCGACCCGATCCCAGAAGGTCGTCATCACGTCGTCGATCGGCGCGAGGTCGTCGTCGTTTTCCTCGTTGTACGTCTCGGTTGCATCCTGTGTGTAGGGCCTGATGAGGTGGAAGTCCACCAGCGCGTAGACATCCCGCGCGGCCAGCAGGTCGACCGCGGGGCGGAGGACCTCGGTGACGTACGTTTCCAGGCCCAGCGCGTCGATCGAGTCCTGCGTACAGGGTAGCCGGACAATGTTGGGATGCCAGCCCCGATCCGTGTCAGTCGCCCACTCCAGCACTTCCTCGAAGCTCTTGGGATGGTACTGCCGGTAGAAACCGGGGTCAGCGGGTGCCATCCCCCGGAGCGTCACGTCGTTGCCCGCCGGATCGCGGATCCACCGCCCCTCGGTGTGCAGTCGTGGCGTCGGAACCCCGGCGGCTCCGGTCCCGACGCTCGCCGAAAGCCCGGCACCGATCGCGCCGGCACTCGCCATCGCGCCGAGGAACGTCCGGCGTGACGAGGTGAGACCGGGGTCCTTGCGATTTCCAGCTGTCTCGTCAGTGTGATCAGTCGCCGATGCGTCAGTCGATTCGGTCGCTTCGTCCGTCATTTGTTGTCATGTATTCGCAGTCAGTCGTCCCCCCAATTCAGTCAAGCGCTCCCCCCGTGACCACGGAACGAACCGTCCCGACGGGAAGATGGCCACAGTCTCGGCCGGCAGCCGCTGTTGTGGCCGATTCAGTCGGTCACGTCACGGTGATAGTCACCTCGTGAGTCGTCGATTCACCGGCGTCGTTGGTCGCGGTCAGCGCGACGGTGTAGGTTCCCACCGACTCGTAGGTGTGAGCGTTCCACCAGCCCGTCGCCGTCGTCCCGTCGCCGAAGGACCACGCAAGGTCCGTGATCCAGTGATCACTGTCGGTGGTATCGACGATCGCGAACGGGATCCACTCGCCGACACCTGCATCCGTCGTCCCCGGATCGAGTTCGGCGATCAGATCATCGCTACTCGTCTCGTTGTCCCCACTCCCGTCACCACCACTGCCATCCGTACCGCTCCCGTCACCGCCGCTGTCGCTGTCAGCTCCGTCGTCACGTTCCTCGACAGTCACGACGAACTCGTACTCGGAAACAGCTCCACAGTCGTTGGTGTAGGCTGCGGTGTACGTCGCCGTCGCGTCGGGCTCGACGACGACTTCCCGCGTCGTGGCCGAGAGCCCCGGCCCGTTCCAGACCCAGTCGTCGGTTCCGTCGTGTGGATGTGGCCCGAACTCGACGGACCCACCGGGTTCGACGGTCACCTCGCCGGTATTTTGCCAGTCGCCGCCGTCGACGCGCAGATACGGCTCGATCGTAGTCGGCTCACAGTCGGTGCTGTCACCGCTCCCGTCATCACTGCCATCGTCACCGCCGGAATCGTCACCGCTGCCGTCGTCGCTTCCCGAATTGCCGTCACCCTCGTCGCTTTCGCCCCCGCCGGTACCGGGATCAGCGCTGGCGTCTTCGACGGCGGCGGCCCATTCAGTGAGCCACTCACGCAGGCCGGTGTCGGGAACCGAAATCGAGTGGGTGTTGACAGGCAGGTCTGGGTAACCGCCCACGGCGTCAGGATGCGGGACCCAGTAATCGTATGGCGAGTCGAGGTAGTCATCGCCGGCGCGATCCCGGATCTCGGAGACGATCCGGGCGTCGTTGTCGGTCCTGTCGGCCGGGCGTGCGCCGGCGTTCGAGAGGTTGTGATCTTCGACGCCACTGACGTCCAACGTCTCGAACCCGGCGGGCCAGAGTGGCCGACTCGACAACGCCTCCGTCCCACCCGTTAGCGGCGTCGAACTCGGGTCCGTGACGTTGTCTGAAAGATACGCGTTGCCGTCCTCGATCGGCGTATCCTCGACGTCTTGGGGGATGTAGACGTTCCCGACGATGGCGGCCGCCGTGTCGCCGTCCATGTTGGTCGCCTCGTTGAAGAAGTACATCACGTTGTTCGCGACGACGCTGCGCGTCTCACTTTTCAATCGCGGGACTCGACCGCGACACTTCGCCCAGACGTTGCCCGCCAGCGTGACGTTCTCGGCACCGTCGCCGACCAGCGTCGCGTAGTTGTGATCCGAGCCGTCGCCGTAGGGATCGTACAGCCCCTCGTACACCAGGCAGTTCGTGACCGTCGTGTCGGTGGTGTCGTACCCCACCGAGAGACACTCGTCGGTGCCCCAGGAGGCCGTGACGTGATCGATGACGTTGTTCGACGTATCGTCGGCCGTGTTGAGCGAGTCGTTGCTCTGGATCTCCCCGTCCGAACCGGGGCCGTGCCGGGTTCGGATGTGCTGGACGACGCAGTCGTCGGCGTCGACCTGTACCATCCCCTTGACGAACGTGATGCCGGGCGAGGGAGCCGTCTGACCCGCGACCCAGCACTTGTTTTCGGTGATCGCGAGCGCCTCACCGCCGAGATCGATCGTCCCGCTGGTCTCGAAGACCACGACACGCGGCCCCGACGCCTGGAAGGCCTCCTCGACGGCCGAACGCGTCGGCTCCTGAATCCGGTAGATTTCCGGCTCGTCGTCTTCGAGCCAGTCCCCGACAGCTGCGAACCCGTCGCTTGGGCTGATCCGCGCAGTGGTGACCGCGCCAGCCGTCGCGGTGAGTGCCGACGTCCCGACGGTCGCGGCGAGGAGCCCGCTGGCCCCCGCCTGCAGCACCCGCCGGCGCGTCAGGTTCGATGCCCGTTCGTGGTCGTTGCCGTTGGGTGTGTCGTTAGTCATCGTGATTACTCCAGTCTGATCTCCTCGATGCGGAGGGCCCCACTTCCGGACCCACCCTGCCAGAAGTTCAAACGCAATTCCCCGGGCGACGTGGCGTCGATCCCTGCCGATTCCATGTCGATCGCGATCGGCTTCGGATCGGTGTCGATCGACCCGTCCGCCACGTCGCTGAACCGCGAGCGGACACCGCCGGCGCTGACGACGAAGTGATCGCCCTCGCCGCCACTCGCACCACTGACGACGAACACCAGTTCGGAGTGCGCGGAGACATCCTGCTGGACCTGCTCGACGAACCACCCGGCGTTATCGTACTCGAGGACCAGCGCGCCGTCCTCGACTTCGCCGCCGCCGTTCTCGAAGGAGCCGGCGCCACACCAGTTCCCGAGGTCATTCCGGTTGTCCGCCCACGCCGGGTCGCCGTCGTAGTCGTTGACGACCAGGGCATTTTCTGGCGGTTCCTCGGCGCCGTCGTCGCCCTCGGCGGTCGTCACCTCGATGACGGCCGAGTCGGACTCGTTTCCGGCACCGTCGATCGCCGAGACGCCGAGCTCGTAGGTCGTCTCGGCGTCCAGTTCCTCGACGGTCGTACTCGTCGTGCCGGCCTCGACGGTGTGATTCTCCTCGCCGTCGACGGCAACGACGTACTGCTCGACCCCGGACCCGCCCGAATCCGTCGAGGCGTCCCACGAGAGCGAGACCGAGGAACTCGTGGTTTCGGTCGCCGTCAGGTCGGCGGGCGCCGTCGGTGCCTCGTCGTCGCCGTCCCCGGTCGTCGCCGTCACCGTCACGGTCCCGGATTCGTTGCCCGCGCTATCGACGGCCGAGACACCGATCTCGTACTCGGTAGCGGGATCGAGGGCCTCAACCGTCGCGGTCGTCGTGCCAGCGGGGACCTGCTGGTCAAGCGCGCCGTCGACGGAGACATCGTAGTGGGCAAGGCCCGACCCACCGTCGTCGGTGGCGGCGTCCCACTCGATCGCGATGGTGGAATCCGTCGTCCCGGTCGCCGTCAGATCGCCGGGCGCCGTCGGCGGCGTCGTGTCCTCGTCGCCATCACCGTCGTCCGTGGTACCGTCGCCGGCGGTCGTCGCGCCGGCCACCGAAACGGGGCCGACGTCGGTCGCCGTCCAGTCCTCCAGCCAATCAACCTCGTCGAAGCGCGCGGCGGCAAGTTCACCCGTGCTGTTGGCGCTGACGAACAGCCCGACGTGGACATCCTCGGGGAGATCGACGTCGCCGGAGCCGATCTCCGTCCAGTCCGAGCCGTTCGGCGAGACCGAGGCCGACACTGTCGATCCCGACCGCTCGACGCGCAACCAGATCGGCGGGGTGCGATCGTCGCCGGCACGCTCGCGCCACACCGTCGAGTCGTAGGCCCGGGTCAGTTCGCTCCCCTCGCCGGGCGTGATCGTGGCGGCACCGAGCGCGCCGGGCGCGTCCGGATCGTCGGCCACCATCACACCGGCCTGGGTTTCGGGATCGACCGGTTCGAGATCCGCGACGCGGGCCGTGACCGCCACGTCGCCCGACGCGGGCATCGACGCGAAGTGGCACTGCTTGGTGTCGCGGTGGAACGTCTCTCCCGCGCCCTCGACGAGGAACGAGTCTTCCGGGATGCCTTCGACGGAAACCGACTCGATGTCGGCGTCAGTCGCGCCGCTGTCGTCGGTAACGGTCAGTTCGGCCTCGTGGGACCCGGTCTCGGCGAAGCGATGGGCCACCCGCTCGCCGGTGGCCGTCGCGCCGTCGTCGAAGGCCCAGTCGTAGGCGGCGATCGAGCCGTCCGGGTCGAAGGAGTAGGTGCCGCTGAAATCGCCGGACTCGCCGATTCGGAGCGAAGAAGGTGCCGTCGCGTCGGCCGTCGGCGTCCCGTCGCTGTGCCCGGACTTCTCGCGGATCGTCGATGCGTACCCCGAGAGGATGTCACCGGACTCGCTCCGGTAGACCTGGAAGCCGTCGTGGTCCTCGGTGTCCTCGAGCACCAGTTGCCAGATCGCCGCCGCGCCCGCGTCCTGGCTGTCGAGGGCGTCGTACCACGCCCGCAACCGATCGTTTCGCGTCGCCAGGTCGTGTTCCTGGACGTTGACGTTGAACTCGCCAAGCAGCGCGGGCTTTTCGAGCGTCTCGCGGGCGTCGGCGGCGTGCTCGCGGATCCACTCGACGGCACTGACGACGTCGTCCTCGGCGAGTTGGCCCGCCAGTCCCATGCCGGGCCAGTGGTACGGATAGAGGTGGAACGAACACACGTCGATCGTGTCGATCTCGTGGTGGGCGATGAAGTTCTGGCCGGTCCAGTCACCGTACATCCAGTTTGGCCCGTCCGCGCGGGTGTAAAAGCCCTCCAGCCCGGTCGTCACCAGGTGGTTGTCGTCGAAATCCTTGATGAACCCGGACATGTCGGCGAACCATTCGGTGAGGGCAGCCTCCCGGTCGTCGATGGTCTCCGTGTCGTCGTCCTCCAGTCGGGGTTCGTTGGCGAGTTCCCACATCGCGATCGCGGGGTCATTGCGGTACTCGACGCCGGTGATCGAGTTCTCCCGCGTGAGGAGCGTCTCGACATGAGTCCGGTAGAGTTCACGACACGCCTCGTTGACGTAGAAGTCGCCGTGCTCGCTTGCGCCGTCCGCCCATTCGATGTACTGGGCCATCCCGCCGTAGTCGTCCCAGTTGTTGACCAGCGAGAGGATGAGTCGTACCCCGTGTTCGCCGGCCTTCGCGACGAGATAATCGAGGTGCTGCAGCGCCGCCTCGTTGAACACGCCGGGTTCGGGCTGGAGACACTGGCCGCCCTCGCCCGCACAGAACGCCCAGGTCCGCAGCAGATTCTGATCCAGGTCCGCACACAGCGCGAGGACGTCGTCGATCCGCGAGCGATCGCTGTAGGGATCGGTCACCCAGAAGTTGTTCGTCCCGCTGAAGTAGATCGGCTCACCGCCGACGGTGAACTCCGGGCCGTCGGTGGCGACGAATTCGCGGTCCCCGGGTGCTGCCTGAACGCGTGCCGTCCCGATCGAGCCCAGCAGCGCCCCGGCACCGATGGTGCGGAGGACGTCCCGTCGCGACGCCGCGAGTGCCGACCGTCGGTCGTCCGGACGATACGTCCGTCCGTCGGGACGGTCTGCACCGCCGCCGGCGTAAGTATGGTTGTCTCGTGCCATCGGAATCACTCCAGTCGGATCTCCTCGATCCGAAGTGTCCCGCTCCCGGAGCCGGCCTGCCAGAAGTTCAGGCGGAGTTCACCCAGTGATCCGGCGTCGATGCCGGCCGATTCCATGTCGATCGCGACGTCAGCGACCGAGGTCCCGATCGAGCCGTCCGCGACGTCGCTGAACGTCGAGCGATTGCCGCCGACGCCGACGACGAAGTGATCGCCCTCGCCGCCACTCGCGCCGGCGATCGAGAAGACGATCGAGGAGTACTCGCTGACGTCCTGCTGGATCTGCTCGACGAACCACCCGGCGTTGTCGTATTCGAGGACGAGTGCGCCATCTTCGACGTCGCCACCGCCGTTTGCGAAGGAGCCGGCCCCACACCAGTTGCCCAGATCGTTCCGGTGGTTCGACCACGCCGGATCGCCGTCGTAGTCGTTGACGACGAGTCCGGCCACCGGATCGCCCGGGGGCGTCGTCGTTTCGATGGTTACCGTCTCGGACTCGTTGCCCGCGCCGTCGACGGCCGAAACCCCGATCTCGTAGGTTGTGTCGGCGGAGAGCCCGACGACTGTCGCCTCCGTCGTGCCGGCCTCGATCTGCTGGTCCTGGCTCCCGTCGAGGAAGACGGTGTAGTGGTCCAGCCCGGACCCACCGCTGTCCGTCGAGGCGTCCCAGGAGACGGCGATGGAGGCGGCGGTCGATCCGGTGACCGAGAGGTTCCCGGGCATCGTGGGCGCTTGCTGGTCGTCGCCGTCGGTCGTCGCCACCGTCAGCGTCGCCGGAGTGGACTCGTTGCCGGCAGCGTCGACCGCCGTGACGGCGATGTCGTAGCTCGTTCCTGGCGAGAGCTCCGAAACCGTCGCGGTGGTCGTCCCCGCGTCAACCTGCTGGACCTGTTCACCGGCGACGGCGACGGTGTAGTGATCTAGGCCGGACCCACCCTCGTCGGTCGAGGCGTCCCATGCGAGATCGATCGATGTGTCGGTCCGGTCCGTCGAGGTGAGGTTCGCCGGCGCACTCGGTGCCTGTTCGTCGTCGCCACCGGCCGTCGAGACCGTCACCGTCGTCTGGCTGGACTCGTTGCCGGCGCCGTCGACCGCCGAGACACCGATCTCGTAGCTCGACCCGGCGTCGAGCCCCTCGATCGTCGCGGCGGTCGTCCCAGCCGGCACCTGCTGATCGATGCTTCCGTCGACGGAGACGTTGTAGTGATCGAGTCCCGAGCCTCCGTCGTCGCTCGAAGCGCTCCACTCGATCTCGACGGCCGTCTCCGACTGGGTCGGCGACTCGACGCTCGCGGGGGCCGTCGGGGCGATCGAGTCGCCGTCGTCATCGGGTTCGTCGCTGTCCAGCCATAGTTCGTCGATCGAGATCGAGCTATCGCCGGCATCGTAGAACCGGAGGGTAAGCTGGCCGGGTGATTCGAGGTCAGCACCGGCCGCCTCGAGGTCGACCGAGACGATGGACTCGGTGGTCCCGATCGTGTCGTCTGTGACCTCCGAGAGCAATGGGTCGATGCCCGCAAACTGCAACTCGATGCCGCGGTGCTCGCCGCCGTTCTCGCCGGTCACCTTCATCCGCAGCGTCGGGTAGTCGGTGATGTCCTGGGAGACGCCGGTGCCGTACCAGCCACTGGCGTTGTAGTCGATTTCGAGGCGGCCGTCGACGACCTCTGCGCTCTCGAAGCCGCCGGTGCCGACCCAGTTGCCGAGGTCGTTCGAATCCGGCCAGGCCGGGTCGCCGTCGTAGTCGTTGATCAGCAGGTCGTTCGGCCCCGCGCGGGCGAGATCCGTCGTGACGTCGATGGTCGCGATGTCGGACTCGTTGTCGGCACGGTCGACCGCACTGACGCCGAACTCGTAGGTGGTGTCCGAATCCAGGCCGCCGATCTGGACTTGCGTGGTCTCGGCGGCGACCTCGCGTTCGAGTTCGCCGTCGACGTAGACGACGTAGCCATCGAGTCCCGCGGTTTCGGCGTCACCTTCGTCGGTGGAGTCGTCCCAGGAAATGGCCACCGACTGCCAGGTGTTCTCCGGCGAGGTGAGGTTCGCCGGCACGGACGGCGGCGTCGAGTCCTCGAAGGCATCGGTCGTCACCTCGACGGTCACCGTCTCGGATTCGTTGCGCGCTCGATCGACCGCGCTCACGCCGATCGTGACTGTCGTATCGGATTCCAGTCCCTCGACGGTCGTGGCCGTGGTCGCTTCGGGCACCTGTGTGATCTTCTGGCCGTCGACGGTGACGTTGTAATGGGAAAGTCCCGCCTCGCCCTGGTCGGTCGAGCCGTCCCAGGAGAGCTCGACCGTCGTCTCGGTGACGTTTTCGGCGGTGAGGTTCGACGGGGTGGTCGGCGGTTGCTCGTCGTAGGGGACTGTCGGCGGGTTGGCGTCCTGGTAGTCGATCAGGGCGTTCTTGACGGTCTCGCCCATGTAGCTGTCGCCCCCGAGCAACGTCCAGTCGCAGGGCAGGTCGGCACAGTCTTCGGGCACGTCCTCCGCGTAGGGGTTGCCGATGTTGTCCTCGAAGCTCTCCTCGGTGAACGCCCGGTCGAACATGACTGGCCGCCAGACGGGGTCGGCACACCAGGCCGTCCAGTGGATCGCCTCGCTCTTCTCCAGGAACTCGAGGAACGGCTCGCCGTAGCCCGAAGTCGTCCCGCCGATGTACTGGCCGCCGTTCTCCTCCCAGCCCCACTCGGTGACGAACAGCGGGTACTCCTCGTAGACGCCGGCGACACCTTCGCCGTTGTTGGTGGCGTCCTCCCAGTCGTTGTCCTGACTGGAGTTGTGACCGGGATAGATGTGGAAGGTATAGGCCAAGTTCTCGCCGTCGAAGGGCTCGACCAGGGCCCCCTCGGGGCTCTGTGACCAGCTGGGCGACCCGATCAGGATCAGGTTGTCGGGCGCGTGCTCGCGGATGGTGTCGACCCAGGGCTGGGCCGTCGCCTTCCAGTCGCGCCAGACGTCCGCCCAGTTCTGGCTCTGGGTCGGATCGCCCCACATCCCCGGCTCGGTCGGCTCGTTGTACAGTTCGTACATGACGTGGGGCTGGTCGGCGTACCGCGGCGCGACGGTGTCCCAGAACATCTCGACTTCCTCGCCCAGCGTGTCGTCGTTCCACTGGACGTCGCGGTGGCGATGATAGTCGATGATGGCGTACGCGCCACGCTGGAGACACCGCTCGATGACGGGATCGAGGTGTTCTTCGAGATACGTCTCGAGTTGGCCCTCGTCGAAGGCGACCGGCGGCGGCCCTTCGCCGGGTTCGTGCTCGCCGATGTCGACGGGCTGGACCGGGATCCGGATGACCTGTGAATGCCAGTCGTCGTCCGTGTTCGTCAGCAGGTCGACCACGTCCGTCGCGGTCTTGCCCCTGGCCGGCGCGGTGACGTTGATCCGCTTGGGGTCGGCCATGTTGACCCCCCGGAGGTTGACCGTCGCGCCGTCGGGGTCCTTGATGAGGTTGCCATCGACGTGCAACGGCGGCGTCGGGATGACGTCCGCGGCCGCACTCCCGACGAGGCCGCCACCGAAGCCGGTCGCGAGCGCGCCGCCTGCCGCTGCTGCTTTCAGGAAATCCCGCCGTGACGCGCTCGCGATGCCGGCAGTTGACGGTGACTCCGTCGACTCGGTCGTTCGTCGGGCTGTACTGTCGTCGTCTGCATTGTTGTGTGTCATGGGTTGCTATTCGAACCAGATTTCGTCGATCTCGATCGTTCCACTCGTTCCGTCACCCGACCAGAAGTCCAGATAGACCGCGCCGGGACTCGCCGCATCCATCCCGGCGGCGGCCATGTCGATCGATACTGTCGAGAACGACGTGCCGATCGTGTCGTCGGTGATTTCGGCGAGCACGCCGCCCCCGCCGCCGAGTTCCACCACGAAGGCCGACTCCTCGCCACCGTCGGCACCGCGAACCTGCAGATTCAGCGTCGAAAACGACGAGACATCCTGGCGAACGTACGACTGCAGCCAGCCGCCGTCGTATTCGAGGACGAGTGCGCCGTCCACGACCTCGCCGTCGTTGTTTGCGAAGGAACCGGCACCGCACCAGTTCCCGAGTTCGTTGCGACTGTCAGCCCACGCCGGGTCGCCGTCGAAGTCGTTGAGGACCAGGCGCTCGCTGGCCGGCGGATCGGTGGTGGCGGTGACGACCCCGCTCCTGTCGGACTCGTTGCCCGCGCCGTCGACGGCAGTGACGGCGAACTCGTAGGTCGTCTCCGGCAGCAGGCCGCTGACTTCTGTAGCGGTCGTCCCGGCAGTGACCCGATGATCCAGCGCGCCGTCGAGGTAGACGGCATAAGTGGCGAGGCCGGAGTCGCCGGAATCACTCGCGGCGTCCCACGCCAGACCGACACTCTCGCTGCCCGTCTCGGTCACGGCGAGGTTCGACGGGGCCGAGGGCGGCGTCTCGTCGCCACCGCCGGCGCTCGCCGGCAGGTCGTCGTTGCGCTTCTCGCGAAGTCGCTCCTTGAACAGCCGACCGTGGGGACTGTCGACCTCGTAATCCCGATTCAACATGCCGGGCGACCACGTGTGGTCGAAACACCAGGCCTGCCAGTGGATGTCGTGGGCGTCGAAGAGGTCGAGGAACTGCTGGCCCTCGACTTCGTTGGTCCCGACGAGGTAGGGCGAGCCCTCGGTCCCGTACCCGAACTCGCTCATGAACACCGGAACCTCCTCTGAGGGCTCGCCGAAGTACGTCGATAGCGGCCGGAGGTTCTCGTGGGCGTAGACGTGGCCCGCATACGCGAGATTGTCGCCCTCGAACTCGTGTTCGCCCGCCCAGTAGGTGAACTGACTCCAGCGCGGCGACCCGATGACGATCAGGTTCCGGGAAGCGTGCTCCCGAATGAGGTCGACCCACGGTTGGGCTGTCTCCCGCCAGTACAGGTAGTTCTCCTCGGCACGGGGGTCGGTGACGCCGACGTCGTCAGTCGGATCGCCGGCCCCCGGATAGGGCGTGTTGGGTTCGTTGTAGAGTTCGTAGATGACGTGTGAGCGATCGCTGTAGCGTGGTGCGACCTCGTTCCAGAACAACCGGATCTCCTCGTCGAGTTCCGGCGAGTCCCAGTCGGGCCCCTCCGGATAGTGGCGGTGATAGTCCAGCATGATGTACGCGCCGACCTCCTCGGCGGCCTCAACCGCCGGATCGACGTACGCTTCGAGATAGGCCTGGAGTTCGTCCTGGGTGAACCCCGGCGTCGGGGCCGCCGTCCCCGGACCGTGATCACCGATGTCCTGGGGCTGCATCGGCAGCCGAATGACGTGGGCGTGCCAGCCCTCGCCCGGATCGGTCGCCAACTCGATCAGCGGCTCGATGTTCTTGCGCCACTCCTTGGCCGCCCGCGCGGGGTCGATAACGTTCACACCCCGCAGGATCACCTTGTTGCCGTCGGGATCTCGCAGGAGATTGCCATCGACTTCGAGCCACGGCGTTGGAATACCGGCTGCAGCGGCTGAGCCGACAGCGCCACTCCCGACGCCCAGGCCGACCAGTCCCGCAGCCGCGGTCGTCTGCAGAAACGACCGTCTGGACGTCCCTGCCCGATACGTCTCGGGGCCCTCCTGCGTGAATTCGTCTCGTTCAGTCGTCGATTCGTCAGTTTCGGTTCGTTCCGTCGAACGGTCTTTCGTCATGTGTATGCTCTCGTTGTTTTCGCGGTCGCGATTGGGACCACCAGCCAGTCCGATCGAGTAGGTGTCCGGATCCGGATCGGTTCAACCGATTACCCCGAACCCGGCCCGGTTGGTCAACTCACGAAACCGTGATCGTCACCTCGTGGGTGGTCGATTCCCCCTCGTTGTCGGTCGCAGTCAGCGCAACCGTGTACGTCCCCGTCGCGTCGTAGGTGTGCTCGGTCCACCAGCCGGTCGCCGTGTCTCCATCGCCGAAGTCCCACGATAGCGACTGGATCCATCGGCTGTTGCCGGACGTATCCGTCACCGAGAAGGTCAGCCGCTCGCCGACAGCGGCGTCGGTCGTGCTCGGAGTTATCTCCGCGAGCACATCACCGGTCGAGTCGCCACCGTCCTCACCGGCCTGGTCGTCACTGCTGCCCCCGCTACCGCTCTCATCACTGCCTTCGCTGTCGTCGCCATCTGATTCACCGCCGCCACCGTCGTCTGCGCCATCATCACCGCCGACGACGATGTCCACCTCGTGGGTGGTGGAGTCGCCCTCGTTGTCGGTCGCCGTCAGCGAGACCGTGTAGGTGCCGGCCGAATCGTACGTGTATTCGACCCACCAGCCACTCGCGGTGTCTCCGTCGTCGAAGTCCCACGACAGGGCGTCGATCCAGCGATCGGTACCGGAGGTGTCCGTGACCGAGAAGGTCAGCCGCTCGCCGACACCGGCGTCGGTGGTGCTCGGACGTATCTCCGCGAGCAGGTCGACTGTCGTCCCACCGTCGCCATCGTCCTGTCCGTCACTTCCCTCGCCTGTATCGCCACCGTCGTCTGTTCCGTCGCCACCGTCGTCTGTTCCGTCGCCACCGTCGTCTGTTCCGTCGCCACCGCCGGCACTGTCACCCAGTTTGTCGTAGACGACGTCGAAGTACTCACTCGCTGTGTAGGACTCGGCACCACAGTCGTCACCCCAGTAGGGGTTGGCCATGTTCATGGGATCGTCCGACCCATCGCCGTTCCAGGCCCAGCCGATCACCGGCCAGCCGAGTTCTTTCGCGTAGTCGATGATAGCCGACCAGTCCGCCCCGGTCGAGTCGGCGTAGTTGCCGAACTCGCCGATCATGCACGGATACCCCGTCTCGTCCAGCACGTCGAGATCCTCGGGAACGAGGTTCTGACCCGTTGTCGCGTTCCAGGCGCTGGGGTAGACGTGCGCCGAGAGGATCAGGTCGTCGTGGTCGATGGACTCGACAGCGTCGGCCAGTCGATACGTTCCCTGGCCCCAGCCGGGAGCGTCACAGACGATCGGGCCGTCGTAACTAGTGCCCGACCGGACCGTGCTGATGGCGTCGTTGTACGCCGATGCGTATTCCTCGGCCGTGACGTCGTGGTTTCCCCACTCGTTCATCAGGTTGACGGTAATGTCGGTATCCTGAGAGAGAGTCCCGTAGTGCTCGACCCAGAAATCCGCGGCATCCTGGAGCGCTGAGGCCTCGGCGGACCCGTTGTCCGGATAGTGATGATAGGTCGCGATGACGTTCTTGCCGTTGGCTGCGGCCTCGTCGATCCAGCGCTTGGCGTCCTCGACGGTCGTCGCGACCTCGTCGAACGAGAAGGGCTCGATCTCGATGCGGACCGTCTCGATGTCCGGGTGATCGTTCATCAGATCCCAGCCCAGCGCCTGATCGCCATCACAGAAGTACGACGGCTGGAGGTTCACCCCATCGCCGAACGTGGCCGGATCGGCGCTGGCGCTACCGGTCCCGAGGACACCAATCAACGCCCCGCTACCGATGGCCTTCAGCACGTCCCGTCGGGCCGGAGACTCGAGCCCATCCGAAGACGAGGCGTCCCCTGACCGTCCAGACTCCCGATCCGTCGTGGTTTGCTGTCTATCCGCCTGTGTCGTCGATTGCGTGTTGTTGTCTGTCATGTGTCGAGTTGGCCTCGCGTGTGTCGGTCAGTCTGTCGGTCGTGGCGGTGACCCCCACCGAATTAGTCAGTCAGTTCCGCTGTCGATCAGCAGCGCGTCGCCGGCTGGGTGCCGGACGGGATCGATCCCCATGAGTGTGCGTGAGTGGTAGATCCCGACCGGTCGCGAGCGGATCGGCGTGCCCGGTCAGGACACGGTGATGGTCACCTCGTCAGTCGTGGACTCGTCGTCGTTGTTGGTCGCAGTCAGCGAGACGGTGTAGGTCCCAGCGGACTCGTAGGTCGTCTCCGCGTACCAGCCACTACCTGTGTCGCCGTTGCCGAGATCCCACTCGGCCCCGGTGATCCAGTTCGCGGACCCTGTCGCGTCAGTGAGCCAGAACTGGACCGTCTGGCCGACGCTGGCTTCCGTCGTGCTCGGATCGATCTCGGCGACGAGATCGCCGGTCGTTCCATCACCGTCACCGTCGCTATCGCCGTCGCCATCGTCGCTTCCACCGTCGCCATCACCGTCACCGTCGTCACTCCCGTCTCCATCACCGTCACCACCGCCGACGACGATCTCGACCTCGTGGGTGGTGGACTCGTCGTCGTTGTTCGTCGCCGTCAGCGAAACCGTGTAGGTCCCAGCGGACTCGTAGGTCGTCTCGGTGTACCAGCCGCTCGCCGTGTCGCCGTTGCCGAGGTCCCACTCCAGGGAGCTGATCCAGTTGCCCGAGTCGGTCGTATCCGTCACCCGGAAGGTGACCCGCTCGCCGACCGCGGGGCTGGTCGTACTCGGGTCCATCTCGGCGATCAGATCACCGTCGCCAGTTTCGTCACCGTCTTCTTCACCATCGCCATCGCCGTCGCCATCGCCATCACCATCGCCATCGCCATCTCCGTCGCCATCACCATCGCCATCCTCGTCAGTCGTTGCCTGGACGGTCGCCGTCTCGGACTCGTTGCCCGCACCGTCGACGGCCGAAACCCCGATCTCGTAGGTCGTGGCGGCATCCAGCCCGTCGATCGTCGCTGTCGTCATCCCGGCGCCGAGGGTCTGGTCCTCGCTGCCATCGACTGAGACGACGTAGACATCGAGCCCCGACGTTCCGTTGTCCGTCACGCCGTCCCAGGAGACGGTGATCGAGGAACTCGTGGAATCGGTCGCGGTCAGGTTCGTCGGCGTTTCTGGTGGCTGGGTGTCGCCATCGCTTTCCCCGTCGCCTTCGAGCGTCACTGTCACCGTCGTCGTGCCCGAAGCGTCCGAGACCGAGACTGTCTCAGTCGTCTCCGCGCTGTCGGTACTGACGGTGATCTCGTGGTCACCCAGGAACGCCGTCGTGGCGTAGGTTCCACTGGCGTCGGTCGCTCCGGAATCGTCGGTCCACCACTCGTCGTACACCAGCCCGGTCCAGACATCGTACGCCGGCTTTGTCGACCAATCATCGTAGAACAGCGGGGCCTCGTTCTCCCAGTGGCGGCCGTCCCAGAAGCCCCACATGATGAAGTCGTCACA
>ENA-ORDC01001012-ORDC01001012.1-marine-metagenome-genome-assembly--contig:-NODE-1012-length-23145-cov-6.702575_pt1 | contig 23145 bp, 27 predicted proteins | sample MGYA00237783_ERZ508515 | MGnify/ENA primary metagenome ERZ508515 (study PRJEB26186, sample SAMN06268792) | marine metagenome | isolation source: Eden Landing Ponds, San Francisco, CA, USA | place... | reverse complement strand
CCCATGTTTTTGGCCCGGGGGTGCCCGCAGTGAGGCCGAAGGCCGAACGAGGACACCCCCCGGCGAAAAAGATGGTCTCTAGACGCCCTCGAAGTTCTCGTGGCCTTCGATCTCGACGCCTTCCTCGGTGACTTCGGCGATGTAGACACCGTTGCCGGAGCCGGTGTCGCGCTCGGCAGCGGCCTTGATCGCGGCGACCGCGGTGTCGCGTGCCTCGTCGACGCTCATGTCCTCCTCGTAGCGGTCTTCGAGGGTACCGTAGGCGACGGTGAGCCCGGAGCCGGTGATGGTGTAGTCGTCCTCCATGACGCCGCCGGCGGGGTCGATGCTGTAGACGTGGCTGCCCTCGTCGTCGACGCCGCCGAGGATGGGGTTGATCGCGAAGAACGGGCCGCCGCGCGCGAAGTTACCCGCGAGCGTCGCGAGCGCACCGATGCTCATGTCCTCGCCGCGGCGCGCCTCGTAGAGGTTGACCTCCGCGCGCAGCGTGCGGATGAACGACTGGGCGCCGCCCACGGAGCCGACGAGCGTCAGCGCGGCCGTCGGGTGGATCTGTTCGACCTTCTGGACGGTCTTGTTGGAGACGAACCGCCCGCCGAGCGAGGCGCGCATGTCCGTCGCGACGACGACACCGTCGGTCGTGGAGATGCCGATCGTCGTCGTCCCCGTCTTGTTGACGGTCTCGTCGTCGGCGCTCGACTCGTCGGGGAACCCGCCGACCTCGGGCTCGGTCGGCGCGGGCCGACCCGCCCGGAGGTGTTCCGCGTTCTGTGAGAAATCCGAACCGGCGAATGGGTCACGCATGCGCCGTAGGTATCGGTCCTGTGGTGATAAATCCACCCTTTCCGTGCCGGACCGGTCGACTTCCGTGCCGGACTGGTCGACCCCCGAAACCCCGACAGAGCGATTCGATGACGGCCCCGTTCGCCGAGACGGCGTTCCCACTCCGGGGATGTGGTAGTCGGAAAACGCTCGGCTACTCGGAGATCGACTCTCTCTGTTCAGGCGGTGGCAGTCTTCGTGTGTTCGTAGGCGGTCTCGAGTCTGTCGACGACGCGGTGGACGGGCAGCGAAACCCCGACTCGCCGCATCAGCAGCGCGACCGGCAACAGGACGATGCCGGCGAGCAGGCTCAACTGGTACAGCACGAACACGGTTGCACGTTGCATTCTGGTGCGCATTGCGGTGTAACACCCTCCATCCGGTACCAACATATAAAGGTTGTGTCCGTGTCGCCGGTCTGTCTGATCGAAGATGAAGGTTTACCCCGCCGCTGTCTTGCGATTAAACGTGGGTTGTATCCGGTGGCAACCGCACCTGTACAACGTCGAATCACGGGTAACGGGTCGCTTGGTGAGGGGGGTTGTAGCCATAAGTTATGGCCATAATTTCGGTGACGTGCGCAGCCTTCGATCGGAGAAATTGCGGCGTACACACGTCTGACGTCGTGGTTCGGGATTCGTGGTCCAGGGAGTCGTGGTTCGGGATTCGTGGTGGATGGGAGCCAGTCGACGTCGGCGGTGAGCTCGGAAGCTCGTCGCCGAATCAAAAGCAGGATTACAGAGAAGCGTGGAGTGCTGTGTATGAACTACCTCGTAGTGATGGAAGCAGCGTGGGTCGTTCGCGACGTCTCGGACATCGACGACGCGATCGGCGTGGCGATAAGCGAAGCGGGCAAGCGTCTCAACGACGACGACATGGACTACGTCGAAGTCGACGTCGGCGCGACCTACTGCCCGGCCTGTGGGGAGCCGTTCGACTCGGCGTACGTCGCCGCGGACACGGCGCTGGTCGGCCTCGAACTCGAGATCGACGTGTTCAACGCCGAGAGCCAGGAACACGCCGAACGTATCGCGAAAAGCGACATCGGGGGCGCACTGCGCGACGTTCCCCTGAAAGTCGTCGCCACCCAGGAGACCGGCGAGGGCGACGACGGGGACGCCTGACCGTCATCGCGCCGGCAGCTCAGTCCCCAGAGCGGTCACTGCACCGGCAGTTCCGTCTCGGCCTCGGCCCCGAGTGCCGAGCGAACCGTCTCGACGGCCGCGGTGCGCTCGGCCAGGTTCTCCAGCAGAACAGTCTCACTCGGGAACAGCCGTTCCCCGACAGAGAGCCCGTGGTCACGCGCGGTCGATCCCGTCACCGTGAGATAGACGCCGACGCCGGTCTCGGCGATGGCGGCTTCCTCCTCGGCGACGTCGCCCGGATACGTGAACTCGATGCCGTCGAGCGCGGCCGTCCCGAGTACTGCCTCGACGAGCCGTTCGTAGCGCGGTGAGATACAGACCTCCCCCTCGTAGTGGTGGACGAACGAGTGGTCGATCTCGCCGTCCCAGTCGGCGGTCGCCTCCCGCGTCGCCAGCAGGGAGTGCCAGACGGTGTCGCCGAGTCCGGCGACCAGTCGCACGTCCGTGTCCCGGGGGTCGATCCGCTCGTTGACGCTGGCGAGGTCTCTCAGGGGGTCGTCTCGCAACTGGACGACCTCTTCGAGAACGAGGTCGGCGCTGTCGAAACCGAGCGCGACCTCGTGTTTCCGGAGCGCTCTGAACGGTTCCTCGCGGCCGACGAGTCGAACGTCGACGTCGTCGGTCAGCGGGACGGTCACGCTGTCGAACACGACGCGGCGGGGCATGCCGTTGCGTTCGTCACGGACCAGCGTGTACTCGGGTTCGTCGGGCGTTTCGAGGTCGCTGTAGGACGCCAGTCGGTCGTAGACGCCGTCGTCGGGCTGTTGCTGGTCTTTCGTGACTGCCTTCTCGTAGCGGAGCGTCGAACTGATGTCGTCGGCCAGTTCCGCCCGCCCGGTCTCGGCGGCTAGCCTGTCGAGAACTGCCTCCAGCGGTCGTCCCTTGCGGGGTACTGCGACGCTGACGGTCGTCATCAGGCGGGACGACGTGACTCCGGGGTAAAACGCGTCCGATCTCTGCCAGCCGTCCGTCCAGAGTGGTTCGCCCTCTTCGGCGGTCTCAGTTCCCGCCGCCGATGACCGACGAGAGCTGTTCGCGCCACTCCTTGAGGTCCTCGATCTCCGACTCGATGTCCTCGACGTCGTCCTGGATCCCCTCGACGTTGATGTCCCCGACCTGTGACTCCAGCGAGTCGAGTTCCGACTCGACTTCCTCGACGTCGGACTCGACGCTATCGACGGACTCCTCGACGTCGCCGACCGTCGTCTCGACATCCTCGACCGATTCCTCGACGTCGTCGACTGTGCTCTCGACGCTGTCGACGGACGCTTCGACGCTGTCGACGGACTCCTCGACGTCGCCGACTTCCGACCGGACGGACTCGACCTCTTCGAGCACGCCGTCGAGTTCGGATTCCAGCGAGTCGACCGTGGACTCGACGCCGTCGACGGTCGTCTGCACGTCCGCGAGAGCCTCCTCGTGGCCACGTGCGAGTTCGCCGACTTCCTGCAGTTCGCTCTGGAGGGACTCGACCTCCTCGCGGAAGCCCTCGATCGTTTGCTCGGCCGTGCCGTTCTCGTCCAGGAACTCCTCCAGGGCGTCGGTGTAGGCCAGCAGGTCGGCTATCTCCGTCTGGAGGCGCTGGATGCGAGCGTCGACGCTCCCACCGGACCCGTCGTCCACGAGGTCGAACGCCTTGCGCAGGAGTTTGACGTCGTCCTTGTCGACGTTCCCGTTACGCAGTTCGGCCGCGAGCGCGCCGACCAGCGACTCGACGCTGGCCGTCTCCGCGTCACCCTCGGCGTCGCCCTCGCCGTTCTCCGAACTCGCTGTCCCGGTCGCTGCCCCGCCGGTGGGGCCGTCGTCGCTCGGGTCGTTCGGGTCCTTCAGGTCGAGGGTCTCTACGTCCTCGTCCTCGCTATCGTCCTCGTCGAGTCCCGGCACGCCGTCGCTGTCGCCCGAGATGACGTCCCTGACGACGTCAGTGCTCCCCTCGTCGACGACGACGTCGTCGTCGTCCTCTTCGAGGGGCGGGTCGACGCTCTCGATGACGGGTTCGGTCAGGAACTTCTGGACGTCCTCGGTCCCCGTCGCCCGGATCCCGTACACCGTCGTGTACTCGGAGCCGGCGTCCATCTCCCGCTCGAAGGTGATACGCTCCTCGTCTATCGTCCAGTGCTCGCTGCCGTACTCCGGGTGAAAACCCAGGTCCTCGACGGCGACGTCCTCGGGCACTTCGTCCACGATGGTGACTGACACAGACTCCGAACGGTCCGACCGGATCTCGAAGGCGATAGCCGGCACCGGGAACTCGTCTTCCTCGAACCGCTTGTCCACCGTCACCCCGTCCGAAGACACACTCACTCGCTCGTACTGCTCTGATCCACTCATATGTTCCCTGTCTTTTAGCAACCAACTTAATCCTACTTATTGGTTCGGATACATATGCGACACTCAGACACGGTACCGGGGGAGTCGTGACCAGCGGAGTCGAGGAGTGTCGACCCTCTCGGTCCGGGACCGTCCCGTTCAGAGGTCGACCCGGTCGCCGATCTCGACGATCTCGAGCGTCTCGGGGTGGGGGAAACTCGACGCGTGGTTGTGGAGGACGGTCGGTTCCGTCGTCATGCCTTTCCACATGTCCCAGTGGCTCGGCAGGAGCCTGTCGAGTTGCAGTTCGTTGGCGGCCTCGATTATCATGTTCTCGTCGCTGTACCACCGCGTGCGGACCCGCTCGCCCTCATCGGGGTGACGGAGGTTGCCGACGGCACCGAACGCGAGCACGCCGAGGTCGATGTCGTAGGCCTCGCCGACGGCCTCGAACTCGCCCGGGCGGGCGTCACCGCCGTGGAAGAAGGTGCCGGCCTCGTGTTCGAACACCAGCGACACGGGGTGGATCGCGTCCGGGTCGTTGGCGGGTTCGACGTGCACCGTCAGCGCGCCGAGTTCGACCGTGTCGCCTTCCTCGATCTCGTGGAGCTGGTCGTCGTCGACGCCGTACTCGCCGGTCCAGTCCTCCTCTTCGATCACGTCGTGGCCGGAGTCACTCGTGTAGTAGTCCGCGCCGGTCCCCGCGAGGATCGGCCCCTGGCTCGGGCCGTGGACGTGGTCGACGTGTTCGTGACTGCCGAAGATCGCGTCGGCCTCTGCGACGTCTTCGGGGTCGAACGGAACCGGGATCATTCTGACTGTGCGTGGCGGGTCGCCGGTCCCGAGGTACGGGTCGATGAACACCGTCGTGCCGTCGTCGGCTTTCAGGACGAACCCGTTACAGCCCAGATACCAGATGGCCAGCCCGTCGGGGTCGGCGTCTTCGACGTCGTCCAGGAGCCACGTGCCCCAGTCGCTTGTCGTCATGGCACGCACTGCGACGGGCCACCAGTAATCCTTTACGAACCACCTTTTTCTTCGTCGCCTTTCCTCGCGCGCCTTCGGCGCGCTGCGGGAAGGCTCCTCGAAAAACGTGGGCGAAAAAGCGCCTCCGCGGGGCTTCGCCCCGCTCCGGCGTGAAACGCCTCACTTCCTTCGGCGTACGTTCGTATCTAAAACTGTAACGCTCAGCGCCGCTCAGTCTTCGCAGCAGCCGCCGGCCTTCTGCCCGAAGTCGACCGCGAGCGGTTCGGAGACGATCTCGTTGAGTTCCTGCAGGCGGAGTTCGAGTTCGCTCTGGGCGGCCAGGTACTCCGACATCTCCGGGATGTCGTTGAGTTCCATCTGGGCGTTCTGGAGCTCTCGCAGGTCGTCGCTGGTGGCCTCGCCGGCCTGGCGGGCGAGCATGAACTCCTCGCGGACCTGCTCGAACTCGCGGATCTCCTCCTGGATCTCCTCGTCGTTCTCGACGACTTCCTTCGCCTCGACGAAGCGCTGGTACTGGGGGAGTTCGGTGATCGCTTCGCCCAGTTCCCGGGCGAGTTCGTCCGGGTCGGCGTCCGCGCCGGCGTCGTCCTCGACCGCGTCGGTCTCGATGCTCATACCCGCCGCTTGGGAGGGAATCGGTTTGAACCTGCCGACTGCGGTAGCGTGGGGCGCCACACTCTGAGTCCCTCCACCGTCGGTCACTCCTCGGGTATCGTCGGTGGCTCCCGGTCGAACCGCAGTCGGTCGGAGAACGCGACCGCAGTCGCGACGGGGTAGGCGACCGCGAGCACGGTCGCGCGGGCGAGCACGGGGTCGGGGAGGGCGAGGTCGACCCGAGAGAGCAGCGCCAGCCCGAGCAGACTTCCGGTCGCCGTCGTCACGAGGAGTCCGGCCACGAATCGCCCGAGGCGCCCGTACGACCAGTCACCGGCGACGAACGGGTAGCTCCCACCGACGGCGACGACGAGCGCGACCGCACCGGCAGGACCCGACCCCAGGGGCTCGCCTGTGGCGAATGCGACCGCGACCGAGAGAGCCGGGAAGACGACGACGAACAGTCCGACCGTCGCTACGAGGAGGTCCACGGTCGCTTCGCCCCACGAACGGAGTGTCACACCCGTGGGTCCGTCCGCCGAACCCAAAGCTCTCCCGGGAGGGCCGGACCGTGCTGTCAGTCCGGCGAACTGGTCGGGGTCCCGGTTCCGTCCTCACGACAGCCGGAGCAAGGCGTTCACGACGGTGATATTGACCGCAAGTAGCACGAACAGTCCGATCATGAACAGGACGAATCCAAAGTGTGGTCCCTCCGGGTCGTGGTCGGCCTGCGAGACCGGTCGGCCGTGCCAGGTGTCGGCCTCCAGGCCACCCGGTTCGAATCCGAACCGGTCCAGTACGTTGAGAAGCACGAACAGTTCGGCTATCTGGAGGACCATCACGAGGACGGCACCGAGCAACTCCTCCAGTGTCGACATGTGCCGGTGTCAGTGACCTGACTGCAACAACCTGTCGGTCGGACGTCACAGGTTGTCGGTCGAGGGTCCGGGCTTTCCGCTGGACGCCACGGGCCGTCGGTTGCAGATGCCTGGAGTGGTGTCCACCGGTGTGGTACTGGCTGGTCGGGAAAACGCGGCTGTTTTACGGCGCGACCGGCTACGACGGTACAATGAGCCAGGAATCGAGCGGTCAGACGGAGGGCGACCTGACCCGGACGGGGATGGCGCTCAAACACGACCGGGAGTGGGACTACGAACTCGACCGGATCGTCGGGGCTGTCGCCGAGCGCGACGCCGAGACGGTCGGTCTCCAGTTCCCCGAGGGCCTCAAACGCCGCGGCCCGCGGGTCGCAGACGACCTCCGCGAGTCACTCCCCGACGACGTCACAGTGATGATCTCGGGCAAGCCGTGTTACGGCGCCTGTGATCTGGACACCTATCTGATGCGCCGGACGGACGTGTTCGTCCACTTCGGCCACAGCCCGATGAAAGAGTCCGACAAGATCATCTACGTCCCGCTTTTCTCGAACGTGGACGTCTTCCCTATCATGGAACAGGCTGCCGCCGAGAAACTCGCACCCGCCGAGGAGGACGCTGACGTCGGCCTCGTGACGACCGCCCAGCACATGAACAAGTTCGAGGAGATGCGCGAGTGGCTCGAAGAGCGAGGCTACACCGTCCACACGCGCCGGGGCGACGAGCGTCTCACCCACGAGGGACAGGTGCTCGGCTGTAACTACGCCTCCGCGGAAGTCGACGCCGACCAGATACTCTACGTCGGCGGCGGGAAGTTCCACCCGCTCGGGCTGGCGATGGAACACCCCGAGAAGCGGGTCGTCATCGCCGACCCTGTCAACAACGCCGTCTCCATCGCCGACACGGAGAAGTTCATGAAACAGCGCTACGCGTCCGTCCACAGGGCCATGGACGCCGAGGAGTGGGGCGTCATCTTCTGTACGAAGATCGGCCAGGGCCGCTGGGAGACCGCCCAGGAGATCGTCGAAGCGAACGACGACGCATACCTCCTGACGATGGACGAGGTCACGCCCGATCGACTGACGAACTTCGGGCTGGACGCCTACGTCAACACGGGCTGTCCGCGCATCACGACCGACGACGGGCCGCAGTTCAAACAGCCGATGCTCACCCCCCAGGAGTACCGCATCGCGGTCGGCGACGAACCCCTCGAGGCACTGGAGTTCGACACGTTCCACGGTACCTGGTGAGCTTCGGTCGAACGGTCGGAGCGACTGTTCTCGCGACACTGTGGCTCGTTCGCGTCTAGTATCAGTGTGGATAATTGGCGGGATAGGGTTTTCTCGGTGGCCGACGACTTCTCTCCAACGATGGCTACTGTCGCGAGAAGTCGGTGGCGGAGGCGTGGACGGTGAACGGGGAGCGGCCCACATCGTCGACGTACGTCAGGCCGCTCGAGAATCGGGACCCTGGAGTCGCAGTGTTGTGTGTCGCGCCCGAGGAGTCGCTGCTGGGGACGCTGTCGACGGGGGTGGAGCGAGCGAACCCCGACGTCACCTGTTTCGAGGCCCGGACGCCCGACGAGGCGTTCGAGGTCCTCGACGCCGAGGACATCGGCTGCGTGGTGAGCACGCTCACACTCGACAACGTCGGTGGTGTAGCGTTCCTCGAGGACGTCAGAGAGACGTACGACGACCTCCCGGTCGTCTTCGTGGCAGCAGACGGTTCGGAGTCACTCGCTGCCGAGGCGATCAACGCCGGCGCCGAGGGGTACGTTCCCTTCGAGGGTGCGCCCGACGACGCGACGTTCGAGACGCTGGTCGACCGTATCGAGACGGTCGTCCGCGACTATCGCTCACACCAGCGCTTCGAGGACGCGACCGAGTTGTTGTTCAGATTGACCGAGTACACGACCGACACGCTGTGGATGTTCACGGGCGACTGGGAGGAGACGGTCGTGATCAACGAGGCCTACGAGGACGTCTGGGGCCGGAACCAGACCGACCTGATAGACGACCCGTCGGACTTTGTCGCGGGTATCCACCCCGAGGACCGCTCCGAAGTGCGAGCAGCGATGGAGACGCTCTCGAAAGGCACGCCTGTGGACATGGAGTACCGAATTCTGACAGACGACGGTGTCACCTGGACGAGCGTCCACGCCGAACCCGTTCTGAGTGACGGGGAGGTCGAGTACGTCGCCGGGTTCACGCGTGACGTGACCGAGCGGCGCAAGCGCGAACGGACGCTCGACGGGCTCCGTGAGGTCGCGAGCGACCTCATGAGCGCCGAGACGCGCTCGGAAGTGGTCGACCTGACGATCGGAGCGACCGAGCGGATCTTCGACTACTCGATCGCTGGAATCCGACTCGTCAACGACGATGGGTCCCTCGAGATGGGCGGGACCACGACCGACACGGAGTCGATCCTGCAGGCCGACTTCCCGGTGTACGAACCCGGCGAAGGGTTCGTCGGCGAGGCGTTCGAATCCGGTGAACCCCGGATCGTCGACGACCTGAGCGAGGTGGACAGCGAGATGGACTACGGGCCGATCGGGAGCGCGATCTCGATCCCGCTGGGACGACACGGGGTGTTGAGCGTCGGTTCCGAACGGGTCGGTCGGTTCGACGAGTCCGACGTCGATTTCGCGCGCCTGCTGACGCGACTCACCGAGTCGGCGCTCGACCAGGTCGAACGCGAGCGCACGCTCCAGGACCGCACTAACAAACTCGAGACGCTGCTGAACAACTCGCCGCTGGTCTTCTACTCGCTGGAACCCGACGGGCAGATCGTCGAGTCGCGGGGGCGCGGACTCGAACGACTCGGACTCCGCCCCGGCGAGGTGGTCGGGACCAGCATCTTCGACCTCTACGGGCACGTCCCCGAGGTACAGGCGATCGCCGAGCGGGCGCTCGGCGGCGAGAGAGTGAGCGAGACAGTGTCGGTCGAGGACCTGTGGTTCGACAACACGTTCGTTCCCATCTTCGAGGATGGCGAACTCACGCAGGTCATCGGCGTCGCGTTCGACGTCACTGCCCAGAAGACGGCGGAAGAGCAGTTCGCGGCCCTGAGTGAATCCGCTATCGCGCTCTCGGACAGTGACGCCAGGGAGTGCGCAGTCGAGGAGGCACTCGTGATCGCCGAGCGCGTGCTCGGGGAACGACTGGTCGCCTACTGGGACTCCGACCCGGACGCCGACCGACTCGTCGCGACGGCCGTCTCGGACGCCGTCGACGCGCTGGAGGAGGGCACTGACGCGCCGCTCGTACACGAAGCGGACGACCCTGTCTGGCGTGTCTACGAGCGGGGCGAGACCGTCGTCGACAACGACTTCACACCGGCCGACACCGCCAACGAGTCACCGCTCGAGTCGATGGTCTTCGCACCTGTCGAGGGTCACGGTCTGCTCACTGTCGGGGCGCGCAAACCCGGCGCGTTCGGCGAGCGCGACCGCCACCTCGTCGGGACGCTGGCCGGTCTCCTCCGGTCGACGCTCGACAGACTCGAAAACGAGCGGGAACTCGAGGCGAGTCAGACGGAACTGGAGCGTTCGAACGAGAGCCTCCAGCAGTTCGCCTACGTCGCCTCCCACGACCTCCAGGAACCGCTCAGGATGGTCTCCAGTTACGTCTCGCTGCTCGAAGCGGAGTACGGTGACGCCTTCGACGAGGAGGGCGAGGAGTACCTCCACTACGCGGTCGACGGGGCCACCCGGATGCAGGAGATGATCGACGCACTCCTGCAGTACTCCCGGGTCCACACCCGCGGCGACGAGTTCGTCGACGTCGACGTCGAGACGGTCTTCGAGGAGACCACACAGAGTCTCGCGATGCTCGTCGGCGAGGAGGACGCGACCGTACACTCGGGCGACCTGCCGCGAGTCACCGCCGACCGGAGCCAGGTCGGCCAACTGCTCCAGAACCTCGTCAAGAACGCCATCGAACACGCCGGCCCGGAACCGACCGTCGAGGTCGACGCCGTTCACGAGGGCGATCAGGTGCACTTCACTGTCAGTGACGACGGCCCCGGAATCGACGACTCACAGCACGACCGCATCTTCGAGATATTCAAGAGCAACGAGGGCGGCACCGGCATCGGACTGGCGATGTGCAAACGGATCGCCCAGCGCCACGACGGCGACATCTGGGTCGAATCCGAATCCGGGGCGGGCGCGACTTTCCACGTCACGCTGCCGGCGGCCGCGGACGACCCGGAAGCGGGAACCCACGCAGTGGGCGACGAAACCAGTGCGAGCGGTATCCAGCGGACCACGGACGGAGGACACGAATGACTGGCACACAGGCGGAACCGGTGGAGATACTCCTCGCGGAGGACAACCCCGGCGACGCGAAACTCACGCGCAAAGCACTCGAACAGGGCAACATCATCAACAACCTCCACGTCGTCACCGACGGCGTCGAGGCGCTCGAATATCTCAGACAGGAGGGCGAGTACGCCGACAAACCGCGTCCGGACCTGATGCTGTTAGACCTCAACATGCCGCGCAAGGACGGCCGCGAAGTCCTCGAAGCAATAAAGACCGACGCCGACCTCCGGCGCATCCCGGTCGTCGTCATGACCAGTTCCGAGGCCGAAGAGGACATCGTCCAGTCGTACGACTTACACGCCAACGCCTACCTGACGAAACCGATAGACTTCGACGGCTTCCTCGACGTGGTCGGCAGCATCGAGGAGTTCTGGCTGTCTGTCGTCAAGATGCCGCCGGAGTGACGCCATGCGGGACGCGAACATTCTCCTGGTCGAGGACAATCCAGGGGACGCGAAACTCGTCGAACACTACCTCGACGACCCGTCGGTCCGGACGTTCCTGGGTGAGACGACGCTGACGCACGTCGAGTCCCTGGCCGCCGCCGAGCAGCGCCTCGATGCGGCCGGGTACGACGTCGTCCTCCTCGACCTCGGGCTTCCGGAATCGGAGGGGCTCGAGACGCTCCATCGGATGGGGGCACTCGACGTCGCGGTCCCGGTGATCGTCCTGACCGGCCTCGACGATACCGACGTCGCCGTCGAGGCCATCCAGTCCGGTGCCCAGGACTTCCTCCCGAAGGGTGACCTCGACGAGGACCGCCTCGCCCGGTCGTTGCGCTACGCAGTCGAACGACACAAACAGGAGCGGGCGCTCGCTCACCGTAACGAACAGCTCGATTTTTTCAACAGTATCCTGCGTCACGATATGCAAAACGGGCTGAACGTCGTCATGGGCAAGGCACAGCTGCTCGAAGCACAACTCACAGACCCCGAGCAGGTCGAGTACGCCAACGACATCTTCGAGTGGAGCCAGAACATCAGCGACCTGGCGACGAAGGTCCGCCGCATCCTCGATACCGTCGCCGACCAGGAGGACGTCTCGCGCGAACCGGTCGACATCGTCCCAGTGGTCACGGAGGAGGCGGCCCGGGTCGGGGCGATGGCCGACCGGGTCACCGTCGACACCGACCTCCCGGAGTCCACCGAAGTCCTCGCCAACGACCTGCTCTCGGACGTCGTCGGCAACCTGCTGACGAACGCCGTCGAACACACCGACGAGGCAACGCACGTCGAGGTCACGTTACACGACTGCGGTCACGAGGTGTGTCTGCGGGTCAGCGACGACGGGCCCGGTATCCCGGCGGATCGACGGAGCGCGGTCTTCGAGCGCGGTGAACAGGGTCCGGGTTCGGCCGGCACCGGGTTCGGCCTGTTTTTCGTCTCGTCGATGGTCGAATCCTACGGTGGTGACGTCGAAATCACCGACAGTGACGCCGGTGGCGCGGCCTTCGTCGTCGACCTCCCGAGGGCCTGACCGGCGCGGCGCTGCCCGACACCCACGTCTAATTACCCCTGTGTATTTACAAACGTTTATGGATACGTCGCGAGAATGTCAGAGCGTGATACCGCCCGAGGCCGCGACCCCGCGTCCCGGCGGGAGGCAACGATGAGTACGAAGACGCGACTCGCCCAGCAACTGGCGGTCGTCGCGGGCTTCGAGGACCCGCGTGTCGACCTCGAACAGTACCGGACGCCGCCGGAACTGGCCGCTCACCTCGTCCACACGGCCGACCTCCAGGGAGACATCGAGGGCCACACCGTGGTCGACCTCGGCTGTGGGACCGGGATGCTCGCACTCGGCGCGGCGCTCAGGGGGCCCCGCGCTGTCGTCGGCCTGGACCTGGACCCCGGCCCCCTCGCCACGGCCAGGGTGAACGAGGGGCGGGTCGCCTCGACGACGCCAGTCTCGTGGGTTCGTGGCGACGCGACCCGCTGTCCACTCTGTCCGGACGGGCCGACGACGGTGCTGATGAACCCACCCTTCGGAGCCCAGCGGGGCAACACCCACGCCGACCGGGCCTTCCTCGAGACGACAGCCGAGATTGCGGACGTCTCCTACTCCATCCACAACGCCGATAGTGCGGACTTCGTGGACGCATTCGTGGCCGACCACGGCGGCGAGATTACCCACGCCTACGCGGCCGACTTCTCACTTCCCCGCTCCTTTGCCTTCCACGACGAGGACCGACGGACCATCGACGTCGAGGTCTTCCGTATCGCGTGGTGAGCGGACTTCTGTCCGGTGGAACGCCGGAATAGCGGCCCCGCGACCGCCGGTCCGGAGGGCTGCATCGAGGATACCTTTATTCCTGTGCGTGGTATAGCATAGCGTATGCGATTTGTTATCGTCGGTGCCGGCAGGGTGGGGCTTCGGACTGCCCGGTCGGTCACGGACAGCGGTCACGAGGTGGTCGTCGTCGAGTCCGACCCGGAGCGGGCCGAACGGGCCCGGACCGAGGGCTTCGAGGTCGTCGAGGGCAACGGCGGCCTCGAGGAGACACTCCGCAGTGCCGGCATCGAGACGGCCGACGGACTCGGCGCGCTCACGGGGGATTTGAACGCCAACTTCGCGGCCTGTGCGGTCGCCAACGAGTACGGCTGTCGGACCGTGATGCGCATCGACGAGGACTACCGCGAGGACGTCTACCGGACGTACGTCGACAGCGTCGACGCCATTATCTACCCCGAGCGCCTGGGGGCGATTCTGGCGAAAAACGCCCTCGTCGGTGGCAACAGTCGTGCCATCGCCGACATCGAACGAAATCTCCAGGTCGTCGAGTTTACTATCGCCCCCGACGCACCCATGCGGGGCTACACGTTGAGCGAACTCGAACTGCCCGGGCGGGCCAGACTGCTGGCCTTCGGTCCGGCCGACGGGAAGTTCGAGGCACCGACGCCCGACGAGATGCTGGGGGTGGGCGACCGCCTCGTCGTTCTGGCGGACTCGGACTCGCTGGACGACATCCGTCGCATCATCGCCGGTGACGCCGGCCGGACGGTCGCGGGGGGTGTCTGAGATGGTCAGAGCCTACATCATGGTCACGGCACACACCGGCGAGGCGGACCGCCTGCGAGACGCCATCGCTGCCATCGAGGGTGTCGAACGCGCGCACATCGTCGCCGGCGACGTGGACATCATCGCGGTCGCCGACGTCGAGACGCCCGCCGGCGTCAAGGACATCGCGGCCTCGGAAATCCAGTCCATCGACGGCGTCGGGACGACACAGACCTACATCGCGATGGACTGACGGGCCGGCCGCGGTCATTCCTGTGCCGGGAGTCGGCCTGGGACAGGCGGCAGTCGGTTCCCGGCCCGGTCACGGCCCCCGCGGCGTGGGCGAGAGATACCGGGCGAGTTCGACGCCGAAGTCGGCCGCTAGCGTGGCGACCTCCTCCTCGCCCGCGAGCAACGCGTACTCGTCTTCGAGTGCCGTCTTCACACGCGCCCCGAGGCCCACGTCGAAGAGGGCCTCGCTGTCCAGCCAGTCGACGGCACGGCACAGGTCCCGCGGCCGCTCGACCACGTACCGGTCGCCGTCGACGAAGGGGCCGGCCACGTCCCGGTCGGCGTAGGTCCGGTAGAACGCCTCGGCGTGCTCGCGGACGTGGACCGGTGGTCCCTCGTGGCGCTCGATGCGAGGACGCTCGGCCACCGCCAGTTCGAACAGGAGGACTGCATCGTCGTCGGCGAAGGCCGCCGAGCGGACCACGTCGAAGCCCCGCCGGTCGAGTTCGGCGGCAATCGAGGCTCGCGACCGCTCCAGTTGGGGCCAGAGTTCGTCGTCGACGACGTCGGGTGCGACAAAGCGGAGTGCGACCGGCGTGGTCCCCCGGTCGGCGAAGCGTTCGCGAACCTCCGCAGTCGAGAGTGGCTCTCGTCGAGGGCGCTCGAAGAGCCCCTCGCGGGGGTCGGCCAGCAGGTCTCGGGCGTAGTGCTGGATTCTGGCGACATTGGCGGCCGAGAGCACCGCCGCGACGTTGCGCTCGGGGTCCGTCGGGTCGACGACCACGAGGGGGTCCTCGAAGACGGTCGTCCCGTGGCCTTCGGGGTCGAGACGGACCGGTGGCTCCCAGTCGGCGGCCGCCGCGACGAGTTCGCGAAAGCCGCCGTACTCGAGGACGAGCAACTCGGTGAGAAAGCCCGAGAAGCCCCGCGTCCGGAGGTCACTCCCGTAGACCCCGATGGCGGTGAACAGTTGCTTGCAGACGCGAACCTCGGCGGCCAGGTCGTCGGTCAGTCGCTCGACGACGTAGCGGGTGTGGAAGGGAGTCCGGTCGACGGCCGACTGGATTTCTGTGGCGTCCTCGAGGTCGTAGCACGGGACGACGTCGACCTGGAAGTCCTCGTAGGCTCCGACGACGTAGGGATGTTCGGCGTACTCCTCGCGGCTCTCGGGGAGGGCCGTGTGGCCGATGTCGAGGCCGTAGGTCGCGAGGGACTCGCTGTCGAGGGACGGCGGGAACTTGACGAAGACGTCCACGTCGCGCTCCTCGGGCAGCCAGGTCCCGCGGGCGGTGGACCCGGCGAGGACGACGTCAGTCTCGACGGGGACGTCCGCGGCCGCCGCCTCGACGCGCTGCAGAATTTCTGTGACAGCCCGGTCGAGGGTGGCCTGCTCGGCCTTCTCGGGGGTGACGCGCTCGCGGACGCGCTCGACCACCGCGTCGAACTCGTCGCTCATACCGGGCGATTGCCGGGAAGCACGTGAAAGCGTGTCGGTGCGCGCTGGAAGCGAAACGCCTATGAAATCAATCACACTACGGGAAGGTGGGCCGCCGTAGCTCAGCTGGTAGAGCGCCACGCTGTTAACGTGGTTGTCCCAGGTTCGAGTCCTGGCGGTGGCGCTTCCCTCGACGCCTTTGGTGCAGACCAAGTCCCTTCGAAGACAGCCAGTGCCTGTATCGCAACATTCGGAGACATTCCATCGCTCTCTGTCGGCTTTTCTCCCCTCATCTGCTCGTGGGACTGTACTTCGGTCGTGTCTCGCGTGAGGAAACAGACCACCGGGCGGGGCTGTGGCGCGCGCTGGCGAGCGTGCCCAAAGGGCCGCGAGCCATTAGCGCGAGGGATGAGGAGCGCAGCCGAAGGCAAGCACCGCAATCAGCTGGGGAGGTGAGTGGGGGTGGGGCTGAAAGGGGCCGGCCGCTCGATTCCTCCCGGACGAAGTAAGCACCCCAGCGCGCGGAGCGCGCAAGGAGCGCAGCGAGGCCCGGAGGGTCGAGCGGTCGGGGGCTTTCTGGCTGTTCGTGGAAGCGCTCCCAATATTAAAAGGTTAGCGAGCGGTCGGGGGCTTTCTGGCTGTGAGCGGACGACCTGACACCGAAAAGCAGGCGGTCACTCCCGCAACCCGATAACCCGCGACTGATCGTGGGCCGGGAAGATGCGTGCCACCTCGCTCTCGCCGTGTTCGTCCCGGATGAGTGCCCGGAGCTCGGCCTCGTAGTCGCCAGTGGGAACCTCCTCGGAGGGCCCCGTCTCGACGACGAGTTCCCGGGCGGCGATGTCGTCGATGGCCGCCCGGCCGATGCCGGCCAGCGGGGCGAGGTGGGCGACACCGTGGCGGTCCTCGACGTGCTGGGCGAGCGCGCGGTCGACCGTCGGGACCCGGTCGTCCCGGCGCGTGCCGTCGGCGACGCCGTCGAGGTCCAGGCCAGCAGCGACTCTGAGTGCGTGCTCGTGGACCCGCTGGATGCCGTTGCGCGGGAAGCCATCCGCCATCATCTGGTCGACGGCCTCGCGGGCGACGGCCTCGTCGAGGTCGATGCGCTCTGCGGGGAGGCCGACGGCCGCTGCACTCTCGATGGCGTGCTCGTAGTCGTCGGTCACCCCGAAGGTCCCCACCAGCAGGCGGACGTCACAGAACGCCGTGAGAAAGAGGGCGGCGAGCGTGGAGTCCTTCCCGCCGCTGGAGAGGACGCCGACGTCCATTATCGGCGCTTGATGTCGAAGCTCTTCGAATCGGGCGTCATCTCGCGCAGGAGTTCCTTCATCTGGTCCTCGTCGATTTTGTCTCGGAGGCGGCCACTCTGTGCGAGGGCGACGATTTGCTGCTCGACCTGCTCGCCCGCCTGTGGCTTGGACATCTTGACCGTGTTGAGGCGCTTGCGCGCGCCGTCGGTGAGATTCTGCCGGAGGACTGCCTGTTTCTGGGCCTCGGCCTGCTCGCGCTGGGCCTCCATGGCCTCCTCCTGGCCCTCCCCTGCCTGCTCCTTGAGCTGTTCTTTCTTCTGTTCCCGGATGCGTTCGAGGTCATCCTCGCTCGGTTCGCCGCTCATGTCACGACGTATGCCGGTCCGCGGCAAAACCATTTCGAAGGTGTCCACGGCCAGCGAGTCTCCATCCCCGGTCTCGGCAACCCGTCGGTGCTAACACCCGAGTGGAAACGCTTTTGGGTCGTTCACCGGACATTCACGTATGGACTGGCCACACGACCCCGACGGCGACCAGGGCAGCGAGGGTCGCCGCAAGTACGGCCACGCCGTGCTGGCGAAGAAAATCGACGAGTCCGAGGACTTCCCGCTCTCGGCGGCCGAGTACGTCGAGCAGTACGGCGACCATCCGGTCCGCATCGACCACGAGCGGGTGGTCAGCGTCGCCGACATCTTCGACCACGTCGACGAGACCGAGTTCGCGGACTTTCCGGCCTTTCACGCCGCCGTGGGCGATGCCCTCCGTGCGGCCGACTACTGGCCCTACCGACTCGAGAGCGCCTGAGCGACCGGCGTCTCGATAGTGAGCGACTCCGGGTCTGGCCCCCCTGCCCTGACCGGTGTTTTCACCGATTTTCCACGCTTCGGTCCCGAGCGCGGTTTCCAAAGAAAAATACCCCCACCAACCCAACGACCCAGACAGTGACGAATACGCAGGTTACCCACATCCAGATAGACAACTACGGTCCGTGGACGGTCACCCCGAGTCCACGCCGCGAGGTCGACCTCCAGACGCTCCAGTCGCGGCTGTACGCGGACCTCTCACAGTTGTTTGGCAACCGCGACGGCTACGTCTTCTTCTCGCGGTTCGACAACATGGTCGCCGTCTCAAACGGCATCGACATCGGGGCCCACGAACTCATCCAGGAGTCCGTCGCCAACCGTTACCCCGTGACGGCCAGTCTGAGTGTGGGCGCGGGCCAGACGCCGGTCTCTGCGCTCGGGACCGCGACCGAGCAACTCCAGTCCGCGGGGAGTGCACAGGACAAACACCGCCGGAACGTACTGGCCGGGCGGCCAATCGAGGACCAGTTTCGGACCGACGAGGACGTCCAGATTGCCCACTTCGACGTCGCGGACGTGACCGGCAAGTACACCGACCAGATAAACGAGTTCGACACGTTCATCAGCATCGAACAGGGCTACGCGGAACTCATGCGATACATGCGCGAGGCGCACGACTCGCTGTCCTTTTTCGTCGGTGGGGACAACATCATCGCCGTCTGCCCGGACCTCGCGGCCGGAGCCTACGAGGACGCCGTCGCCCACGTCCGGGCCGAGGCCGACGTCGAACTCCGCGTCGGCGTCGGCCGGGGTGCGACGGCCGCAGCTGCCGGGATGGCCGCAAAACACGCGCTGGAACTGTGTCGCGAGTCGGGCGCCAGCGTCCACCTCGACTTCGAGGATTGACCCACATCGCCATTACATTCCTGCTCCCTCGCCCACCCTCACAAACCCATCTCGTTCCCACCCTCACAGACCTTCTCGTTCCCACCCGCTGACGGGCAGCGAGAGCCCCGGTATTTAGCACTCGTGCAGGCCAGACCGGAATCGAGACGGGCGAGATGTGCCGTCGAGACGCCGGGGACCACACCCCTCGACACGTCCGTCGGCGTGCGTCTTTTGGGATAGGACTGGCAGTGGTATAAGCCCGTTGCAGACACCTTTTTACCCCGCTATGCCAAACACTCGCACATGGCAGCGGGCGTCACCGTTCGCGAGTTGATGAACAGAGAATACGTCGGGGTCACCGAGTCAGATGGACTCGTCGAGACCGTGGAGTTGCTGCTTCGCGAGGAGGGAGACTTCGCGGTGGTCCAGCGGGGAAGTGACTGTATCGGCGTGCTCACCGAACGGGACATCCTCGCGACGGTCGTCGAGGGACCCGACCCCGGTGAGGCGACCGTGGGCGACGTGATGACCGACACCGTCCCGACGGTCGCTCCCGAGGAGACCGTCGACGGCGCGGTCGCCGAGATGGCCGCCCAGGGGGTCGGTGGTCTCGTCGTCTCGAACGGGGCCGAGCCCGTGGGCATTCTCACCGAGGAGGACGTGCTGACCTCCCGCCCGTTCTCTCCGGGGCCGGGCCAGGGGGAGAACGGCCGACCCGGAACCCCGGTCGAGGGCGACAGACAGGCCTCCCCGAACGCGGGAGACGCGGCGGAGTCCGACGCCGTGGTGATGGAGTCCGACGCCGCCGTTCGGGAGTCCAGTCGCTCCTCGGAATCGGGCTTCCAGGAGCAGAGCATCTGCGAACGCTGTGGCGCGCTGGCCGGCGACCTCGCCTCGTTCAACGGGCAGTTGCTCTGTGCGGACTGCCGGGACCTATGACCGACACGGCGGCGGGGTTGCTCGGAGTCGGCCGATGGAGATAACCAGTCCGGAGCCCCAGGAGGTGGCCCACCTCGCGGACCTGTGGGTCGTCCTCGCTCGCGGCCAGCAGGCCTTCGGTACCCACCTCGCGCCGGAGGAAAACCGGACTGCAATCCAGGAATCGCTGGCGAAGTCCCTGGCTGCAGACCAGGTACTCGTCGCCCGCGCCGAGGGCGACATCGCCGGCTTCGTCACCTTCGAGGTGGAGCACGTCAGGTACGAGCAGGACGTCACCCGCGGCATCGTCCAGAACCTCTACGTCGACCCCGAGCACCGGCGAAACGGGGCCGGGTCGGCCCTGCTTGAAGCGGCGGAGGAGCGACTGCGCGGCCACGGCGTCGACGTGGTCGCCCTCGAGGCGATGGCCGACAACGAGGCCGCCCGGCAGTTCTACCGCGACCGGGGCTACGTGCCCCACCGCGTCGAACTGGAGAAGGAACTCGACGGGGAGTGACCGAGACCCCAGCAGTGACCAGTCACAATGGCCGCCGGCGGGAAAAACGACACGCACACAAAGGGCCCCCCACTACGCTCACCCGCGCCAGGGGAGCTTGGGCGGTCCAAGCACCCGACTTGTAATCGGGAGTTCGTGGGTTCAAATCCCACCCCTGGCTTGGCTTCTTTTCGGAAATCCGAAACCAAGGACGGCTACCGGTTCCGGTCGACCCACCTGCAGAACGCCTCGAAGTCCTTCGCACCGGCATCCTCGGCGATACCACGGAGGGTACCGGTCCGAACGCGGTCGTGGAGTGGGACGCTTACCGTTCGACTCTCGACGTCAGGGCCATCCGGGTGTTCCCATTTCAGTATCGCGTGGTCGCCGGGCGTGCGAACCACTGGAAGTTCCCCGTATTGACCAGTACCTTTGCAATCTCGTAGCCACTGAAGTCGCGTGTAACCATCCAGTCCTCGGCTATTCGAGTACATCGGGACGTTCGCCACTCCCTGCATGTCGGTTGTCCTCAGGGTCGATACCGGCCGCCCGGAGCTCCTCGTCAGTCGGTGGGCGCCCACCGTCGTTCTCGACAGCGTCGATAACGTCGTCGAGTGCCCCCAGTGCCTCGTCCCGCGTTTCACCCTGCGTGGTCAGCCCCCGGGTCTCGTCGCGAGCCGTCCACCACCCGTCGTCGTTCTGTGTGAGTGTAATCTTGGCCCGCGGGGAGTCGTGGTTTGCACTCGAACCCGTACTCATACTATTTCCTCCGTGCTTACTCGAATCGGACCCGTCATTATCGGGAAATAGGCAAACCATCGGCGTAAGCATTGTGGTGCCTGTTGCACAACGCGTTCGACGCTCCCGCTCCCTCGATACGCACCACGAGGTCTCCACGGGAATGTCCACGTTGACTCTCCAAATCGCTGGATGTAATGGGAACCACCGCAACTAACAGCCATGACCGGCGCGTGGGTCGCCCTCTTCTCTGGCGGCAAGGATTCCGCCTGGGCACTCTACCAGGCCCTCGAACGTGGCCTTCCCGTCGAGCGACTGGTCACCGTTCATCCCGAGGGCGACTCCTACCTGTACCACGTTCCGGCGACCGACCTCGCGGAACTGGCGGCCCGGAGCATCGACATCCCGCTCGTGTCTGTCAGGCCCGAGGACTTCGAAGGAGGCGACGGCGACGACCACGACGCGAGTTCGCGCGGGGACCGCGAACTCGAACCGCTCGAGGCCGCGCTCCGAGACCTCGACGGGGAACTCCCCGATGGCATCGCGGGCCTCACGGTGGGTGCCATCGAGAGCGAGTACCAGCACTCCCGCATCGGCGCGATGGCTGACCGCCTGGACGTCGACGTCTTCGCGCCGCTGTGGCAGCGCGACCCCGTCGCGCTGGGGCGGGAGATGCTCGACGCCGGCTTCGACATCCGCATCCTCAGTGTCTCCGCGGGTGGCCTGGACGAATCCTGGGTCGGCCGCCGCCTTGATGCGGCCGCGCTGGCCGACCTCGAAACTCTGGCCGAGACCCACGGTGTCCACCCGCTCGGCGAGGGTGGGGAGTTCGAGACGCTTGTCGTCGACGGGCCGCACATGGCCCGCCCCATCGACCTCGACTACACGGTCGAGTGGGACGGCGTCCGCGGCCAGATTCGCGTCGCGGACGCCCGGCTCGGTGCGCCAGACCCGTAGGTATCTGAGTGGACGGCCTGGCGCTGTTTTTTCGCATCTCTGTCCCGCCAATCGCGACCACTTTCTAGCAGGAATGCCCGTCACATTGGCCTGAGTTATTAACTCACACCATTACCATAATAACCCTTTTCAGGGAGAGGGATGTGAGTACATCCATGGAGCGGACACGACGTGACCTTCTCAGAGCCTGTGGGGCCGCGGCTCTCGCTGGCGGCGTCGCTGGCTGTCTCGATACGTTCTCCTTCGGCGACGCAGACGGCTACGCGGCCTTTTTCCCCCTCCACGACTGGGCCGAGGCAGTCAGTGGCGAGGTGCGGACCTTCGAGAACGCCGTCGGTGCGGGCCGGATGGGCCACGGCTTCCGGCCCGATGGCGACCTGACGCCCCGCATCGCCGCCACGGACATCTTCGTCTATCTCGATACCCCGGAATTCTCGTGGGCACAGGACATTGCCGAGAGCCTCCGGCAGGACCACGAGGGCGACGTGGTGCTCGTCGACGCGCTCGCGGGCCTCGAGTCACAGCTGCTCCCCTTCGACGACGAGGGCGACGGCCACGACGGGCACGACCACGGCGAGGAGACTGGTCAGGACCACGGCGAGTTTTTCGACCCCCACGTCTGGACGGACCCGGTGCTCGCGGGGGAGATGGTCGGCACCATCCGGGCGGGACTCTCGGAACTCGACCCGGCCAACGAGGCGACCTACCGCGAGAACGCGGTGGCCTATCAGGAACGGCTCGATGCCGTGAACGAGACGCTGACAGAGACGATTTCGACGGCTCCCCTCGATGTCGCAATCTTCGCCGGGCACGACTCCTTTGGCTACCTGGAGGCCAGGTACGACTTCGACCTGCGGACGCCGACCGGCGTCACGCCGGACGCCGACGTTTCCTTCAGCGACATCGAGGACCTCGTCGAGGTGGCCGACACGCACGGCATCGACACGGTGCTGTACGACCCCTTCGAGGCCCCACAGCCGGGCAACAGCGTGCCACCGATGGTCACGACGTTGCAGGACGCGGCCGAGACAGTCGAAAATGCCGAACCCCTCTCGCCGCTCGAAGGGCGGACCGAAGAGTGGGTCGCGAACGACTGGGGCTGGGTCGAGCAGATGACGGAAGTCAACGCTCCTGCTCTCGAACGAGCGCTAAGTCCAGCGTGATTGATAGTAATATCCATGTCAAACACTACCCTCGAATGGTTGAATCCGGACGCTGCGGTCGTGATTGCATCACCGAACTGCCAGAAAGCCCCCAGCCGCTCGCTAGAAGTTCTCGGTGTCGTTCCTGGGACCGCAAACAGCCAGAAAGCCCCCGGCCGCTCGACCCTCCGGGGCTCGCTGCGTTACTCAGTCGCTTCGCTCCCTCCGTTACT